>Ga0116181_1003302_pt1 | contig 12659 bp, 12 predicted proteins | sample AD_UKC075_MetaG_FD_89752 | JGI IMG/M metagenome (GOLD analysis project Ga0116181, IMG submission 89752) | Active sludge microbial communities of municipal wastewater-treating anaerobic digesters from USA - AD_UKC075_MetaG | ecosystem: Engineered > Bioreactor > Anaerobic > Digestate | place: USA...
GATCCTGCATCTGAACGGCGGCAAGATCGCTGCCCCGACCGTGCTGGCCCGCAAGCCACACGACGAGGTCGAGAAGCTGTTCCAGGGACACGGATACGAAGTGCTGTGGGTCGAGGGCGACGATCTGCCAGGCATGCACTACCGGTTCGCCGAGGCGCTCGCCACGGCGTACGGACGGATCACCGAGATCCAGCAGACCTACCGCAGCGGGGGAGAGGTGCCCGAGAGCCGCCCCGTCTGGCCGATGATCATCCTCCGCTCCCCGAAGGGCTGGACCGGCCCCGATGTCGTCGACGGAAAACAGGTGGAGGGCACCTGGCGTGCCCACCAGGTGCCGCTGTCGGGGGTGAAGCAGGACCCCGAGCATCTGGCGATGCTGGAGGAGTGGCTGCGCTCGTACCGACCCGAGGAGCTGTTCGACGAGAACGGCAGCCTGGTCGACCTGGTCAAGGTGGCGAACCCGGAGAAGTCGGCGTCCATGTCAGGCACCCCGCACGCCAATGGCGGTCTCCTGACCCAGGACCTCGACCTGCCGGACTTCCGCGAGCTCGCCGTGGACGTCGCAGCCGACCAGCGGGCCCAGGACCGTGTCGAGTCGACCCGCAAGCTTGGCGAGCTGATGCGTGAGGCGTACCGGCGCAACCCGGACAACTTCCGGCTGTTCTGCCCCGACGAGACCAACTCGAACCGCCTCGGTGCCGTCTTCGAGGTCTCGGACCGGACGTGGCTCGAGGCTGTGACCGCTGACGACGAGAAGCTCAGCCGCAGCGGCCGGGTCATGGAGGTGCTGTCGGAGCACAACTGCCACGGCTGGCTCGAGGCCTACAACCTGACCGGACGCCATGGGCTGTTCGCGACGTACGAAGCCTTCGCCATGGTGTCGGCCTCCCAGACTGTGCAGCACGCCAAGTGGCTGCAGGAGGCGTCACACCTGCCATGGCGGGCGAAGATCCCGAGCCTCAACATCCTGCTGAGCTCCACCGCGTGGCGCAACGACCACAACGGCTTCAGCCACCAAGGTCCCGGCCTGATCCAGGTGGTGCTCAACCAGCGCAGCGACATCGGTCGGATCTACCTGCCGCCAGACGCCAACACCTTGCTGTCGGTCGCCGACCACTGCTTCCGCTCGAAGTCCTACGTCAACCTGATCGTGATTGACAAGCAGCCCCAGCCCCAGTGGCTGTCGATGGACGAGGCCGTCGAGCACTGCCGCAAGGGTGCCTCGATCTGGGAGTGGGCAGGGTCCATGGAGACCCACGGGGAGCCCGACATCGTGCTCGCCTGCGCCGGCGACATCATGACGATGGAGACCGTGGCGGCTGCCGAGATCCTCAAGACTCGGCTGCCCCAGCTGCGGGTACGGGTCGTGAACGTGGTCGACCTGATGACCTTGCGTCGGCCGAAGGACCACCCGCATGGGATGAGCGAGACCTACTTCCGTGAGCTGTTCACCGACACCAAGGACGTGATCTTCGCGTTCCATGGCTATCCGGGCGCGATCCATCAGCTCGTCCATGGCCGTCCCGACGCCGACCGCTTCCGGGTGCGCGGCTTCATCGAGGAAGGCACGACGACCACGCCGTTCGACATGGTCGTCAGGAACCGGGCCTCGCGCTACCACCTGGTCATCGACGCCCTCAACAACGCACGGGTGGCCCCGCACGGAGCTGAGGACCTGAGGGCGTACTGTCTGTCCCAGTTGGAGAAGCACGAGGCCTACATCGTGAAACACCTGGAGGACATCCCTGAGGTGCGCGGCTGGAAGCTCGGGCAGCCATCGTGACGGAAGGTGCGAGATGACGACGGTGACTGGGTTCGACGGCTACCTCGACCCGCTCGACGACGCCGAATGCCGCCGCCTGCTGGCCGCGCAGTCGGTCGCCAGGATCGGTTTTGAGGCCCACGGTCGGCAGTTCATCCTGCCGGTCGCGATCGCCACCGACGGCAACACGGTGGTGTTCACCACGTCTGAGCAGTCTGTGCTGGCGCAGCTCCGTACCGGCGCCGATGTGGCCTTGCAGACCGACGAGTACGACGCCGGCTTCCTCGACGGCTGGTCGGTCCTGGTCGACGGGCGGACCTTCCCGTACGAAGGCGATGTGCGGCCAGAGGTGTGGGCGTCGGGCCATGATGGTGTCGCGATCGGCGTGACGATCCGGGGCATCTCCGGACGAGCGATCTCGGCACCTCTACATCTGGAGGACACGTGAGCAGCCCTGACGTTCCCAAGCTGGGCTCCACACCCGTGCGGCCGCGCGTCCTCGTCGGAGTCGACGGCTCTGAGGACGCGCTGCGCGCGGTGCGGTACGGGAAGGGCTTCGCCGACGGCTGCGACGGTGAGTTGTGGCTCGTCCATGCCGTCGATGACGGGGTGCTGACCGGCGGATGGGGCGTGATGTACGACCCGACGATCTTGGCCGACGTCGGCACCGAGGCGCTCAAGGAGGCCCAGGACTGGCTGGCCACCGTCGACTTCCCGACCGATCGGATCCACGCTGAGGTGATGATCGGGCACCCGACGGCGGTGCTGGCGGACCTGTCGGAACACTCACGGATGGTCGTGGTCGGCAGGCGCGCGCAGGGTGGGTTGGAGCGGATGTTCGTCGGTTCGACGTCCGTCTCCCTCGCGGCGACGGTGAAGTGCCCGTTGACGATCATCTCAGCTGCCTCGACACCGCAGCCGACGGGTGGACAGGGCAGGGTCGCGGTCGCGGTCACCACCCCCGAGCGGTCCCAGAAGGCGCTGGCCTGGGGCTTCGAGGAGGCCCGCTGGCGCAAGAGCCACAGCCTGGTCGTCGTCCACGTGGTCCCCCCAGAGCCGAAGGGCCTGTTCAAGGCCAAGCCGCCGCCACTGGAGCAACGCCTCGCGAGGGCCCAGCAGGAGATCGAGGCCGTGCTGGTTCCGCTTCGGGCCGAGTACCCCGATGTCGAGGTCGAGACCGAGGTGCGGTACGGCGTCGCCATCGAGACGCTGATCCAGGAGACAGCGACCGTGGACCTTCTTATCCTGGGCGTCCACTCTCATCCGGTGACGGGCGTCACGTTTGGCGGGGTCGTTCGGGGAGTCCTCGCGCATGCGCTGTGCCCTGTGACCTTGGTGCGGTGATGCGGGCGGACTACGACGCCGTCATCCTGGCCGGCGGTCAGGGTGAGCGGCTCGGTGGCGTCTCCAAGGCCGACCTGGTGGTCGGTGACGAGAGGCTGCTCGACACAGTGCTCAGAGCTGTCGAGGGTGCCCGGACGAGGGTTGTCGTGGGGGAGGTCGACGTTCCGTACTGGATCGTCCGGACGATGGAGGATCCCCCCGGCGGAGGTCCTGCCGCCGGAGTGGAGGCAGGACTCGATGCCGTGACCGAGCCAGCGGACTGGACCGTCCTGCTCGCCTGCGACCTGCCTGGCGCCGTCGACGCAGTGGGCGAACTGCTGGCCGAGGTCGACGTTGAGGCCGACGTTGATGGCTACTGCCTCGTCCATGCCGACGGGCGGCCGCAGTGGTTGTACGGGGCCTACCGCACCGTCTCACTTCGTATGGCGTTTGCCCGCCACGAGAGCTCGGCGAACCTGTCGATGCGTCGCCTTCTGGCCGACAGTCACCTGGCCCTGGTGACACCCACATCCGCAGACGTCACCGACATCGACACCACCGATGACCTGATCCGCTGGGGTGGCACAGGCGAGGTCGGCTGACATGCATCGGGTTGCCCGGTGATCGCAGCTTTTCCTGATAGGCAAGGGCCGTGGCTCGTACACCTCCGCGAACAACCGCTGGATACGCGATCGGCAGCGTGGGAACCGGTGGGTTCGGCACCTTGCCGGGCCTCGTCCTGTCGTACTACCTGACCGACACCCTCGGTGTCGCCGCCGGCATGGCCAGTCTGGTCGTCACGGTGCCCAAGATCTGGGACGTGCTGATCGACCCGTTCATCGGTCGCCTTTCCGACGGGGATCGCCGTCGCACCGGGCATCGAGCGCGCATCATGCTGATCGGGGCGGTGACGCTGCCCCTCTGCGTCATCGCCCTGTTCGCCGCTCCGGACTCGGTGCGTGGGATGGCGGCTGGGCTGTGGGTCGCGGTTGCCTACGTGGCCTGTACGACGGCGTTCTCGCTGTTCCAGGTGCCGTACCTGGCACTCCCGGCTGAGCTGTCGGACACGTACGAAGGGCGAACCCGCCTTGTCGCACCACGGATCGCTGTGCTGACCCTGGCCATTCTGGCCTTCGGCGCAGGTGGTCCCATGGTGCGCGACGCCATGGGCGGGGGTCGCGCGGGCTACCTTGGCATGGCGGTCGTGACCGGGCTGCTGATGGGCGTTGGCATGGTGGCCTCGGCCCTGTTGACCCGCACGCCTGTCACGGAGCAGTCGGACCTGCCCGCCACCGACGCCGCTGCCGGTGCCACCTTCTCCGCTGCCATGGCCGCGCTCCGGGAGTCGTCACCCCTACGGGCACTGTTGGGTACGTTCCTGCTCCAAGCGCTGGCCACCGGAGCCATGCTCGCTGCGGCGCAATACGTGGCGACCTACCTGCTGAGGAACGAGGGCGCGGTCACGTTCCTCTTCATTGCCCTGGTCGCGCCAGCGATGCTGGTCATGCCGCTGGCTCGACGGTTGGCCGACCGGATCGGGAAGCGACGCGCTTACGTGGCAGCCACGGTCCTGTTCGCCGTCGCAGCGGCGGCTCTCCTCCCGGCGGCCCAATTGGGCGCGGCGACCTACGCAGTCGTCGCGGTCTGCGGCGTCGCGTATGCCGGAATGCAGCTGTATCCGCTCGCGATGCTGCCCGACGTGATGGCGCACGACGAGCCAGGTCGGGCAGGCGTCACCGCGGGCGTCTGGACGGCGGGGGAGACCACCGGCATGGCCCTCGGCCCGACCGTCGCGTTGCTCGTCCTGGCCGTGACCGGCTTCGTCTCGTCCGACGGTGGCACTCGGGCCAGCCAGCCGCCGTCGGCCCTGTGGGGTGTGGCGGCGATCTTCAGCGTCCTGCCGGCGGCGCTGGCCCTGCTGTCCCTCGTACCGCTGTCGCGCTACCGGCTGGGACGTGCTGAGGTGGACGCATGACCCCTGACGAGGCCCTTGCCCGGCTGAAGGAACTGCGTGCCGCCGACCCGCCCACGCACGGTGGTCGCGTCCTGTCGTACGTCTATGACCACGGCCGCCCAGATCTCGACGCCCTCGTCGGGGAGGCAGTGGCGGCGTTTCTTCCCGTGAACGGGCTGGACCCGACCACGTTCGGTTCGGTCGCCGTCCTGGAGCGCGACCTGGTGAGCTTCGGCCGGATGATCACTCGGGGTGACGGCGAGGTGGTCGGGTCGGTCACCTCTGGGGGGACCGAGTCTTGCCTGCTGGCGGTGAAGGTGGCCCGTGACCTTTGGCGCCGCGACCATCCCGACGGTTCACCCACGATGGTGATGGCGACCACCGGTCATGCTGCCTTCCGGAAGGCAGCGCACTACCTCGGCGTCACGGTGGTCGAGGTCAGCGTGGATCCCACCAGCGGACGGCCAGACCTTGGGGCAGTCCTCTCTGCGATCGAGCAGACTGGGCCAGCCCTCGTCGTGCTCAGTGCGCCGAGCTATCCGTACGGCGTGCTCGACCCGATCGCGGACGTGGCACAGGTCTGCGCTGAACGAGGGATCCTTCTCCACGTCGACGCCTGCGTTGGTGGCTTCTTGCTGCCCTTCGTGCCCGAGCCACCCGCGCCGTGGGACTTCTCGGTGACCGGCGTCACGTCGATCTCGCTCGACCTGCACAAGTACGGGTACGCGCCGAAGGGGGCATCCCTGCTGCTGCACCGCGGTCGGGAGCGTCATCACGCCCAGTACTTCGCGTCGAAGGCTTGGCCGGGCTATCCAGTCGTGAACCCGACGGTGCTGGGGAGTAGGTCGGCGACCTCGCTCGGGGCCGCGTGGGCCGTCACCCAAACTCTGGGAGTAGCCGGCTACCGCGAGCTCGTCGGTCAGATCGCCACGGCGTGGAGCCAGCTGACGGTGACCATCGGCCAGATCGCGGGATTGCGGGTCGTCGGCAAACCCGTGCCTGGCCTGCTGGCGGTCGCCACCGATCCCGACGGCGGGGCGGAAGCCGCCGTCGATCCGTTCCTGCTCGTTGACGAGGTACGACGCCGAGGCTTCCTGTTGCAGGCCCAGCCTGGCGCCACGCAGCCTGACGGCAGCCAGCTTCCCCGTACGGCGCACCTGACCATCACCCCCGTGACCTCGACAATCGTCGACGAGCTGTGTGCGGCGCTGGTGACCTCGTCGGACGCTGTCCGTGGGGTAGCACCGCCCCAGGCTGACCTTGGCCTGGTAGGGAGGGTCGCCCAACAGGGCCTGCCCGCAGACCTGGCCGTGGTGATGGCCACGCTCGAGGCGCTGCCCGCCGAGATCGCGGAGCCGGCGCTGGCAGCAATCCTGCAGTCGGTCATCGATCCCGACCGGACGTGACACAATCCGCCATGGCAAACCTGTACGAGCCCGCGCGATCTGAGCGACGATGACGCGACGCGCCCGCCCCAGCGACATCGACGAGATCTGCGCGTCCTTGCCCGAGACCGTGCTGGGCACCTCGTGGGGCGACCGGCCGACCTGGAAGGTGCCGACTGGGCCGAAGGGAAAGGGCTTCGTGATCTACCGCGCGCCGCACAAGACCGCCGTCGATCCCGACACAGGTGAGATGTGGGACGACGTGGTCGTCATCCGTACTCCCGACGCCGCGTCGAAACAAGCCCTGGTGGACGACGCCGACGTTCCCTTCTTCACCATCGACCACTTCCACGGCTACAACGCCGTGCTCGTCCGGCAGTCGCGGCTAGGCGAGCTGAGCCGCGACGAGCTCGCCGAGGTGATCACCGAAGCGTGGCTCGCCCTGGCGCCGAAGCGGCTCGCCAAGGCTTGGCTCGCGGAGGGGGACTGACTGAACCGCCGACGCTGGCCGAGAGCGTCCAGGCACCGGTGAACAGCGGTCACCGCGGACCTGCAGCCTTCCCGCGAGGACCGGGCATAATCACCCCGTGGATGTCTCCGTGGTGATTCCCTGCTACCGATCGCGTGCGACGCTGCCTGAGCTGGTGGAGCGCCTGCAGGCAGCATTGCCGCAGGTCGCTGGCCGGCACGAGGTGATCCTCGTCGTTGACGGGTCACCCGACGACACCTATGCGGTCGCCCACGAGCTGGAGCAGCGTCACCCGGAGGTGCAAGCCGTCCTGCTGCAGCGCAACTACGGCCAGCACCACGCCTCTTTGGCGGGGATTGCCCGGGCTCTCTACGGGGTCACCGTGCTGATGGACGACGATCTTCAGCACCGCCCTGAGGAGATCACGAAGCTAGTCGCCCCGTTGGCCGACCCGCTGGTCGACGTCGTGTACGGAAACGCCGTCGACGAGGAGCACCGCTGGTGGCGCAACGCGACGAGCCAGGGCGTGAAGCGCCTGTTGGTGGGAATGGGCGTGAGCAACGCACGGCTGTTCTCCTCGTTCGTGGCATTCCGTACAGACCTGCGGGAAGCGTTCGGGCAGGCAACCGGCACCGTCTACGTCGACGTGCTGCTCTCCTGGGCGACCAATGCGGTGATCGGCGTGCCGGTCGTGATGGACCACCGCACCCAGGGGTCGTCCGGCTACAGCCTCGCCAGCCTGATCCGCCTCGCCTGGGATATGACCACCGGCTACACGACTCTGCCGCTTCGGCTGGTGACAGCGCTGGGCTTCCTCAGCTCGTTGATCGGAATCGGGATGTTCTGCTGGGTCCTCGTCACCGTCATCATCCGCGGTCCGGAGGTGCCGGGCTGGGCCTCGCAGGCCGCCATGACCTCGGTGTTCTCGGGCTTGGTGATGCTGAGCCTGGGGATCGTAGGGGAGTACCTCGGCCGGCTTCACCTCGCGGCCATGCGTCGGCCCACCTACTTCGTCCGGGTGCAGAGCGGCAACGGCCCGACCGTGGGCATCCCTGGCGCCGTCCTCCCACGCACCCAGGAGCCCGAGGACCGCGACGCGATCGCAGCGGCGTTGCGCACCCGCTACGCCCGACCGGAGCCGACCGCGTAGGTGGTGGCGGCGTCCAGCACTCGGTCCTGGTCGGTACTGGACAGACCCGGGTAGACAGGCAGCCGCACCAGCCGCGCCGCCCGGTCATGGGCCACATCGCAGGGGTACGGTGTCCTGCCCAGAGCTCGCCCCGCGGGTGATGCGTCGAGGGGCTGGTAGTGAAAGGCGCCGATGACACCTTGGTCTCGGAGGTGAGCGATGAAGCCGCTCTGGTCGGCTGCGGTAGGCAGGACCAGGTAGAACAGGTGGGCTGGATGCTGCCTGTCGTCCGGAACGGTCATCAGCTCAACGCCCGATGCCTGGGCCCAGGAGGCGAGCTCGGCCTTGTAGCGGTCCCAGACCTCGTGCCGACGTGCCTGCATCGCGTCAAAGCTCTCCAACTGCGCGCAGAGAACCGCAGTCAAGAGCTCCGAGGGGAGGTACGACGAACCGTGGTCAGTCCAGGTGTACTTGTCGACCACACCTCGAAGGAACTGGCTGCGGTTGGTGCCCTTCTCCCGGATGATCTCGGCGCGGTCCCTTGCCCCGCCGTGGTTGACGAGCAGAGCGCCACCCTCGCCCATGGAGGCGTTCTTCGTGTCATGGAAGCTCAGCGCCGCGTAGGTACCGAACGAGCCGAGCGGCTGCCCCCGGTAGGCACCACCCAACCCGTGCGCAGCGTCCTCCACCAGCAAGAGCCCACGCTCGCGGCAGAGGTCACCGATTGCCGCCAGGTCCACCGCGACGCCGCCGTAGTGCATCACGTAGACCGCGCGCGTGCGCTCGGTGACCGCTGCGGCGACCAGGTCGGCGGTGACGTTCATCGTCGCGGGATCGGAATCGACGAAGACAGGTGTGGCGCCGCGGATGGCGATTGCTGTCGCAGTAGAGCTGAAGGTGAAGGTCGGGCAGACCACCTCGTCGCCCGGGACGAGCTCCAACAACAGGGACGCCAGCTCGAGCGCGTGGGTGCCGGACGTCGTCGTCAACACTGACCGTGCGTCCGTGAGCTGCTGCAGGAGGGCGTGGGCTCGTTTGGTGAACGGACCGTCACCGTGCCAGTGGTCGCTCGCCAGAACCGACTCCACGTACGGCCGCTCGAGGCCGGTGACGAAGGGGTCGCACAGGGGGATCACAGGAAGCACGATCAACTGTGGCACAGGGATGCGGTTCGCTGACAACTGGGTCTCGCCGTACACTCCCTCCGTGCGATGGCTGACCACACAGGTGCAACGACTCTGTGCCCGCCATGAGGTGAGGTACCTGATGGTGGCTGGCTCTGTGTCCGTGCTCAGCTGGTCGTTCGTGGCTCTCGGGCTCTGGTTCGGCTGGCACTACATGGCTGCCACGATCTTCTCCCAGCTGGCCCCGATCCCGTTTGCCTTCCCGCTCTACCGTTCTCTCGTCTTCCAGTCGACCGGACGGATCTGGGCCGACTTCCTGCGGTTTGTCTCGGTCTGGGGCTCCGGCATGGTGGCGGCGATCCTGGGCGCCCCGCTCATGGTGGAGCTGGTCGGCCTGCATCCGGTGGTGGCACAGATCGCGATCACCGCCCTGATCGCGATTGGTTCCTACCTGGCCCACCGCTTCTTCACCTTCCGACGGCGGCGGGAGGCAGCATGACCCGGCCCGATCCTGCCCTGCCTGACGTCGGCAGCCACTCAGCCACGGTGAGCCGACGGGAGCGCATCGCCATGCTGCTCTTCACGGCTGCCTGCGGTGTGATGTACGCGGTCTGGGCAGCCAAGATCCCGTACAACCATGCACCCGACGAAGCCATGCGCTACGTGATCGTCGAGTACATCGTCAGGCACGGGACGCTGCCCTCCGGGCTCGACCCGGCGATTCGGGATGGTCTCTGGGGCACCTCGTACGCGTTCCAACCGATCCTGAACTACATGGTTGGCGCGGGTTTCGCGATCGTCTCCGGGTGGCTGGGCGGGGGTGCGGCCGCCCAGCTCTTCGCGGCTCGGTTGGCGTCGGTCCTGTGCGGTCTGGGCACGGTGGCCGTGTGCGTGACCCTGGGACGGCACTTCTTCGTTGGGCCGTGGCGTTGGTTGTTCCCTGTCGTTGTGGGCCTGCTCCCGCAGTTTGCCTTCCTCAGTGCGTACGTCAACAACGACTCCCTCGGCCTGTTCTCATCGGCGCTCGTCGTCCTGGCGTGGGTCAGGGTCCTGCGCGGTGGCTGGAGCATTCGGAACGGGTTGCTGCTCGGTGTGGCTCTCGCCGTGTGCAGCCTGTCGTACTTCAACGCCTACGGCTTCATCCTCCTGTCTGTCGTGCTGTGCCTGGCTGAGCGCATCCTGGCCTGGCGTGAGTCGGTCGACCGTCGGCAGTTCTGGCGGACGACGGGGCTGGCCGTTGGGGTGGTAGTGGGCGCCTGGGTCGTCCTTGCCAGCTGGTGGTTCATCCGGAACGGCATCCTGTACGACGGAGATCTCCTCGGGCTCGCATCGTCCAATGCGTCGATAGAGAAGTACGGGCATCCCAGCATCCAGGCGAACGCTCATTCAGGTCAGAGCAAGGGATACACGCTCCTCGAGATGCTCTTCCTGAGGACGTGGCTGATCGCCACCGGGATGAGCGCAGTCGGAATGTTCGGTTACCAGGACAAGTGGATCTCCGGATACTCATACGTCTTCTACGCCGGGATGGGGGTCGTGTCGGCTGCTGGTTGGGTTCCCTTGGTCCTCCGAACGATGCCCAGGTGGCGCGGGCGCCTGACGTCGCCGGGAGAGTCACCCGTGCTGGGGTGGTTGACCGGTGGTCGCCGCATCCTGCTGCTCGGCGTCTTCGTGGCCGCCATCATCATCCCGTGGGTGCTCAGCATCCATCGTTCCTACTACCAGGACATCCAGAAGCAGGGCCGCTACATCCTGCCGATGCTCATCCCGATGGCCTTCTTCGTCGTCTGGGGATTTGCCTGGCTCGTCGAGCGGTTCGCCATGCGATGGCGAACCTGGATCGTCGCAGGCCTGGTCGCCGCGCTGACCGTCATCGTCCTGCAGGCATTCACGGTCGCGATCAGGTGACAGAACGCGTTTCCCAGCGTCGTTGAATCTTTTGGACGCGATAGCCGTTCACTCGGAGGGTTCTGCCACTCCTGGAAGGGTGGCCTCAATCCTGTGGCGTAGGTCCAACGGGTCGCCGCCGGACGCGATGGCCAGCCCAAGGATCAGGCTGGACACGGGGGCCATCGGCCGTTCGAAGCGGTGGGCGACGTGCTTGGTGAGGCGGTGCACCTCATCGATGTCGACCAGACGTGGGTCCACGCCGACGGCGTCGCACGCGCGCGTCACCCAGTCCTCCCAGGCCTTGCGTAGGTCGGGGTCCTGAAGGTTGCTCACCATGCGCTCACTTCTTCAGGACCGGCTTGTCCCAGCCGCGCTGCGGGGCGTGGTTGCCCGTGCCGCGACCCTCGCGCTCGTCCTTGCTGCGGTAGACGATGTACGGCCGGGTGAAGTAGCCGATCGGCGCCGAGAAGACGTGCACGAGGCGGGTGAACGGCCACATGGCGAACAGGATCATCGCGAAGACCGCGTGCAGCTGGAACTGGATCGGCGCGGCCGCCATCAAGCTCGGGTCGGGGGAGAAGGTGGCGAGCTGGCGGAACCAGATCGAGACACCCTCGCGGTAGTTGTAGCCGTGCCAGATCGTCGTCGAGATGGTGTTCCACATGCCCAGCAGGATGGTGATGCCGAGCACGAGGTACATCGCCTTGTCGTTGGCGGTGGTGACCGAGAACACCGACCCGATCGTGCGGCGGCGGTAGATCAGGATCGCCAGACCGCTGACCAGGGCGACGCCAGCCGCCAGACCGCCGATGACGGCGACCGTGTGGTAGACCTCGTCGGAGATGCCCGCCGCATCGGTCCACAGCTTCGGGATCAGCAAGCCGCCGATGTGGCCCACGATCGCGAAGAACGTTCCGAAGTGGAACAGCGGCGAGCCGATGCGCAGCAGGCGCGACTCGTACAGCTGCGACGAACGCGTCGTCCAGCCGAACTTGTCATAGCGGAACCGCCAGAAGTGGCCGACGACGAAGATCGCCAGCGACACGTACGGCAGGATCACCCAGAGCAAGGTGGTCACAGTCGGCCTCCTACGAGAGCGTCATCGGGATGGTACGAGGAGAGCTGCGGGTCGGTGCCGTACGGCTCGAGGCCGACCTCTTCGGCCGGCGGACCTTCAGCAATGAGCCTGCGGACGGCGTCAGCACCGTTGCCGTCGAGCTCGGGCAGAGTGGCGCAGAGGGCGATCAGCGCGTCAGCCCACGGCGACTTGCGCTGCTCCAGGGCGAGGCGCAGCATCTCGATGCCTGGCCGGTTATCGACGAGCAGCTTGAACGCCCCGTCAGCATCAACGGTGGCGCCGAACTCGAGCAGCACCGAAAGATGGTCGGGCAGCTCGTCCTCAGACACCTCAACGCCGGCCGCCCGGTAGGTCTGCTTCAGCCGGACCAGCGCCACACCGCGTTTGCGGGTGTCGCCGCAGGTGAAGTAGGTCAGATAGAGCGAGCACTTGCGGGTGTTGTCGAAGGTCTCGACGTACCGGATGTCGGCGTCGGGGTCTCCTGTGATCCAGTCGGTCAGGCGAACCAGGGGAGCACCGTACGACTCGGGGAGGCGCCGGCACGA
>Ga0116181_1003309_pt1 | contig 12642 bp, 9 predicted proteins | sample AD_UKC075_MetaG_FD_89752 | JGI IMG/M metagenome (GOLD analysis project Ga0116181, IMG submission 89752) | Active sludge microbial communities of municipal wastewater-treating anaerobic digesters from USA - AD_UKC075_MetaG | ecosystem: Engineered > Bioreactor > Anaerobic > Digestate | place: USA...
GCCCGACATGGCGATGTCGAGGATGCCGCCGGCATCGACCTGGGTCATGTTCGACCCGTCGTAGGCCAAGACGGGCAGGAACTTCACGAGTTCCTCGACGGCCTGCTCCGGGTTCGGCGTCTCTGGTGACAGACCGGCACCGTAGTCGGCGATCTGACGTAGCGCCCGGGTCGGCGCGAAGTCGAACACGAAGCACACCGGCTTGAGGACGGCCTCGGCGCTCGGGTTGTCTCCGTCGGGATTCTTGATCGACCACGGGGATTGCACGCGGAACGCTGCCTGGAAATAGGTCTCGGGCGAGTTGAGGTTGCGCAGCATCAGGATCGAGGACCACTGTTTGAAATGCGCGAGTAGCCCGTCTTGCCTGTGCCGTTCTCGCCGTAGAGGATCGTGAGCCCCTGGTGTGGCTCGATCACCGCGCCAGGGACCAGGGCGTTGACGCCATGTACTTCAGAGAGGCGAGTCAGGGTTAGCGGAGGCGCCGACTCGTCCTGGCGGGCTGCGATTTCGAGCTTCGGGACGACCGGTAGCTCTCGCTTGTCGAGCGCCTTCTCCTGCCGGAAGAGTTGGTAGGCCGTTTCAATCGTCGTAGCGCCGACAGGTCGTCCTGTTGCGATCACCTCCGATACGAGCAGACGTGTCCACTCGTCATTGGCGTTCGCCCAGTCAGCGAGCAGTGCTCGAGGATCGAGGGACTCGGTCTCCTCTACCTCGGTTGAACCGGAGTCCTACGCCGACTCAGCCTCGGATAGCGTCGCGTCGCCGCTCATGCTGTACCCTCCGGTTCTGGCTCCTCATTGGCCTGCGGAACATCACTCAGTACTGCGCGCACTAACTTGAGGGAGATGACCTCATCGACCAGTTTGCCGAGCTTGCGGACGTTGCCGGACTTGTCAGCCAGCGGGTGCAGCATGGCCTTGAGTTCGCTGGGCTCCAGCCGTTCCTGTTCGTCCGACACCAGTTTGCGGAATCGGTCGTCCACGAGTCGGTCGATAACCTGTCGAATCTCGTCCTTGGACAGCGGCTTGAAGTGAACCAAGGAGTCGAATCGTGAGTAGAGAGCGTCCCCGAGCGCCCTACGAATCTCGTCTTCGGTGCCGTAGTTCGAGGTGCAGATGATCAGCGACGGGCCGAGGTGGACCCTGTAGTTCTTGTCCTCGAAGACACCGCCATCGAAGAGTTGGTAGAAGGCGCTATGGAAGACCGAATTCGCCTTGTCGAACTCGTCGATCAGGATGACACCAGACTCGCGGTCAAGTAGATCGCGTGCGAAGGAGGCTTCCGAGTGCGTCCCGCCGAACAAGTACGAGGCGAACTTGTCGTTGTGGAACATCGAGAACTGCTTGCGCAGCAGGGTGCCACCGAGCAGGCCGTTGACGAAGTGAGCGGTCTCCGTCTTGCCGACCCCGGACGGGCCATAGAACATCAGGACAACGGGCTTGGTGCGTCGCGTGGTCGTCAACGGATACAGGGCAGCGAGCAATGACTCCTTCACGGCGGCTTGCCCAACCAAATGACCGGCGAAGCCATCTCGGAAGCGGACGAGCGTGTCCCGCGTGACCACGGGGTACTCGTACCGCTTTACGTCGGTGGCGAAGGCGCGCTCCAGCTGCTCGTGTACATGCGAGGGCGGATTGTGCAGATGAAGGTGCTCGGGGCTGATCGATCGGACGAGGCCCGCGAAGTTCGTAATGACGTGCTCGTTCAGGCTGGCGTAGTCGCTGGACTCTGCCACCACGCGCTTCGGTCGCGACGCGGGCTCGTCAGGAATCGACGCCTCCTGTCCTTCAACGACATGGGTGTGGCGGCGGTTGGCTTCATCGCGCTCATAGACGATGTCCAGAAGACTCGCAGGCCTCTTCTTCCCGAGCTGTTCTTTGAACCACGACAAGGGTCCGTAGTAGATCGAGACTGTCGTGTTATCCGACATGCTCGACTCCTGCGAGGATCACGTCGAAGACGTCCAGGAGTTCCTCGGTCTGCGCAGCCTTCCCGTCGACGAGCTCAGCTGCCGTCACTGGCGCTTCGCCCGTGCCGCCCGACATCTCGGCCTCCATGCCGAGCGCATGTTCCGACGTCCGCCCGACGAGAACACCGTGGAACACGAGATGCATGCGGCCGAGATCAGTGAGACCGTAGTTGTTCCGAAACGCCTTGAGATTGAAGCGCAGCACTCGCTTGGAGCCGTCCGCGCCTTCACCGAGTAGCTCGTAATAGCCCTTTGCGCCAGCGAGAGTCTCGTCCATCCGTGCCAGATCGAGAGGGAGATCCTCCATCTTGAGCATCACCATGTACGGGGTGAACATCTTCACGTACGCCATCGAGTCCTTAGGCGCTGTCACTCGAAGCTCTCGCAGCTGGCTCACCCGAGGATCCCCATCGGCCTTCGCCAAGTAATCGGTCAGGATGGTGTTCGACAAGGTCTTGCTGAAGATGCTCCTGCCAACCGCAGAGACGCCAGCTCCTGCGCTGAGTTCGCCGGACGCACCGAGGAAGGGCAGCCAGCTCAGCTTCGCGATCAGGCCCGCCTCTACTTTGCTGTGCGTCTCCTTCGATCGCTCCCTGACGGCCTCACTGGTGCTGGCTTCTTTCCCGCCAGCAGAGATGTCTAGGTAGTCCGATGCCGACTCCTCGTCGAAGTAGACGATCTTGACCATCGAGTTCTGGGGCGCGTCGCTCTTCGTCATAGTTTCCAGCTCCCAGGTACGGACCTTGCGTAGTCGTCGATGCCAATCGCCGCGAAGTGGCGTTTGGCGGACTTGATCTTGGCCAGCTCCGTGGGGCGGAGCTTCGAGTCGTCGAGGGTGCTCTTCGTCTCGCGGATCATGTAGATCCGGTCTTCGCCGTCCTCCTGCTTGATGATCGCCCAGTCGGGGTTGTAGGGGCCGACTGGAGTGTCGATCTTGAACTTGCCGGGGAGCTTCATGAACAGCTTGATGTCCTCGCGCGAGTCAAGCAGTTCCGCGAACTGGCGCTCGACATCAGAGTCGAACACGACGTAGTCAAAGTCGGTCTTCTGCGTGTGTTGCACCTGGTACATCTGGTCGAGGAAGCGTTCCTTCTCTTCCTCACCGTCCTTCTGCAGCTCGCGTAGCTCGTAAACCGACCCAGCGATCTTCTCGTACTGGATGCCCTCGACCACGATCTTGGCCAGCTCTCCTTGGAGCGCCCGCTTGGCCATTGCGATGAAGTCGTTGGGGTTGCCGATAAACTCGCTCAGCCGCCCGCTGCCGAGCAGGATGTCGACGATGGTCTTGCGAGTGAGGGAAGTCGCCTCCTGAAGTTCTGTGATGATGTCGGGGAGGTCATAGCTGCCCTTGAGGTCTGCCGACCGAGTGCCGAGTTCCTCGCCCTTGGCTCCACCGCGAAGCACCTTCACTCCAGCGCGAGTGACCTGGATGCGCAGGGCCTCGATATCGGGAGCGCCCTTGACGGCGGCGATCGCGTTCTTGATGATCTCGTCGCGGCTGACGCGCACGCGGTAGGTCGTCTTGCGGCTGATCGTCTCCCAGAACTCCTCGAACTCCGGTGTCGAGTAGAGCTGCTTGTTGAGTTTGCGCGGCTGGCGTTTGCTCACGGGCTTGACGTACTTGCCGATGTTTGCCCGCGCGACCAGCGCGCTGATCTCCGTCTCGTACGCCTCGTACTGCCCGGGCAGCTCGAGGCTGAAGCCGAGTGTGTTCGGCTGGAACTTCGGCGTGACGACACCATCAGCGATGAATCCGTGAGCTTCGAGGTGGTTCCACACTTCAACCGAGCGCTGGTAGCCGAGCAGGTCATCGGTGAGGACGCCATCGGCATCCTGGAGTGCGATCTTGGAGAACTCGCTCAGACGCACACGCCCGATCTCAACTCCGGCGTCCTTGTACTCCCGCTGCAGGCTCTTCGCGAACGCCTGATACGACTCGTTCGCGATCACGGTGAGAGTCGCAACACCACTCTCAGCGACCCGCGTGTACCCCTCGTCGGTCTTCGCGACAGGGAGGCGGAGACCACGGCCCAGTGTCTGGCGTCGCTCGACTTCCGCGCCCATCTCGCGCAGGGTGCAGATCTGGAACACGTTCGGGTTGTCCCAGCCCTCGCGCAGCGCCGAGTGGCTGAAGATGAACCGCACCGGCTCGCTCTCATCGAGCAGCCGTTCCTTGGCCTGCATGATCAGTTTGTAAGCGTCGTCGTCGGCCTTGGTGGCACCGGATGAGTCCTGGAACGTCGTGGTCTTGCCACGCTTGATCTGCGAGAAGTACGCAAGGCGAAGCTCGCTCGGCGCCTGCGGAAGCAGCACCTGGTACCGCGCGGATTTGGCACGTTCTTCGATGAACACCTCGTCGAACCACTGCACGAAGTCGCCGTTCGCGTCATCGTTGCCCGTGCCGTCGCCCAGGTAGCTGGCGACCTTGTCGACGAAGAAGAGGCTGAGCACCTTGATGCCCTTCGCGCGCAGCATCGACTCATTGCGCAGGTGCTCACGGATGGTCTCGCGGATCATCTCCTTGTAGATGGCGCCGGCGGAGGCGCCGATGCTCTCACCCTCATAGAGGAAGCCGTGCGTGGTGAGGTCGACATAGGCAGGCTCGATGCTCATCTCGTTGATGCGCCAGCCCTCATAGATCGGGTTGTTGGTGATGCGCGCATCCGAGAGTTCCTGATGCTGCTTCACGCTGACGAAGCGCCGCTCCAGCGATCCGTCTGCCTTGCGGCACGACAGTTCCAGCCGTGCCGACCAGGACGGCTCGCGCCGAACCTCAACGAGCTTGATGTACGGAGTTGCGTCCGCGCCCTGCTGCTGCACCTCGGCGACGACGATCCGCTTCACCAGTCCGAGATCGTGGGCGTCGACCGGGTCGAGCCGGTAGACCACATTGCGCTGCTTCTTGTAGGTTGCGCTATAGCGCAAGGTGAAGACGGGGTCGAGCTCGCCCACCGCCGACTGTGAGAGCTGCGATTCCATGTTCTGCGGCTCGTCCATGATGACGACCGGATGGGTCGCCTTCAGGTAGTCGATGGGCCGAAGACCGTTCAGCTTGTCGCGCGTCTGGTGGATGATGCGGGTGTTGGCATTGCCACGGATCGAGTCGATCGTCATGATCAGGATCTGTACGTTCGTCGACGTCGCGAACGACTGCACTTCCTCGGCGCTCTTGCCACTGTAGATCGAGGAATCAAAAGTGATGCCCTGCTGCTTATAGAGGTTCTCGAAGTGCTCCCGCATCAGCCGGATGCTCGTGCTGACACCCTCCCGGATCGCAACGCTCGGCACGAGGATCACGAACTTGGTGAAGTTGTACTTGACCGCCAGCTCGAAGATGGTGCGCAGGTAGACGTAGGTCTTGCCGGTTCCGGTCTCCATCTCGATGTCAAAGTCGAGTGCGTCGTCATAGAGCTTCGGCGCGACCTCGAGACCGTTCCGATCCTGCACCCGCTGCAAGTTCGCGAGGATTAAGTCACGATCGAGTACCAGGCTGTTGCCGACCGCGCCGACCTCCTGCGTGAGGTCCATGTCGAGTGCTGCCTGATCCGAGTCAAGTAGCGCCGCAGCGCCACGGAGCGTCGTGACCAGCTTCTCCGCATCCTTCGGTTGCCCATCGAACAGGTCGACCACGGACGCGATCGCATCCAGCTGGTACTGCTGGCTGGCGTCGAACTGAAATCCTGATCCGCTCATCACGCCGTCCAGAGCTCAATGCCCTTGCTCTTTGCGAGCTGGGCCAGATTTGTCTTGAGTTCGTCGTCGCCCTGGAACGCGTCCTCCAGCACGATGATCCGCGTCGGGGACTCGTCGACGAGGGCGCGGAGCTGCTCGAGCTTCGGCTTCGCGTGCTCGTTCAGGTACGCAAGCACGGCGACATCGCCATCACGGTCACGAACAAGCCGAACATCGAGGCCGCCCACCTCAGCCACTGAGACGGCCTCAGTCAAGGAGTAGCCCTGCTTGAGCAGGATCTCGGTCAGCAGTTCGTCGGCGGTGGCGTCGTCGGTCGCGCTGTCTCGGAGGCTCAGAAGGTGCTGCTGGAGTACATCTTCCTCCACGTCGCTGGAAAGCCTCCACTTGGAGAAGTTTGTGTCGGCAAGCTTGTACGAACGGAAGCCAACATCGAGTGCTCGGCGGCTCTCGTCACCGAGTCGCGATTCGTAGTCCTTCTCAATCAGATCGCTCGCCAGCTTGATCCGCTCGCGTGAGATGTCCGCAATCGTCGCCAGGCCGGCCGCACGTGCAGCCGATGACTCGTCGGTGGGTTCTGGCAGTTGTACCTGGATGTGTCGTCGCCGTCCGCCGTCCTCGGCGTTGAGCTGCATGACAGCTTCTGCGGTGGTACCAGAACCCGAAAAGAAGTCCAGGACGGTGAAGCTGTCATAGTCCTCGTCTTGGGAGAAGAGGCGAACGATCCCCGCGATGAGCTGAGTGGGCTTCGGCGTATCGAAGTAGACCTGACCATCAAAGAGTTCCTTGAGGGCAGCGTTCGCAGAGCGAGTCGTACCGAAGGCCTCTCCCGGCCAGATCGACTCGGCAATACGGCCTGCTTGGTCAGCGAGATAGATTTTCCGAATAATCCGGGTTTCATCAGCGCTGAAGACAATCTCGCCGGACTCGATCTTGTTCAGAACCTGGTCTTGAGACCAACGCCAGCCGTTATCAGGCGGTTGGATCGTCTTCCCTCTCGGAGTAGTAATCTCGTAGCGGAGCGTTGCGCGATAGCTCGGACTCCGCACGTCCCCAGAGCGCCACTGACCACGTGGGTCGTTGTCGGGATTTGAATAGTTCCGGTTGTTTTCCTCCGTACGCGGCACACGAAGCAGTGCGCGAGCCGCTGAACGCCTCCACATGACGACGTAGTTGTGGTTGCTGGCGAGGAACGGCTCATCATTCTTCGTCTGCTTCGAGTGGTTCCAGACGATGGTGCCGAGGAAGTTCGCCTCCCCGAATACCTCGTTGCCAAGCTTCACGAGGTTGTCGACTTCGTTATCGTCAATCGAGATGAAGATGACGCCGTCGTCCGTGAGTAGGTTCCGCGCGAGCTTGAGTCGCGGATACATCATGTTGAGCCAGTTGGAGTGGTAGCGCCCCTCGGTCTCGGCATTCGTCGAAACCTTCTTGCCCTCCTCGTTAACCTGTCGAGTCCACTCGAGATAGGTGTCGAGCCCCTCCTTGTAGTTGTCCGGGTAGACGAAGTCCTTGCCGGTGTTGTACGGAGGATCGATGTAGATCAGCTTGATCTTGGCGTGGTAGTGCTTCTGGAGGATCTTCAGCACTTCGAGGTTGTCGCCCTCGATGAAGACGTTCTGCGTTGTGCCCCAGTCCTTCGAGTTCTTGAAGTCAGGCTTCAGTGTCGCCGTCGTCGGCTCCTGCGCGGCGCGGAGGGCACGCTTCTTGCCGGGCCAGAACAGTCCGAACCGCTCGCTGGCGTCAGCGGTATCCGAACCGAGCAGCTCCTTGAGCTTCTCGACATCCACCTTGCCGTCGGCGATGGCCTCGGGGATCAGATCGGCAAGCTGCGCTGCCAGCTCGGTCTGGAAGTTCGGGGTGGTGGATGGTGTTTCGCAGATTTTGTCAGTCATTCAGTGAATCTCTTTCATAATCTTAACAGGCTCTTCACAGTTGAGGGTGTAGCGGCAGGGTGAGTTGGTCCGGCGCGTCGATGGCGGGGTGTGGGTCGAGGTCCCCCGAGGATGGAAGTTCTCACACACCCATCCGGAAGACCTCGACGTGTCCCACGCTACCTTCACGTGCCCTGACTTGACCACGTTCACCCGCCTGGACGAGCTGGGACTGGAGGTCGTCGGCCAACGGGTCGAGCCGAAGCGGGCGGTGTTGGCGTGCCGGGTCGTCGAGCCCGATCAGTGCTGCCGGCGGTGCGGCTGTGAAGGCACCCCGCGTGACAGCCTGATCCGTCGGCTGGCGCACGAGCCGTTCGGCTGGCGGCCCACCGTGTTGGAGGTCACGGTCCGCCGCTACCGCTGCACCGGCTGTTGGCATGTGTGGCGCCAAGACACCTCCAAAGCGGCCGAGCCGCGGGCGAAGCTGTCGCGTCGCGGGCTGCGGTGGGCGCTGGAAGGGATCGTGGTGCAACACCTGACCGTCGCCCGGGTCGCGGAAGGCTTGGCGGTGTCGTGGAACACCGCCAACAGCGCCGTCCTCGCCGAGGGCAAGCGTGTGCTGATCGACGACCCCCATCGCTTCGACGGCGTCCGCGTGCTCGGCGTGGTCGAGCACGTCTGGCGGCACACCCGTCGCGGCGACAAGTACGTCACGGTCATCATCGACCTGACTCCCATCAGGGCGAACACCGGCCCGGCGAGGCTGTTGGACATGGTCGAGGGCCGCTCCAAGCAGGCGTTCAAGACCTGGCTCGCCGAACGAGACGAGGCCTGGCGTAACCAGGTAGAGGTGGTGGCGATGGACGGTTTCACCGGCTTCAAGACCGCCACAGCCGAGGAGCTTCCCGCAGCGACCGCTGTGATGGATCCCTTTTATGCCGAGGTCCTGGTTATGCCGATGTGGTCGGTATCGGTGCTGGTGGGGGCGGTGATCGGGCTGCTGGGGTCGGCATAACCCGGCGGTGTGGAGGGACGCTGTTGCTCTCGTTCTGACGAAGGGAGCATGTTCATGGACAGCGTTTCGGGCCCGTCGCGGGTTCGCTTTTCTGGGCCGCTGAGGCCGTTGGCTGCGGGATTGGCCGCGGAACTGGCGGCGTTGGGGTACGCGCCGTCAACGGCGGAGGGTCATCTACGCCTGGCGCATCTGTCTGGGTGGCTGCAAGCGCGTGGTCTGGGCCTGTCCGGCCTGACTGGGCCGGTGCTCACCGAGTTCCTTGTGGACCGTCGCCGGGAGTACCGCAACCTCTACTCGACGCAGGCGCTGGGCCCGACCCTGGGGTACTTGCGCCGGAACGGGTTGGCTCCCGCCGCTGAGGCGACGATCCAGAGTGGTGCGGTGGAGGAGCTCTTGGCAGGGTTCAAGCGCTACCTGCTCGGCGAACGCTCGGTCACCGTCGAGGTCGCCGATGCCTACCTACGGTGCGTGCGTTCCTTTGTGGAAACGGTCGCTGCCGATGACCCGGCGCTGAGTTTCGACCGGCTGGACGCAGCGCTGGTTACCGGCTTCCTTGTCGGGCACTTGCCCCGGCTGGGACGCAAGACCGCGCAGCTGACGGCCTCGGCGCTGCGCTCGTTCCTACGATTCCTGCACACCGAGGGCACCCTTCCCGTGGACCTGGCGACGGTGGTGCCGGCCTTCGCGTATCGCAGGCAATCCGGGCTGCCGCAGCCGTTGACCGCGACGCAGGTGGAGGCCTTGGTCGGCGCCTGCGACCCCTCCGGGCCGGTCGGCCGGCGGGATCTTGCCGTCATCGGGTGCCTGCTGCGTCTGGGCCTGCGCTGCGGCGAGGTCGCCGCGCTACGGCTGGAGGACATCGACTGGGTTGATGGGACCGTCAGGGTCCACGGCAAAGGAAACCGGATCGATCTGCTGCCGCTGCCGACCGACGTCGGGCAGGCACTGGTCGCCTACCTACGCCATGGCCGCCCGCCGGCCACCAGCCGGGTGGTGTTCCTCACCGCGGTGGCGCCGTTCACCGCGCTGAACCGGACCAGCGTCAGTTGCATCGTCGCCCGCGCTGCCCGCCGGGCCGGCCTGGGAACGATCCACGCGCACCGACTACGGCACACCGCCGCCTCCGCGACGCTTCAACGCCGGGGCCACTTTGGAACAGGTCGCCCACCTGCTCCGACACGCCAGCCCTGCCACCACGGCGGTGTACGCCAAGACCGACCTGACCCGCCTGGGCACGCTGGCTCGGCCTTGGCCCACGACCGGGAACCGGTCATGACCGCCACGATGACCGAACTGCTCGGCGGCTACCTGCGGGTGCGCCGCGCGCTGGGGTACAAGTTGGAATACACCGGGGTGTTGCTACAGCAGTTCGTGGCCTATCTGGACGAGCACGATGCCCACACCATCACCATCGAGCACGCCCTCGGCTTCGCGACGGCCCCGAACGGAGCGTCGCCGCGCTGGCAGGCGTTACGGCTTTCGGCCATCCGCTGTTTCGCCCGGTGGGCCGCCGCCAGCGACCCCAGGATGCAGGTTCCCCCGGCCCGCCTCCTGCCAGCCCGACCCACCCGCGCAGCTCCGTACATCTACAGTCCTGACCAGATCCGAAGGTTGCTGGCCGCGGCCCAGGAGCTGCGGCCAGCGATCCGGGCAGCCACCTTCACCACCCTGATCGCGCTGATGGCCGCCACCGGGATCCGCACCGGCGAAGCCATCGGACTGGACGTGGCCAGTCTGGACCGGGCCGCGGCCACGCTGCGGGTCACCGGCAAGTACGGCAAGACGCGCCTGCTGCCGCTGCACCCCAGCGTGCTGGACGGGCTCACCGCCTACCTCGACACCCGCAGCCGGCTGCTGCCCGCCGCAGCCTGCCCGGCCCTGCTCATTTCCAGCACCGGGCGGCGACTGCCACCCTCCACCGTGCACCCGACCTTCCGCGCGGTCGTCACAACTGCAGGGCTCGAACCAGCGAGCAGCGTGTGCCGGCCCCGGCTACATGACCTGCGTCACACCTTCGCTGTCAACACCATGCTCGACGCGTACCGAACCGGCGCCGACCCCGCGGCCGTCCTGCCGATCCTGTCGACTTGGCTCGGGCACACCGAACCGCGCGACACCTACTGGTACCTCACCGGCACCAGTGAGCTGCTCGCCGCCGCCGCTGACCGGCTCGCCCGACACCGGACGGAGTCGCGATGACGCTGCTGGCCCCCACCCTGGAGGCGTTCTTCACCACCCGCCTGTCCGGCCACTTCGGCGCCAGCGCGCACACCATCGCCGCTTACCGCGACACTTGGCGACTGCTGCTGCGCTACACGGCCGACACCACCGGCACGCCCGCCCACGCGATCGACCTGGCCCAACTCGACGCCGACTTGATCAGCGGCTTCCTGACCCACCTGGAAGTCGGGCGTGGCAACAGCATCGCCACCCGCAACGCCCGCCTGGCCGCGGTCCACTCCCTGTTCGCCTACGCCGCCGTACAACACCCCGAGCACGCGGGGACCATCAGCCGGGTGATGGCCATCCCCGCGAAGCGACGCCAACGACGCACCGACATCACCTACATGACCGAACCCGAAGTCACCGAGCTCCTGCACGCCCCCGACCCAGACACTCCAGCCGGGCGTCGTGACTACGCCCTCATCCAGGTCGCCGTCACCACCGGCCTGCGGGTCAGCGAGCTGACCGGCCTACGGTGGTCCGACATCCACCTCGGAACCGGCGCCCACGTCCTGGCCCACGGCAAGGGCCGCAAGGACCGGGTCACCCCCATGGACCAACAAACGGTGGCCGCGCTACGCGACCTGCTCCCCTTCAGACCCAGCGAGGACTTCGTGTTCGTCAACCGCACCGGGACCCGGATGAGCCGCGACGCCGTCGCCGCCCGCCTCACCCTGCACGCCAAGACCGCAGCAGCGACCTGCCCGAGCCTGACCACCAAGACCATCACCCCACACGTCCTCAGGCACACCGCCGCCATGCGGCTGCTCGCCGCCGGCATCGACAGCACCGTCATCGCCCTGTGGCTCGGCCACGAAAGCATCGACACCACACAGATCTACCTGCACGCCGACCTCGCCACCAAGGAAGCCGCCCTGGCCCGAACCACCCCCACCGGCGCCGTCACCGGCCGTTACCACCCAGACAACGACAGCCTGCTCGCCTTCCTCCAGAGCCTGTGATTATGCCGACCTCAGCAGCCCGATCACCGCCCCCACCAGCACCGATACCGACCACATCGGCATAACCAGGACCTCGGCATAAAACGGGTTATGCCGACGTCGGCATAACCCCTTCCACGTCGTCCGGTTGGCCGGTGATGCCCTCGACCAGTGCCGGCGGCGGGTCCAGCAGGAACTCCACGGCCACCGCGGCCGGGCCGCCGACCCGTTGGACCGGGCCAGACGGACCCTGCACACCGGCGCCGAACTACTCCCCACAAAGCAGAAGACACGGCTCGAGGCCCTGTTCACCGGTGACGACCACACCCAACTCCAGGCCACCTGGAGCGTGTGCCAGGAGATGATCGCCGCCTACCGCGACCCCGACCCCAAAGCCGGACGCGCACGGATGACCAAGCTGATCGATGCGGTCAGCGCCGGCGTCCCCGGAGCCCTGCACGAGGTCATCACCCTCGGCCGCACGTTGAAGAAGAGAGCCGCCGACGTGCTCGCCTACTTCGACCGGCCCCGGACCAGCAACGGCCCCACCGAGGCCATCAACGGCAGGCTCGAGCACCTGCGCGGTTCCGCGCTCGGGTTCCGGAACCTCACCCACTACATCGCCAGAAGCCTCCTCGAGACCGGCGGCTTCAGACCCCACCTACACCGTGGATTGTGAAGAGCCGGCAAACGTGGCCCAGACACACGAAGAGCCTCCCGAAACCGGGAGGCTCTCAGACCAGGGAGACTCGGACGAGCCGGACATCAGCGGCATTGTTCATGCCGGTGGTTTTCGTCCGGTCACCTTGGTGGAGCTAAGGGGACTCGAACCCCTAACCCCCTGCTTGCAAAGCAGGTGCGCTACCAATTGCGCCATAGCCCCGAGCGAAGAAGAGTGTAAGCCACCCCGCGTCGGTCCCACCAACCGCC
>Ga0116181_1003310_pt1 | contig 12638 bp, 9 predicted proteins | sample AD_UKC075_MetaG_FD_89752 | JGI IMG/M metagenome (GOLD analysis project Ga0116181, IMG submission 89752) | Active sludge microbial communities of municipal wastewater-treating anaerobic digesters from USA - AD_UKC075_MetaG | ecosystem: Engineered > Bioreactor > Anaerobic > Digestate | place: USA...
CGGGATCGCGCTCGACGATTTCGGCACGGGCTATTCCTCGCTCGCCTATATCCGCAACCTGCGCTTCTCGACGATCAAGATCGACCGCAGCTTCGTGCAGGGCGCGGCGGCGGGCAGCCCGGAGAGCCTGGCCATCATCCGCGCGGTCGTGGCCATGGCCGAAAGCCTGGAAATGTCGACCACGGCCGAGGGCGTGGAAACCGAGCGCGAGCTGGAGATCATCCGGGGCCTGGGCTGCCGCAAGATTCAGGGCTACTACTTTGGCCGGCCGATGGCCGCCGCCGATGCGCGCGCGCTGTTCGGCAATTCGAACCTGCGCGCGGTCAACGCCTAGGGTTCAGGGACGAGCGCCGGGCCGAAGCGTTTCGGCCCGGGCTTGCTCAGGCAGAGGCGAGGGCGTTCAGCGCGGATTCGAACAGCGCGCGGCCATCGCTGCCGCCCTGTTCCGGTTCGATCATCCGTTCGGGGTGCGGCATCATGCCCAGCACGTTGCCCGCGGCGTTGAGCACGCCGGCGATCCGGCGCGCCGACCCGTTGACTTCCTCTGCATAGCGGAAAGCCACGCGGCCTTCGCCTTCCAGCCGGTCAAGCGTATCGGCATCGGCGAAATAGTTGCCATCGTGGTGCGCCACGGGAATGACGATCTGCTGGCCCTGGGCATAGGCGGAGGTGAACAGGCTCTGGCTGTTTTCCACCGTCATCGCCACATCGCGGCAGACGAAGGTGATGCCGGCATTGCGCATCAGCGCGCCGGGCAGCAGGCCGCTTTCGGTCAGCACCTGGAAGCCGTTGCACACGCCCAGCACCGGCACGCCGCGGTTCGCGGCTTCGATTACCGAGCGCATCACCGGGCTGCGGGCCGCCATCGCGCCAGAGCGCAGGTAGTCGCCATAGGAGAAACCGCCCGGCAGGGCGATGAAATCGAGATTGGCGGGCAGTTCGGCATCGCCGTGCCACACGCGCAGCGGCGCGCTGCCCGAAACCTTTTCCAGCGCATCGGCCATGTCCCGGTCGCAATTGGAGCCGGGGAAGGTGATGACTGCGCTGCGAAAGGTCATGCCGGCATCCTTTCGATCCGGTAGTTTTCGATCACCATGTTGGCGAGCAGCTTGCTGGCCATGTCCTCCAGCTGGGCATCGGTGACGGTTTCGTCAACCTCCAGTTCCAGCATCTTCCCGGCGCGCACGTCCTTGACGCCGTGGATGCCCAGGCCCTCGATCGCATGGTGGATCGCGCGGCCCTGAGGGTCGAGCACGCCGTTCTTGAGGCTGACGTAGACGCGGACCTTCATGTGCGCAGGGCCTTTCGCTGGAAACCGGTGGGGTGGACTCGGGGCAGCCTATGCCGCCAGTCGCGCCCGGGGGCAAGCACGGCTTGCACCAGGGCGGCGGCGCGGAGCCTCAGCCCTCCACCGAATCCAGCACGTAGCCGAGCGAACGCACGGTGCGCAGCGGATCGGGCGCGCCATGCGCGGTCAGTGCGCGGCGCAGCCGGCCGACCCAGACATCGACCGTGCGCTCGTCGATCCCGGCCTGGTCCTTGCCGAGGTGCTCGATCAGCGCGGCGCGGCTGAAGACCTGGTCGGGGTGCTCCATGAAATGGGTCAGCAGGCGCAGCTCGTTCGGGCGCAGCGCCACGGGCATGCCCTGCCAGCGGGCCTGATGAGCGGCCAGGTCGACGCTCAGGCCGCCATGTTCCAGCCGCGCCCCGCGCACGGGAACGTCATGCTGGTCGAGCCGCAGACGCTTGGCCAGCCGCTCCGGATCGAGCGGGCCGACCAGGTAATCGTCCGCACCGGCCCGCAGGGCGCGGCGGGCGGCATCGGCATCGCCTTCTTCCAGCACCATGGTGATGTGACCGGCGCGCGTCGCGCGGCTTTCGCGCAGGCGGCGCACCATTTCGAGGCCCGAACTGTCCGGCAGCAGCCAGTCGACAAAGCACCACAGCGGATTGGTCAGGCCGCGCTCGGGTATTTCGCCGCGCAGGGGCAGCGCGACGAGCCCGGGATGCAGGCGCTCGATCGCTCCTAACAGGGCGGGGTCGCGGGTCGTCAGCAGTATGGTCATGGCGCTTTGCATGGGCGTGGTCCGCCCGACTCTATGCAACCGCGACATGACGGATTTGTGACGGATTTCCTTGGCCAGCCGCGTGTCACATTGGTGTCGCATGACGGTCTGACCGTAGTCGGCAAAGCGTCGCGATGCTGCAATGCAACAGTCCCAAATGGGCCGCGGGCCAGGGTGGTTGCGGCGAATCGGCCGCACTGTCGCAGGCCCCCATGACCGCAATGAGGGACTTTGAAATGAACCGCCCCGCTACCGCACTGTCGATCTCGCTCGCCGCGCTCGCCGCCGTGCTCGCCGCGCCCGCCTGGGCTGCCGATGAAGCCGCCGATGCCGCCGCCGAAGCCGCCGATGCCAGCCAGGACACCTCCGGCCTGACCGATATCGTCGTCACCGCCACCAAGCGCGAGACGAACCTGCAGGAAACCCCGATCGCCATCGCGGTGATGGGCGACGAGGACATCAAGAAGCGCCACGTCCAGAGCCTGCTGGACCTGGGCGACGGTTCGATCCCCTCGCTGCGCGTCGCGACCTATGAATCGCGCCAGACCGCGCTGACGGTCGGCATCCGCGGCATTGTTCCGGGCGATGCCAACCAGCCGGCGCGCGAACCGGGCGTGGGCGTCTACATCGACGGCATCTACCTGGCCCGCCAGCACGGCCTTAATGCCGGCCTGTTCGAGGTTGAGCGCATCGAAGTGCTCAAGGGTCCGCAGGGCACCCTGTTCGGCCGCAACACCGAAGGCGGCGCGGTCAACCTCGTCTCCAAGGCGCCGACCGGCGAATTCGGTGGCAAGGTCAGCGCCGGGATCGGCAACTTCGGCAGCTACAATGCCGGCCTGCACGTCAACCTGCCGGAAGTGGCGGGCGTCTCGTTCAAGCTCGACGGGGTGATCAGCCACCAGGACCCCACCGTCAGGAATCCGCTGGATGGCCAGACCGGCTGGAACCAGTACCACCGCTATGGCGGCCGCGTGGCCGCCCGCTGGAAGCCGGCCAGCAACTTCACCGCCGACTTCGCCTTCGACATCAGCCGTGACGAGAACACCCCGTTCTACAGCCAGCTGCTGAACTTCAACCCCGATGGCTACCCGGTCGCGACGCTCGCCGAGATCCAGGCCAATGGCGGCCAATTGCCCGCCGGCAAGATCGCGCCGCTGCCCGGCATGGTGGTGGCGTCCGACAAGCGCATGGACGTGGCGGACATCGGCGTGCCGCAGCAGCCCAGCCTGGGCAAGACCAAGGGCTTCTCCAGCAACCTGCGTTGGAGCGTGGCCGATGGGCTTGAACTGCGCTCGATCACCGCGTGGCGCACCGTCGACTCCGAGCAGTGGGACAATTCGGGCGGCGCCCACCGCAGCCCCTCGTTCCTGCCGGGCCAGTCGTTCAGCCGCTATTCGATCTCGTTCCTCAATGCCCGCCAGTTCAGCCAGGAACTGCAGGCAGTGGGCAGCCTGGGCAACGTCGATTACGTCGCCGGGCTCTACTACTTCAATGAGCGAGCCGAGGAAGTGGCGGCAACCCCCAACACCAATACCTGGAACTCGACCGGCACCGGCTATACCATCCGCGATGCGATGACCTGGCAGCGCTCCGCCCTGTCGATCTCGCGCGCCAGCTATGCCAATTCGAAGAGCTATGCCGCCTTCGGCCAGATGACCTGGACTCCGGCCAGCCTTGAAGCGCTGCACCTGACGGTCGGCGGGCGCTATACCCACGACGAGAAGAGCGGCGACCTCTACAAGGTCAATAACGCAGCCAGCGCCTTCCCCTTCGCGTTCAAGTACAACCGCTTCGATCCGCTGGCGATCGTGGCCTGGGACGCGGCGGACGGCGTGAACCTCTACGCCAAGTATTCGACCGGCTACCGCGCCGGCGGGGCCAGCTCGCGCTCGATCAATTTCGCGACCTTCGGTCCGGAAAACGTCAAGGCCTATGAAGTTGGCGCTAAGACCGAGTTCTTCGATCGCCGCGTGCGCTTCAACCTCGTCGGCTACATCATGAACCGGTACGATAGCCAGTTCGACTTCGACTTCTACCTGGTCCAGCCCAACGGCACGATCCGCCACACGCTGGAAACGGTCAACGCGTCCGGCGTGACGAAGATCCGGGGGATCGAGGCCGACCTCACCGTGCGCCCGACCGACAACCTGACCATGGGCGTCAGCTATGCCTACACCTACTGGAAGGTGCCGGCGACGCCGAACCCGCTGGTGGCCGGCAATCCGCTCCAGCCGCTGTTCCTGGTCTACACCCCGCCGCACGCGCTGTCGGGCAACCTTGACTGGACCATGCCGCTGTCCAGCGACAACGACATGGCGCTGAAGCTGCACGTCGATGCGAACTACTCCGATCCGCACTACAGCTTCGACAACGAGCCGGTGCTGGTCGACAAGAGCTTCCTCGTCAACGCGCGCCTTGCCGTGGCCGACATCCCGATGGGGCAGGGCGGTCAGAAGCTGACCGTGGCCGCCTGGGCGCGCAACCTCTTCAACGAGAGCCACATCTACCGCCGCTCCAACGCCAACCGCGTGCCGATCGACGGCAACTACCGCGCCGTGGTGGGCGACTACGCCAACTTCAACGCGCCGCGCACCTTCGGCGTCGAGGCGACGATCTCGTTCTGATCAGGCTCCCTCAGGGGCGGGGCGGCTGCCTTGGCCGTCCCGCTCCATCCTCTTCCTTCCACCCTAAGCGGGCAGGAGGCTTTCGGGCCTCCTGCCCGTTCTTTTTCCAGCACGTGTTGTGTCGGTCGGTCCGGAGGCTATGGTAGGGCCCCGGTCCGCTTGACCTTGGTCATGGCGGGACTGCCTGAGCGAGGGAAATTGGCGGCATGGACGTTCCGAAACCCCTCATTGCCATTGGCGCCGTTGCTGCCGTCGCCGGGATCGGCTGGTTCGCGACCCGGCCCGATCCCGATGCGGGCTGGCTGGGCTATGTCGAGGCGGAAACGCTCTATGTCGCCGCGCCCGTCGCCGGACGGCTGGCCGACCGCCCGGTGGAGCGCGGGGAAAGCGTTGCGGCGGGCACGCTGCTGTTCGCGCTTGATCCGGAAACCACCGACGCCGAGACCGCCCGCGCCGCCGCCGCAGTGGTCGCCGCTGAATCCGGCGCGGCCGACCTTGCCGGCGCGCGCCAGCGCCAGGCCGAGCTTGACGTCAGCCGCGCCGCCACCGCCGCCGCCGCAGCGCAGCTGACCAAGGCGCAGCACGATTTCGACCGGATGGCCGCGCTGGCCGCGCGCGGCTTTGCCAGCCGCGCCCAGCTCGATGCTGCCCGCGCCGCGCGCGACAGCGCCTCGGCCAGCCTCGCTCAGGCCCGCGCGCAGATCGCCTCGGGCGAACTGACGGCAGGCCGCGACGAGCAGATCGCCGCCGCCCGCGCCGAGGTGGCGGGCGCTCAGGCCGGGCTGCGCGGCCAGCTCCAGCGCCGCCGCGAGATCTCCCCCGTCGCCCCGGAAGCCGGGGTGGTGGAGCAAACCTATTACAACCCCGGCGAATGGGTGCCGGCCAATGCGCCGGTCGTCTCGGTCCTGCCGGATGCGCGCCGCAAGCTGCGCTTCTACGTGCCCGAGGGCGAAGTGGCGAAGCTGCGCCCGCGCATGGTGATCAGCTTTACCTGCGATGGCTGCGGCGATGGCAAGCGCGAGGCGGTGGTCAGCTACATCTCTCCGCGTGCCGAGTTCACCCCGCCGGTGATCTATTCCGAACGCGCGCGCTCGAAACTGGTGTTCATGGTCGAGGCGCGGCTTGAGGCGAGCGACAAGCCGCTGCCACCGGGCCTGCCGGTCTCGGTCCAGCCGCAGTGAGCGAAGCTCCCGCAATCGCGGTGCGTGGCCTGACCAAGCGGTTCGGGGGGCGCACCGTGGTCGACAATTTCGACCTGACCGTCCAGCCGGGGCGGATCTGCGGGTTCCTTGGCCCCAATGGCTCGGGCAAGACCACCACGCTCAGGATGATCTGCGGCCTGCTGATCCCCGACGCGGGGGAGGGCGAGGTGCTGGGGCTAGACCTGCGGACCAAGCGCCGCGCGATCAAGCACCAGATCGGCTACATGACGCAGAAGTTCGGGCTGTTTTCCGACCTGTCGATTGCCGAGAACCTGGAATTCATCGCCCGCGTCTACCGGCTCGACAACCGGTCGCGGCGCGTGGCCGAGGCGCTGGAACGGCTTGGCCTAGCCAGCCGCTCGACTCAACTGGCCGGCAAGCTTTCGGGCGGGTGGAAGCAGCGTCTCGCGCTTGCCGCCGCCGTGCTCCACGAACCGAAGATCCTGCTGCTCGACGAACCCACGGCGGGCGTCGATCCGCAGGCGCGGCGCGAGTTCTGGGACCAGATCCACGCGCTCGCCCGGGGCGGAATGACCGTGCTCGTCTCCACTCATTACATGGACGAGGCCGAGCGCTGCCACGAGATCGCCTATATCGCCTATGGCGTGATGCTGGCGCGCGGGACGACCGATGAGGTGATCGCCGCGTCCGGCCTCAAGGCGCTACAGGGCGAAGGTCCGGGCGCCGACCGGCTCGCTGCCGAGATCGAGGCACGCGAGGGGGTGGAGATGGCCGCGCCGTTCGGCACCTCGCTCCACGTCTGCGGGCCGGACCTTGCCGCACTGCGCCGCGCGGTCGCGCCCTACGAAGGCCGCATCCGCTTCACCGAAACCGAGCCCAGCCTGGAGGACGTGTTCATCCACCTGATGCGCCACGCCGCCGACAATTCCGTGGTGGAGGCGTGAGCGCCGGTTCGTCTCGTCGATTGCCCTTCCCCGTCGGGGAGGAGGGCTATCCGGCCCCCGGCAAGATTCGACTCACCGGCAGGAGGGCCTGAGCGATGTGGGAGCGGATCGGGGCCATGGTGTTCAAGGAGATGCGGCAGATGATCCGCGATCCCGGCACCATCGCGATGATGTTCTTCTTCCCGATCATCCAGCTGGTCATCTTCGGCGTGGCGATCAACAACGATCCGCGCCACCTGCCGCTTGCCGTGGAGGCGAACGACAATTCGGCGATTACCCGCTCGATCGTGAGCGGCCTGCGCACGACCTCCTACTTCGACCTGATCGAGCTGACCGGGCGGGCCGGCGAGGGGGAAAAGCTGATCGCGGAAGGGCGCGCGCAGTTCGTCCTGACGATCCCGTCCGATTTCTCCCGTCGCGTGGTGCGGGGCGAACGACCGCAGCTGCTGCTGACTGTCGATGCCACCGATCCCGCCTCCACCGGACCGGCGGTTGCCGCCGTCAACGAGGCGGTGACCCAGGCGCTGGGCCGGGAACTGCGCGGGGCGCTGGCCGCGCGGGCGCCGGCGCCGCCCCCGGTCGAGCTGGTGCTGCATCGCAGCTACAACCCGGAAGGGATCACCAGCCACAACACCGTGCCGGGGCTGCTGGCGATCATCCTGTCGATGACCATGGTGGCGCTGACCGCCATGTCGGTCAGCCGCGAGGAAGAGCAGGGGACGATGGAGAACCTGCTCGCCACGCCGCTGCGCCCGATTGAGGTGATGGTGGGCAAGATCGCCCCCTATTTCCTGATCGGCATGGTTCAAGTGCTGGTGATCCTGGCGGCGGCCTCACTGCTGTTCAAGGTGCCGTTCGTTGGCTCGCCAGTGCTGCTGCTGGCGGTGACGCTGCTGTTCACGCTGGTCTGCCTGGCGCTGGGCTTCACCATGTCGACCCTGGTCAAGAGCCAGGTGCAATCGATGCAGGCCAGCATGTTCTACCTGATGCCGTCGATCCTGCTGTCGGGCTTTGCCTTTCCCTATCGCGGGATGCCCACGGCGATCCAGTGGATCGCGGAGATCCTGCCGCCCACCCATTACATCCGGCTGGTGCGGGGCATCATGCTGAAAGGCTGGGACTTGCGGCTCGCCCTGCCGGAAAGCGGCGTGCTGCTGGCCATGCTGGTGGTGCTGACGGTGATTGCGGTCAGGCGCTACCGCGACACCGTAGGCTGAGCCACCGGATCGACGCCTTCGGGCAGGACGGTCACTTCCACGCCGCGCTGCGCGGCAAGGTAGCGCGCAGCCAGCGCCTGCAGCTGCGCGGGGGTGATTGCCAGCACCCGGTCCTTGCCCTTCACATAGCGCTCGATCCGGTCTGGCTCGGTCTGTGCCCGGTCGACCAGCGCCAGCCATCCGGCGTTGGTTTTCAGCGCGTTGTCGTAATCCTCCAGCATCGGCGCCCGGGCGCGCAGCAGCAGGTCGGCATCGATGGGCTGCGCGGCCAGGCCGGCCAGCACTTCGGCCACGGCGCCGCGCGCCGCAGGCACCTCGTTCACCGCGACGGATACGGAGATCGAGAAGGTGCCGTAATCCTTCCAGGTGAAGGACAGCGCGCTGTTCGCCCCCGGCGAATAGGCCTTGCCCAGCTTTTCACGCAGGGTCTCGGTCAGTTCCAGCCGGACCACGCGTTCCAGCAGTTCGAGGCCCGCCGCGTCGACCGGATCGGTGGCATCGCGGGTCTTCCAGTGGACTGTAACCAGCGCCTGGTCCTTGAGGCCGGTATGGCGCAGCACGCGCGGCGCGGTGCTGGCGGTGAAGGGGCGTTCGCGGCGGTCGGCCCAGTCGCGGAACTCCGCCTCGCGGGCCGGGAGCGCGCCAAAGGTGCGGCCGACCAGGGCAATCGCCTTGTCCTCGTCCAGGTCGCCGACCAGTCCGATCTCGATTGCGCCGTTCTTCAGGCGTTCGGAAATGTCGGCCTTCAGCTTGTCGAAAGTCAGGGCGCGGAAGTCCTCCACCTTGCCAAGGCTGAAGCGGGGATCGTTGTCCGACAGGATGGCGCCCAGATCCGCCGACAGGGCCGAACCCGGCGTCGCGCGGAGCGAGGCGAACATGTTGTTGATCGTCTGGAGGAAAAGTACCTGCCCCTCGCGCCGATAGCCGGGATCGGTGACCTGCGCGACGAGCAGCTCCAATTGCAGTTCCAGGTCCTGCGGCGTGGTCGAGGCCAGCGAGGTGAAAGTCTCGTCGGTCGCATTGACGTTGCTGGAGACGGTGCGGCCCGCCAGCAGGGTGTCGAGCTCGTCCTTGCTGTGCTTGCCCAGCCCGCCGAGCGCGAGGACAGAGGTCATCCGGGTGGCCAGCGGGTTGTCCTTCGTCGCCAGCATGTTGCCGCCATCGACCGATAACTGGACCAGCACCCGGTCCTTCTGCAGGTCGGTGCGCTTGAGGTTGAGCCGCACGTTGTTGGCAAAGCGCAGGGTGCGGATCCCCAGCTGCGGCTCGACCGTGTCGCTCACCACCCGGCCCGGCGCGCCGAAATCGGTATAGGCGAAGCTGCTGGCGGCCTTGCTCTCGCTGCGCGTCAGCTGCCTGGTCATCGCCTCGCGCCAGGCCGCGCGCAGGCCCGCCTCGCCGCCGCCCGGCGCTATCCGGCCCTGGAAGCGCAGCAGCGGTTCGTCGAGCGGCAGCACCTCGCGCTTCAGCGCTGCCAGCACGGCGTCCGGGGTGATCTCGGGAATGAAGGCTTCCAGCCGCTCGAGTGAGCGGCGCGGGGTATCGGGCACGCGGTCGTCGTTGATCAGCGCGAGGACCGCGCCGACCAGCGTGGCGTGGTCGCGCGTCGCCTCGCTGGCTGCGGAATTGCGGCTGGCGGTGCGGATATTGGCGACCTGTTCGGCCACTTCCGCGGCGGTGAAGCCATAGGTCATGGCGCGGCGGTATTCCTCCGCGGCCGCGACGAGACCGCGCCGCCACTTGCCATCGACCGTATCGACGCCAAGCCGCGTCATCCGCGCTTCGCGGAACAGGTCCGACGTGCCGAACGAGGCGTTGCGGAACGGAGCGTTGGCTTCGCGCGTGCGGCTCAGCAAGCGGCGGTTGATGATGCCGTAGCCGACCTGCCGCAGCAGGTTCTCGCGCCGCTGGGCCAGGCTGTCGGGCTCGTCGACCAAGGCACCGGTGCGGGTGGCGCTGACGTGTTCGGACAGCGCCGGGTCGATGTAGATATCGGTGCGAGGCGTGTCCTTGGCGGGGAAGGGGCCGGCCGTGGCGGGCGGTTCGGCGGGGGCGGGACGCCAGTCGCCGAACCGGGCGCGGATCGCGGCCTCGACCTTCGCCGCATCGAAATCGCCGACGACGATCAAGGTGGTGTGGCGCGGCACGTATTCGCGGTTCCAGAAGTGCTTGAGCGCCTCGGCGCTCGCCGCCTTCAGCGTCTCGTCGGTGCCGATCGGCAGGCGGCGGACATAGTGCGCGCCGGGGTGGAGGAACTCGATCTGGTCGAGGTAGTTGCGGATCTGGAACCCGTCCCGGTCGCGCTTTTCGGACAGGATCACCCCGCGCTCGCGCTCCACCGCGCCGGGATCGAAGCGCAGCTCGCTGACCGTCTCGCGCATCAGCATCAGCGCGATGCCCAGCAGTTCCTCGTCGCTTTTGGGAAGGTCGAGCCGGTAGGTGGTGGTCTCGAAACCCGTGGCGGCATTGGTGTCCGCGCCGAAGGCCAGGCCGTGGCGTTCAAGCAGCTTGACCATCTCGCCCTCGGGCACGTTGGTCGATCCGTTGAAGGCCATGTGCTCGACGAAATGGGCAAAGCCGCGCTCGGCGTCCTGCTCGTCCAGCGCGCCGGCATCGATCTGCATGCGCACCAGCGCCGTGCCCCTGGGCGTGGCGTTGGCGCGGATCGCGTAGCGCATCCCGTTCGGCAGCTGGCCGAAGGTAAAGCCCGGATCGAGCGGAACGTCGCTTTGCGTGAAAGCCCAGACCGGGCGCGGCTTCGGTGCGCTGGCGACCTGCTCCGCGCGCGGGGCGCAGGCGGCGAGGGCGACGGTGGAAAGGGTGAGGGTGAGGAAGAGCTTGGCGTGACGCATTGGCCTTTGGTGGCCGAATGCGTCAGCGCGGGCAAGGGGGCCTGCCCGAAAGGTCAGCGGTCCCGGGTCAAGCCCGGGACGACGCGGGGTTACTTGCCGCGCAGCTTGCGGTGGGCGGACAGGTCCAGAACCTCGCTCGGGCCATTGTCGGTGTCGAGCAGGCCGAGACGGCGGGCGACTTCCTGGTAGGCTTCTTCCTCACCGCCGAGATCGCGGCGGAAGCGGTCCTTGTCGAGCTTTTCGCCAGTGGTCATGTCCCACAGACGGCAGCCGTCGGGGCTGATCTCGTCGGCCAGGATCACGCGGCTGTAGTCGCCGTCCCAGATGCGGCCGAATTCCAGCTTGAAATCGACCAGGCGGATGTTGATCGCCGCGAACATCCCGCACAGGAAGTCGTTCACGCGGATCGCCATGGCGGAGATGTCCTGCATCTCCTCGTTGCTGGCCCAGCCGAAGCAGGCGATGTGCTCTTCCGCGATCAGCGGATCGCCCAGCGCATCGTCCTTGTAGTAGTATTCCAGCAGGGTGTGCGGCAGCGGCTCACCCTCGGGGATGCCAAGGCGCTTGGAGATCGAACCGGCGGCGACGTTGCGCACCACCACCTCGATCGGCACGATTTCGACCTGGCGCACCAGCTGCTCGCGCATGTTCAGGCGGCGGATGAAATGGGTCGGGATGCCGATGTGGTTCAGGCGGGTGAACACATACTCGCTGATGCGGTTGTTGATCACGCCCTTGCCGTTGATCGTGCCCTTCTTCTGGGCGTTGAAGGCGGTGGCGTCATCCTTGAAGTACTGGATGATCGTGCCCGGTTCCGGACCTTCGTAGAGGATCTTGGCCTTGCCTTCGTAGATCTGGCGGCGACGGGACATGAGCGTTTCCTTGGATTCAAAACGGCAAGCCCCGGCACTTGCGAGTCGGCGGTGGACTCACTGGGCCGGGGCAATCAGCCGCGCCCTTACGCCAAAACGGTCCCGGGCGCAATCGAGCCCTCGATCCGCGCCAGCCGCCCGGCCAGCCAGCGCGCGGCCGGGCCGAGCGGAGTGTCGGCACGGTGGACGGCGTAGAGCGGATAGGTGCCGCCCGGCCGTTCCGGACGTCTGAGCTCCACCAGCCGCCCGGAGGCAAGGTCATCGGCCACCATCCAGCGCGGCATGTTGCCCCAGCCCAGGCCTGCGCGCAGCAGCTCGTGCTTGGCCCCAAGATCGCCCAGCCGCCAGGTGCGCGCCGAAAACACCGAGAAATCGCGGCCCTGCGACAGCGCGGAGCGATCGGTCAGCACCAGTTGCACTTCCTCGCCCAGAGCGCCGCCGTGGACCAGCCGGTGGGCCGGGGAAGCAACCGGGATCAGCTCGACCGCGCCCAGCCATTCGCGCTCCAGCCCGGCCAGTTCCGCCGCGAGCGGCCCCGCGACGCCCAGCGCCGCCTCCCCCCGCAGCACCAGGTCCGCCACCGCGCCCAGCGCCTCGACCCGCAGGGCCAGCGCGACCGAGGGGAACCGCTGCGCGAAGTCCTGCAGCGCGGCGGCCAGCGCGGGCGAGGGGTACATGACGTCGACCACCACGGCGAGGCGCGGCTCCAGCCCCTGCTTGAGCGCGCTGACCCGTGCGCTGAGGCTGGCAAGGCCGCGCTCCACCTGCCGCAGTTCTTCCAGCACGGCCTGTCCTTCGGCGGTCAGGCGCGGCTTGCGGGTGCCCTCGCGCCGGAACAGCGCCACGCCAAGCTGCGCTTCGAGATTGGCGATGGCGTAGCTGACCACCGAGGTCGCCCGC
>Ga0116181_1003312_pt1 | contig 12636 bp, 13 predicted proteins | sample AD_UKC075_MetaG_FD_89752 | JGI IMG/M metagenome (GOLD analysis project Ga0116181, IMG submission 89752) | Active sludge microbial communities of municipal wastewater-treating anaerobic digesters from USA - AD_UKC075_MetaG | ecosystem: Engineered > Bioreactor > Anaerobic > Digestate | place: USA...
CTTCTAAGAGCTTCAGGATGTATTCTTCTATACTCTCGGTGAGACTGGACATACGGCTTTGACCTCCCGCTTTGACCTTTTTTGACGAGAAGTATTATATGTATATGGTCAGGATTTGTCAAGCACGCGACCTCAAGCGCAAATGCGCAATGCCTCTGAGGGGCGTTCAAAGCAGTGACACGCATAGAAGCGAGGACAAACGCACAGTGCGGGCATAGCGGGTATCATCGGTCGGTCAATTATGATATATGATGTAAAAAGATAACCCATAAGGGAACGGTTGCAATGGGAGAAAATCAAAAGTGCAGAACGCAGGTTAACCTTTCAAAAAAGGTGGTCCAGCAGATCGACGAAATTGTGGACCCTCGCAAGAGGAGCGAATTTCTGGAGGAAGCCGCTGTAGCCAGCTTAAGGGGGCAGATCCTCAAGAAGTGGATCGAGTTGGGTGAGGAGTTCAAGGGGCTGACGCTGGACGACATATATTACCCATCAAGAGAAGAGCTGGAGACTCGTAGTGGCTAAGCTGATCGTGGACGCTTCAGTGGTAATCGCCAGCCTGCTGCCGGACGAGCCGTATAGAGACCCTGCATTGCAGCTATTGTCCCAGTTCCTCTTGGATGACTTGAAGCTGCTCACCGTGCCGCTTCTGAAGTATGAAGTGACCAATGCCGTATGAAATTGGCAGGATAAAGCCAAGCGATGCCGAAGAGACGCTGAGAGAATTTAAGGTTATGAATATCCCTGAAAATCAAGTCTCTTGCATCGAAACGCTAAAAATAGCTTACCTTTACGATCGTTCGACTTACGACTCGGCCTACTTAGCCTTGGTTCAAGCCCAAAAGGCTCCGCTGCTACGCGAAGCCACCAAAAGCATGTAGAATAAATAGGCAGAGATGCCCGTAAACAGGGGCAAACGACATTATGAATGGGGAGGGATCGCGACATGCCGATAGTGGAGATCCATCTGCTGGAGGGCAGAAACGTCGAGCAGAAGAGGAAGCTGGCGAAAGAGGTTACGGATGCCATCTGCAGGGCCGTCGATGTGAAGCCCGATGCGGTGCGGATAATCATCGACGATATGCCCCTTACAAACTTCGCCGTAGCCGGAGAGCTTCGTATAGACAAAAAACCGTAAATGACGCGCAACGCCGATTCCAATTTATCAGTTGCAGGAATCGGCGTTGCGTACATTCTCCAACTGGCTACGGGAGCCAAAAGTTAAAGGGCCATCTGCATGGGGTCTTCCATGATCTCCTTCAGCCGATTCAGGAAGCGCGCCGCCGTAGCGCCGTCTATTACCCGATGATCCGAGGAGAGGCTCACTTCCATGATAGGACGGACGACCATCTCTTCATTCTCGATGACCACCTTGTCCGCTACCTTGCCCACGGCCAGGATTGCTACCTCGGGCTGGTTTATGATCGCCGTAAAGCGCGGAACGCCGAACATGCCGAGGTTTGAGATTGTAAAGCTACCACCCTCGTAATCCTCTGGTTTCAAAGCTTTAGTCCTGGCCTTAGCAATGAGCTCTCTCTCTTCGCGGGCCACGCCTCGCAGGCCCTTCCTGTCGACGTTTCTGATGACCGGGACGATTATCCCCTCTTCTATGGCTACGGCTATGCCTATGTTGATCTCCTCTTTCAACACGATGTTAGAACCATCCACATAGGAGTTGAATATAGGAAACTCAGAAATCGCGACAGCCGCCGCCTTGGCCAAGAGCGTGTTGATGGAGAGCTTTTCTTCCTCTGGAAGCTTTACATTGATGCGCTCCCGCACCTTGAGCGCTTCAGACATATCTATCTCCATAAACACGAAGTAGTGCGGAGCCGTATTTACGCTCTCTCTCATCTTTTTGGCGATAACGCCGCGTATGCCGGAGAGCGGAATGACCTTGCCAGGGGTTTGAGGCGTTGGCTTCGCCGCAGCGGCAGGCGCTTCGGCCGGTTTGGGCACAGCCCGTTTGAGGTGTTCCTCCACATCCGCCTTGTGGACTCTGCCCCGTGGGCCGCTTCCCTTGATGGCTGCAAGGTCGACACCATATTCTCTGGCGAGCCTCCTCGCCGCAGGCGTAGCCCTGGGCTTTCCTTCCCCAGGCGCAGGGGCCGAAACGGCAACCAGCTCCTCTTTTTCGGCAGAAAGAGCCTCTACGGTTGCACTTTTTGCGGCTTGCGGCACTTCACCTGAAATTTCGCGCAAGAGGGAAGATATGTCTTCGCCCTCAACCCCTATCACGGCTATGGGCTGATTTACAGGCACCTCGGTCCCTTCCGGCGCAAGGATCTTCAAAAGCACGCCGCTTTCGTAGGCTTCCTCTTCCATGTTCACCTTATCGGTCTGGATCTCGAGGAGAGGCTCGCCCTTCTCTACGCGCTCCCCCTCTTTTTTGAGCCACTTTAGGATCACGCCGGACATCATCGTCGTGCCGAGTTTGGGCATCGTGACTACTGTCGCCATCTTTCTACCCCCTTCTGGAGAAGACGCCCTTAACCGCAGAGATCACGTCCTCCACCTGGGGCACGGCCGCCTTCTCGAGCTCCGGGCTATACGGTATGGGTATGTTATTCCCGGCAACCCTCAAAATCGGTTCATCTAAAAAGTCAAAGGCTTCGCTGTTGGTGATCTTCGCAGCCACCTCTGCCCCCCAGCCGAAGTTCTCGTTGTCATCCTCAACAATTGCGAGTCTGCCCGTCTTCTTCACGGAACTGACGATCGTATCGACGTCGAGGGGAGATAGCGACCTTACGTCCACGACCTCGCATTCGATGCCGTCTTTAGCCAGCGCATCGGCAGCCTCCAACGACCGTGGAACCATAATAGAGCCGGCCACAAGGGTGATATCGCCTCCCTGCCGTTTCACATCCGCCTTGCCCAGCGGAACCAGATACTCCCCTTCCGGCACTTCTCCCTTCGTCCAATAAAGCAGTTTGTGCTCTAAAAATATTACGGGGTTGTCGTCTCTGACGGCGGTTTTGAGGAGCCCCTTAACGTCATAGGGTGTCGCAGGCATGACGACTTTGAGCCCAGGTATGTGGGCAAAGATGGCAGGCAGGCTCTGAGAGTGCTGGGCTGCCATGCCCGCACCGGACCCCATGGGGCTTCTTATGACCATGGGCACGCATAGCTGGCCTCCTGTCATGTAGGAGAGCTTGGCCGCCTGATTTACGATGAACTCCATGGCGTCCATCATGAAGTCGGAAAACATTATCTCCACGATTGGTCTCAAGCCCACCAGGGCACAACCTACGCCGACGCCCACGATGCTCGCCTCGGATATGGGCGTATCCACCAGTTTATCTTTGTACTTTTCGTACATTCCCTTCGTGACGCCGAAGGAGCCGCCGTACACCCCTATGTCTTCGCCGATCATGAAGACGCGCTCGTCGCGATCGAACTCTTCTCTAATGGCCTCAGCGAGGGCGTCTATGTACATCTTCTCAGTCATCTTCTATCCCTCCATCAGGCGTAAACGTATTTGGCTATCTCTTCAAGCTTGGGAAGAGGGCTGTTCAGCGCGAACTCGAGGGCCTCTTCCATCTCCTTGTCCACGAGCTCGTCTATGGATTTCAGCTCCTCCTCGGTGGCCATCCCCTTCTCTTTGAGGAGGTTGGCAAAGCGAGGGATCGGGTCTTTCGCCATCCACATCTGTTCTTCCTCGCGGCTGCGGTATACGCGAGGGTCGCTCTTGGAGTGACCGAAGAAGCGGTACGTTTTGCTCTCTACGAGCGTGGGGCCATCGCCGCGCCTGGCGCGGCTCACCGCCTCGCTCACAGTTTCAAATACGGCAATGACGTCATTGCCGTCCACCACCACGCCTGGCATGTCGTAACTTTGACCCCTCACCGCTATGTCTCTTACTGCGGTAGCTTTCTGAACGGACGTCGACATGGCATACTGGTTGTTCTCGCACACGTAAACCACCGGCAACTTCCATATGCTCGCCATATTGAGGGACTCGTGGAAGGGACCCACATTGACGGCTCCATCGCCGAAGAAGCAGACCGTAACTTTACCGTCCTTTCTCCTCTTCGAGGCCAACGCGGCGCCTGTGGCTATCGGGATACCGGCGCCTACTATGCCGTTAGCTCCGAGGTTCCCCGTGGAGACGTCCACGATGTGCATCGAACCGCCGCGGCCTTTGCAATACCCCGTTTCCTTGCCCAGGAGCTCGGCCATCATGCGCTTTATGTCCGCGCCTTTGGCGATGCAGTGACCGTGACCCCTGTGCGTGCTGGTTATGTAATCGTCGGATTCCAACGCGGCGCACGTGCCGACAGCCGTCGCCTCCTCTCCGACGTAGAGATGGCATGTTCCCCATATCATGTTCTTCTTGAAGAGTTCGTCCACCTTTAAGTCGAATTTCCTTATCTCGACCATCTTCTGATACATCCAAAGCAGCTTTTCCTTGGACAGTTCCACCATCGATCCCTCCTACTTGATAAGCTGATCCTGCATCTTGCGAAGCTGGGTGACAAAAGCGCTCTCGTCCAGCTCCACCGCATCGTAGGTGATCACTTCACCCTCTTTTGCGTCGCGCAACATCTTTACCTTATCCGTGACCAACCCTATGGGAAGAGCACCCTTGCTGCGTGCTTCTTCAGCGGTCATTATCAGGCCGTAAACGGAATACATCCCTATGCCGTCCAGGCGCTCGCCGGTCCTTAAGTCCTTCTTCGCCACGGCCACCACCTCCGAACAAAACCTTCCGAGGGGGGCAATTGTGGGCTCGCGGTAAAGATAAGCGCGAGCGACCGAAACGGGCGTCTCCAAGCTCGTGAGGTGAAATGGCCGATATAGCAGGTAATTGGGCCCGTCTCCCATCTTCAGGTATCGCATCTGCGCCTTTATCGTATCCGACGGACTGGTGACGATGACGAAGACACCAGGGGCTACGCCGTTCACATATTCCACCACGCCGTACCTGTTCAAGACCCCTCCTTCGGATTTCAGCCGCAGCACCTGGGTGAGGTTTGCCCAGGTGCCTTCCGGGCCGTGCATGCCTGGCACGTCTGGAAGAAATCCCGTGGCGTTCGATACCGCAGCCATCTCCACCATAGTCTTCGTGCCGTCGCTAAAAGAGGCGAGCATCTTGGGGCTCGCGCCTTCTTTGGCGGCTCTCTCCCGCTCTGTATCGGGATTGGCGCGCCTGTTAAGCGGATTATTCTTGCCTTTGCCGATGACCAGCACCTCAAATCCGAGGCCGCTGGCAAAGTCGTAAAGCTCCTTGGCCACTCCGGGTTCGTCTCCGGCCGAGGCGGTGTAAACGACGCCGGCGCTATCGGCGAGTTTCTTCAAGATCGGCCCAACGGTGACGTCCGTCTCCACATTTAGCAAGACGACATGTTTACCGTTGGCGATAGAGTTGAAAGCCACAAGGGCACCCACATTTGTCACGCCGGTAGCCTCGACTACCACATCCACCGCCGGCATCTCCGCTACGACGGAAACGTCGGGCGTAACGACGTAGTAACCGCTTTCCGAGGCCTCCTGCGCCTCGCCTGCGCTTTCTGCAACTCTGATGTCGTCCTCATCCACGCCGGCGAACTTGTAAGCCTCTATGGCCCTCTCGACGACGCCGTCGCATACGACGCACGGCTTGATTCCCTTCATGAGGAACAGTTGGCTCACCAGCCCTCTCCCCATTTGTCCTGCGCCCACCAACCCCATCCCTATGGGCGTGCCTATCTCCTCGAGCTCTTCCAAATGAGCATTTAGGTTAAGCATTTGAACACTCCCTTTTCGATCATCTATGGTTTATATATGACGATCTCCTGCCCCACCTCAAGAGGCGGAGGCGTGCCGTCTAATCTGATGTCGCCGTGCAACAAGGTCAAATCCTTATCGAATTTGAGGCAACAGTGCCCCAATAAAGCCATGTTCTCATTGGCCTTCGATCCCACTTCGAGGATATGATACTCCAGGTCGCCGAAAAGGAGGATATCGCCGGCTTTGATCTGCCCTAACAACTCGCCCTTGGTGTGCAAGACCGATATCTCGGCGAGTTCAGGAGGAGCCCCTTCGTCGAAGAGTATCACGATGTTGCCGCTTCGCAGTTCTTCGACCTGCGGACCTATACTCGTCACCGTAACGCGGTATTTTCCCACATCTACACCCCCGCTCTTCCCTGCGGACGCTTGAATCGCGCCCGCAGGGAACGAGAGACTATGCGCAAACTACGACCGACGCCTTTACGTATACAAACCAGCGCTGAAGGCGTAGGCTATCAGAACCGATATCGGGCCCGTGAACTGCCTCGAAATGAGTATGGCACTCACGCCCACGGTCACGGTCTCAGGCTTTGCCTCTCCCAAGCCCAACCCTACCGGGATGAAATCGCATCCCACCTGCGGGTTTATGGCGAAGAGGGCCGGCAGGGCATACTGAGGAGGGATGTTGCCGCGCCCTATCTCGACGCCGACGAGCACCCCGACGACTTGGGCTATGACAGCCCCCGGACCCAAAAGCGGAGAGAGGAGCGGGGAGCCGCAGATCACCGAAATGATCAAAAGCCCTGGCACGGTCCCAGCCAGAGGAGTGAGGACGTTCGCTATCGCATCGCCGACGCCGGTAGCGAGGATTATCCCTATTATAGTGGCGACGAAGGCCATAAAAGGTATGATGTTCCTGATGAGCTGGTCTATGGTAAGCCTTCCCGCTTGATAAAACGTCCCCACTATGCCGCCCATGAGACGGCCGAAGCTCTCCAGCACCCTGCTCATCCCTTTGGTAGCAGGTTGCGGAGCCGCCGCGGCCCGAGGCGTTTCGAAAGGAGACCGTGCCGTTGCGGCGCTCGGCGAGCTCGCTGCGGTTGCGGCCGCCTCTTCTTCCCCCTCAAGGAGAATTACGTTTTTCTCGGTCACGCCGGAGACGTATATGTCTTCCGTTATAAACTGCGCCAGGGGGCCAGCCTGTCCCACGGGGGTGAGGTTTATAGTAGGGATGCGTTTCCTCGGATAGACCCCGCAACGGGCAGTGCCACCACAATCTATGATGACGCAACAGATTTCGCTCTCGGGCACGGCGCCTCTGAAGCCGTCTACGGGTATGCCTCCGGTGAGATCCGCTATCAGCTTCGCTATCGGGTGAATGCCTCCGCCGGTCACGGATACTATCTTATCCTTTTCTTGAGAAGGTCTTATGACCAAGGGCCCTCCCCAACCGCCAGGTCCCTTTTCTACGCGAACAGCTCTATACACTCTCCATCCCTCCTCAAAGCTCTATGCCCTGCTGTTTTGCCATCCTGAGGGTCAGGCGCTCGGTGACCATACCCCTTATTAGGATCACGATGACGCCAACGATGAAATACCTTATGGCAAGCTCGCCTACGGGCAGGCCCAACTGTTGTATGCCCTGGGCTATTCCCATGTAGACGAAAAGCTCCGCAGGATTGGCGTGGGGGAAAAGCCCTAAGATGGGATGGACGAACGAAACGGCTGCGTCGTAGAAGGCTGGCTTGTATTTCTCGGGGAGAAATCGGCCGAACGTGTAGGCCATCGGGTTCGTCAAGAAGAAGACCGCCATAACCGGCATCACGGTGTAGCGCAACGGAGCGACGCGCGACGCAGACTCTCCCCACCTGTTCACCCTATCCTCACCCACGAATTTCACGAGGGCGTTTACCGCCGTCATAAGACAGACGAGCGTGGGCACGATGCCCGTCAAAAGCCCCACAAAAGTCTCGCCCCCGGTCTGAAAAACGCCTATGAATGCCTGTGCAAAATTGGCCAAAAGTTCCATGTGCGATCCTCCTTTTGTAAACTCTTATGCTCTTACGTCTTTTCGGTGCCGGGTCAAGCCTCTTCTTCCGATCTCCCCCTTTCTTCTTTGATGTGAGCAAAGCGAGAGGTGGCCACTTTGTAAGCTTTTTTCAGCGGCTCATCGAAGGACAGCTCGATGGACTCGTCCAATATATTTTTGCCGACGAGCCCGTCGAGGCCTTTAAACCTGGCCAGGACGCTGACTCCTTTCATATATTTACAATCTAATATTCTTCCGTCTTCATCTACAGCCATAGCGAGTATCGCACCGCGAGAAAGGCGCCCTCTCTTCGCCCCAACGACGAGTTTCCCCTTTTTGGATAGCTCGAAGGTTACCCTCTGATAATCTTTCACCTGAAAATAGCCGAGCAACGCCTGAACGAACCACGCTGCTCCGAAGAGCAGGATCACCTTGGCCCACATGCTTTACCCCTCGCAACTACGGCAATATTTTTATCCATATCTGAAAGGAGTTCAAGGATTTTGCTCTCCTTGCCCGTAAACAGCCTCCTCGAGCCGCCTCAAAGCCTCCTCGAGCCGCTCGAGCGCCCTTCCATATTCCACCCAATTTCCATCGGAGAAGGCTTCCTTCGCCTCTGTCCACGACTCGCTCGCCTCCCTGGCGAGGGAGGATACGTCAGGAGCGCCGATCCCCTCCGGCCGAGAGACAGCCTCGCTTTCTACCGCCGGTCGCCTTTGGGGTGCCGTGCCCAAAAGGATGGAGAGCGCGTCGTCGAAATACTGAGCCCAGGCGACACGGCCACCAGTTGAGACGATCACGCGTTTTAGCTCCGGCAGGTCGCTATTTTCGGCGCGCAGGTAAAGGGGCTGGACATACAGGATCGAATCTCCTAAGGGGATGACCATAAGATGCCCCCTGATCACATCCGACCCTCTCTGACTCCACAGCGAAAGCTGGCTGGAAATTTCAGGATGTTGGTCTATCAGGGCCTCAACCTGCGAGGGACCGAAGATCAGCTCCTGTTTGGGGAACTCGTATACCACCAACTCCCCGTAGTTATCGCCGTCGCATCGGCCCGCCATCCAAGCGATCATGTTGTTCTTGCCGACGGGCAAGAAGGGCGTGGCTATAAGAAACTCCGCCTCGTTCTCTTCGGTGAGGCGCATCGTGATGTAGTAAGGAGGCATGGGCTTACCGTCTTTCACCGGGGAGACCCACAAGTCCTCCTTGTTGTAGAAGGTGTTGGGGTCAGTCATGTGATATGTGCGGTAGACTTCGCTTTGAATACTAAAGAGATCCATGGGATAGCGCCTGTGAGAGAGAAGCCACGCCGGCATTTCCGAGGAGGATTTGAAAAGCCCTGGGAAAATAGCAGACCAAGAACGCACGAGAGGGTCATTTTCGTCAGCGATGTAAAAGTCCAGGCTGCCGTTATAGGCATCCACGACGACTTTAACGCTATTTCGAATGTAATTGATCCACTCCCTTCCACCCCCGTCTGCAGATATGGCTATCGGTTCCGCGTAGGGATAACGACCCGTAACGGTATAGGCGTCCTGAACCCAGAACAACCGCCCTTCGGCGATCACGAGATATGGGTCGCCGTCATAACGCAAGAATGGCGCCACGCGGCGCACGCGCTCGTTTATCGTGCGGTAGAACATTATCCTGCTCTCGGGCAGTATCACATCGGTAAAAAGAATCCTCGAATCGCCGAAACGGGTAGCAAACAATAGCCGCCTCCACAGAGACCCGACAGGCACACCTCCGCTCCCTTCGTAGGTGGTGCGCACATTGGCGTCGCCCATGGGATAGTCGAACTCCTTAACGCTCGTCTTAACTAAAACATAAGAAGATGGACTCTCTCCGTAATAAATCTGCGGCCTTTCCACTTGTATGGGCACGGAGCTCTCGGGAGGGAGATCCTTTATGAAGAAGATGGGTTGTCCAGTGGACGTGACCTCGTTCACGGGACTTGCCACCACTCCGTAACCGTGGGTGAACTCGAGGTGTAGGTTGACCCAGGTGGGGCTTTGGAGTTGGCGCAGGTCCAGCTCTCTGGGAGAAAGTATCAATTGTCTTCTCTCGTCACCAAGCTCATAGCGATCTACGTCGATGCCGTAAAATTCGTAATAGGAGCGGATCTCCTGGAGCTGACGATAACTCCGAAGAAGAGGAGCAAAGTCCCAAAGGCGCACGTTTCGCAGCGTCTCGGCGTTTTCCTCCACGTCTTTAGCAGTAACCTCACGGGCGGGAACCATTGAAAGGGAGGACAAATTTTCCAAGTCGAAGGCATAAAGCGTCGCGGCGATATTGTACTCTATATAAGGACGTTCGCGCTGAAATTCGTTAGGTTCGACCGCATATCGCTGAACTATGCCGGGATAAAGCCCCCTCAATACGATGCTCACACCCAACCACACACCCACAAGCAGGAGAGGAGCTTTCCAACTGCGCCGCCGAGCCGAGATAGGCAATAACACGGCGAGGATCCCCGTGACGACCACGAGCGCGTTCAACGCCAGCAGTTCAGCGTGGACGTCGGTGTAGTTGGCGCCAAAGACGACGCCTCGAGTGGAGTAAAGGAGATTGTAGCGGCCCAACCAATGCCCGACGCATAGCAGCAATGCTATACCCCCCGCAAGGGTCCCGAGATATGCTTGTGCCGCCTTAGAGATCCAAAACGATCCGCTCTCCCTGCTCTCTCTCACTCGGTCTGCAAGCAAAATCACTGCGGCACCTACCAAAGCAACCCCTAAAAGCGCCAACAGCCATCCTTGAAGGAAGCTATAGAAGGGAAGGCGAAAGATATAGAAGCCCACATCATTGCCGAAGATCGGGTCGGCCCTGTCAAAGGAAACGGCACGGATGAAACGCCACAGCGTTTCCCACTGCGTTCGTGCCTCCAAACCGTTGGCAATCGCCACGATCCCGGATATGCCCGCAATGGCAAAACCGGCCACGGGCTGGGTTAAAGGGGAATCGTAAGAGGCAAATGTATCGCGGAGGGCGATCTTGCGCGCCCTGCGCCAGCAGGTGAAGAGAAAGAAAAACGATACCACAGCTACAAGTATGCCGAGTCCCACCTCGAACGAAATGCGCCTCAAAAAGACGCTCCTAAAGCCGAGGGCGTCAAACCACAGATAATTGGTATAGAAGTGAACGAACGAGGGAAAGCCCAATAAGACGATGATGAGGATCGCCGTAACGATCCATAAACTTCTCTGCATGTTAAACATATGCACTCCTCCTTCACGCATTACTACTCAATCCCTTGAGCACTCCAAAACACCCGCTTAAGCCCAAAGCTCGGCCTTTCGTAATCTGCGGTATGCGAGGAGCTGCCCTGTGCGCTGATTTTACTCACCCGTGTTTGTCATTTTACATTAAAGGCTGGCTCCATACCAGGCAAAGAAAAAGAGGGGGCGGTAAAACCGCCCCCTCTTTTCACAGCTTGAAGCGCACTTGCTATGAGAGCTTGATCACGCGACCCTCGTCCTTGTAGGCTTTCTCCATGCGCAGTTCGATGACGCCATTTTTGAACGACGCCTTCACTTTCTCTGGATCAACTTCGGCGGGCAGAGCGATGTTATAGCTAAAGGCGCCACGACGTTTTCTATAATAGTATTTGCGACCCTCTTCTTTCTCCTCTTCGCTCTCCTCCTGAGAACTGATCGCCACTCTATCTTTATACGCTCTCACTTCGACCTTTTCCGGGTCCACGCCCGGGACGTCCACCTTTACCACAAGGTCGTTGCCTTCCTCATATATCTCGAGGGGCACATCCCTGCTCGACCACGTAAAGAGGTTCGAAAAGCTCCTGAAGAAATCGTCCAATTCGGGCAATAGGGAAAAAGGAGTAGGTTCTTCATACCGAGCCAACTCTCTGCGAGCCATCGCGATCCACCTCCCATATTAATCTTTCAAGGACCATTGCCAAGGTTAATATTAGTCAGTATGTCGACCTCAGTCAAATCCCAAAAAATCAGAATAATATTGATGATCATCTAAAAACCATGAAATATGGCCCATATATCGATCATTTCTCATCAAATCACGGAATATCTCCGTTTTTCACGCCATTTCATATATCAGATTCGCCTCACTGCCGCATCGAATTTCGCGATCGAAAGGCTTGCCTCGTCGAGATTGCAATGTATAAACCCGTCTCAACCGAAAAATGCTCCGAAGGTCACTCCTGCAAGGGTAGAAAAAACGACGACCAAAGCTACGTAGACAGCTGTCTTCCTCGTGCCGATGACGCTTCGGATGACGAGCATACTCGGCAGAGAGAGGGCCGGCCCTGCCAATAAAAGCGAGAGGGCGGGACCTTTGCCCATCCCCGCACCGACGAGCGCCTGCAAGATAGGTACCTCCGTCAAGGTGGCAAAGTACATGAAAGCCCCCACGACCGCTGCGAAGAGGTTGGCAAAGAGTGAGTTGCCTCCAACCAGGGCCACCACCCAGCGGTTCGGAATCAAAGCTTCATGCCCGGGGCGGCCGAAGAGAAAGCCGGCGACCAGAACCCCGCCAAAAAGGAGAGGCAACACCTGCAGGGCATAGCTCCACGTTGAGGCACACCACTCGGCCCTCTCTTCGCGGTCGAACCAGAGACGAACCGAAAGGATCGTAGAAGCGAGGGCAAGACCGGCTACGACCCACTTCGCCCGGTAGACGGCAGCCCAAAACCCTACAGGAAGCGCTGGCGCGGCCCAGTTGGCGAACACCAGAAAGGCCACCATGCTCGCCATGAACCAAACCGTTTTCCACAGAGGTCGGGCGGTCTCCGGGACCGACAGCCCCACAAAAGCCTGCTGCCGCTCTTCTTCCCCGTGGCGAAAAATAAAGGCCATCAGCAGGCCGATGAGGACGCTAAGGCCGATAGCGCCCACTGCCCTGGCCACTCCCAATTCCAAC
>Ga0116181_1003317_pt1 | contig 12632 bp, 11 predicted proteins | sample AD_UKC075_MetaG_FD_89752 | JGI IMG/M metagenome (GOLD analysis project Ga0116181, IMG submission 89752) | Active sludge microbial communities of municipal wastewater-treating anaerobic digesters from USA - AD_UKC075_MetaG | ecosystem: Engineered > Bioreactor > Anaerobic > Digestate | place: USA...
GACGCCCACGTCTCGAACTTCGGGTTCTACGCCTCGCCGCAACGCACCCTCGTCTTCGACCTCAACGACTTCGACGAGGCGGCCTGGGCGCCCTGGGAGTGGGACCTGAAGAGGCTGGTGACCAGCGTCGTCATCGCGGCGCGGGCCCGCAACAGCACGGAGAAGCTCGTGCGGAAGGCCGCCCTGCAGACGGTGTCCGCATATTAGCGGACGCTCTACGCGGGCATCGCCCTCTCCCCCACCGAGCGCTTCTTCACCCACCTCGAGGCCGAGGCCGGCCTCGCCCGGGCGGACAAGCAGTCGCGGAAGGTGCTGCGCAAGGCCATCGCCGCCGCGCAGAAGCGCACCGGCGAGCGGGCCGTCAGCCGACTCACCACGAGGGACGACGACGGCACCCTCCGCTTCGTGCACGCGCACCCGACGATGACCCCGCACGAGCCCGAGGCCCTCGCGCGCTTCACCGACTACCTGGAGAGCTACCGGGTCTCGGCCAACTACGACATCCAGCTCCTGCTGCAGCACTACGCCCCCGTCGACTGGGCCCGCCGCGTCGTCGGCGTCGGCAGCGTCGGCACCCGGTGCTCCCTCACGCTCTTCCAGGACGGCGACGGGAACGCGCTCATCCTCCAGTCGAAGGAGGCGAACCGCAGCGTGCTGGAGCAGTACGGCCGCATCGAGCAGCCGCCGGTGCTGGTCCGCGCCATCGAGGAGTCCGGCCAGGGCCAACGCGTGGTCGCGATGCAGCGCATCCAACAGGCCTTGTCAGACCCGTTCCTCGGCTATCTGCGCGCGGTGGACGCCGACCTCTACGTGCGCCAGTTCCACGACATGAAGGGCGGGGTCGACGTCGAACTCCTCGACGACGCCCCCTTCCTCACCTACGTGTCGGCCTGCGCGATCACCCTGGCCCGCGCGCACGGCCAGTCGCCGAACATCGCCGCGGTCGTCGGCTACATCGGCAAGAACGACGAGGTGGCGCGCGCCGTCACCGACTGGTCGCTCGCGTACGCGGACGTCTCCGAGCAGGACTACCGGGACTTCCTCAACGCTGGTTGAGCCACTACCGCTCAACCATCGGCTGAGTCGCGGCGCGCGGCGACGCGCTTCTTCATCCACCAGGCCATGACGGCCCAGCCGCCGAGCGCGGTGATGACCCACACCAGCAGTGTGGCGAGCACCCAGGCCATGAAACCGGAGATGGTGAGCGCATCGCCCATGGCCGTGGCGATGAGCAGCGCGATCAGCGTCGAGATGAGGCCGATCCCGCCGATCGCCGCGGGCGCGTACTTGCGCGCCATCTTGAAAGCGAACGGCGCGAAGAGCGCGTTGGCGATGACGAACACGGCGACGGCGGTGATGATGCCCGCGGGGCGGACGGTCACGCCGTCGATCACGGCCCCCGCCACCATGAGGGCGATGGTCGCGGTGAGGAGATTCACGACGATCTGGATGAGGAAGCGAGGCATGGCTTGTCCTTGTCTGTTCGGACGCTGAGAGGAACCGGTCAGGAGGCGAGGACGCGGGCCTTCTGGGCCTCGAACTCGGCCTCGGTGAGGACGCCGGCGGCCCGCAGCTCGCCGAGCTGGCGGAGCTGGTCGAGCATGGCGCCGGTGTCCGGGGCGGCGGGCGCGGCCTCGACCGGCGGGGCGACCGGGGCCGGGGCCACGGGCTGCTGCGCGACCGGAGCCGGGGCGACCGGCTGCGCGGCGGGCGGGGCTGCGTTGGCGGCGGCCCAGCGGCCCTGCTGCTTCGCGGCCGTGCGGTGGTGCACGCGGGTGGCGGTGCCGGTGATGACGGCCGTGCGGGCGGCGGTACGAAGAAGGCTCATGTCAGGTTCCCTTTCACTCGTCGCCCAGCGCGGCGACAACGTCTTGTGCGTCCAGGTGCGACGAGCTGACGACACGTCCGCCCACGCTCTCGAACCCATCGACGACCGGGAAGACCCAGATCTGCTCGTACAGGATGGCGGCGGACAGCGATCCCGGAGCGGTGATCTCGCCGACGAACGCCACATCGTCGTCGTCCAGCAGGCCGCTGGAGGCGCCGACCAGCTCGGAAAGGCCGAACTCCGCCGCGGCGTCGTCGAGGTTGACGAGGGTGACCGAGCCGTCGGTCCCATGCGACACAAGCTCGATGTCGAGCACACGCACGACACCCTTGTTCACGGCGTCGAGAAGGGCCTCGAACCCGGCCGCCTCGAGCGTGCCTGCGGGGAACTCGATGATGACGACATCGACCGGTCCCAGCCTGTCTTGGATGTCCTGGCTCATATGCACCTCCGTGAAACTCGCGCTGACGGCGACCGTCCAGGAGGGATTCCGGGAACACGTTCCAGCGCTGGTGCGCCCAGTCTAGCCAGTGGCTCGCATCCCGTACGCCCCACCGTCGCGTCGTCCGCCGGGGGCCACCATCTCTCAGGGCGCAATCCGCCCCAAGCCCGTTTCACTAGGCGCGATACTGGGGATCGGCCCCGGTCGCTTCCAGAAACCCCCATAAGTGGGGATCGAATCGTGGATGGGGTCGGGGCCGACGGGCACTAAGCTAGGAGGTTGACAAATGTGCATCCCACAAGGAGTTTTTCATGTCCATCTTCAGCACCATCTGGGACGTCGTCTGGACGTTCTTCTGGATCTTCGCGTTCGTCGCGTACCTGATCGCCCTGTTCTCGATCGTCACCGACCTGTTCCGTGACACCAACCTGTCCGGCTGGGCGAAGGCCATCTGGCTGATCTTCCTGTTCTGGGTGCCGTTCCTGACCGCGCTCGTCTACCTGATCGCGCGCGGCGACGGCATGGCGAAGCGCAGCAGCGCGGTCGTCGCGCAGAACAAGGAGCGCACGGACGAGTACATCCGCGACGTCGCCGGCACCAGCCCCGCCGACGAGATCGCCAAGGCGAAGGCCCTGCTCGACGCCGGCACCATCTCCGAGGCCGAGTTCGCGCAGCTGAAGGCGGCAGCCCTCCGCTAACCCGTTGGCGCGTTCATTGGTTTCGACACGCCGGTTCGCTAGCGCTCACGCGGCGGCTCAACCAGCGTGAAAGGAGGCCTGGGTTCGGCATCGCCGGACCCAGGCCTCAAGTTTTTTTGGTGGCGCCGGCGCCCTTCCCCCCAGACGGGCGCCGACGTACGACAGGTTTTAGCCCCCCCATAGCCTGACTTCCACCACCCGGAATCGCGGCTTTCGTTGCCCGATCCGTTGGCTCGAACCTATGCCCGATGGTCGACAGTGTCAACCACTTATGGGGGAAAGTATTGCCTTTTCTTGGAAAGAAGATAAGGTAACCGTTTTCATCCCGGATTAGCACGTTTCATACGCTGTGCCGGCCCCTGCTGGCTGAGCCGCCGCGCCACCACGCTCCTTGAGCCGCGCTCTAACCACGCTCCTTGAGCCGCGCTCCAGGAGCGAAGCGACGCGGCACGCGTCGAAAGGTCTGGCACCCGGTTCGCGAACCGGCACCCCGGCCGTCGACCGACCTCCCCCACCGGATACCCTCGGAAGAGGGAGGTCGACATGACCACGACCAACAGGCCCGTCCTCATCGGGCCGCCTGCCCAGCCCGAGCGACGACGCCGTCGCCACCGGGTTCCTTCCTGGGCGCTCAAGACCGCCATGGCCGTCACCGGCGCCGTCTGGGCGGCGTTCGTCGCCATCCACCTCTTCGGCAACCTCAAGGTGTTCCAGGGCGCCGAGGCCTTCAACACCTACGCGGCCTGGCTCCGCGAGGCCTTCTACCCGCTCGTTCCCCACGGCTTCGTCCTGTGGACGATGCGCGTCGTGCTGCTGATCGCGCTGGTGATCCACGTCGTCGGCGCCGCGACGCTGTGGGTTCGCGGGCGGCGCGCCCGCGGCCCGCACCGCGCCCGGATCACCGGAGCCCGCTCGTGGGGCTCCTGGCTGATGCCGGTGACGGGAGTCGCGCTCCTCGGCTTCGTCGGCTTCCACCTCCTCGACCTCACGCTCGGCATCGTCCCGGCCGCGTCCGACGGCTTCGCCCACCCCTCCGACGGGACCGCTCACGCCTACGAGAACCTCGTCGCCAGCTACCAGCGCCCGGGATCGGCCTGGTTCTACGTCGCGGTGATGCTGCTGCTGGCGCTGCACATCGCCAAGGGCTTCACCACGATGGCCGCCGACCTCGGCGTCACCGGCCGACGGGTCAAGGCCGGGTTCGCCGTCGCCGGCGGGCTGCTGGCCGTCGCCGTGCTGCTGGCCAACGGCGCCATCCCCGTGCTCGTCCAACTGGGGGTGATCTCGTGAGATGGCTGCGGGGCCTTTCGGCGCGGGCCGGGGCTTCGCCCGGGGCCTGGCTCAAGGAGCGGGAAAAGACTGGGCTCGGATCAAGGAGCTTGACCCGCGGATTCCCGACGGCGACCCCGCAACCGCGTGGGACCGCCGCCGGGAGGAGTACCGCCTTGTCAGCCCGTTGAACGCGAAGAGGTTCACCGTCGTCGTCGTGGGAACCGGCTTGGCCGGGGCGGGCGCCGCCGCGGCTCTCGGCGAGCTGGGCTACCGCGTGCACGCCTTCACGTTCCACGACTCGCCGCGCCGGGCGCACTCGGTGGCCGCGCAGGGCGGCATCAACGCGGCCAGGGCGCGCAAGGTCGACGGCGACTCGCTGCGCCGCTTCGTCGTCGACACCGTCAAGGGCGGCGACTTCCGCGCCCGCGAGGCGGAGGCCTTCCGGCTGGGCCAGGAGTCGGTGCGGGTCATCGACCACCTCAACGCCATCGGGGCGCCGTTCGCGCGCGAGTACGGCGGCGCGCTTGCCACCCGCTCCTTCGGCGGGGTCCAGGTCTCGCGCACCTACTACGCGCGGGGGCAGACGGGCCAGCAGCTGCAGGTCGCCAGCGCGCAGGCGCTGCAGCGCCAGGTGGCGCGCGGCACCGTCGACCTCCACGTCCGCACCGAGATGCTGGACCTGATCGTGGACGACGGGGTGTGCCGCGGCGTCGTCGTCCGCGACCTGGTGACCGGCCAGGTCTGGGCGCAGCCCGCGCACGCCGTCGTGCTGGCCACCGGCGGCTACGGGTCGGTGTACTTCCACTCCACGCTGGCCATGAACTCCAACGCGACGGCGGTCTGGCGGGCCGTGCGGCGGGGCGCGCAGCTGGCCCACGCGTCGTTCGTCCAGTTCCACCCCACCGCGCTGCCGATCTCGACGCACTGGCAGTCGAAGAACATCCTGATGTCGGAGTCGCTGCGCAACGACGGCCGCGTCTGGGTGCCGACGACGCCTGGCGACCCGCGCGCCCCCGGCGACATCCCGGAGGCCGAGCGCGACTACTACCTCGAGCGCAAGTACCCCGCGTTCGGCAACCTCGCGCCGCGCGACATCTCCTCGCGCGCGGCCAAGGAGCAGATCGACGGCGGCCGCGGCGTCGGCCCGCTGCGGAACTCCGTCTACCTCGACTTCGCCGACGCTCTCGCCGCGCACGGCAGGGAGGCCATCGCGGCCCGCTACGGGAACCTGTTCGACATGTACGCGCACGCCACCGGCGAGGACCCGTACGCGGCGCCGATGCGGATCGCCCCCGGCGCGCACTTCACCATGGGCGGGCTGTGGGCCGACTTCGACCAGATGACCGCCATCCCCGGCCTCTTCGTCGGCGGCGAGGCGAGCTGGGCCTACCACGGGGCCAACCGGCTGGGCGCGAACTCGCTGCTGTCGGCCGCGGTCGACGGCTGGTTCACGCTGCCGTTCAGCGTCCCCAACTACCTGGCCGGGCTGCTGGGCTCGCGCCTGCCCGGGGCCGACGACGCGTGCGTCCGCGACGCCGTCGGCCGCGTCCACGACCGCACCGATGCGCTGCTGACAACGGGCGGGACCGTGGCGGCCAGCCACTTCCACCGGGAGCTGGGCGACATCATGTACCGCCACGTCGGCGTGGAGCGCTCGGCGGCCGGCTTGCGAACCGCCATCGAGGAGATCCGGAACCTCCGCGCGCGGTTCTGGCGCGAGGTCCGCGTGCCGGGGACCGGCGCGCAGCTGAACCAGGCGCTGGAGCGCGCGGGCAGGGTCGCGGACTTCCTGGAGCTCGCCGAGCTCATGGCCGTCGACGCCCTCGACCGCGAGGAGAGCTGCGGCGCGCACTTCCGCACCGAGTTCCAGGACGACGGCGAGGCCCGCCGCGACGACGCCAACTGGGCGTTCGCCTCCGCCTGGGGCGCCCGCGAGGACCGGGGCCGGCTGGAGTTCACCCGGCACGTCGAGCCGCTGAGCTTCACGGCCGTGCCGTTGGCGACGAGGAGCTACCGATGACGCACGTGGTGGGCGTCGCGACGCCGGACAGGAGGGGCCACCGATGAGGCTGAAGGTCGAGGTGTGGCGGCAGGCGGGCCCGGGCGAGCCCGGCCGGTTCGAGGCGCACACGATAGACGGCGTGGAGCCGCAGCTGTCCGTGCTCGAGCTGCTGGACGCCCTGAACGAGCGCCTGATCGACGGCGGACAGGAGCCGGTGGCGTTCGACTCCGACTGCCGCGAGGGCATCTGCGGCGCCTGCGGCGTCACCGTCGACGGCGCGGTCCACGGCCTGGAGGACAACGTGCCCAGCTGTCATCAGCACCTGTCGTCGTTCCGCGACGGCGCGACGGTGCGGATCGAGCCGCTGCGCTCCGCGGCATTCCCGGTGCTCCGCGACCTGGTCGTCGGCCGGGACGCGTTGGACGACCTGATCCGCGCGGGCGGGCACGTCGCCGTCGACGCGGGAACGGCGCCGGATGCGGACGCGGCGCCGACGACCACCGACGTCGCCGAGGAGGCGCTGGACTTCGCCGCCTGCATCGGCTGCGGGGCCTGCGTCGCGGCCTGCCCCAACGGTTCGGCCCACCTGTTCGCGGGCGCGAAGCTCGCGCACCTGGCGCTGCTGCCCATCCCGGCTCTGGAGCGCCGTCGACGGGCGAGGTCGCTCGTCGGCGCACTCGACGAGCTGTTCGGCCCCTGCTCGCTCTACGGCGAGTGCGCCCAAGCCTGCCCCGCGGGCATCCCCCTGACCGCCATCGCCGTCGTCAACCGGGAGCGCCTCGGTGTCCTGGGGTGAGGACGGTGCAAGGACTCACCAGCATCGGCCCCCAACGGGCATGACCGTGCCAGTTGGGGGCCGATGCTGGTGAATCCTTGCAGGGGGTATCGCTCACCCGGCGGCGGGAGCCCAGGTCCCGTCCGTGCAGCTGTAGAACCGGAGCTCCGCGGTGTCGACGAACACGTCGCCCTCGTTGTCGCAGGCGCCCGAGGGCGACTCCGTGCCCAGCACCACCTGGGTGCCGTCGCGGCCCGGCTGGCCGGGCTTCCCCGAGGCGCCGAGCTCGCCCGGCTCCCCCTGCTCTCCGGCCTCGCCCTGTTCCCCGGCCTCGCCCTGCTCACCGGTCAGGTTCTCGAGGGCGGAGGTGCGGATGTTCCCGGCCAGGCGCCAGCCATCGGCCCCGCGGACGTAGACGTCGGCCGACTCGAGGTCGATGAAGACGTCGCCCTCCTCGCCGTGGGCGGAGTCTGGAACGCCGAGGCCCGCGCGCACGTCGGCGCCGGCGGGCAGCACCACCGGCTCCTCCTTCTCCGGCTCTTGGCTCTCCGTCGGCTCAGGGGACGCCGAGGGCTCAGGCGACACGGAGGGCTCGGGCGAGACAGACGGCTCCGGGGACGGCGACGGCTCGGACGATGCGGTCTCGGTCGGCACCGGGTCGGGGGCCGCGGGGGCGCCCATCCGCGCCCCGATGAAGCCCGCGAGGAAGGCCAGCACGACCACGAGGATGCCGACGACCAGCAGCGTCCGGGGCGTGACGCCCGTGGTTGAGGGGCCCTCGGCCTGCGCGTCGGCGCCGGCCTCCCCCTCCGCGTTCGGCTCGTCCGGGATGTCGTCTGCGTTCACGGCTGTGCCTCCTCCTGCGGCGGCGACAGGCTCCGCCGTGCGTCGATCGTGCCACGGACGGCCGGGGCCGGCCCCGCCGTCGGCGAAAACACCTAGTTGCGGGGGGGCCGGGTGAGGTCCTCGGTGCCGCGCTCGAACGTGTCCGCGCCCAGCCGACGGCGGGCGACGGCGAAGGCGACCGCGCACGCGGCGTAGGTTGCCGCGATGCCGAGGAACGCGGCCACGGACAGGCCGGTGGGCGGCAGGACGAACGCGGCGACGACGCCCGCGAGCACGAACGCGCCGTTGAACGCCATGTCGTAGAACGTGAAGACGCGGCCCTTGAAGCCCTCGTCGACGTGGGCCTGGACGATGGTGTCGACGCAGATCTTGAACGACTGCACGCCCAGACCGATCAGGAAGCTCAGCACGAAGACGCCGAGCTTCGCGGAGACGGACGCCGTCGTCAGGGACACCGCGGCGCAGCCGATCAGCAGCGCGAGCGCCGTGCGGCCCAGCCCCAGCGCGCGCACCAGCCCCGGAACCAGCGGCGCCGCGAGGATGAACCCCGCGCCGGTGAAGAGCCCCCAGAGCGTGATGTCGGCCAGCGCCGGGGCGGGCTGGTCGACGGGGTGCCACAGGTTCCGCGCGGCCAGGATCACGGCAACGCTGAGCAGGCCGAACAGCAGCCTCGACACGGCCATGAGCGCGAGCGCCAGCCGCGCCGTCGGCCGCGTGGCCAGATGCCGCCAGGCCTCGGCCAACCCGTCGAGAACCGCGCGAGGTCCAGACTGCGCGTCGGCGTCAGAGCCCTTCGACGCGGCGGGGGCCTGGCTCAAGGAGCGGGTGGGGCCCAGGGCGTCGCGGGGGAAGCCGCGGCAGATCAGCACCGAGCCGAGGAAAAGCACCGCGGCGAACCCGAACACGACCGAGTCCGCCTGGTGCGCGGGCAGCAGGCCGCCGAGCGTGAACCGGGCGAGGAACCCGAGGACCGCGCCGATCACCACGCCGAGCGGGCCCACCGTCGGCACGATCGAGCTCGCGGTCAGGTACTCGTCCTCGTCGACGGTGTGCTGCAGGCCCGCGGAGAGCCCGGCCAGCATGAACCGGTTGATGCTCATCGCCACCAGCAGGGCGCCGTAGAGCACGACCGCCCAGACGCCCGACGTCGCGCCGCTGAAGATCGTGACGCCCAGCACCAGCGACAAGGCCGCGCGCGTGACGTCGGAATAGAGGGCGACGTCGCGGCGGGACCAGCGGTCGAGCAACGGCGACACGAACGGCCCGATGACCGTGAAGGGCAGCAGGGTCAGCGCGAGGACGCCCGCGATCGCCCACGCGTCGGGCTGCGACTGGGGGGAGAACAGCAGGTAGCTCGCCATCCCGACCTGCAGCGTGCCGTCGGCGGCCTGGCTGAGGATGCGCAGGGTCAGCAGGCGGCGGAAGGCCGCGTGCCGCCACAGCCGCCGCAGGGCGGGAATGAGCTTCATCGGTGAGTCAGGACCCCATCGCCTCGGCGTGCAGGCGCTCCGCCTTCTGGAGCGCGTAGGCAGCGCCGGACTCCTCCATCATGTGGGCCACCTGCGCGCGTCGCGCGTCGAACTTGTCGAGCTTGGCGACGGCGTCGACCATCTTCTGGAAGTTCTCCTCGCGCTCCTCGTCGTCGCCGTGGTACTCGGTGTGGAGGTAGCCGTGGGCGAGGCGGTCGACCGCGCGCACCGCCGACAGGATCTGCCCCTTGGGCGAAACCAACGACGAGATGACCGTGATCGCGAGCACGACGACGATGATCATCAGCGAGTGCACGGGGTCGAACGTGAAGACGTGGACCGGCTGGCCGTCGTTGATGAACCCGACGCGGTTGGTGTGCAGCGCCTCGAGCACCAGCTTCACGCCGATGAACCCGAGGATGATCGCGAGCCCGTACTTGAGGTACACGAGGCGGTCGAGGAGGCCGTCGATCAGGAAGTACAGCTGGCGGAGGCCCATCAGGGAGAACGCCGTCGCGCAGAACACGATGTAGACGTTGGTGGTGACCGCGTAGATCGCGGGGATCGAGTCGAGCGCGAACAGCAGGTCCGTGCCGCCGATGGCGACCATCACGAGCAGCATGGGGGTGAGGACCTTGCGGCCGTTCTCGTAGGTGACCAGCTTGTCGCCGTCGTAGTGATCCGTGGTGCGCAGGAAGCGCTTGGCCAGCCGGATCATGACGTTGTTCGCCTCGTCCTCGCCCTCCTTCTCCGGGGCGAGCAGCTTGCCCGCGGTGATCAGCAGGATGATCCCGAAGACGTAGAACGCCCAGGTGAAGTTGTCGATGATCGCCATGCCGAGGAAGATGAAGAGACTCCGGGCGATGAGCGCGAACACGATGCCGAACAGCAGCACCTTCTGCTGGTCCTTCCGCGGTACCGCGAAGCTGGACATGATCACGAGGAAGACGAAGAGGTTATCGACGCTCAGCGCCTTCTCCAGCAGGTAGCCGCTGAAGTACTCGATGCCGAGGTGGTGGTCCCCGATGGACCACAGCACGATGCCGAACACGACGGCGACGCCGACGTAGAAGGCCGACCACCAGGCGGCCTCCTTCAGCGACGGCTCGTGCGCCTTGCGGACGTGGAAGAAGAAGTCGAATGCGAGCAGGCCGCCGATCACAACGAGGGTGATGGCCCAAACCCACAGGGGCATGTTGGTAGTGGTCACAGGGACGCTCCTGGTGCAGGCGAGAAAACTGACGTTTCTGCCACCGGTACCCTTCAGGGCCAACGTCGATGACTGGCGTTACTCTACGCGACGGTTCCCGCGAACCGAAGCCACTGGCCATGTCGGAACCAACTTGTAACCCGCCGTCGAGATTGCGCGCGGAGGCGGCACGACCTCTTAACCGGCCCGTCAGATTCTGTCGGAGCGCCCTTGTAGCCTGGGCAGGACATACCGCTGGTTGAGCCGGGCCCCGGGCGAAGCCCTAGCCCGTGTCGAAACCAATGGGCCGATGCGAAGGAGTTAAGTCGATGCGGAGACTGCTGGCCGGGATGATGGCCGGGTTGGTGCTGCTGGCCGGGTGCGCGCCCGGCGAGAAGAAGCCCGACCCCGCTCCCACCGCGCCCACGGCCCCGCCGCGGGATCTGCCGCCCGCCGACCCCGCCGTCGACGCCCTCGTCACGGCCCTCAACGCGCAGGACGTGGGCACCATCCCCATGGTGAAGGCGGCATCGGAGGCGCAGGAGGAGTTCACCACCGTCTTTGCCGGGATGGACGGCTTCTACCCCACGGTGGCCGCCGCGGGCATCACCTACGGCGAGGACGACACCGCCGTCGCGACGCTCTCGATGTCCTACGACCTCGGCCTGCACGGCTGGAAGTACGAGTCGCAGGCGCGGTTCAACTGGGTGACGGACACGTGGCGGCTCGACTGGGCGCCCACCGTCATCCACCCCAAGCTGACCAGCGACTCGCGGCTCCGGCACACCCACAAGGAGCCCCGCCGCGGCGCCATCAACGACAACGAGGGCCTCGCGATCGTCGAGGAGGGCACGCTCTACGAGGTGGGCATCGACAAGTCGACGATCGACGCGGGCCAGTGGGCGGCGTCGGCCAGCGCGCTGGCGAAGGCGTTGAAGATCGACGAGAAGGCCTACCTCAAGAAGCTCGAGGCGAACGGCCCGAAGGCGTTCGTCATCGCGGGCACGCTCGCCCAGGAGGACATCCCGGGTTCCGTCGCGGACATCGACGGGACGCTGGTGCGGGAGATCACCGCCGTCGTCGGGCCGTCCGACGGGCTCGCGGCGCCGCTGCTCGGCGCCGTCGGGGCCCCGACGAAGGAGATGATCGACAAGTCCGACGGCACGCTCTCGGCCCAGGACCGGGTCGGGGTGTCGGGCCTCCAGCTGCGCTACGACGAGTTCCTCCGCGGCGTGCCGCAGATCAAGGTCGACCAGGTCGGCCGCAAGTCCGACGGCCAGGCGGACCAGGCGTTCGAGGAGCAGACGCTGTTCGAGCAGCAGGCCTCCGTGTCGACGGCGATCGAAACCAGCCTCGACCGCGCCCTGCAGGCCAAGGCGGAGAAGGTCCTGTCGAAGCAGAAGGGCCTCGCGACGCTCGTCGTGCTCGACCTCAAGACGGGCGGGGTGCTGGCGGCCGCGCAGTCGCCGTCGGGCGGCACGTTCCCGTACGCCACCTACGGCAAGTACGCGCCCGGGTCGACGTTCAAGGCGGTCACCGCGCTGGCCATGCTGCGCGACGGGCTCACGCCCACGTCGACGGTGAAGTGCCCCGCGAACCTGAAGGTCAACACCTACACCTTCGGCAACTACTCCGGCTACCCGTCGTCCGCGCTGGGTTCGATCCCGCTGACCGACGCGTTCAAGTACTCGTGCAACACGGCTTTCGCCGGATCGGACGTCGACGCCGAGCAGCTGAGCGACGCCGCGGCGTCGCTCGGGGTCGGGACCGACTACGACGCGGGCTTCACGTCGTACTTCGGCACGGTGGCGCCGGGCAACGCGATCGACCTGGCGGCGTCGAAGATCGGACAGGGTCAGGTGACGATGTCGCCGCTCGGGATGGCGGCCGTCGCCGCATCGATCGGCTCGGGGCAGACCACCATCCCATGGCTGGTCAAGGACCACGAAGCGAAGCCGAAGGCCTCGCTCAGCGAGGCCGAGGCGTCGCAGCTCCAGACGCTGATGAAGGCCACCGTCGACTCCGGCACCGGCCGGCCGCTCAGGGGCCTGATGACGGGCGCGAAGACCGGCACGGCGCAGTGGGGCCAGAAGGGCAAGCTGGAAACCCAC
>Ga0116181_1003319_pt1 | contig 12631 bp, 7 predicted proteins | sample AD_UKC075_MetaG_FD_89752 | JGI IMG/M metagenome (GOLD analysis project Ga0116181, IMG submission 89752) | Active sludge microbial communities of municipal wastewater-treating anaerobic digesters from USA - AD_UKC075_MetaG | ecosystem: Engineered > Bioreactor > Anaerobic > Digestate | place: USA...
GGCGTGGCGAGATCGATGACGACCATGTCGAACGAGTCGGTGCGCGTCACCGTGGTGCCGTTGCCCTGGATCGCCACACCGTCGGTGATCGTGAGCGGCGTTGCTAGAGAGATCGTGCCCACCGATGGGTCGATGACGATGAGGTCGTTGCCGCTCAGCGCATTAGCGGCCGCCACGGCTTGTCGCAGCGTGTCGGGTCCGTCATCATCGCCGCTGGTGACGGGAATGTCGGCGGCGCTCGCGGGTGCGGCGAGCAGCACGGGCAGCCCGATCAGCAAGCTGGATGCGACGAGCACGCCGGTGACGAGGGTGGCTGATATGCGACGGTGGGACATGCGGAACCTCGGGATCCATTGCGGGCAGTTACCGCTATGACCCACGGGGCGCCGAAGTGTTACGCGGGTGTCGTCTCCAGGGGAGCGGCGTCATCCGCTGCCCACTCATTGAGCGAGCCGTCGTACAGGGCGACGTTGCCGTGACCCGCGAGCACGAGGGCGAGTGCATCGGATGCCGCGGCGATACCACCGTTGCAGTAGGTCACCACGCGGCTCTCGTCGAGAACCGGCGCGACGGTGGCGCGCAGCTGGTCCACGGGCAGCAGAGCGTTCGTTCCCCGGTCGACGAGCCGACCCGCGGGCACGCTCAGGCTGCCCGGGATATGGCCGCGCCGCGCCCGGTGCCCCTCCTCGCCCGTGAACTCCTTCGGCGGGATGCCGCACACCAGCGCACCGGGGGCTGTGCCTGCAACGATCGCCGCGACCTCGGCCTTGTCCGCCCAGAGTTCGGGGCGTTCGACCGCCTGGAAGCGTGCGGGCGCCGGCTCGACGTGGCCCACGTCGGTCTCGCGGCCCTCGGCCGTCCACTTTGTGTAACCGCCATCGAGCACTGCGACGTTGTCATAGCCGAACGATCGGAACAGCCACCAGACGCGCGCGGCCCACTGGCCGACCGCGCTGTCGTAGACGACGACCGCAGTCTCGTTGTCGATGCCGAGCGCACCCGCGGCGGCGGCGAACCGCTCGGCCGAGGGCCGGGTGAACGCGTAGTTGCCCTCGGGATCGGAGAGTTCCTCGATCACGTCCGCGAACACGGCTGTGGGCACGTGCCCGCTGAGTACGTAGCTCTCGTGGCCGCTCACGTAGCCCACACGACCGGTGGGCAGCGTGGGAACGTGCACCGTGGCATCCAGGACTACCAGGTGGTCGGCGCCGAGATGGTCGGCGAGCCACTGGGTGGAGACGACGGGGGAGTCGAGGAGCGGTCCGGTCATGTCTTCACGCTAGAACGTGCACGGCGCGGATACGCCCGCCTCGGTCACACGACGTAACTAGCGCACGGTCTTGCGAGAGGTGATCACGCCCGTGTCGAAGCCCAGCAGGTGCAGTCCGCCGTGGAATCGGGCGTGCTCGATCTTGATGCAGCGGTCCATGACGATGGTCAGACCCTTGCTCTCGCCGTAGATCGCGGCATCCTGATTCCAGATGCCGAGCTGCACCCACACGGTCTTCGCGCCGATTGCGATGGCCTCGTCGATGACCGAGGGGATGTCGCTGCCCTTGCGGAACACATCGACGATGTCTGGCACCTCGGGCAGGTCGGCGAGGGACTTGTACGCCTTCTGGCCGAGGATCTCGTCGGCCATCGGGTTGACGAAGTACACGCGGTAGTCGCTGGACTGCAGCAGGTAGGTGCCCACGAAGTAGCTCGAACGCGTCGGGTTGGGGGATGCGCCCACGATCGCGATCGACTTCGCCTTGCGCAGGATCGCCAACCGCTCCTTCGCACTCGGGCCGATCCAGGTGCGCTGGGACTTGAGCAGCTTGGCCAGCGGCGAGTCAGCGGGCAACTCGCACGTGAGGCCGTTGGCCAGCTGGGAGGTGACGGTGTCGGTTGCGGTGCTCATTGTCTAGCCCTTCGTGGCCTGCGTGAGTGCCTGATCAAGATCATCAACGATGTCCTCGGGGTCCTCTATTCCCACGCTGATGCGCACGACGCCCGGGAGCACGCCCGCATCGATGAGCTGCTGTTCGGTGAGCTGGGCGTGAGTCGTCGAGGCGGGGTGGATGACCAGGGTCTTCGCGTCGCCGATGTTGGCGAGGTGGCTGGCGAGGTTGACGCTCTCGATGAAGCGCTGGCCGGCCTCCCGACCGCCCTTGACGCCGAAGCTGAACACCGAGCCGGGGCCCTCGGGCAGGTACTTCTTCGCGCGCTCGTTGTGCGGATGCGCCGGCAGACCAGCCCAGTTCACGAACTCGATGCGCGGGTCGGCATCCAGCCACTCAGCGACGATGCGCGCGTTCTCGACGTGGGCCTTCATGCGGAACGGCAGCGTCTCCACGCCCTGCGCGAGAAGCCAGGCCGAGTGCGGAGCCAGCGAGGGACCGATGTCGCGCAGCTGCTCGGCACGCAGGCGCGTGAGGAAGGCGTACTCGCCGAAGTTGCCGTGCCAGTTGAGCCCGCCGTAGCTGGGCACCGGCTGGTCGAACAGGGGGAAGTGCTCGTTGGCCCAGTGGAAGCGACCGGACTCGACGACGACGCCGCCGAGAGTGGTGCCGGCGCCGCCGAGGAACTTCGTGGCGGAGTGAACCACGACGTCGGCGCCCCATTCGATCGGGCGGTTGAGGTAGGGCGTGGCGACTGTCGAGTCGATGATGAGCGGGAGGTGGTGGGCGTGCGCCACCTCGGCGAGCCCCTCGATGTCGGCGATCTCGCCCGACGGGTTGGCGATGGTCTCGGCGAAGATCAGTTTCGTCTTGTCGGTGATGGCGGCGGCGTAATCCGCAGGGTCGGAGCTGCGAACGAAGGTCGTGTCAACGCCGAACCGACGCAGCGTGACGTCGAGCTGGGTGATCGAACCGCCGTAGAGGTTCGCTGAGGAGACGATGTGGTCTCCGGCGCCCGCCAGGGAGGCGAACGTGATGAACTGCGCGCCGAGACCGCTCGCCGTGGCGACGGCACCCAGTCCACCCTCGAGGGAGGCGACCCGCTCCTCGAAGCTGGCGACGGTGGGGTTGGCGAGACGGGAGTAGATGTTGCCGTACTTCTGCAGGGCGAAGCGGGCGGCGGCATCCGCGGTGTCATCGAAGACGAAGGCGCTGGTCTGGTAGATCGGCAGGGCTCGCGCGCCGGTCACCGCGTCGGGGATGTTGCCCGCGTGGATGGCGCGGGTGCGGAAGCCGTATTCGCGGTCTGCGCTGGTCGGGGTATCGCTGTCAGCCATGCCTTCAGGCTACTCAATCGCGGAAGCGCGGCTTGTCGCGGGCGGTAACACAGCGACTCGGATGACCCCGACTGGTGTACGGAAGAGGCCCTCCCCGCGGCGCCGCGAGGAGGGCCCTTCTATCCGGCAGACCCGGGGTTGACCCGTGGGGGATGGCCCATCCGGTGAGGGGCGCGACGCCCGGGGACTACCCGATCCGGGGGCGAAAATGCGCGTTCTCACCGGTAACACTCCGCGGCGGTCGGTTTGTTACGCAGCGAATCCGACCGGAATCGGTGTTCCCTTCAGCGCGCGCGGTGTCGCAGCAGTTCGCGACGCCCCTGCAGCGCCATGCCGAGGCCAGCGATCAGAAGAAGGATGCCAGCGACAACGATCGAGCCGTTCAGTGGCTGACCCGTGTTGGGCAGCACTCGGGGCACTTCGATGGCACCGATGTCGATGCGTCCGTCGACTCGCGGGTAGCCGGCGCCACGCTGGTCCCATAGGGGCTGACCGCTCACGGCGGGGTCACCCTTGTCGAGGGCAGGGCTGCCTGGCAGCGGTAGGCGGGTCGGGGTCGGGCCGCCGTTGTTCTGCAGCGGGCCGAGCACCGGGTCGGTCACCGAGAAGCGGTTGCCGACGAGATTGGTGATGTGGCTGGGGTTGTTCGGCGTGGATAGAAGGCTCCAGCTCACGTCGACCGGGGCGCTGCTGTCGACGTTCACGGCGTCGGACGCGGTTTCGGCGTCGAGGATGCTGCTGGTGATGACGGTGCCGCCCGCGTTGTCCCCGACGAACAGCACGCCCGGGGCAACGAGGGTGGAGAAGGCGATCGTCAGCTCGCCGCTCTGGTCGCAGGCGTGGATCGCGTAGGCACCGCTCGTGGAGTCCTCGTCGAAGGTCGAGTCGATCACGAGCAGTTCGCCGCCCTCGTTGATGCTGCACAGCGCGATGCTGAGGCCACCGCCGGGCGGCGTCTCGTCGCTGATGAACTCCCCGCCCGTGAAGGTTGACGAGTCGATGGTGAGGGAGCCGTTGATGTCGTTGACGAAGAGGCCGGCTCCGTAGGTCTCGACGAAGCCTTCGGTGAGAGTGCTGCCGATGATCGCGGTACGCGAGATCACCAGTTGTGCCCCGGTGACGATAGTGCCGAGATAGATGCTGCCGCCGTAGTTGAGGGGGTTGTCGACCGACCCGGCCGAGTTGTTCGAGAACGTGACCAGGTCGATGAGGCTGTTGACCCCGATGACGTCGAAGGCGATGGCACCGCCCGGACCGTCGGTGGTGTTGTTCGTGAATGTCGAGTCGGTGAGCTCCAGTCCGGCGGCCGAATTGGCGTAGATGGCGCCACCCTCCGGCGCGCTGTCGGGTGCCGCGTACGATGCGTTGTTCTCGAAGGTAGACCCGGAGATGCGCACGATGTCGCCGAGTGTGCCCACGTACAGCGCACCACCCGGATAGGGAGTGCTGTTGGCCGCGAAGGTCGAGTTGGTGATGGTGAGGATGCCCGTGGCCCCGAAGACCGCGACGGCACCTCCCTCGTACGTGTTCGCGAATCCGCCGAAGACGGTGTCGCTCAAGGTGATGTCATCCACTTCGGGATCACCGGCGATGAACTCGATGGCCAGCCCCGTGTCGCTGATGGAGTTGCCGATGAAGTCGAGACCGTCGAAGGTCACATCGAGCGCGGTCGCGGTGTTCGCGATGTTCACGGTGAAGAGTGAGAACGACCCGTTGCGCACGATGGACAACTCGGAAGAGCCCGGGCCGTCGAAGGTGACTCCTTCGGTGACCAGCAGCGGGCCGCTCGTGATGATGACGTCGCCGAGCCCCGCCTGGAAGGTGATGGTGTCGTCACCGGCGTTCGCGTTGGCCAGTGCGATCGCATCACGCAGGCTGCCGGCGCCCGCGTCCGCGGTCGTTGTCACCTCGAAGCTGCTCGCGCTGGCGGGGCTGGCGGTCAGCGCGACTCCTGCCAGCGAGAGGCCCGCGACGAGAAGGGCCGACACGGATCGACGAAGTGCTGATCGTGTCACGGTCATCCAATCTGAAACGGGCTCGTGACCTCATCGTAGCGAACGGGGGTCGCGAAGCCGAGCCCCCTTCACGCGGCGGAGATTCAGACGCCGGGGAATCAGTCCGGCAGCCAGACGACGAAGTTGTACGAACTGACGCCTGTCGAGCTGCGCACTCCGTCGGTGTACCGCAGGTCGACCCTGTGACCACCGGGGATCGTACTGTCGATCCAGATCGACCCCAGACCTTGCCAGTCGATCGCGACCACGGTGTCGGGGTAGGTCGACTCAGCAGGCAAGTAATCGGGCCAGTCAGGCGACGTGGCGGGGCTGAACGTGGCCTGCACAGTGCTACCGGGCCAGCCGACGACGACGAGTTCGAATCCCGAGTCCGCGTACGTCGCTCCGTTGGGCAGCGTGCTCAGGATGAGCGGCATGGGGGCGAGGTCGACCGTCGTGACTGCCGATGCTCTTCCCTGGTCGTCGATCTGCCGGACCTCGATGGCGGCAGCGGCGGGGGAGAGGGATGCGAGCTGGCCGGTCGACCAGGCGCCTGCGGCATCCGCCACAACGGTTGCGATCGTGGTGCCGAGTTCATCGGTCACCACGATCTGCGCGCCGGGCAGGGCGGTGCCTTCGAGCGACGGTCGAACGACGGCGTACGGGTCTATCGCGGTAGTGACGACGGGCACGGCCGGCGCCGCGGGCGGGGGTGCAAGAGGAGCCGGAGGCGCGGAGGTCGGCGGGGTGGCGCTGTCGAGCGGTTCTGTTGCCGAGCCCGTGGGCACGTCGTCTGCTGAACTGCCGGCAGACGGATCTGCGGGCGAGCCCAGGGTCGGCAGCAAATCTTCGGCCGGCGAATCGGTTGTCGGGCGGGGAGTCTGGATGGGTGCTGCCGCGGTCTCTGCGACCGTCGCCTCCGGCGGAGCCGATGCCGTGATGAACGCGGTCGCGGTGACGACCGCGACCGCGATGCCGGCCAACCAGGCGTGTGCTGGTGCGAGTGCTGTGCCGGCGAGTTCGCTCGGCGGAATGGCAGCAGCGGTGATGGGGCCGTTGGAGTCGCGAAGGCTTGCACCCAGACCGAGGAGCGCCGGTACGAGGAGCACCGCGAGCTTGGACGTGAGCTGGTCGAGTTCTCGGGCTCTGGCGCGGCACGCCTTGCAGGTGGCGAGATGGTCGGTCACCCTCGCCCGCTCGCGAGCACTAAGCGCTCCGCTCGCGTGTCTACCGAGACGGCCTGCGGTCCAGCGGCAGTCGTCGGAGAGTGTTGCGTCGTTGAGGTGCGCCTGGACCCAGGCCGTGCGCAGGCCCGCCCTGGCCCGGTGCGCGAGAACCGCGGCGGCGTTGGGTGACATGCCGAGGTAGCCTGCGACCTCGGTCGGCCCCATGCCCTCTACGGCGCTGTACCAGAGCACCGACTGCCACCGCTCGGGGAGCGACTTGAACGCCTGGAGGGCGAACTCCTGATCGGTGGCCGCGACCACCGGGTCATCGAGCGTCTTCGGATCTTCGAGAAGGTCGAGATCGTCGCTCGCCGAGTCTCGGGAGCGTGTGGCCCATCGGCGCGCGACGTTGCCGATGGTGGTGATCAGGTAGGGCCGGAATCCCGAACGGGGCCCACCGCCGCGCTGCATCGTCGTGAGGATGCGCGCGAAGGCCTCCGACACGAGGTCGTCTGCATCGGCGATCTCGTAGTACCGCCGAGCGATGGACGTGCCGATGCCCGAGTGGCGTCGCCACAGCTCGCCGTAGGCGGAGGAGTCACCGTCGCGGGCACGCTCGACGAGTTCGTCGTCGGACAGGGTCGTCAAGTCGGCGGGTCGGCCGTGTGGTGCGAGCATGGGTAGTCCGGGGTTCTGGGTAGGGCGGATCGGGTTCACCCATTAAGACCCTCGAAACTGGGAAAGCTTACGGAAAAGCGACAAATCGTCCACCCCAATTCGGGTGGCGCTGAGTGGGGCACCGAAGTGCCCTCACTCAACTGTCGTTGCCGACTGCGATTCGCTCCTCGTCCTCGAGCTCCGGGCCCGAGCCGTCGTGGTGCTCGTCGTGGTGGAGCGGCTCAGCGATGAAGCGGAAGTACAGGTAGATCGCTACGCACACTGCACCGAAGATCGCCACCGCAGTGAACCACGGCCAGAACGACTGCCCGAGTTCACGCCAGTTTCCTTCCCACGGCACCACCGCGAGGATGAACACCACGAGGACGACGGTGTACACCGCCCCCCACAGCACCTTCGACTTCTTGTAGAGCCGCTCGCCCTCGAGCATATGCAGGGGTAGCAGTTCGACCAGGAGCAGCACGATTCCTTCGGTGGCGATGGCCACGAAGAACTCGAGCACCACCTCGTTGAGGAACGTCGGGTCGTGGTGCACTCCCTCGGCGATGGAGCTGTAGATCATCCACGAGCCGATTCCGAATGCGGTGACGACCGATGCCCGGATGAGCACGGCCTTCCATGCGTGTTCGGCCGCGGCGGTCGAGGCGATCGAGAGCCCCAGCACGACTCCGACGAGGAAGCCGGGGGAGAAGTCGAGGATGCGCGAGACGATGACACCCACGACCGTCAGGATGAGTCCGAGGGGTCGCAGCCGCACGACCACGTCAACGTTCCAGACGCGCCGCATGATGGCTGCGGTGATCCAGTTGGCGACGAAGAACACCACGAAGAGGGCCGCCGACAGCGCGATGATCAGGCGCAGCGAGTGCAGGTTGAAGCCGAACTTGGGATCTGCGAATGCGAACAGGAATCCGGTCGCCGCCATCAGCAGCACGCCACCCAGAGCGGGAGCCTTCGCAATCGCGGCCGAGAGCGAGGTGTACCACTTCGGCGCCGTCCTCAGCGCGGGCACGCGACGGGCGAAGCGCTCGTACTGCTCGGCGATGGTCGAGTTCAGGAGGTGGGCCGGCAGGATCGCGAAGATGATCAGCACCAGGCCAGCAGCGAACGCGGCAGGAATGCGACCCGGGTCGTTGAGGACCTCGATGATCGGGTTCATCGAGTTGGTCAGGATGTTGGGCGCGGTGGCGGAGAGTTCGCCCTCGGCACCGCCGTGGGCATCCGTTCCCGCCTCGCCGTGGGCTGACTCTGCGGTACCGCTGCCCTCCGCGGAGTGACCCGCTGTTTCGCTCTCAGCGGTGACCTTCACCGGCTGTTCCTTGGTGGTGGGTGCGAGTCCGTCGCCGGTCAAGGTGACGACGACGGTGTGGTCGCCCGGCTCGACGTTCTCGGGAACCGTGGCGTTGAGCGAGAACGTGCCATTGGAGGCGACCGTGGCCGTACCCAGGGAGACCGGGGTCGAGTGCAGCTCAGCGCTGATCTTCGCGCCCGCGGGCAGACCGGTGCCCGTGATGGTGAACTTGTCACCCGGGTGGAGGTTGCTGAGGTCGATACCACCGAGTGAGAAGAACCAGGTCGGCGTGATCAGGGTCGGCGTAGTCGGGGTGTTTCCGCCCGTCTCGGGCAGGGCCGGGACATCGACGGTCACGGTAGTCGCGGAACTGAGGCTCGAGAGTCCACCAGACACGTACACCGATTCGGGAACGTCGTCGTTGCGACCGGCACCGCGGTCCTCCGAGTAGGCCCGCAGGTCGTAGCCGCCGTTGCTCAGGGCCGGGGTTACGCACGACCAGGCGCCCGTCTCGGTGTTTGAGGCGACGGTGCAGAGAATCTGCGTCGAGCCATTGAGGACGTAGACCTTGTTGCCGGGCACCGTGGTACCCGAGACGGTGACCTTGCCGGCGCCGTCGACAACCGTCGACGTGATCAACGGGGTCGCGGGAACGACGAAGTAGTCATCAGCCCAGGCGTTCTCAGGCGTCTGGCCATCTCCGGTGTCCTGCTGGGAGTAGGGGTTCCAGACTCCGGGAGCAAGCCCACTGAACGCGCACGTGACGGGGCCGGGGGTGATTCCATCGAACACCTCGATGGAGCCTTCGCCCTCGGGGTAGTCGGGGCCGCCGCAGTTATCGAGGTACTTGAACGTGCCGCCCTCACCGCCGGGCGTCCAGGAGTACCAGTCGATGCGCACCACGGTGCCGTCGCCCGCGGGCTCGCCATCGATGATGACGCCGCCCGGGATGAACTCGTAGTTCATCGTGGGAACGCGGGGTACGACGTTGACGTCCGCCTCTTCGCTGTAGGCCGACGTGCCGCCAGTGACATAAGTCGAGTCGTCGATGCCGCCCTCGACGGCGTACTCACCAGCCCCGGTGTCAACGGCGTAGGCTCGCAGCGACTGCTCACCTTCCGAGAGCACATCGGTGGTGCAACTCCACTCGTCGCCGTCGTCAGGCTCGACAGGTTCGCACACTTCGGTGCCCTCGGAATCGACGACGTGCACGACGTAGCCGTAGGGCGCGTCTCCGCTCACGTCGACCGAGCCGTCGGGGTTGATGTCGGCAGTCAGGATGCTCGGGGTCGCGGGTACGAAGAAGTTCTGCGAGTCCGTGGCCTCGCTCAGGCCGCCGTCACCGTCATCCTGTCGCGACTCGACGATCCATGGACCGGACGTGAGGTCGGGGAAGGTGCACCCGAAGTCCTCCTGGTCGGGGGAGATGCCATCGAACGGGTCGCCGTCCCAGTACGACCCACCTTCGCCGGAGAGTGGGTCCGGCCCCCCGCAGTCCGCTGCCCAGGAGAAGTACGAGTAGTAGTCGACGTACTCGTACAGGTCGGAGCGGGCGACGGTGCCGAGGTCGCGCGGGGTGGATTCAACGGTCACGTTTCCGGGCGTGAAGGTGAGACCCACCGCCGGGGTCATGGTCGTCACCGTCAGGTCGGTGGTCGCGATCGCCGACCGCCCACCGGTGCGGTAGGTGGCATCCGAGATCGCCTCTGTGCCGTTGCCGCCGTCGTCGTAGACCTGCACCGAGAAGGTGTGGGAGCCGATCGAGAGTGGGCTGGTGTAGCACCACCATTCGTTGCCCGAGATGTAGGGAGCGCTCGTGCACTCGTCGGGCGCGTCGATCGCGAAACCCACCGGGAACGTGCCGGCCAGGAACGCGGAGTAGTCGCCGTTGATCGATGCCGAGATGGTGGGTGTCGGCGGCACTACGAAGTAGTCGCTCGCGAAGACGCCGGTGCTCGACGAGCCGTCGCCGGTGTCCTGCTGGGAATAGGGGTTGTAGATGCCGGGCGCCAGATCGCTGATCGAGCAGGAGTTGCTCTCGGGAACCACGTCGAACGGGTTTCCGTCGTAGCCGGGAGCCGGGCATCCGCCCGCAGCCTCCCACTGATCGGCCTCGTTGCCGGTGTAGTGGAAGAACTCGATGGCCACCTTGGAGGCGGGGAAGGCGGGCGTGCCCGTGGCGATGACCCCAGCTGGCGTGTACTCGTAGTTCATCGACGGCGCGCCGCTGGTCCAGCCCGTCACATCGAAGTCGACAGTGAACGCGGCTTCACCGATGAGGATGGTGATGGTGCCTGTGCCCGCCGAGAATTCGCCAGCAGGGTCGTAGGAGCAGGAGAACGTGTCCGTGTCCAGGCCGGTGCACAGCGCCGATCCGGTCGTCTCGCCCGACGTGACCGTGACGTCGGTGGGCACATCGTCGGCGGGCTTGGTGCCGCTGAACGCGAGCTCGCCGTCAGGCAGCAGCGGGTCGCTCGTGATGTCGACCGTCCACGACGGCGGCGGGTCAGCGGCGGCGGTCAGCCCGATGGCGACGGTTCCCCCGAGTCCGAGGGTCAGTGCGGTCGCGGCAGCAACGATGGCGGGTATGCGCATGAGTTTCCCTTGAGGGAAGGGGCATGAGGAGTCGGGGGCTCGTTCGATGCCAAGGGTAGTTGTAGCCGTTAATCTACGGCTTCAGCGTCTGAATGGCCCCGTCAGGTGCCGAATTTTTACACAACTGACACATTCTCGATACGGCTGAATGAGAGCCGGAATGCCGGTCACATCCTCGAGCGCACGGCTTGCGCGAGCGCGTCCGCGTCGACCACATGCCAGTGCTCGGCGATCATGCCTCCCGCCATCCGGTAGGTGTCAGCGAACGCGATCGACAGGGCGGGCGCTCGGGATGCCGCGGGCGCGACGAGCTCGGATCGCACCGTCACCAGATCTCCCGCGGCCACCACCTGCAGCGGCACGTAGTGGCCATCGCTCAGAACCGACCAGAGACCGTCCAGTTTGGTGCGCACGCTGGCTGGACCCGAGTCGCCGGAGGCGGCGTCGTGGTCCACGAAGTCGGCGGCGAGGAATCCGTCGAGCCGCGCGGTGTCGTGGGCGGGGCCGAGAACGGCCGCGAAGAACTCGAGGATGCGCGCGGCGTTCGCTGCGGCGGCATCCGTGTCGGCTCGGATCTCGGGATCGCTCACTCTCGCTCCTCTAGGTCCAGGTGGGCAGCCACCAGTGCAGCCTGAGGAAGTTGTAGTCGATCTGCAAGCCCGTCCACAACGGCCAGTAGAACGCGCTCACGACCGCGGCGAAGCCCAGGAAGATGCCCACGAGCCTCAGCCCGCTGACCCGTCGATCGCGCTCGTCGTGGGGCGACCCGAGGATCAGACCGATCACGAACACCAGGGCGAGCAGCATGTAGGGCTCGAAGGCGATCGTGTAGAACTGGAAGACGGTGCGATTGAGGTACAGCAGCCAGGGCAGGTAGCCCGCGACCATTCCCATGAGGATGAGCCCCACCCGCCACTCGCGGTAGCGCGCCAGCCGGTAGACGAGGTAGAGCACCGCTGCGGTCGCGGCCCACCAGATGATCGGGTTGGCGATTCCGGTGATGGATGCGCCGCAGGTCGTGAATTGGCAGCCGTCCTGGCCGAGCGAGCTCGACTGGTAGTACATGCTCGTCGGCCGGATCATCAGCAGCCAGGTCAGCGGGTTGGCCTGGTAGCCGTGCGGACGCATCTCGCCCAGGTGGTACGAGTACACCGATGCCTCGAAGTGCCAGAAGCTCTGCACGCTCAGCGGAACCCACGACAGCAGACCGCTCCAGGCGTGCCCGGCGTCCTCGGCCCAGTGCCGCGAGTAACCGTTGTCGCTGAGGAACCAGCTCGACCACGTGCTGAGGTAGACCACGAGCGCGATCGGCACGGTGAGCAGGAACGTCACGGGAGCCTGCGTGAAGACGGTGCCCGAACCCCAGAACTGGATGCCCGCCCGCCGCCGCGCGAGCGCGTCGACCACGAGCGTGTACACAGCGAACGCCGCCAGGAAGTACAGCCCGCTCCACTTGACCGCGGCGGTTGCTCCGAACGCAGCGCCCGCCGCGATCAACCACGGCCGGTTCCACAGGGCGGGACCCCAGTCGGTGCTTCGGCCGCCCTCCTCGCGTCGAGCGATCCAGGCCGCGAGCCGCACACGACTCCACGACCGGTCCAGGAGTACGGCACCGAAGCCCAGCAGGGCGAAGAACATCACGAAGTTGTCGAGCAGCGCCACCCGACTCATGACGATCGCGGTACCC
>Ga0116181_1003328_pt1 | contig 12617 bp, 14 predicted proteins | sample AD_UKC075_MetaG_FD_89752 | JGI IMG/M metagenome (GOLD analysis project Ga0116181, IMG submission 89752) | Active sludge microbial communities of municipal wastewater-treating anaerobic digesters from USA - AD_UKC075_MetaG | ecosystem: Engineered > Bioreactor > Anaerobic > Digestate | place: USA...
CGTTTGGGCGCATCACCACGCGGGGTGAACGGCTTGCCGCCATGGCCGCCCGGCTTCGCAAAGGACGGCTTGCGGGCGACAAAGTCGCCACCGCGAGGAGCAAAACCCTCATGGCGGGGTGCCGCGCCTTCGTGCCGTGGGGGGAAGCCATCGCGGCGAGGCGCAAAGCCCTCGTTGCGTCCGCCCCCGAATCCTTCGTTGAAGCCACTGCGGCGATCGTAGCTTCGCTCTTCTCGCTGTCCGAAACCACCTTCGTGGCCAAAACCGGTGGCGCCGATCTGGCGGGGTCCGCCACGCACATGGCGATCACCCCCGAATCCGCCCCCGAATCCACGGCGATCGCCACCGCCGGCGCCGCCGCCAAATTTCCGGTCACGCGACGGCGTTTCGCGCGGGCCACGGTCGCCAAAGCCCGAACGGCCGAACTTGACCGGGGCTGACGCTGGGAACCGCTGCGTGGGCTCAAGTCCAGGTACGGTCTCGGCCTTGAAGTGCTGGTGACTGTAGTGCTCGATATCGAAAATCTTGCGACGGTCACGGAACTCGGCAAAGGTCACCGCAAGGCCATCGCGGCCCGCGCGCCCGGTGCGGCCAATCCGGTGCGTGTAATCCTCGGCCTTCATCGGTAGGCCGAAATTGAACACGTGGGTGATCGTCGGCACATCAATGCCGCGCGCAGCCACGTCGGTGGCCACCAGAATCTGCACCTGACCCTGTCGCAGCGCCATCAGGCGCCGGTTGCGCAAACCCTGGCTCAAGGCGCCGTGCAGCGCAACCGCGCTGAATCCGTCCTGCTGCAGGTCATTCGCCAGTCCATCGCATTCGATCTGGGTGCTCGCAAACACGATGGCCTGATCGATCGTCGTATCACGCAGCCAGTGATCAAGCAGCTTGCGCTTGTGCGCGGCATTGTCGGCCCAGAACAGGACCTGCTTGATGTTCGCGTGCTTTTCCTGTGGAGAATCAATCTGGATCTTCTGCACCGACGCGCCGTTGTCGTGCATGACGCGCATGGCCAGTTGCTGGATGCGTGGCGCAAACGTGGCGCTGAACATCATCGTCTGCTGGCGCTGGCTGGTGAGCTGATTGATTTCGGCCAGATCGTCGGAGAACCCGAGGTCGAGCATGCGATCGGCTTCGTCCACCACCAGGAACTTGACCTGGTCGAGCTTGATCTGCATGGAGCGCTGCAGGTCCAGCAGGCGGCCCGGGGTGGCCACCACCAGATCGGCGTTCTGAAGCTTGGCGATCTGGAGTTGGTAAGGCATGCCGCCCACCACGTTGGCGACGCGAAGTCCGCGGCAATGTTTGACAAGCTCGATGGCGTCATGCGCCACCTGCTGCGCCAGTTCGCGCGTCGGGCAGACCACCAGTGCGCCTGGCGTCGGCGCCTTGAAATTGCGCACGTTGGTCGGATCCTTGCGCTTGGGACGCTTGGGTGCTGGTTCGCCCTTCGCCGCAGCCTCCGCGACGGCTCGCTCGAACGCGGCGCGCTCATTGGCTTCGGCTTCCGCCTGGGTCTGGAGCAGCGTATGCAGCACCGGCAACAGGAAGGCGGCCGTCTTGCCGCTGCCCGTCTGGCTGGACACCATCAGGTCGATGAAACGCTGCCCTTGGGCCGTGCGGCTCGGGTCCGGCAGGGCCTTGGGGATGGTCTGCAGCTGAACAGTCGTCGGCTGGGTGTAGCCCAGATCGGCCACGGCGCGGATCAATTCGGGAGCAAGGCCCAGGAGTTCAAACCCGTTGGGGCCTTTCTCTTCGGCCACGGTGGAGCCTGCGTCGAGCACATCTGATGTGCCCTCCATGGCAGGAATAGTCTGGAACGAATCCGTGGAAAGGGATTCAGCAGGCGCGTGCGCGCTTTGCACTTCAAAAGCGTCAGTCATGGTTTTCTCTCACGAAAGCGCCGCAATGGCTGCGGAGCGCCTCGTCAATGGTTAAGAAACATCAACCATCAAACGAAGCCCGGTCATCGATGCAACGCGAAGTTGCGATCGCACAGCGCGAGAGCTGTTGACCGGATGGGCTCTTTTATTGGCGAGCCCGGTGAGTGAAGGGAGATGTACACATATGCGCCACGGATTGTGGTGCAGTCTGCGATTATCGCACAGAACTGCCGACGAATGCGGGTTTCCCCTTATTTTTCCATTTTGAGGAAGTGTTCGCGATAATGGACCAACTCATCAATGGACTCATGCACATCAGCCAGCGCGGTGTGCTTTTGCTGCTTCTTGAACGCGCTGTACACCTCCGGCCGCCAGCGCCGGGCCAGCTCCTTCAGGGTGCTGACATCGAGATTGCGGTAATGGAAGAAGGCTTCCAGTTTGGGCATGTACTTGACCAGGAAGCGACGGTCCTGGCTGATCGTATTCCCGCACATCGGTGTCGTGCCCTTGGGCACATAGCGAGCGAGAAACTCGAGGATCTGAGCCTGCGCGTCCTCCTCGGTCACGGTCGAAGCCTTGACCTTGTCGATCAGGCCGCTTCTGCCATGCGTGCCTTTGTTCCACGCGTCCATGCGGTCCAGTTGCTCATCGCTCTGGTGAATCACCAGTACCGGGCCCTCGATACGCGGCGTCAGGTTCGGACCGGTGACGATCACCGCAATTTCAATCAGTCGTTCAGCCTCCGGGTCCAGTCCGGTCATTTCGCAGTCGATCCAGACCAGATTCAGTTCTGATCGGGGCAGCACCTCGGGGGTGTTTTCAAGGGCAACAGTCATGAATGGGATTGTCACCGATGCCACGGCGAAGCCATCGAATGCGCCTAAACTCCGGGCCTATGTTTGTTTCGCCCGCCCCTTCCCTTTGGTTGACACTGGCGTTCTCCGCCGCCCTGTGTGTCAGCCTGCTGGTCCGCTTCTGGCTGGCGACGCGCCAGATTCGCCACGTGGCCCTGAACCGCCAAACCGTTCCGCCCGCCTTCAGCGCCGAGATCTCGCTGTCCGCACATCAGAAAGCGGCGGACTACACCATCACCAAGACCCGTTTTGGCCTGCTCGAGCTGGCTCTCGGCTCCGCCGTCCTTTTGGCCTGGACACTGCTGGGGGGGCTGAACGCCCTGAATCAGGGCCTGTTGGAATGGCTGGGCGGGGGCATGGCGCAGCAACTGGCCTTGCTCGCGGGTTTTGCGCTGATCAGCGGCCTGATTGACCTGCCGCTGACCCTGTACCAGACCTTCGTCATCGAACACCGCTTTGGTTTCAACAAGATGACGTTGCGGCTCTGGCTGGCCGACCTGTTGAAGTCGACGCTCATGGGCCTGGTCATCGGGCTGCCCATCGCAGCACTGATTCTGTGGCTCATGGGATCCGCCGGGCGTTACTGGTGGTTGTGGGCCTGGGGCTCATGGATGGGCTTCAACCTGCTCCTGTTGCTGATCTATCCGACCTTCATTGCGCCGCTGTTCAACAAGTTCCAGCCCCTGGATGACGAATCGCTCAAGACCCGCGTCACCGCCCTGATGCAGCGTTGCGGATTTGCGGCCAAGGGTCTGTTCGTCATGGATGGCAGCAAGCGCAGTGCGCACGCGAACGCCTATTTCACCGGTTTCGGCGCATCAAAGCGCGTAGTCTTCTATGACACCTTGCTGCGCCAGCTCGAACCCGGTGAAGTAGAAGCCGTGCTGGCCCATGAACTCGGGCATTTCCGACATCGGCACGTTCTCAAGCGAATGGCCAGCCTGTTCGCACTCAGTCTGGTCGGTTTTGCGCTGCTGGGCTGGCTCTCGGGTCAATCCTGGTTCTACGCAGGTCTGGGAGTGACGCCCAACCTCGGCAACAAACTGGGTGCACCCAACGACGCGTTGGCCCTGCTGCTGTTCGTCCTGGCGGTACCGGTGTTTTCCTTCTTTGTGGCTCCCGTTCTGGCCCAGTTCTCGCGCAAGCACGAATTCGAGGCCGACGCGTACGCCATCGCCCAGACCAGCGGACACAGCCTGGCGCAGGCGTTGCTCAAGTTGTACAAGGACAACGCCTCGACCCTCACCCCCGATCCGCTCTACGTGAAGTTCTATTACTCCCATCCGCCGGCTTCCGAGCGTCTGGCGCGCATGGCGGCCTGATGCAGGCCACTGAACATCCAGATTCCGGATTATTTTGACCTCACCCAGCACCAATCGGCCACTAGGCGCTACTGAAATAGTAGCGTCTCTGGCGCGTCTCGAAGGATGGCGCCTCAGCGGTGACGGCGCGGACGTAGCCATCGAAAAGACCTACCAACTCGCAGACTTCCAGTCCGCCATGGCATTTGCCAACATGATCGCCTTCATCGCCGAGGCCCGAAACCACCACCCTGAACTAAAGGTGAGCAGCCAGGGCTGCACTGTCCGCTGGCGTACCCACGACTGTGACGGCATCACCCGTGCAGACCTGGACTGCGCCGCGCGCGTCGATGCGCTGCTGGCCTCCTTTGCCACCTGATGAAAGCCATCGTTTGAGCGCCCCCTCCCCGTTGCTGGAAACTGGACTCGTCGTGGCCGGGCATGGCCGCCACTGCGTGGTGGAAACGTCGGACGGGCGGCGCGTCATCTGCCATCCCCGCGGGAAGAAAAGCCAGGCGGTGGTCGGCGACCGGGTGCTGTGGAAGGCAACACAGGACGAGGGAACCATCGAGAAACTGGAACCACGACGCAACCTGTTTTACCGACAGGATGAAGTCCGGACCAAGTCGTTTGCGGCCAACCTGGACCAGGTGCTGATCCTGATCGCGGCGGAGCCCGAGTTTTCGGAACACCAGCTCTCGCGCGCCCTGATTGCTGCCGAGGCCGAGCACATCACCCCCGTGATCGTGCTAAACAAGAGCGACCTTCCGATCCCGTTTTCACTGGCCTGGGAACGACTGGCACTGTACCGTGTCATGGGCTACCCCCTTCTACCGGTCTCTCTCAAGGTGGCCACCGAAGAGCAGATGCGTCTGCTAGAAGAAATTCTGGCCGGAAAGACCACGTTGGTGCTCGGCCCTTCGGGTTCGGGCAAGAGCACCCTGATCAACCGTCTGGTTCGGGGTGCGCAGGCGCAGACCCGTGAAATTTCGCAAGCGCTCAACTCCGGCAAACATACGACGACCAGCACCAACTGGTACTGGGTCGACCGGGACCGCGGTACCGCCCTGATCGACTCGCCAGGGTTTCAGGAATTCGGCCTGCACCATCTCGATCCCATGCAACTGGCCGCCTACATGCCCGATCTCAAACCCCATGTCGCCAAATGCAAGTTCTACAACTGCACCCACCTGCACGAGCCCGGCTGCGGCGTGCTGGCTGCGGTGGGAGCCGATGAAGGCGTCAATCCTCGTCGCCACCGAATCTACAGAGATCTGTTTGCTGAACTGAACCAGACCCGGTATTGAGGAACGGGCCGCTCTTCGCCAGCGGATTCAGCGCCCGCTAGCCAAGCAGGCGAGCAAGTGTCAGCAAGGCCAGCAGGACCAGCCACATGACCACCGATCGCCAGACCAGGCCGACCACCTGCGCCAGATAGGCCGGTTCGGGCTCCCGGCCCTGGTTGGAGATGAAGTCCGCGGTTTCACCCGCATCGAGATCGGACTGCCCCGGGCCGCCGCGTGTCACCGGCGCCTTGGCCACCCCATCCCCCAGCCGGACATTGATGGCGCCAGCCGTCGCGGCCAGAATGACACCATCGTTGTCACCCGGAAACCGTTGAACCTGGTTGCGCCAGCTGTCAATCGCCTCCTCAAAGCTGCCAACGACCGCAAATCCCAATGCCGTGATTCGCGCCGGAAACCAGTCGATCACGCGCCACGCCTCGGACGCTGCGGCCTGAACAGCCTCGCTGACCGGTTGTTGTGCGACCGTCCCCTGGTAACGCCAGTAACGGGACACAAACTCGCTGCTGCGGTACAAAACAGCGCCGGCTGGCCCCAACCCGAACGCGGCCAGCACCGAATACCAGGCCAGAACCCCGAATACGTGGCGGTGCGCCTGCAGCACCGAGTATTCGATGACACAACGAACCAGTTCGCTACGCGGCAGTTCACGAATATCAGCCTGGCGCCATTGCGCCAGAAGTTCGCGTGCGCGATCCTCGTCGCCGGCGTCCAGGGCATCCCGGATGTCCGTGAAATGGTGGCTGAACTGGCGAAAGCCCAGCGTCACGTAGAGCAACGCAGCACTCCAGATGGCCGCAAAGGGCCAGCCCAGCAAATCCGACAGCAACACGTGGATGGCAAACGCAAGAAGCGAGGGCAATCCCACCGCGAGGCTCCAGACGATCCATCCATGATTCGCCCTGCCCGCATCGAAATTCCGGTTGCACCAGCGAGCCCAACTGCGCAGCGCCGCATGCACCGGATTGCCGCGCGGCAGCGGCCGAACTTGCTCCAACAACAGCGCAAACAGAATGGCAAAGAAACTCATGGGCGCATCATACCGAGCGCCGACCGGTGCGATGCCCCTATGCCCGGTGCGCCTCAGGCTGAGAGAAAACGGTAGAAGTTGCGCAGCATCCCCGCAGTGGCACCCCAAATGAAACGCTCCCGGACCTGGTGACCCACAGTTTCGTGAAAGGGCATGGAGAACCATTCGCGACGCACCCCCTCCCACTCAAACGCATGGCGGTGATGGTTGGCCGGATCCATCAGGAATGCCAGCGGCACCTCGAAGGTATCCGCCACCTCGAAAGCATTCGGCTGCAGCCTGAAGTCCGGCTGCACGAGGGCAACCACAGGTGTGACCTGAAATGCCGTACCGGTGACGTAGACCGGCAAGGTGCCGAGTACATCCACATAGCGGTATTCAAGCCCGACCTCTTCGTAAGCTTCGCGCAACGCGGCAGCCTTGACATCCGCGTCACACTCGTCGACCCGCCCTCCAGGGAAGGCAATCTGCCCGGAGTGGGTCGAAAGATGGGCGGTGCGCTCCGTCAGCAGCACCGCCATGGAATCGGCACCGGCGCCACGCATGACGAGAGGAATCAGCACCGCCGCCTGGGCCGGCTCACGGTCGCTGAACCGCACTTCCTTGACCACCTCAGGCTGCCAGGCCGGTGGCGAACGAAAACGCTGCCGCAGTGCATCAGGCGCGAACGTACCGGCGTTGATCCGTGGCAGGTGGGCATCGGTCCCACTCACCGGGACGAGTCGCGGATCGAAGTGCGGCAAACGCGACAAAGGGGTCGTGGACATCGGAGCCAAAATCAAAAAGCCGCCTGGCGATTCGCTTCAGGCGGCTTGGATGTGCTTTGCAGCAACGGGTTACGCGGCAGCAACCTTTGCAGCAGCCATCTTCGCGCGGTTCGGCAGTTTTTCCTTGATACGAGCCGACTTGCCGCTGCGATCACGCAGGTAGTACAGCTTGGCGCGACGCACATCGCCACGACGCTTCACTTCGATGCTGGCGATCAGCGGGCTGTAGGTCTGGAAGGTACGCTCCACACCTTCGCCGCTGGAGATCTTGCGAACCGTGAAGCCACTGTTCAGGCCGCGGTTGCGCTTGGCGATGACCACGCCTTCGTAGGCCTGAACACGCTTGCGGGCGCCTTCAACCACGTTGACGTTCACGATCACCGTGTCGCCGGGAGAAAATTCAGGGATGGTCTTGCCGAGACGGACAATTTCTTCCTGTTCGAGAGTCTGGATCAGATTCATGTTTACCTCTTGGGATCATGCCCACGCTACACAAAAGGCGGCAAGGTGGTGCGTTTTGCACCGAACACTTGAAATCCGCGGCTGGACAGAGGATCGAAAAGCTTTTGATTATACAAACTTTTTTCCTTACGTCGGCTTTGACGCCAGTGCGGCCAGGATACGCTCATCTGTTTTGTCCAGTCGCCCCGCGGCACGTGCCGCCTCAATGAGGTCCGGCCGGCTCCGCAGGGTGGCCTCGAGCCGGCGGTCCCGGCGCCAGCGTTCGATCTGCGCATGATGCCCCGACAGCAGGACTTCCGGAACGTCTTGCCCCTGCCACACTTCGGGCCGCGTGTAATGGGGGCAATCGAGAAGTCCGTCGAGCGCCGGATTGAAACTGTCGAACTGGTGGCTCTCCTCGTCATTGAGCACGCCGGGCTGCAACCGGGCCACGGCATCCAGCAAAGCCAATGCGGCGATTTCGCCGCCCGACAGCACAAAATCACCCACGCTGATCTGGACGTCGACGTTCTGATCGATGAAACGCTGATCAAGGCCTTCGTAGCGGCCGCAAATCAGCACCGCGCCCGCCCCGGAAGCCCATCCGGCAACGCCGACATGATCCAGTTTTTCGCCAGTCGGCGAAAACAGCACCACCGGCGCACGATCCCCCCGGTCCGCGCGGATGGCCTCGAGGCAGCGCTGCAGTGGCTCCGCCATCATCACCATCCCCGGCCCGCCCCCGAAGGGACGGTCGTCCACGCGCCGGTAGTTGCCCTGGGCATAGTCCCGAAGGTTCCAGAGCCTGACGTCGACCCGTCCGCTTTCATACGCCCGGCGCGTCACGCCACAGGTCAGGAACGGACCGAACAGTTCGGGGAACAGGGTGATGATGTCGAAGCGCATGCCGTCAGGCCCGGCCGCTGGGCCGGAGGGCCCGTCAATAATCAGGCTGCCAGTCAACCAGGATACGACGTCCCGGCACGTCCACCTGATCCACGTAGGCGGAAACAAAGGGAATCATGCGCTCCCCGGCCCGACCCGGCTCGCCGCCGTCATCTTTGGGGTACTCCAATACGAGCACAGTTTGCGGCCCGGTTGACAGCAGGTCCTTTACTTCGCCGAGGGCCACGCCTTCGCGGTTGACGACCGGCAATCCGATCAGGTCAACCCAGTAATATTCGTCAATACCTGCAGCGGGAAAGCTCGATCGGGACACAAACACCCGGGCCCCCTTGAGCCGTTCTGCTTCGCTGCGCCCAGCCACCTCGTGCGCGGCGGCCACCAAGGAATCCGAGTGCTCCTTGGCCTCTTTGATGGACAACAGGATCGTCCCGTTGAAAGTCTTCGCACCCCGTTCGGACGGCTGCAGGTACCAGCGCTTGGAAGAAAAAAGCGCCTCGGGTGAGGCGCTGTGGGGCAAGACCTTGAACCAGCCTTTGATGCCCCAGGCATCAGCGATACGACCCACCTCGATGGCGTCCGCCGGCAATTCGGCAGGCTCCAACCCAGGCACCATCGCTGGCAATGGCCTTAAGCCGCCTTGGGAGCCTGGTTGATCAGGCGTTCGACGGTGGGAGAAGCCTGGGCACCCACGCTTTTCCAGTAGGTCAGGCGATCCTGGGTAATGCGCAGGCTTTCCTCGCCGCCCTTGGCGATCGGGTTGTAGAAACCGATGCGCTCGATGAAGCGGCCATCACGGCGCTCGCGCTTGTCGGTCACGACGATGTTGAAGAAAGGACGGCCTTTGGAGCCGCCGCGAGAGAGTCGAATCACAACCATGATTTATCCTGTGGGTGGTAAATGTGTTTTCAGCGTTGAGACACGCGACATGGCCACCCGGCCAGCGACACACTGAAAAGCCTTTGATTATAACGTCATCCCTCCTTATGCCCACGATCCGCCCCAGCCGCGACGACGATATCGACGCCATCACCCTCATCTATGCCCACCATGTCTTGCACGGAACGGGAACCTTCGAGGTGGATCCGCCCTCGGTCCAGGACATGCGCGCGCGCCGGGCCGAGGTGCTGGCGCGTGGTCTGCCGTGGCTGATTGCCGAATCCGACAACCAGGTCAGCGGTTTCGCCTACTGCAACTGGTTCAAGCCAAGACCCGCCTACCGGTTTTCGGCCGAAGACTCGATCTACCTGGCGCCTCATGCCAACGGCCAAGGGCTCGGCCGCGCGCTCCTGGCCGAACTGGCCACGCAGGCCGAGCGCGCAGGTGTACGCAAGCTGATCGCGGTCATCGGCGACTCGGGCAACACCGGTTCGATCGGCGTTCATCGCGCTCTGGGTTTTCAGCATGTGGGCGTGCTCGCCTCGTGCGGCTGGAAATTCGACCGCTGGCTTGACGTGGTGCTGATGGAGCGGTCTCTGGGCCTGGGTGACACGACTTCGCCGCAATAATGGCGATATGAAAAACAAGACACTGGCGGCCTGGCTCGCCTTTCTGGGAGGGCCGCTGGGGCTGCACCGCTTCTACCTGAACGGCCTCGGCGACTGGCTGGGCTGGCTGTTGCCGATTCCAACCGCGCTCGGTCTGTATGGCATTCAGAGGGTTCAGGAGTTGGGCCAGGACGACGCTCTGAGCTGGATTCTCGTGCCCCTGCTGGGCTTCACCATCGCCGGATGCGCCTTGCAGGCCATCGTGTACGGACTGATGACTCCCGAGAAATGGAACCTGCGGTTCAATCCAGGCGCCAGTCCGGATGCCGCAGTGGGCCAAACCCGTTGGCTGACGATAGGCGCCATTGCGCTGTCACTGCTGATCGGCACCGCCGTCCTGATGGCAAGCATCGCCTTCAGCTTTCAACGCTACTTCGAGCACCAAATCGCCGAGGCGCGCAAGATTTCCCAATAGCAACCGAGTCGAAGCATTGCCGGTGGCCTTCGTCAGTCCCGGGGGACACGCGAGGAGCAACGCCGAATACCGGCTAGTAAAGCTTCAGGCTGATCCAGTAGGCGATCGCCGCGACGAAGGCGCTCGCCGGAATCGTGAAGATCCAGGCCCAGACGATGTTGCCGGCAACGCCCCAGCGCACGGCGCTGGCTCGCTGAACGGAGCCCACACCCACAATGGCACCGGTGATGGTGTGCGTGGTCGAGACCGGAATACCGAGCCCGGTGGCCAGGAACAGGGTCAGGGCACCACCCGTTTCCGCGCAGAAGCCCCCCACCGGCTTGAGCTTGGTGATCTTCTGCCCCATGGTCTTGACGATACGCCAGCCACCGAACATGGTGCCCGCGCCAATCGCTGCATAACAGGTCAGGATGACCCAAGTGGGAGGCGACTTGTCAGCAGCCGCCGAGTATCCCGTAGCAATCAGCAGCATCCAGATGATGCCGATGGTCTTCTGGGCGTCATTGCCGCCGTGCCCGAGGCTGTAGGCACCGGCTGAAACCAGTTGCAGCCGGCGGAACCACTTGTCGACCTTGGACGGCCGGCTGCGCCGAAACAGCCAGGCCACCACCACCATCATGAGCGACCCGAGCACAAACCCGAGCAAAGGCGACACGAAGATGAAGGCCACCGTTTTCAGGATGCCGGCTGACACCAGCGCGCTGGCGCCCGCTTTGGCGATCACCGCCCCGACAATGCCGCCGATCAGCGCGTGGGATGAACTGCTGGGAATGCCGTAGTACCAGGTCAGCACGTTCCAGGTGATGGCCCCCACCAAGGCCCCGAAGACCACATGGGTGTCCACCACCCCTGGCTGCACAATGCCCTTGCCCACCGTGGCGGCCACACTCAGGTGAAAGACCAGGATGGCCACCACATTGAAGAAGGCCGCAAACAGCACCGCCTGCCCGGGCTTGAGCACGCCGGTGGACACCACGGTCGCAATCGAGTTGGCGGCATCATGAAACCCGTTCATGAAATCGAACAGGATCGCGAGCACCACCAGCAACACCACCACCCACAGAGCCGTCTGTACGGTTTCCATCGTCAGGGTCCCGTTGCTGATCAGGAGTTTTCGAGGATGATGCCCTCGATCACGTTGGCCACGTCTTCGCACTTGTCGGTGATCGTCTCCAGAAGCTCATAAATCGCCTTGAGCTTGATGACTTCGCGCACATCGGGCTCCTCGCGAAAAAGCTTGCTCATCGCACTGCGCATCACGCGGTCGGCGTCGCTCTCCAGGCGGTCGATCTCCTCGCACGTCTTGAGCGCCGCCTCGGCAGTGCCGGGGTCGGCAATCTTGTCCAGCAGCTTGACCGCGTCGCGCAGGCGCTCGCAGCACTTGAGACTCAGGTCGGTCAGGCGCACGATCTCGTCGGTCATGTGGTGGATGTCGTAAAGCGCCATGGTCTCTGCCGAGTCCTGGATCAGGTCCGCGACATCGTCCATCGTGTTGATCAGCGTATGGATCTGCTCCCGGTCGATGGGCGTGATGAAGGTCTTGTGGATCGCTTTGTTGACGTCGTGGGTCACCCGGTCCGCGGCACGCTCGGCGTTGTCCACGTCCTGGTTGTATTTGTCACGAAGATGAAGATCGCTGTAGTTCGCCACCAGCATGGAAAACGCCCGGGCCGCCTCGACGATCCGGTCGGCGTGCTGGTTGAACATTTCGAAATAGTTGCCTTCACGCGGCAACAGCTTGCCAAACAGCATGGCGGGATCCTCCGGGGGTTACAAGGGCCAGGAACCTGGCGTCGTGGACTCGCGGCGAGTGTAACCGTCTGAACCCGCCCCCCAACGGCGCTTGCAAAGCGCCGGCGGCGACCGATGGCGTGCGCATGCGTTTCAGCGCGCTGCTTCTGGGCTCGGGGCCCAGGTCGGAACTTGAGTCGTTTGGGCATTCCGGATCGCACCGTGCGAGCAGGCAATGCCTTCGACGGCGACCGGGAAACAGGGCCACCAGAAGCCGGACACATCCAGGACACTCTATTTTTTATAGCATCCTATGACCATTTGACGATGGGATTCGCCTCAAATGCCTTGAATTTTGGTGATTTCCTGGTCGCTGAGCCTGGCCAGGTGCTCCGGGCGCACACGATCGGGCGCGATCTCGGCCCACGGGAGCAGCAC
>Ga0116181_1003336_pt1 | contig 12600 bp, 10 predicted proteins | sample AD_UKC075_MetaG_FD_89752 | JGI IMG/M metagenome (GOLD analysis project Ga0116181, IMG submission 89752) | Active sludge microbial communities of municipal wastewater-treating anaerobic digesters from USA - AD_UKC075_MetaG | ecosystem: Engineered > Bioreactor > Anaerobic > Digestate | place: USA...
ATCGCCGAGAACAGCGCCATGAACACGCCCACCAGATATTCCGGGTTGCCGGTCTTCAGCACGTAGAGCGAGCCGGAAACGCGTCCACCCGACAGCGCCATGTGGCCAGTCAGGTTGATCAGGATGAGCGGGAGCAGAAACGGCGGAAACCGCGACGTGAGTGAAGCAAGCACTACGGCATTGTAGGCGTGTGGCTTGCGGTAGTTGAGCGTCGGTTTCTGTAGGAGCGGCACCGCCGCGACCTTGGCCTTTGCACCGCGAAGTGGGTCGCGGCATAGCCGCTCCTACAATACTGGTTACAAATTCAGTGTTCCGCCACCTTGTCCACTACCGCTCTCGACATCCTCAAGACCACCTTCGGCTATCCGTCGTTCCGCGGACCACAGGCAGACATCATCGATCACGTTGGCGGTGGCGGAGATGCGCTGGTGCTGATGCCGACCGGCGGCGGCAAATCACTCTGTTATCAAATCCCGGCACTGTTGCGTGACGGCGTGGCCATCGTCGTCTCGCCGCTGATCGCGCTGATGCAGGATCAGGTGGATGCACTACGAGAGCTGGGCATCGCAGCATCATTTCTGAATTCGTCGCTGAGCGGCGAAGAGGCGAATCGCGTCGAGCGCCAGATGCTCGCCGGCGACATCAAGCTGCTGTACGTGGCGCCGGAGCGCCTGATCACCTCGCGCTTCCTCGATCTGCTTGATCGCCTGCGCGACGATGGCAAGCTCTCGCTGTTCGCCATCGATGAAGCACATTGCGTGTCGCAGTGGGGGCATGATTTCCGCTCCGACTACCTCGAACTGGCGGTGCTTGCTGCACGCTATCCGGGTGTGCCGCGCATTGCGCTCACCGCGACAGCCGATGCGCTGACCCGTGTCGAAATCCGCGCCCGGCTCAAGCTTGATGACGCTCGCGAGTTTGTCTCCAGCTTCGACCGACCGAACATTCGCTACCTGATCACGGAGCGCGTTGACGAACGCGCCCAGTTGCGCGCCTTCCTGCGCGAACACGCAGGCGAATCGGGCATCGTCTATTGCCTGTCGCGCAAGAAGGTCGACGCGACGGCCGACTGGCTCAATGCCGAGATGACCAAGGCACTGCCGTATCACGCAGGCATGGACCAGGACGTGCGCCGGCGCAACCAGTCGCGCTTCCTGCGCGAGGAGGGCATCGTGATGGTGGCAACCATCGCGTTTGGCATGGGCATCGACAAACCCGATGTGCGCTTCGTGGCGCATCTCGATTTGCCCAAGAGCGTCGAGGGCTACTACCAGGAGACCGGGCGCGCAGGCCGCGACGGCGACGAGTCCGAGGCGCTGATGATCTACGGTCTCGCCGACGTCGTGCAACAGCGGCGCTTCATCGAGCAGAGCGAAGCAAGCGAGGAATTCAAGCGCGCGGGCCGCGCCAAGCTGGACGCGCTGCTGGGGCTTTGCGAGACAACGGCCTGCCGCCGAGGCCGCCTATTGGCTTACTTCGGCGAGACGCAACCTGAGGGGCACGCCTGCGGCAACTGCGACACCTGTCTTAACCCGCCACAAACCTGGGACGCCACCGAACTGGTGCGCATGGCGCTATCGGCCATCTATCGCACCCGCCAGCGCTACGGTGCCACTTACGTTATCGAAGTGCTCATGGGCAAGACCACGACCCAGATGCGCGACCGTGGTCACGACACCTCGCCAGTGCACGGCATCGGCAAGGAGCACGACGAAGCGACGTGGCGCAATGTGTTCCGGCAGATCGTGACGCACGGCTGGGCTGAGATCGACGTCGAGGCGTATGGCGCGCTGCATCTGACGCCTGCCGCGCGCCCTGTGCTGCGCGGCGAAGTGCCAGCGATGCTGCGCCAACAACTGGCAGTTGCGGCGAGCAAGACCAAGAGCAAACGCGGCAGCAAGGCGAAGATCGGCAAGGACGGCAAGGTGGAAGCAGACCTCACCACTGACGACGAAGCCCTCTACGAAAAGCTCAAGGCCTGGCGCCTCGACACCGCCAGAGAAGAAAACGTCCCGGCGTTTGTCATCCTGCACGATAGCGTGCTGCGCGAGATAGCACGGTCACGGCCGCGGGACAAGGTTGCGCTGGCTGCGATCAGTGGGATTGGGGAAAGTAAGTTGGCGCGGTTTGGGGAGGCGGTGGTGGGGATCGTCTCGGGGTAGGGCGGAACGCTTGCGGTTCCGCGGGATGCGTTGGTGTTTCGTGTAGTGGTTGAAGTGCCTGCGGCGAGGATATGAGGTGAAACCTCTCAGGTTTCGCCCATCGAGCTATCAGGTCGCTTGTGTCATGCTCACCACTGATCTCTTCGTTAAGTTGGCTAGCTTTCGATTTCGCTTTTGCAACCCAATTCTTACGTCATCCCATTCAAGTCCCAGAGGTACGGACTTTATTAGGCGTTGATCATCATCTAACTCGATCGCCGACAGGGTAGCAAGACTCTTGTCGTAAAGCTGCGCATACCTTGCATGCAGGGATTCGACATAATCTCTTGCTCCTACGACTTCCGCCTGGATGGTCCCTCTAGCGAAGCAATGTATCTCGCTGATCGCCTCTACGTATTGCCGTAACGCGTGAGGTATTTCAACCTCTAATGGCATTTCAGCCAAGATGTTTGCCTTAAACCTTCCGTCTTCACGCAATTTCTCGCGGGTTGCTACCAAGCGAATGGAAAACTCCATGTAACGATGGTCTGGGCCGTCCTGCCACCGTGACTGATACGTTGTAAGGTGAATCGGAATACCCCTATGTTGAACATAGTTCCGTAGCGCCTCCATGAATCGGTACTCAAAGTGCGCGTCATATTGGTCGGCGCATTTCGCCTTAAGGCGTTCCTTTCGGGCATGGGATTCGTCGGCCGTTTCACCAATCATGTGCTGCGGGAGTTGATCCAGGTATAGACGCGCGGCGGAGAGAAAATTGACCAATCTCGCGTTCAGGGCAACACGATTTTCGAAGAACTTGTCATACGTATCCAAATCCCGTACAGCGTTACTTAATACTTGAGTTAACGCTGTCTGCTCAAATTCGATGAAATTAGAAAGTAGGATTTCGTACTTTTCTTCGATAGACAGTGCGTTGCGCAGAGTACTTTGTGATCGCTGTGCCTTGTGGAATTCATCGCGCGATATAGCGTATTCCGGCATCAGGGCCAACACTTGCTTTCGAACCAGATACTTCATCGGTGAACAGATTTCAGCGGGGTTGGATTGCAGTTGCGTGCAACTTAAGCCCCAGCGCGCTGACCACCTTCATGATCGTCGCAAACTCCGGATTGCCTTCTAAGGACAGGGCCTTGTAAAGGCTCTCGCGCCCGAGCCCGGTATCGCGTGCGATTTGCGCCATGCCCTTTGCGCGGGCAATGTCGCCGAGCGCGGCAGCGATGAGCGACGGATCACCTTCCTCGAATGCAGCCTCAAGATATGCGGCGATATCGTCCTCGGTCTCAAGGTGCTCCGCAGGATCCCACGGATGGGTTTTCAATGTGCTTGCCATGACGCTCTCCTAAGCGATGCGGGCCAGTTCAAGGGCGGTCTTGATGTCACGATCCTGTGTCCGCTTGTCGCCGCCCGCAAGCAGGATCACAACGGTTTGTCCGCGCCGGACAAAGTAAACACGGTAACCCGGACCATAGTCGATGCGAAGTTCGGACACGCCTTCGCCGACAGCCTTCACATCGCCGGGATTGCCCAACGACAGGCGGCGAATGCGGATGTCGATTCGTGCCCGCACTTGCCGATCTCTGAGTGACGCAAACCACTCCACATAGGTCTCAGTTTGCCGGACTTCGATCATGCATTATTGTATCGCATAGGATACGAATGTCGCTACTCGGCAGTTTTTGCCTGGAGAAGCGAAGCGCGTCCGGTTTCCTGTGGTGACGTGGCTGGTATCAATTTGCCTTGACGCGCTTCGCTTCTCAAGGCTACGTTCAAGCGCCCAGACAGGCCTCGGCGGCACCTTCTGCGTGCAGTCGCGTGGTGTCGAACAGTGGCACAGTGGCGTCGCGTTCGCTGACGAGCAGCGAAATTTCCGTACAGCCGAGGATGATCACCTGCGCGCCGCGTTCGACGAGTTTGGCCATGATTCGGCGGTATTCGTCGCGTGACTCGTCGTGTATCTCGCCGAGGCAGAGTTCTTCGTAGATGACACGGTGGACGGTGGCGCGATCAGCATCGTCAGGGACGATGACGTTCAATCCATGCTTGCTCACCAGCCGGTCACGGTAGAACGCCTGCTCCATCGTGAAGCGGGTGCCGAGCAGACCGACAGTGCTGTGGCCGGCCGCCTTGATCGCTGCGGCGGTCGGGTCGGCGATATGCAGCAGGGGGATGTCAACCGCGCGCTCGATGGCGTCAGCCACCTTGTGCATGGTGTTGGTGCAGAGCACGATGAAGTCGGCGCCGGCAGCCTGCAAGCGACGCGCCGCGTCGGCCATCGCTTCACCTGCAGCGGCCCAATCGCCCGCGTGCTGCATGCACTCGATCTCGTGAAAGTCCACGCTGACCAGCACCAGCTTTGCAGAATGAAGCCCGCCCAGCCGCGCCTTCACTGTCTCATTGATGATGCGGTAGTAGGGCACGGTGGATTCCCAGCTCATGCCGCCGATGAGGCCGATGGTTTTCATCGCTTTCCTTGTGTTCAATTCATCGACAAGCGGCGGACGGACGCCAACGTGACATGAGAATCAGTCAGTCAACTTTTCATTGAAAGTACCATTTGAAAAGGGCTCAAACCGGACATTCATCAAAAGTCGACTTTCTGGAGAAATGCCTGTCCAGCCCGCACGAAATAAAGGCCTCGCTGAAAAGCGGATCTTCGCTACGGCAGCACTTTCAGCAATCCCCGCGCCGCAAGATTGCCCATCAGCGCCGCGATGCCGAATGTCCACGGCGCGATCTGGTCGCTGTGGCCGACTCGGTTGACGAGCTTGCCAAGCTTCGCCGATGAAATTGACACCACATCGCCAACCTCGTGAGTGAAGCCCAGGCCCGGTCCGTGACGATCCTGCGTCGGGGCGAACATGGTGCCGAGAAACAGCATGAAGCCGTCGGGATACTGGTGCGTCTTGCCCCACGCGTGACCAACCAATTCCAGCGGGTCGCGGCTGATCTTGTTCAGCGAGCTGCTGCCGGTCATCACAAAGCCGTCACCGGCGCCTTCAACGCGCAGCGCAAGCTCGGTCTGCCGGATGTCGTTGATCCCGAAATGCTCATCGCACAGCCGGATGAACGGACCGATGGCGCAGGAGGCGTTGTTGTCCTTCGCCTTGCCAAGCAGGAGTGCACTGCGGCCCTCGAAGTCGCGCAGGTTGACGTCGTTGCCGAGCGCGGCACCCACCACTTCGCCGCGACTGTTGACGGCGAGCACGACCTCGGGCTCCGGGTTGTTCCAGACCGACTTGGGATGGATTCCGATGTCGGCACCGAGCCCGACCGCAGAAAGCACGGGCGCTTTGGTGAAGATCTCGGCGTCCGGCCCGATGCCCACTTCAAGGTACTGCGACCATGCCCCACGCTTGATGAGTTCGGCCTTGACCCGCACAGCATCGTCGCTGCCGGGTTTCAACTGTGCAAGGTTGTCGCCAATGATGGCGGTGAGCGCCACGCGAATGTCCTGCGCTTTGGTCAGATCACCACGCGCCTGCTCCTCAATCACTCGCTCCAGCATGCTGGCCACGAAGGTCACGCCACTGGCCTTCACCGCCTGCAAGTCGCACGGCGCAAGCAGCCAGGGTTGACCAGGATTGCGGGTGGCTTCGTCGCAATTGGCAAGCACGTCCTGCAGATCAGCCACCCTCGTCGCCGTGGGGAGCGCGTCGCGCACTGCGCCTGCAGGGGCCGGAAGTTCGAGCAGCTGGCTCACCGTCGGCGCGACGCGGGTGATGTCAAACAGCGCGCTGTCACTGCAGACGACAACCGTTGGGCCGATGCCTGGCTGCCACAAGCGACCGACCAGCAGTGCGTCATCGGCGTCGGCAGGAAGAATGTGCTCGGCGGCAAGATTCATTGCGGCAGTCCTGGTGGTTGTGCGAGCGGCGTGATCACTTCGCCGTCGGCATCACAAACTCGGCGCCCTTGCCGATCGATTCCGGCCAGCGTTGCATGACACTCTTTTGTTTGGTGTAGAAACGCACGCCTTCTTCTCCGTAGGCGTGCATGTCACCAAACAGGCTGCGCTTCCAGCCGCCAAAGCCATGCCAGGCCATTGGCACCGGGATCGGCACGTTGACGCCCACCATGCCGACCTCAATGCGCCGCGCAAACTCACGGGCGACGTTGCCGTCGCGGGTGAAGCAGCTGACGCCGTTGCCAAATTCGTGGCGATTGACCAGATCGACCGCAGCGGCGAAATCCGGCACGCGCACGCAACAAAGCACCGGGCCGAAGATCTCTTCCCGGTAGATGCGCATGTCGGGTGTGACGTCGTCGAACAGCGTGCCGCCGAGCCAGAAGCCGTGCTCGTGGCCAGCGACCTCGTGCCCACGGCCATCCACCAGCAGTTTGGCACCTGCCTTCACGCCGTCCTCGATGTAGCCGGTGATGCGCGCGAGTGCAGCGCTGGTCACGATCGGCCCCATCTCGGCATCCAGCTCCATGCCGTTCTTGATCTTCAGCGTTCTGGTGCGTTCGACGAGCTTGGGCATGATCTTGTCGGCGGCATCGCCGACCAGCACCGCGACCGAGATCGCCATGCAGCGCTCGCCCGCCGAACCGTAGGCCGAGCCGATCAGCGCGTCAACGGCCTGATCAATGTCGGCATCCGGCATCACGATCATGTGGTTCTTGGCGCCGCCCAATGCCTGCACGCGCTTGCCGTGGCGGGCGCCGGTCTCGTAGATGTAGTTGGCGATCGGCGTCGATCCGACGAAAGAGACGGCGCGCACATCCGGATGCGCGAGCAGGGCGTCCACGGCTACCTTGTCGCCCTGCACCACATTGAACACGCCGTCCGGCAGCCCCGCCTGCTGCCACAAATCCGCGATCATCAGTGACGGCGATGGGTCAGTCGGTGAAGGTTTCAGGATAAAGCTGTTACCGCAGGCGATAGCGACCGGGAACATCCATGCCGGCACCATGCACGGGAAGTTGAACGGCGTGATGCCGGCCACCACGCCGAGTGGCTGCCGCATCGTCCAGTTGTCGATGCCGGTGGACACTTGATCGGTGTAGTCACCCTTGAGCAACTGCGGAATGCCGCAGGCGAATTCGACAACGTCAATGGCGCGCGACACTTCGCCCTCGGCGTCGGTGAACACCTTGCCGTGCTCGGCGGTGATCGCGGCGGCCAGCGCTGCCTTGTGCTGGTTCATCAACTCGAGGAACTTGAAGATGACCCGCGCCCGGCGGATAGGCGGTGTGTCGGCCCAAGCCGGGAAGGCCGCCTTGGCTGCCTGAACGGCGGCATCGACCTCGGATTCGTCCGCCAGCGCGACCGTGCGTGCGAGCGCGCCGGTCGCCGGGTTGTAGACGTCGCCGTGGCGGCCCGACATGCCGCTACGGATGGCACCACCGATGTGGTGACCGACTTCTGCGGCGGAGAGATTGGTTTCGATTTTGCCCATGGTCACAGTCCTGCTTTGCGTGGCGATCTTTGTAACTGCATTTTCCCGCTTTGTGCTGCCACTCGCGTTCGCTATGCTCGAAATGGACTGCGGTGTACAGTCCACACTCGCGCGCTGCAATGTCGCAATGATCAATTGTGTTGATGAGCGTCATTGTCGGCACGTGGCTTGCTCCCGTAGCAAAACGACAGCGACAGCACATAAAATTCGGAAACTAATTCCACGATACGAAAAAGGCGGAGATCATGGCCGACACAACGAAAGCGCTGACCCTGAAGGAAGCGGCGCTTGAGTACCACCGGAGCCCGAAGCCGGGCAAGCTCGAGATCAGTGCAACCAAGACGCTGACCAATCAGCGCGACCTCGCGCTGGCGTATTCGCCCGGTGTTGCATTCGCCTGCGAAGAGATCGTGCGCGATCCGGCGGAATCGTTCAACATGACCTCGCGCGGCAATCTGGTTGGCGTGGTGACCAATGGCACTGCGGTGCTTGGCCTGGGCAACATCGGCCCGCTGGCGGCGAAGCCGGTGATGGAGGGCAAGGCGGTCCTGTTCAAAAAGTTCGCCGGTATCGACTGCTTCGATATCGAAATGAATGAGCTGGACCCGGACAAGCTGGTCGAGCACATCGCGGCGCTGGAACCGACGTTTGGTGGCATCAACCTTGAAGACATCAAGGCGCCGGAATGCTTCTACGTCGAGAAGAAGCTGCGCGAGCGGATGAAGATTCCAGTCTTCCATGACGACCAGCACGGCACCGCAATCATTGTCGGTGCGGCGTTGACCAACGGCCTGCGCGTGATTGGCAAGAAGCCGGAAGAGGTCAAGCTGGTGTGCTCCGGCGCGGGCGCGGCGGCGCTGGCCTGCCTCGACATGCTGGTTGCGGTTGGCGTGCGGCGCGAAAACATCTGGGTATCGGACATTGCCGGCGTGGTCTACGAAGGCCGCACCGAACTGATGGACGACAACAAGGCACGCTACGCGCAGAAGACCGATCTGCGTACAGTGGATCAGTTGCTCGATGGTGCGGACGTGTTCCTCGGCCTGTCCGCAGCGAAGGTGCTCAAGCCTGAGTGGCTGGCAAAGATGGCGAAGAGCCCGCTGATCATGGCGCTGGCCAACCCGGAGCCGGAGATCATGCCGGACCTCGCCAAGGCGGCACGACCCGACGCGATCATCGCCACCGGTCGCAGCGACTATCCGAACCAGGTCAACAACGTGCTCTGCTTCCCGTTCATCTTCCGCGGTGCGCTTGATGTTGGCGCGACCACCGTGAACGAAGCGATGAAGCTCGCGGCAGTGCTCGCCATTGCCGATCTTGCGATGGCCGAGCAGAACGATCAGGTCGCCGCAGCCTATGGCAATCTCGGCACCCTCTCGTTCGGGCCCGAGTACCTCATTCCGAAACCCTTCGACCCCCGTCTGATCGTGCGCATCGCGCCAGCGGTGGCCAAGGCGGCGATGGATTCCGGTGTCGCGACGCGCCCGATCAAGGATTTCGACGCCTACCGGCAACAGCTCGCACAGTTTGTCTATCACTCCGGCGCGGTGATGAAGCCCATCTTCGACGCCGCGCGCAAGCTGCCCCGTCGGGTGGTGTTTGCCGAGGGCGAGGAAGAGCGCGTGATGCGGGCCATTCAGGTGGTCATCGACGAAGGCATCTGCAAGCCGGTGGTGATCGCCCGCCCGGCGGTGTTCGAAAAGCGGCTGGAGCGTTTCGGCCTGCGCATGAAGCCGGGTGTGGACATTGAACTCATCAATCCGGAGAACGACCCTCGCTTCCGCGACTACTGGCAGGAATATCTGCGTATCGCGCAGCGCAAGGGCGTCAACCAGCAGCTCGCCAAGATCGAGATGCGCCGCCGCCTCACGCTGATCGGCGCGATGATGGTGCGCAAGGGGGACGCGGACGCAATGATCTGCGGCACCTACGGCACCCATGACATGCACCTGAAGTACATCGATCAGGTGCTTGGTCTGCGCAAAGGCGCCCACGAGTATGCAGCGATGAACGGCCTGATGCTGCCGGGCCGCCTGCTGTTCCTGGTTGATACCCATGTCAACTACGATCCAACGGCGGAGCAGATCGCCGAGATCACGGTGATGGCGGCAGAGGAGCTGCAGCGTTTCGGCATTGAACCGAAAGTCGCACTGCTGTCGCACTCCAACTTCGGCACCTCGAACACACCTTCAGCAGTGAAGATGCGCGATGCACTGGAGATCATCCGCAAGCGCGCACCGAAGCTCGAAGTTGATGGCGAGATGCATGGTGATTCGGCGCTTGACGAAGATATGCGTGCCGGCCTCGTCGACTCGCATCTCTCCGGCTCTGCCAATCTGCTTGTCTTCCCGAATATTGACGCTGCCAACATCGCCTACAACCTGTTGAAGACTGCAGCCGGCAACAACGTGGCGATCGGGCCGATCCTGCTCGGCTGCGCGCGACCCGTGCATATCCTGACCCCGAGCGCTACCGTGCGCCGCATCGTCAACATGGCGGCGCTGGCGGTGGTGGACGCCAACAACGCTCGCTAGCGACGAACTCGCCAGTCAGCCTGACTTAGTCGATCACATCAGGGACGCACCATGCACGACATCGAAACCCCGTCGCCGTGGATGGTGCGCCATGCGGTCTACGTCAAGCCGCAGAGCGAGCTGCTAGATGTTGCCTGCGGGCGCGGCCGTCACGCCCGCTTCTTCGCGGCGCGCAATGTGATGGTCACCGCTGTTGATCGCGATGCGTCACTGCTGCAACCATTGAAGACCGTGCAGAACGTGCGTACCGAGCAACGTGATCTGGAGAATGATCCCTGGCCCTATGCCGAACATTCTTTCGACGTGGTGCTGGTCTGCAACTACCTCTGGCGGCCTGCCGCGCGCGAGCTGCTGGCGACGGTGAAGCCGGGCGGCCTGCTGTTGTATGAGACCTTCATGGCGGGCAACGAGATGTACGGCAAGCCGTCGCGGCCGGAATTCCTGTTGCGGCCGAATGAGCTGGCGCAGTGGGTCTACGGCGACTTCCGGGTGATCGCCTTTGACCAGATGCCGGAGCGCGGCGCGGACGGCAAACCAGTCGCCATGAAACAGCGCATTGCTGCCATTCGCAATCTGCCCGAAGTGGAGGGTGGTTCGCCGCCGGCAGCACCGGAGCCGGGCCGGTCGGGCGATCCCGCTAAACCGCAGTAATCTCGCCGCGTTCGCGATCAACGCGCAGCTTGCCCGCGCGAACGGCCTCGCCCAGCAGCCAGTCGGCGTAGGCCTCATCACTGATGCGAAAAAACTGCGCGTTGTAGTCGCGATGCACGCCAATGCGCCCGACGTAGCCCGGCAGCTCCGCCAGCGGCATGCTGCCGCGCCACATCATCGAATAGATGAACATGCCTTTCACCACGCTGCGCACGATCTTCATGTCGTCGGCAGCGAAAGCCTCCAGCTTGTCACTCGCACGTTTCAGCGCACCGCTGAAATCGGTGAACATCGGCCCGTGACCGGGGATGACCAGTGCAACATCGAGATCGGCGAGCCTCCTGAACGTGGCGCGCTGCGCTGCCAGTGGTTTCGGATCAATCGCCTGCGGCGGTACGAACCCGGAGCTGTGCTCCCACAGCGCATCCGCCGAGATCAGGATTTTCAGGCGCGGCGAATGGAGCACCAGCGAGCCCATGTCGTGCCCCGGTGTGGCAATGGTGTGCCACTCCTCGCCGCCGAGGGTGAGCTGCTGGCCCGGCTCAATCACCTCGTCCCAGGCGAAGCGCTCTGCCTCTTGGTCGGCGTACGACAGCATTTGCTCCGGAGAGTCCCAGTTCACCAGCGCACGTTGTTCCTCCGCCGGCACGGCAATGCTGCAGCCGCGATGCAGTCGCTGCAGCGCCACGTTGCCGCCGATGTGGTCGCTATGGATGTGGGTGTTGATGATGCGCGCAAGCGGCGCACCGTCCCAGCCGTCGAGCGTGCGTTCAACATGGTCAATGGTGACATCGTTGAACTTGCCGTAACCGGTATCGACCAGCGTTGCCGCGTCACCGTCGCGGAACATGATGTGATTGGCGGACAGCCAGTCGCGTTCGATGAAGGCGATGCTGCCGGGCAGCGCCGTGGTCATTCGCTGGCACCCAGCAGGTTCGCCGCAAATCCGTTCAGATCAAGTTCTGCGAGCAATTGCTCGACGTGAGCCCGGTCCCGCGTCTCCAGCGTCAGTTCAACCTCGGTGGACTTCACGCTGAACACGCCAAACAGGCGCTGATGCTCGACATCGACCACATTGGCGCCGGCGTCACCGACGACTTTGGTCAGTTTGGCCAGCGCACCCGCGACGTCCGGCAAACGCACCCGGATACGGATCAGCCGGCCTTCGCGCACCAGATTGCGCATCAGGATGCTGGCCAGAATGCGCGAATCGATGTTGCCGCCGCAGAGCACGATGCCCACTTTCCTGCCGGTGAAACGATGACCATGCTGCAACAGCGCCGCCACACCGGTAGCGCCAGCGCCCTCGGTCACCGTCTTCTCAATCTCGATCAGCAGTGCGATGGCCTCCTCGATGATCGCCTCATCGACCAGCAGCACGTCTTTCACCAGTGCCCGCGCGATGGTGAGCGGGATTTCGCCGATATCGCGTACCGCCAGCCCCTCGGCGATGGTCTCCGTACCCACGCGTACGGGTTCGTCGCGAAGGCGCTGCGCCATGGCCGGAAAGGTGGTGGACTCGACGCCGATGATCTCGATATCCGGTCGCACGCCTCGCGCCGCCACCGCACAGCCCGCAACGAGACCGCCGCCGCCGATGGGAATGACCAGTGTGTCAAGGTCCGGTGCGGCCTCCAGCATTTCCAGCGCCAGCGTGCCCTGACCGGCGATGATGTAGGGATCGTCGAACGGGTGCACGAACACGTATTTGTGTTTCGCGGCGAGATCGCGCGCGTGTTGCGAGGCCTCAGCGAGGGTGCTGCCGTGCAGCACCACCTTGGCGCCATGCCCCTCAGTATTGCGCACCTTCACGAATGGCGTGTAGGCCGGCATCACGATGGTCGCCGGAATGCC
>Ga0116181_1003349_pt1 | contig 12579 bp, 8 predicted proteins | sample AD_UKC075_MetaG_FD_89752 | JGI IMG/M metagenome (GOLD analysis project Ga0116181, IMG submission 89752) | Active sludge microbial communities of municipal wastewater-treating anaerobic digesters from USA - AD_UKC075_MetaG | ecosystem: Engineered > Bioreactor > Anaerobic > Digestate | place: USA...
AGGTCTATTTGTGCTACTAACCCGATTGCCTCTGCCCAAGGGATGAATTTCCCGGGTGGGATGATCTCACCGTTGGGACCCTCTATGCGCACGAGAGCTTCATGGAGGCGAGACCCATCCATATAGCCCACCCACTTGAGGGCATGGTCTTGGTCAGCGAAATGGTTTTTGCTACCACGGTTGGGGTTGATCGGGACTATAGGAACAATGGGCTGGAAATGGAGTATGAATTTATCATGTTCTAAGGCATCCTCTATCATCGCTATCTGCGTGTATGCGTCGGGTTCGTCCCTGCCTCCAGCGGCGACGCTGGAGCATACAATCCGGTTTTTTCCCGCTGATTTAGCTGCGCAGAGGGCTGAATCGGCGCGAAGCGCGACGTCTTTGACGGACGAGTTCGCGTCTATTTCCGCTATTCCGACGCTTACTGTCAAGTAGACTGTAATTGCGGTGCCTCCGGTCTCCACTTCCACATGCTCCAAAGATGCTCGTATGCGCTCTGCGGTAACCACTGCCTGTTCAATGGCGGGTGTGCGGACAAGTACGGCGAAAGCGTCTTCGCCGAAGCGCGCAACGAAATCTTCCCTTCGCACCTCGTCTCTTATGTGTTGTGCTACTTGCACTAGTACATCGTCGCCTACTCCGTAAGAAAGAGTGTCGTTCAATGTCCTGAAGTCATCTATGTCGATGAGTAGGAGGGTGCTCTGTAGGTCGGTTCCTGCCTCCCGGATAGCCCGTTCAATTTCACTGATAAGGGCAGAACGATTGGCCAAGCCTGTGAGCTGGTCATGGTTGGCGGTGCGGAGTTGTTCGGTCGCCTCGTTCTCAGCGTGCATTCGTGGCAGCGCTATGCCGAGTGTTCCTGTAAGGGCTAGCGCGAAGGCGATCACCGACCATCCCTTTGCAAGTGGCTCTGGGCAGTCTGCCGCGTCAACTTCGAGGGCCAGAGCAGCAACCACGGTGCCTGTGCGAGTGTCAATTACCGGGGCATACGCTGTGACCGATTTGCTGCGACCACTGGGGTACGGGCCTCTGACAATTGGATGTCCGGCAAAAATCAGGGCTACCTCCTTCGGAGAGGCTTTACCAATTACATCGCCTGGATTAGGCAGAGTATTCCCGGAATCCGGTTGAGCAGATGCGCCGCTAATGAACCTGATTCTTTGGCCGTCTCCGTCTAGGCTGACGATGTATGCAGCCGTGAGGCTTGGGTGCGTTTGGCTGGAGGATGAAACCCCATTGGAGCATGGCCGGAGAAGATGATCAAATGCTTCTTCCGGATTGGAAAGAATGACAGGATCCATCAAGGCGGCAGCAGTTGTTGCACGAGATAGAAGGCTGTCTTTGACTTCACGGCACAGATGATTCGCTCTGACAATAATGGCCGACAGGATGATTGAGGACAACAACATTGCCCAAAAAGTGCACTGAACCCAGTTAAGGGAAGGATCCGGTGATGATGATGAGTTGATATTGCCAAAGGTTTTTTGCGATCGTGGCAAGATCACGGGCTAAGCCTCCTCAAGAGTAAGCTATTATGCCCCGCGAACGTTGGAGCAGAGTAGGGCGTGTTGTTCCACGTTAGCTTTCGACGAACTGTTTGAAAAACCTCCAAGGTATGGCGCAAATATCATCCGGGTGGTATTTGAAGTTATGGGAGGACATGGGTGAAAAGAGAGGAAAGTACTGAGCGTAGACCGACCAGTCCGCGTGGTTGCTCTTGCGCGAGCGTGGCGTGTGCTCGAGGCCTTTGACGTAGCAATCCTTCAATATGTCTATCGCTAGCTCGCATGCTGTGCTCAGGACAATATGAGAGGAGGATTGAAAATGTGTAGACAGCGGCGATTTGCACTTGGTGTTGTGATGATACTGATGACGGCAGGAATGTCTGGTTGCCTGAAGAGTCAGCGGGCTGAGGCCGGCATTGGAGCTATGTCCGTGCATGCCTCCATAAGATCGGTTCCATCGACTGCCTGTCCGCCCAGAGTGATCGCACTCAGGCTGACCATGGGTGGGCTTGAGATCAGGGAGGAGTTTCCCATTGTAAACAACTCAGCGTCACGCCTTATCCAGTCTCTTGCGGCTGGCGTGTGGAGTGTCGATGCGGCTGCTGTGGACGGGGAGGGTGACACGATCTATGAGGGGAAGGCTAAGGCTGAGGTGAGGCGGGACACTGTTGTTCCACTTAAGGTGACCCTGAACCCAGTGCCGGGAAGAGTGAGGTTTGAAGCGTCACCAGAAGGGCTGCCTGAGTCCGAGTCCATAGATGCCGCGGAGTTTTGGGTGTACCACGCAGGAGGCACGTCAGCATATCGTTCCTACAAGGATATTCGGCGTTCGGGCGGGCTGTTTACAGTGGAAGACACAGGTTATGTTCCCCGATCATATGACATGCGAGTGGTATTCCTCAGGGAAGATGGATCTGCCCTCTACGAAAGCGACTACATAGGCATTGGTGTATGTCCGGGGAAGAGAACAACAGTCAGTTGGACGCCGGGGTTCGGGAGCCTTGAGGTGGAAATCGGCTTTCAGCCCTATCCAATATCTCCTAAGGATGTTGCCGTTAGCATAGAGGACACCTCTGCCACGGTTTCGTGGACTCCAGCAGAAGAGAGCATGGTCGACCACTACAGGGTCTACTGGCGTTATTCCACTCAGGAGCGGTACATTACGTCCAGATCTGTCGTGGTTGAAGCGCCGGCATCATCGGCCGCAGTGTCGCTCTCTTCGCGTCAACGCGGCTCAAAAGTGAGGTTCGTAGTTGTTGCGCGGGATGCGCAAGGGCAGGAGAGCCTCCGAAGCGATGAGGCGGTTGCGGAATACAGGTGATGGTATCGGTAACAAGGCCGCCCGCATGGCGGGCGGCGCACCTATACTCTCGTTTATTTCTCGAGCTCTTTCAGAGCTGCAGCACTGATTTGGCTATGCTGAAGTAGATCAGCAGGCCGAAAGCGTCCACGATCGTGGTTATCAGCGGCGCCGACATCACTGCCGGGTCCACCTTGAGGGATGTAGCTATTATCGGCAGAAGTGCGCCTATCACGGTGCTCAGAACGACTATTGCTAGCACCGCCAGGCAAACGATAATGCCAATATCCGATGAGCCTCCAACCCGCCAAGCCCGAAAGAATCCTACGCCAGCCATGACTACCCCGAGGCCGAGTCCGACGACAAGTTCCCTTGCCATCACAGTCCATACGTCCCGAAGTTTTATGTCCCTTACCGCAAGACCTCGTATGACCACGGTGGATGCCTGAGAGCCTGCATTTCCGCCGCAGTCTATCAGAAGCGGTATGAAGAAGGTTAGCTCTATAACGCTTTGCATCGCGTCACTGAACTGCCGCATTATGCCTCCGGTAAAAGACTCGGCGATGAAGAGTACCAGGAGCCATACGATACGGCTTCCCCAAAGCTCTTTGATGCTCGTCGAAAAATATGGGCGTTCCAGAGGCATTGTTCCTGCGATTTTCTGCATGTCTTCTGTGGCCTCTTCCTCGAAAACGTCGAGAATATCGTCGGCTGTAATGATGCCCGTGAGTCTTTGTTCGTTGTCGACGACGGGAAGAGCCAGAAATCGATACTTCTTGAACAGTTGGGCGACGTCTTCCTGGTCCGCCTCGACTGGCACTGAAAGCACGTTAGTGTTCATGATGGCGTCGATCCTAGTGGAAAGGTCTGCCACGACCAGGTCCCTGAGGGACAAGACTCCGACCAAATGTTCGTCGTCATCGAGCACGTAAATGTAGTAGACTGTTTCGGCCTCAGGAGCTACGCGTCGAAGCTCTGCCAATGTCTGCTCCACGGTCCAGTCGGACTGGATGGACACGTATTCTGTGGCCATGATGCCGCCTGAGGAGTGCTCATCATATTGAAGCAGTTCCCGCACATCTTGTCCGTGTGAGTTCATGAGATCCAAAAGGGTTTCAGCCTTGGCTTCCGGAAGTTCTGCGATTAGGTCGGCGGCGTCGTCAGAGTCCATCTCCTTTAGTATCTCAGAGGAACGGGCTGCGCCCATTAGCCTGATTAGCTCTGCTTGATCTGCAGGCTCCAGCTCTTGAACTATGTCAGCTGCGACATCCGCGGGAATAACGTGGAAGAATGCGCTGCGTTCCGCATCGTCAAGTTCTTCGAGCAGGTCAACTATGTCGGCTGGGTGCAGTGTAGTCGCGAATTCAATGAGGGCCTCGTCGGTTCCAGTTGCCAGCAGAGCCCTCATATGTTCGATGATGTTCTCATAGGTTTCATCCACAATAACACCCCCTATGTGGGGCGCTCACCAACCTTTGGAAGAGGTGGACGACGCCCCAGATTCGATTGCATGTTGGATGAATGACCGCTGGACAGAGCTGGATTTATTCATGTGCTCTGTACTGCCGGGGTCTCCGTCCACTTATTCTCCCTCCTTTTGGCGATCAACTGGAAACCTGATGACCCAGTGCAACAGCGTGTCAGTTGCCTTGGTAATTATACTATTGCTGCAGCAGATTGTCACTCTTGGCGTTGTCTTGGGCCTCCAATCTCTGCACAGAATCGAGGTCCTGCGGGGACGACGCGCCTAAGTAACTTGCGAGAACATCTTGGTCCATTTGAGCTTGAACTGTGGGCGGTACAAGGCCGATAAACTCGCAGGAACTTACTGTTACGTGATTGGCTTGGCGGGACTTTTGGGTGCGATGGAATTAACCCGGGGAAGATATGCAAACACTATCCTGGCTTAGCGGGGCACTAACCCGAAAGGGCCGAAAACGGCGCAACTCTACAGAGGCTAAGTCGAGGGCTCGGACTCTCACTGATCGACCCATATTAGGTCATGGCGCGCCGAGTAATCACGCAAAAGCAGTTTAGCGCTTTCAAGCGGCCAAGAAGCTATTCAAATGTAGAGATGGCATGGAAGAATAATCAGAAACTGCTTGGAGTTGGTGGCTAGGGTATATGGTCTCGTGGTTGAAAACCCACAAGGATGAGCGCGACGGAGCGTTAGATCTGTAAGTTTGAGCACTTTGCAGGGACATGCCTTATAGGGCCACAACTAACTGGGGATATCTGGTATGTGCTGGGGAGACGCAACGGGCTGTGCAGGAAGAGCAAGCAAGTTACGCAGAGAATATCTGATGACAAGTCTCGACGAGTTCCTGCACGGTCCTCGGGGCCATTCGTGTGCACTGTGGGTTACTGGGCGCGCCACTTCCGTCGTTTTGTGTACGGTATGAAGAAGTCGCAAATGTCGGCAGATATGATAAAATCAAGATGTGCACGGCAGTAAGCCGAATGGATGTGGGGCGTGCTCGGTGATTCACAGGGCTGGGCGTTCCCTGCAAGTGTGGGGGTGTACCGATGTCTGATTTGCGGGAGGCGGCGCTGATTGCGGTCAGGGACTGCATGGGCGCAAGGTCTGGCGAGGATGTGTTGGTGATCATGGACAAGGGTACGCGTACAGTGGGAATGGCGCTTTTTGAGGCCGCTGTATCCCTTGGGTGCGAAGCTATGGTTGTGGAGATAATACCGCGCAAGATGAACGGTGAGGAGCCTCCCGAGCCGGTAGGCGAGATGATGAAGCACGTTGATATCGTGCTTGCTCCCACCAGCAAGTCCATTACTCACACAGTGGCCAGGGGAAATGCGTGCAAGGCAGGTGCCAGAGTCGCTACTTTGCCGGGCATTACCGAGGACTGTATGACTCGTGCGCTCGTGGCTGACTATGATGAGGTGGCCAAGAGGGCTGAAAAATATGCCCGGATATTGACGGATGGCAAGATAGTTCGTATAACCAATGCTGATGGAACCGATATATCAATGTCGCTGGAAGGCAGAGTTGGGATGGCTGATACCGGCATCTATCGAGACCCCGGACAATCAGGTAACCTTCCAGCTGGCGAGGCCTTCATCGCTCCGGTTGAGGGAACGGCAAATGGAGTATTCGTGGCGGATGGGGCCATGGCGGGGCCGGAGTTTGCAGGCACGAAAATCAGAATAACTGTGGCTAATGGGTATGCTACGAGCATTGAAGGCGGAGAGGCTGCCAGGACCATAGAGAAGATGATAAGCCCGCTGGGGATGCCGGCGCGGAATATTGCGGAACTTGGGATAGGCGTAAATGACCGTGCGAAGATAACAGGCCAGGTTTTGGAGGACGAAAAAGTCATGGGCACAATACACATTGCTCTGGGCGACAACTCCAATTTCGGAGGAAATGTGAGAGTCGCAAGCCACCTGGATGGGATAGTTGTGGCGCCCACGGTGGAAGTGGATGGTGTAGTCATAATGGATTCCGGGAAGTTTACCCACTGAAGGACTCGAGCGAACACTCTATGCCGCTCGTTTGCCGATGGGCGGAAATGCGGAGGGGATGCAGGTGAGAAAGGTCATCCATAAGATCCCGAGGCAGATTCGAGTTGCAGGATTCAGTGGCGACAGGAAGCGGCGTCCACCCGATTTTACAGACAGCGATGTTGTAGATGCGATTCTGACTGAGGTTGAATGGGAGGAGGAAGGATTGCCCGACACGCGGCTGGACGGGTGGTGGTCCGATGCGTGGTCTCAGCCGGCTGGAAAACCTGAAGACCGTTGACTTGCGGCTTTCCTATCTTATGGGGAGCCGGAGCATTCAGGATTCTGTGCCAATGGTTGCTCAGGCCCGGATGGAGCTTTGGCGGAGGCAGCCAAGCTGAGCAAGGCACTAACTGACTCATCGGGCTGATGTGGCAGGAGAAGGGGTGGGGACTTCCGCCCTTTTGCGGGTGGGGGTTCCCGCCTATTCGCATGTTTTTTGGTTAGGGGGTGGTTGTGTGGGGGAGTTCGTTCATCTTCATCTTCATACTCAGTACTCCCTCCTGTGATTGGATGGCGCTTGTAGACCGGACGAACTTGCCAGCAGGATTTCGGAGTTGGGAATGGATTCATGTGCAATAACTGATCATGGATGCCTGTACGGGCTCGTGGATTTCTATCGGGCTTGTAATCAGCAAGGGGTGAAGCCGATTCTTGGCTGTGAGGTCTATGTGGCCAATCGCACCTTGCATGACAGAACCCCGCATATAGATGACAATCCTTATCATCTGGTGCTCCTGGCAGAGAACGATGTGGGCTACTCAAACTTGCTGAAGCTGTCTTCCCTCGGATACACCGAAGGCTTCTACTACAAGCCACGGGTGGATAAGAAAGCCCTGGCTGAACATTCAGAAGGCCTGATTGCCCTTTCAGCTTGTCTGTCGGGCGAAGTCCCGTCATACGTGGCGCAAGGGAGGATTGATGAAGCAGAGGCGGTTGCAAGGCAGTATCTAGAGATATTCGGGCGCGATTCATTCTTCCTGGAGATCCAGTCTAATGGGATGCGAGTTCAGGATTTAGTCAATCGTCAGCTAGTGCAATTGGGCAGGAAGTTGGGCGTGTCGGTTGTAGCCACCAATGACGTGCACTATTTGCGGCGTGAGGACGCTACAGCCCATGATGTGCTCCTTTGCATACAGACCGGCTCAGTAGTGGATGACCCGTCGCGCATGAGGTTTCCGACTGACCAATTCTATCTCAAATCCGCGGAGGAGATGTACAGGGAGTTTGCAGAGATCCCTGAGGCATGCGCGATGACGGCGCGCATAGCAGAACGCTGCAATGTTGAGTTGGATTTTGATACGTTGCACATGCCTGAGTTCGAGGCCCCCCCGGGGCAGACTCTCGACAGTTACTTGAGGAGACTGTGCGAGGAGGGAGCGATAAGGCGTTTCGGCGCCATATCCCGCGAGGTTCGGGAGAGGCTCGACTACGAATTGGGGATAATCGAGCGCATGGGCTACTCGGGCTATTTCTTGATTGTGTGGGACTTCATACGGTATGCCAAGAGCCAAGGCATATATGTAGGACCAGGCAGAGGTTCAGCTCCGGGCAGCCTGGCAGCTTACTGCCTGGAGATTACAGATGTGGATCCCTTGGCATACAACCTCCTTTTTGAGAGGTTTCTCAATCCTGAACGGGTGACAATGCCCGATATTGACGTAGACTTTTGCTATGAACGTCGCGGAGAAGTCATTGATTACGTGGCAGGGAAATACGGTTCTGACAAGGTGGCCCAGATTATAACTTTCGGGACTATGGCGGCGCGCGCCGCCATCAGGGACGTTGGTCGGGCCCTCAAGTTCAGCTACGCAGAGGTTGACCGCATTGCCAAACTCGTTCCTGCTGAGCTCAACATGACGATTGATCGGGCACTTGAAGTCTCGCCGGAGCTTGCTGCTGCAGTGGGAGAAAGCGAACGCAATCGAACGTTGATAGAGATTGCCCGCGCTGTGGAGGGTCTGCCACGCCACCCTTCGGTTCATGCAGCAGGGGTTGTTATCTCAAAAGATCCGCTCACAGATCATGTTCCGCTATATAAATCCGCTGACGGCGTTCTGACGACGCAGTATCCCATGGAGGACCTTGAACGCCTTGGCATAGTCAAGATGGATTTTCTCGGGCTGCGAACACTCACGGTGATCGGGAATACCGTGGAAATTGTTAAGCACACCCGCAATGAGGACGTGGACATCGAGAGTATTCCCCTCGATGATCCTATGGTTTATGAGATGCTGAGGAACGCGGAATCGGAAGGCGTGTTCCAGCTGGAAAGCAGCTTGTTTCAGAACATGCTTCGAGAGGTGAAGCCTACGAAATTCGAGGACCTCGTCGCCATTGTTGCCTTGGGCCGTCCGGGTCCAATGGTGATGACCGGGGATTTCGTCCGCGGCAAGCATTGCCATGACACGGTCAAGTATCCCCACCCGGCACTGGAGAAAATACTCGAGCCCACATACGGTGTGATGCTCTATCAGGAACAGGTTATGCAGGCAGCGAGTGAACTTGCCGGGTTCAGCCTCGGGGAAGCCGACATGCTCAGGCGCGCCATGGGCAAGAAGAAGCCAGAGGTTATTGCGGGTTTGCGGGACAGATTCATGGAAGGGGCTTTAGGACGGGGCGTGTCGGAACGCGCGGCACAGGAGGTTTTCTCACTGATTGAAAGATTTGCGGGATACGGTTTCAACAAATCTCATAGTGCTGCATATGCCCTAATATCCTACAGAACCGCCTATTTGAGGTGTCACTACTTTCCCGAATTCATGGCCTCTACACTAACTAGTGTGATGGGGTCGTCGGAACGCGTGGCCATGTATATAGACGTGTGCAGAGCCGCAGGTGTGGACGTGCTTCCGCCTGATGTGAATGAGAGCTTTAAGGGATTTACTGTCTCGGGCAATACGATACGGTTCGGCCTTGGTGCTATCAAGAATGTGGGCGAGGGCGCCGCTGAATCTATCATATCTGCCAGAAAGAGCGGCGGTCCGTTTGTGTCATTCGTGGACTTCTGCAACAGAGTTGATATGACGGCAGTCAACAGAAAGGCTCTGGAGAGCCTGATAAGATGTGGCGCATTCAGCGAATTCGGAAAGAGGCGCGCCCTTCTTGCCATTATGGACCAGGTATGTGACCAGAGTGCGGTTCGCCAGCGCCATCAAGAGTCAGGGCAGGCGTCCTTCTTCGACCTGTTTGAAGAGCCTTCCGGTTTTGGCACTGCCGACATTCCCCTGCCGGATGTACCTGATTTCAGTGAATCACAGATACTGGCAATGGAGAAGGAATTGCTTGGCCTCTATATCTCAGGTCATCCGTTGGCTTCGGTTGCAGAGGCCATCCGCAAAGTGGCCACCATGTCAGTTCGCGATCTGTCAAAGGCGGAGGACGGCGCGTATTCGACGCTTGCCGGGGTGATCATCGGACGAAAGCAGATAATTACGCGGACAGGGCAGCCCATGGCTTTTGTGCAGATAGAAGACTTGACTGGCCAAGTGGAGGTAGTGGTTTTTCCCAGAACTTATCAGGAGTGCGCAGATATTCTTGCCCGCGATGCCATCGTCGTGGTAAAAGGCCGTGTGGACGTCAAAGAGGAAGGAATCAAGATTTTGGCCGATTCCATCACCGAACTTCCGAAAATACTCGCCAACGCCTGAAATCTTTGATACCATACTTGGATGGGAGCGGTTGCGCTGGGCAGGACTGCATGACAACAGGCTACATGCCGGACTGTGAGAAGGAATCGCTGAAGATGGATAGAAGAACGGACATACTAAAGCGGAAGATTCAGCGAGGGGGATTAAACGTGATGTGGACGGTAGTGCATATCGCGCCTAATAGGCCAGAGGCGGAACTCGTGAAGAATATGCTTGAAGGAGAAGGCTTGTTGGTGATGTTGAGGCCGATTGGAGTCCCCCATATGGGCGATTCGGCGAACGTGGAAGTGATGGTTCCAGAAACTGAAGCTGAAGAGGCCTGTGCTATTCTGGACGCTTCCGATAGACTACTTTGATGACAGTGGGCGGGGACGATTGGGGGAATTATCATGAGACGCATTGCAGTGCTGACCAGTGGAGGCGACGCGCCCGGCATGAATCCATGCATTCGTGCTGTTGTGCGAAAATCACTCTATCACGGGCTTGAAGTGGTCGGTGTCAGACGCGGCTTTCATGGACTGGTCACAGGCGACTTCATGGAAATGAAATCACGGATGGTAGGGGATATACTGCAACGCGGTGGGACTATTCTGAAATCAGCTCGTTCGGAAGAATTCAAGACTGAAGAGGGTCGCGCCAAGGCGCTCTTGCAGATAAGGACGTGCGAGATCGACGCAGTTGTTGGAATCGGCGGTGACGGCACCTTCAAGGGTTTGCATTTGCTCTCTGAAATGGGCGTTCCAACAGTGGGCATTCCAGCTACTATCGACAACGATGTCGGATCAACTGAATACGCCATCGGGTTTGATACGGCATGCAACACTGTTCTGGATGCGATAAACAAGATACGCGACACGGCGACTTCACATGAACGCACATACGTAATAGAAGTCATGGGAAGGGACTCAGGCCATATTGCCTTGGCGACTGGGCTTGCCGGGGGTGCGGAGAGTATTCTTATTCCAGAGATCGAATACGACATACAGCAAGTGTGCACAAGGATAATGGACGGCGCCCGCCAGGGGAAAAGCCACAGCATAGTGATTGTGGCAGAAGGGGCCGGGGGCGAACCCCCCGTCTCAACCGGCGGAGCTTTTCAAGAGGGCGCTGCATACAGGATCGGACACCAGATTGCCAACACAACGGGGTTTGAGACCAGAATCATCGTGCTTGGACATATTCAGCGGGGCGGTGCTCCATCGGTGCGTGACCGCATACTGGCCACGATGTTTGGCGCCAAGGCGGTGGACTTGCTTTTGGCGGGTGAGGACAATGCAGTTGTTGGTATGTGCGCAAACCAGGTTCGTGCGATTCCCTTTGATGAAGCCCTGGCAATGAAGCGCCCGATCAACATGGATTATTATGAGTTGGCCAATATCCTTTCGAATTTGTGATGACACGCGGGTGCGCAACGTGGCATGATTGGTGCTGAGTATAGGTTGTAGTATACGTTATCAACAATAAAGGTACAATAGAGCCTGAAATGGCGGAAATCAGTTGGGGAGGGCATGAAGTGAAGGCAACAGGCATAGTTAGGCGCATCGATGACCTCGGGCGGGTTGTAATACCGAAGGAAATACGAAGAACGCTGAGGATCCGCGAGGGCGATCCACTTGAGATATTTACTGATCGTGACGGGGAAGTCATTCTGAAGAAGTACTCTCCCATGACCGACTTGAGTTTCTTTGCACAGGAGTACGCTGATTCTCTCTATGATGCCACGGGCTGCATTGCGGTGATTGCAGATGAGCACGAGGTCGTAGCGGTGAGTGGAGCTCCGAAGAAGCTCTTCTTTGAGAAGAGGATTTCTGAAGATGCGGAAAGCATCATGAAGTCCGGGGAGACTTTCGTGACAAGCACGCCGGGTGAGAAGCCCGTAATTGATGGGGCGCAATTTGCGTGCCAGGTTGTGGCTCCGATATTTGCCGAAAACGAACCCGCCGGAGTCGTTGTTCTAATGTCGAAGGAACCCAGAGAGATGGGGACGACAGAGACAAAACTAGTGGAAACTGCAGCGGCGTTCCTGGGCAAGCAGTTGCTTCATTAGTCTGTGTGCGCATACAGCCACCTCGCCGCGGGAGATGTCAGACATACGGGCTCTAGGCCTGGAGGCTGATACACACCGGATAGCTGGCGATTTTGCATTGCATAGGTAATACTGAGAGTGAAGACCCCTTCGGGATGCTCCTGTGGGGGTTTTCTTGCGCCTTTTATTGCACAGAGCCACCTTGGTGTTCTTGACTTGTCTGGTGTTTCTGCACATGAAGGTGTGACTGGCCCCGGCCTTTGTTTGGTGACAAGTGCGCGAACATGCGGAGGTTCGATGCCAGTGTCAGATGACCGTCTCCTCGCTATGGTTGTGCAGGTGGTATGGCCCACCCAGCGAGGAGGTGGCCTATGCGCAGCTCATTGAGGAGATTGCACTAGAGGATTACATCCATTTCGTTTCGCTGCGGAAGCAGGCGTTGAGCTCGACTGCTGATGGTGTAACTTTAGAGTAGGACGGGGAGAGGGAACGGGTTAGCGACGAAGAAGAGAGACCACAAAGTCCTGGAAGACGTTCCTGAGCGGGACGTCGCGGTGAAGTAATCCACCATCCAGC
>Ga0116181_1003351_pt1 | contig 12575 bp, 9 predicted proteins | sample AD_UKC075_MetaG_FD_89752 | JGI IMG/M metagenome (GOLD analysis project Ga0116181, IMG submission 89752) | Active sludge microbial communities of municipal wastewater-treating anaerobic digesters from USA - AD_UKC075_MetaG | ecosystem: Engineered > Bioreactor > Anaerobic > Digestate | place: USA...
CCCGCCGCCAGTTTTCCATTGTGTCTGCCGCTGCCTGTGTGGGTGTGCCACACCTTGCCAGCGCCCAGGACGACAAGATCATTCTGGGCCAGTCGGCTCCGTTCACCGGCCCGGCTGCCCAGCTGGGCATCCAGTTCTACCAGGGGGCCAAGCTGCATTTTGACCGGGTCAACGCCCAGGGGGGCATGCGGACGATCGAATTGCGCAACCTGGACGATGGCTACGAGCCCGAGCGCTGCGCGGAAAACACCCGCAGGTTCATCAACGACGACAACGTGCTGGCTCTGTTCGGCTACATCGGCACCCCCACCAGCCTGGCCGCGCTGCCGCTCGCGGTCAAGGCGCGGGTGCCCTTCTTCGCTCCGTTCACAGGGGCCATGTCCCTGCGGGAGCCGTTCAACCGCAATGTGTTCCATGTGCGGGCGTCGTACAACGACGAGACGGCCCTCATCGTGAAGCAGCTCACCGAGCTGGGCCTGCGCAAGATCGCCGTCTTCCACCAGAACGATGCCTACGGCAAGGCCGGCCTGGACGGCGTGACGCTGGCCTTGGGGGCGCAGAATCTCAAGCCGGTGGCCACTGCCACGGTGGAGCGCAACTCGGTAGATGTGGCTGCCGCCGTGCAGAAACTGGTGGCCGCCGGCCCCGACGCGGTGGTGCAGGTCAGCGCCTACAAGTCCTGCGCCGCCTTCGTGCGGGCTGCCCGCAAGGCGGGGTATGGCGGCACTTTCTACAACGTGTCCTTCGTGGGCACCCAGGCCCTGGCCGACGAGCTGGGTAAGGACGGCGCCGGCGTGGTGGTCACCCAGGTGGTGCCATCTCCCTACAACAGCACCCACCCGCTGGCCCGCGAATTTCTGGACGCCATCAAGAAGTCCAACAGCCAGGTGCAGCCCAACTTCTCCAGCCTCGAGGGTTACCTGGCCGCCCGGGTGCTGGTGGAAGGTCTGCGCCATGGCGGTGGCAAGGTCTCGCGGGACGCCCTGGTCAACGGGCTGGAGTCCCGTGGCAACCAGCCCGTGGCCGGTTTTGCCGTGTCCTTCAGCTCCACCGACCATGTGGCGTCGCGCTACGTCGCTACCTCGATGCTGACCGGGGATGGCCGCGTGCGCACCTGACCCGGGGGGGGGCTCCGCGAGCCGAAGCGAAGAAAATCACATAAAAAAAGCACTACGCGCCCATATTCTGGGCGCGTAGTGCTATGAAATCAGGAGTTTCTGCGCTGCAGGCACCACACGGCGCTGAGCAGCAGCAGCCCCACCAGCAGCAAGGCTTCGCGAGACAGGCCAGGCACTGGCACCGGGGCAGCCGCCACGGCACCGGGGCCGCTCGGGTCACGGATCACGCCGGCCGTGGGGTCCAGGTCAAAGGCCCCGTTGTCCTGGATGCTGAAGCTGACGGTATTGCCCGAGAGGGTGGCCGGCATGGACAACCAGCTGGCATTGGCCAGGCGCTTCCAGTACTGCATGCCCTGGACGGACTGCGGGAAGGTGATCGTGACCTGGGCCGACGCACCAGGGGTGCAGCCACCCAGCACGAAGCTGACCAGGCCGTGCGGGAACTCGGTGCCTTGCGCCGGCGCCGGCAGCGGGGCAGGCACGAAGCCCGCCTGCTCGATACGGCAACCGGCCGCCCCATCGATCATGAAGGTGGCATTCCCGGTGCCGGTGGCGGTGGGCAGGGTCAGCGACAAGATGGGCGCAAAGTTGGCTGTGACACTGCGGTTCGCCGTGACATTGCTCAGCACACAGGCACCCGCTCCGGTGCAGTCGCCACTCCAGCCGCTGAAGCTGAACCCGACGTTGGCTGTGGCCGTGCAGGTGGCGCTGTTGCCGGACTGCACGGTAGTGGGTGTGCACACCACGCTGCCGCCGATGGCGGGACTGGCGCTGCTGCTGATGGTGTAGGTGGGAATGTCGTTGTCGGTGATGGTCGCGGCGACGCTGGCGACCGTGAGCGCGTTGTAGCTGGCGTCGGAACTGGCCACGCTGTGGCTGATGGTGCCTGCATGGCTGCCCTCGACGACGGCATCATCGACTGCATTAATTGTCACCGTCTGCGCCACGTTCCAGTTGGCCGTCGTGAACGTGAGCACCGACGGACTGGCCGTAAGCTGGCTGTCGGGGCTGGCCGTGACCACCACATTGGCCTGCGGCTGGCTGGTCAGCACCACGCTGTAGCTGGCACCGGCACCGCCTTCTGCCACGCTGACGCCGGTGGGCGCCACGATGACGGCGGGGGTGGGGGTGTAAGCCAGGTTCAGCATCAGATTGCTGACGGTGGCAGTGGGGGGGCTTTCCCAGCGCGAGACATAGATGGTATAGGTCGTGTTGCCAGTGACGGGCACGTTCGTCAACTGGGAGCGCAGATTGGACTGACTGATATCGTCGTTACAGGCCACTTCGGTGAAGGCCCCCAGCGTGCCGGTGTAGACCGAGAGCAGGGTGTCGGTGAAGCCGCCGCTGGACAGCAGGGTGTCGAGGTTGATGCTGCCGTTAAATGGCGGCGTGTACGTCCACCACAGGGTGTGGGTGCCGGCACGGGGTCCGTTGAATGCACACGAATGCTGGGGATCCGTACCCGCCAACGACGCATATTGGGCATTTGCGACCGTGGCTGCATAGGTATTGGGCGGGGTCGTGATCACCGTCGCCGTGGCGTATTCGTCGTTCGCTGGGGCGCAGGCATGGAAACCCACGATGTCGGTGTAGGGCGACTGGTCTGCGCCGCGCACTGCCGCGACCCGGTAGTCGTACTGCTGGCCGCAGGACAGTCCGTTGTCGCTGGTGCTGGTGGTGTTGGCTGCCAGGTTCGCCAGTGTCTGGAAGGCACCGCCGTTCAGGCTCCGTTCAACCAGGAAACCGGTTTCGTCGGTAGAGTTGTCGGCCCATTGCAGGCTCAGTGTCGTGGCACTGGCGGGGGTAAGCACCAGCGGGTTGGGCGTGGCGGGGCAGGTGCGTGCGATGTTGCTGTCTGTGTTGGATGGCTGTGATTCCAGCCCGTTGGTCACCGCTTTCACGTAGTAGCTCAGGTTGCCGCAGGGCGCCGCGTTGTCCACAAAGGTGGTGGTGGGGGCGGTCACGGTTCCCGCCAGGGTGAAGGCCCCCGCGTTGGCGGATCGGTAGACGCGGTACTGCGTGGCACCAGCCGCCGCATTCCAGCTGCTGCTGACGGTGGAAGTCGTGGTACCGGTGATGGTGAACCCGGTCGGTACTGCCATGGACAACGCGCCAATCGCGCCCAGCGGTGACACCCGCGGGAAGGTGGGGCTACCTGCCGGCAGGCGGTAGTCGCTCACGGCAACCCCTGTGTCGCGCAGCAGGGTTTCCAGTGCAGCGGGTGGCATGGGGATGGAGTGGGTGTTGGCGTATTCACGTGCCAGTGCCCCCACCCCCAGGGCGTAAGGTGTCGCCATCGAGGTGCCGCACATCGTGGTGGTGGTGGAGCCGTTCAGTCCGGTGGAGATGATCGAACAGCCGGGGGCCACCAGGTCCACCAGCCGGTCCGGTCCCTGGTCCGGGGTGGTATTGCTGAAGCAGCTGATCTTGTCTGCCGCACCGTTGTCGGTGCAGGCGGAGAAGTTGCGGGTGAACGTGGCATCGCCCGACGAACCCACGCCGATTGCCCCGGTCGCACAGCCGGGAGATCCCACGCTGTTGGTTGACGCATCGTTGCCCGTGGAGACAAACACGCCAATGCCCATGGCATTGAGAGTGGCAAAGGCAGTCACATAGGGCGTGCTGGCTGCGTCGCAGGAAGCCCGGGTGGCGTAGTTGCTGGAGCCCAGGCTCATGTTGATGTAGTCGAGCTGCAGGGTCGCGTTGTTGTTGATGACGTAGTCCAGCGCGTTGAGGATGTTGGTGTCGCTGGTGCTGCCCGTGGTGAAGACCTTCAGTGCGGCGAACTTGACGTCGGGCGCGACTCCGAGCGGGCCGGTGATGATGCCTGCGACATGGGTGCCGTGTCCGTGCTGGTCTTCGGCGCTGTTGACGTTGTTGCCGTTGGGACAGTCACCTTCGGTACGAAAGCAGCGCTGGAAGATCAGGTCGTTCTGCAGACCTGGATGGTCGCTGTCGATGCCGGTGTCGATGATGCCGGCCCGCACCCCAGCGCCGGTCTAGGGGGTAGGCACGAGGCTGTGGACCGCGTTCGCGCCGGTCAGCGCGTTGGCCTCGGCCATGTGCAGTTTGACGACGCTGTCCTCGTTGACGGCCGTCACCTCGGGGTTCTTCAGCAGCGCATCCAGCGCCTCGCGGTTGATCAGGAGCGACACGGCCGACAGCTTCTCGAACGTCGAGACAACGGAAAAACCGGTGGGCGGCAGGCTGCCCAGCACGGCAGACCGTGTGTCCCGGATCTCCTCGGCACTTGCGCTGGCGTTCACGTTCTGGCGCTGCACTGCAATGCGGGGCGCAAAACTCACGATCACCCGCACCGTAGGTGCTGTCGCAGCCTCTTGCAGCACCAGGCCGTTGTCCTTGCGCGGGTCTCCCAGCGCCTGCAGGATGCTTGGGGAGACATAGACCGGGCGCGCCCCGGGAGATGCCGGGCTGGCAACCTGCTGCGCAGACACAGGACTGGTTACAAGGGCGCCGATGCCCGTTGCCAGAAGTGCCGACAACACGAATGACGCGAATGTCGCACCGAGTTTGGGGATGTTTGAAGTCACAAGTTCACTCCCTGATGGAGGGTCATGGCAAGCGTGCGTGAGGGACGCAGGAGGCTGTTGGTGCCGACCAGCACACTGATCTATCAAGCGTGGCAATTTACATTTTTTTTCATCCAATTACAAATAATTGTAAAAAAGCGAGCAACCACCCCATGCCCATCATGGGTTGTGGGCCGTCGCGTGCGCAATGCTTGGAGATTTCCCGCTGTCCGTGCGGGGTATGGCGTGAAGATGGCGTGAACAGGCCTAGACTGGCCACGGTCCGTGGACTGCAAGGAGGCACAGCGAGTGCATATGAAAGTGATCGAATCCATCGCCGCCCAGGCGGCCGGCATCGCCGCCATCCGGCGAGATATCCATGCCCATCCCGAGTTGTGCTTTGAAGAAGTCCGCACCGCCGACGTGGTGGCCGCCCGACTCACCGAATGGGGCATCCCCATCCACCGGGGACTGGGTAAAACGGGGGTGGTGGGCATCGTCAAGGCCGGCACCTCATCGCGCGCCATCGGTCTGCGCGCCGACATGGACGCCCTGCCCATGCAGGAGTTCAACACCTTCGCCCACGCCAGCCAGCATGCCGGCAAGATGCACGCCTGCGGCCATGACGGCCACACCGCCATGCTGCTGGCGGCGGCCCAGCACCTGGCGCAGCACCGCGATTTCGACGGCACCGTGTACCTGATCTTCCAGCCCGCCGAAGAAGGCGGCGGCGGCGCCCGCGAGATGATCGAGGATGGCCTGTTCGACCTGTTCCCCATGGATGCCGTGTTCGGTATGCACAACTGGTCGGGCGCCCAGGTCGGGCAGTTCTCGGTCAGCCCCGGCCCGGTGATGGGCTCCAGCAACGAGTTCAAGATCACCATCCGCGGCAAAGGCGGCCACGCCGCACTGCCGCACAACGTGATCGACCCCGTGCCCGTGGCCTGCCAGATGGTGCAGGCCTTCCAGACCATCATCAGCCGCAACAAGAAGCCGGTGGACGCCGCCGTCATCTCGGTCACCATGATCCACACCGGCGAGGCTACCAACGTGGTGCCCGACAGCTGCGAGATCCAGGGCACCGTGCGCACCTTCTCGCTGGAGGTGCTGGACATGATCGAGCGCCGCATGCGCCAGGTGGCCGAGCATGTCTGCGCCGCCCACGAGACGCGCTGCGAATTCGACTTCCACCGCAACTACCCACCCACCATCAACCACGCCCGCGAGGCCGAATTCGCCCGCCAGGTCATGGTGGGCATCGTGGGTGAGGCCAATGTGCTGCCGCAAGAGCCCACCATGGGCGCCGAAGACTTCTCCTTCATGCTGCAGGCCAAACCCGGCGCCTATGTCTTTCTGGACAACGGCGACGGCGCCCACCGCGAAATCGGCCATGGCGGTGGCCCCTGCACCATCCACAACCCGAGCTACGACTTCAACGACGCGCTGATCCCGCTGGGTGGCACCTACTGGGTGCGGCTGGCCGAGGCCTGGCTGGCACCCGTGGCGCAGCGGCCCACGGCCACCGCGTCGGAGGCATCCGCATGATCGGTGTGGTGCAGGCTTTTGCGCCGCACTATGCCCGTGCCCGCGTGCTTTTCCTCGAAGCCGCAGCCATTGCCGGGCTGGCATCCGAGCCCCATGTGCTGCCGCACACAGGCCTCCATGGCGAAACCCTGGCCACCGATGTGGCGCTCGACGGCGCGACGGACGCCAGCCGACTGCTGCTGATCACCAGCGGCAGTCGGGGCGTGGACGCTGTCATGGGCAGCGGCGTGCAGGTGTTTGCTCTGCATGACCAGGAATGGCGCGACAAGGCCCGCAACGCCGGTGTGGCCGTGTTGTATGTGCATGCCCTCGACCCCTGGGCTTTTTCGTGGCAGCAGCCCAGCCCCGACGCAGCCTGGGTCGGCACCACGCTGCGCACGCTTTTGCGCCAGCATGCGCAACACGCCCGCCACGTCACCTGGATAGACCTGCGCACCGGCACTGGCGAGCCCGGCTGGGCTACCCGCACGCCCCTCGGGCCGCAGAACGACACCCTGGCACTGGTGCGCGCCGAATGCCCGCATGCGGCCGCCACCGGCCTGCTGCTGGAGAGCGGTGCCCACCCGCAGTCCGAGCAGAACAACACCGACGCCTGGAAAGGCCAGACCATCAGCCAGGCACGGCAGACGCTGTTCCAGGCCGTGGACAGGCTGTCCGCATGAGGCATCTGCTGGCAGTTGCGCTGCTGGGGAGCTTGCTCAGCGGCTGCGCCGACACCAGCTACTACGCCCAGTCGGTGCGTGGCCATATGGCGCTGATGGCCGCTGCCAAGCCGGTGGACAGCTGGCTGCAAGACCCCGCCGTACCCCAGGCCACCAAAGACCGGCTGGCCCTGGCCCAGCGCATCCGCGACTTTGCCGTGCACGACCTGGGCCTGCCCGACAACCCCAGCTACCGACGTTATGCCGACCTGCACCGCCGTGCCGCCGTGTGGAACGTGGTGGCGGCGCCCACCTATTCGCTTCAGCTCAAGACCTGGTGCTTCCCGGTGCTGGGCTGCGTGGGTTACCGGGGCTATTTCGACGAAGCCGCCGCCCGCGCCGAGGCCCAGGCCCAGCGCGCCCAAGGCCTGGAGGCCAGCGTGTACGGCGTGCCCGCCTATTCCACCCTGGGCTGGATGAACTGGGCCGGCGGTGACCCGCTGCTCAACACCTTCCTGGCCTACCCCGAAGGAGAGCTGGCCCGCCTGTTGGTGCACGAACTGGCCCACCAGAAGCTGTACGCCCGTGACGACACCCCCTTCAACGAATCCTTCACTACCGCCGTGGAGCGTATCGGCGGTGCCCGCTGGCTACAGCTGCACGCCAGTGAGGCGGCACGCAGCGAGTACGCCGCCTTCGACAGCCGCCGTGCCGACTTCCGTGCCCTGACCCGTGCCACCCGCAAGATGCTGGCGGAGGTCTACGACCCGCAGGCTGCGTGGGCTGGCGACAGCGCCGCCCTGCAGGGGCGCAAGGCCGCAGTGATGGACGGCTTCCGCGCCCGCTACGCCGAGCTGCGCACGCAGTGGGGCATCCCGCCCGGCCAGAACGCACCTTACGACCGCTGGGTGGCCGAAGCCAACAACGCAGCGCTGGGCGCACAGGGCGCCTACGACGACCTGGTACCGGCTTTTGAGGCCTTGTTCACCCGCCTCTGCGCGGGGCAGGCTGATTGCACCGACGCTTCACGCACCAACACCTGGCGGCAGTTCTATGATGCGGTGGCCCAGCTTGCTGCACTGCCCCTGGCCGAGCGACGGGCCCAACTCGACGTCATGGCAAACCAATAACCCCGATGGAGGAGAACCCCCGTGGCTGACATCCATATCCAGCGCGACCACGCCCTGGGCCTGCGCGCGGCCCGCAAGATCGCCTTTGCCTGGGCCGAGCAGGTCGAGGCCGAATACGGCATGGACTGCACCTACGAAGAGGGCGAGGACTGCGACACCGTGGCCTTCACCCGCTCGGGCGTCAAGGGCACGCTCACCGTGCTGCCCGACCAGTTCGACCTGCAGGCCCACCTGGGTTTCCTGCTGGGGGCGTTCAAGCACAGGATCGAGGACGAAATCGTGAAAAACCTCGATGCGCTGCTGGTCGAGAAGAAGAAACCCGCACGCAAGAAAAAGCCAGCGGCATGACGGCGGCTGGCTTTTGCTGCATCTTTTGTAGCTTTGTGTCTACGTAATTAGGGCGCTGCAGGCCAATTTTCTTCAAAAATAGGCCTGCCGGCACTTTAGCTGAGTGACTGGATCAGGTCGATGTACTGTTGCTTGGCATCGTCGCTGCTGGTGCCGTTCAGCTTGTTCCAGGCGTCCCACTTGGCGCGGCCCACCATGTCGCTGAAACCGGGCTTCTTCTCGGTGTTGTCGCCGCTGGTGCCCTGCTTGTAGAGGGCATAGATCTTCAGCAGGGTGGCGTTGTCGGGACGCTCGCTCAGGTTCTTGGAATTGGCGACGGCGGCGTCGAAGAGGGCGGTCAGATCGGCCATGGATGCTCCTTGTTGGTATGTGGCTGCCGCATGGGCATGTTGGGGTAAGCACGCAGTATCTTACGGCCAGCCCACGGCCACAATGCGGCTTTGCTTTCCCGTTGGGGCGCTCTAGGGAGCCCCGCCCAATCGCATGGCCACCCGCATATCCCCGTCCACCGCCCCCCATCCCGCTCCCACCCTGCAAAAACAGGTACGCCGTACCGCCAGCGGCGTGCTGGGTCTGCATGGCGAGCGCATGAGCAAGGTGGACACCGCCTGGCTGCGGATGGACTCCCCCAGCAACCTGATGATGATCGTGGGCGTGTGGACGCTGCAGCCCGGCATCAGCTTCGATGCCCTGTGTGAGCGGGTGCAGGAGCGGCTGCTGAAATACAACCGCTTTACCCAGCGCGTGGTGGAAGACGCTGCAGGCGCAAGCTGGCTTGCCGACCGCAACTTTGACATCGCCAACCATGTGGTGCGCGAAAAGCTGGCCCGCCCACGCAAAGGCCAGACCCAGCAGTCGGTGCTGCAGGAGCGTGTCGGCGTCCTGGCCATGCAGCCGCTCGACCCCAAACGCCCGCTGTGGCAGTTCCACCTGGTGGAGGACTATGTGGACGAGAACGGCACCAGGGGCAGTGCGTTGCTGGTGCGTATCCACCACTGTATTGCCGATGGTATTGCACTTATCTCGGTCACCATGTCGCTGGTGGACGGGGGTGCCGCGCCACCGTCGCGCCGCCGCCGCGAAGCCCCGGAAAGCGCCGAGGACTGGATCGCCAACGCCCTGATCAAGCCCCTGACCGGCATGACCGTGAAGGCGCTGGGCATGGCCGGCGAGGGGGCCGCCGGCGCCCTGAATGCGCTGCGTGACCCCGAAAAGGCGGTGGCGGCCAGCAAGCTGAATTCCGCCGGCATGGCCCGGCTGGCCTGGCAGGTCATGAACGATGCCACCGCGCTGGCCCTGATGCCCGACGACTCACCCACCCGCCTCAAGGGCAAGCCCGGCACCGCCAAGCGGGTGGCCTGGTGCCGCCCGATTCCGCTGGTTGACGTGAAGGCGGTGGGCAAGGCACTCAACTGCTCGGTGAACGATGTGCTGCTGAGCTGTGTGGCGGGTGCGATTGGCAGCTACCTGCGCGAGCTGGGGGACGACGTGGACGGCCAGGAAATCCGCGCAATGGTCCCCATCAACCTGCGCCCGCTCGACGAGGCCTACAAGCTGGGCAACCGCTTTGGCTTGGCCCCGCTGGTGCTGCCGATCGGGCTGCAAAACCCGATCGAGCGGGTGTTTGACGTGCGCAGCCGCATGAACAGCCTCAAGGGCAGCACCCAGCCGCTGCTGGCGTTTGGCATGCTGTCGGTCACGGGCATGCTGGTGCGTCCGGCACAGGATGCGCTGCTCAACCTGTTTGGCCGCAAGACCACGGCCGTGATGACCAATGTGCCCGGCCCCGCCAAGAAGCTCAAGTTCTGTGGCTCCACGCTGGAGCAGTCGATGTTCTGGGTGCCGCAGTCGGGCGATATCGGCCTGGGGGTGTCCATCCTCAGCTACGGTGGCGGTGTGCAGTTTGGTGTGATCACCGACACCACCTTGTGCCCCGATCCCCAGGCCATCATCGACGCGTTCGAGCCCGAGTTCAACCGGCTCTCGGTGGTGACGCTGATGCTGCCCTGGGGTGAAGATTAACCAGTACCGCCTGCCTGGTCCTGCCGATGGCCAGGAAACGGACGACTTCCGCTGAAGCAACGGTATGAAACGACGCGATTTTGTGGTGTCGGCTGCGGTGATGGGCCCCGGCCTGGCATGGGCCGCACCCGCACCAGTGCAAACCCTGGCGCAAGCGCGCCTCTGGCTCGACCAGCTGGAAAGAACGCCCGGTGCCAAGACCACCGGGGCTTGGCCTCTGGTGGCGGTGCTGGAGCATTTGGCGCAAAGCATCGAAATGAGCATGGACGGATTTCCGCAGCCCAAAAGTGCAGCGTTCCAGCACACCCTGGGGGCGGCCGCATTTGCGGTGTTCCAGTGGCGCGGCAAGATGCGCCATGGGCTTGATGAACCTATCCCCGGGGCCCCCGCACTCACCCTCCAGGGCGACTGGAAACTCGCTGCCAGCCGCCTGCGGGGGGCGCTGGCCCGGTTTGAGGCCCACACCGGCCCGCTGAAACCCCACTTTGCGTACGGGGCACTCAGCCATGCGGAATTTGCCCAGGCCCATGTGTTCCACATCGCCAACCACCAGGATGAGATCGTGTGGGGGTGATGGACAGGAGCGTGTTTGCGGCCTGAGCAATAGCAAAACCGGGTCGACGACCCGGGCAGTCGTGTGTCCGAAAATGGCATACCTCACTCGGTATCCACGCCTAAGATGGCGTCCATGGCCACCACCCACACACCCGCCACGCCACTCGACGCCACTGACGGCGACGCGTGTTACCGGGCCATGCAGACCCACGATGCGCGTTTTGACGGTGCCTTCTTCACCGCGGTGACCTCCACCGGCATCTACTGCCGCCCCGTCTGCCGCGTCAAGCTGCCTCGGCGTGAGAACTGCCGCTTCTTCCGCCACGCCGCGCAGGCCGAGGCTGCTGGCTTCCGGCCCTGCCTGCGTTGCCGACCCGAGCTGGCGCCACGTGCTGCGCCCGTTGCATGGAGCACCGAAGACGCCTCGCGCACCCTGGCCCTGCAAGCCGCGCGGCTGATGGATGAGCCTGAAACATGGTGGACCCCCACGCTTCCCGCTACGCGAGGTTCGCTGCCCCCCGAGGGGGCGCTCGCCGCCGTGGGGCGGCCCGGCGGCGGCTCGGTGGCCTGGCCCCACGGCGAAACGCCCGGTGCGGCCGCGGTGGCCGAGCGCATGGGCGTGAGCGACCGCCACCTGCGCCGCATCTTCGAGGCGCAATTTGGCGTGTCGCCGCTGCAATACCTGCAGACCCGTCGCCTGCTGGCCGCCAAACAGCTACTGGCCGACACCTGCCTGCCCATGCCCGAAGTGGCACTGGCCAGCGGTTTTGCCAGCCTGCGCCGTTTCCACGACGCCTTCCAGCGCCACTATGGCCTGAGCCCCGGCGCGCTGCGGCGGGTTGCGGCGCCTGCCACCGCTGGTGTGGTGCAGGTGCGACTGGGCTGGCGCCCGCCGTATGACGTGGCGGCCATGGTGGAGTTTCTCGGCCGGCGTGCGCTGCCTGGCATGGAGCAGGCCAGCGACGATGGCCTGGGCCTGCAGCGCACGCTGCGGCTGGGCCAAGGTGACAGTGCCCGCACTGGTTGGCTGCAAGTGCACTTCGAGCCCGAGGCCACCCGCCTGCAAGTGACGTTGAGCGAATCTCTGGCACCTGCGCTGCCGGTGCTGATTGCCCGGGTACGGGGCTGGCTGGACCTGGACGCCGACCCGCAGCCCATCCACGCGGTGCTGGGCGCCAGCTTCCCCGGCACCGAAGGCCTGCGGGTGCCCGGCACGCTGGACGGCTTCGAGCTGGCCGTGCGCGCCGTGCTGGGCCAGCAGATCACCGTGGCCGCCGCCCGCACGCTGGGCGCCCGCCTGGTGCAGGCGCTGGGTGAGCCCATCAGCACCCCTTTCGACGGGCTCGACCGCCTGTTCCCCACGCCGGCGGCCCTGGTGGCGGCCGAGCCCGACCTGCTGGGGCGCCTGGGCATCATGCGCCAGCGCCAGGTCGCTCTGCAGGCACTGGCCCGCGCCGTGCTGGACGGCCAGCTGACGCTGCATGCCGGCGCCGATGTGCAGCCGACCTGTGCCGCGCTGCAGGCCCTGCCCGGCATCGGGGATTGGACGGCACAGTACATTGCCATGCGGGCGCTGCGCTGGCCCGATGCGTTTCCGGCCGGCGACATTGCCCTGCAGAAGGCCCTGGGCGTGCGCACCGCGAAAGCGGCGGCCGAGGCATCGCAGGCCTGGCGCCCCTGGCGCAG
>Ga0116181_1003352_pt1 | contig 12567 bp, 12 predicted proteins | sample AD_UKC075_MetaG_FD_89752 | JGI IMG/M metagenome (GOLD analysis project Ga0116181, IMG submission 89752) | Active sludge microbial communities of municipal wastewater-treating anaerobic digesters from USA - AD_UKC075_MetaG | ecosystem: Engineered > Bioreactor > Anaerobic > Digestate | place: USA...
CCGGCGACGCCGAAGCCCTCTACGGAAGGGCCCACGCCCTGAAGGGCGCCGTATCCAACTTCTGCGCCAGCCGAGCCCAGGCCAAGGCCCAGCAGCTCGAACGCATGGGGCGCGAGAAGAACCTCGAACAGGCGCCTGCCGCCCTGCGTGAGCTGCAGCAGGAACTCGCCGCCCTGCGCGAAGCCTTCGGCCAGTACTGCTGAACCCCCTCTCAGCGCGGGAGGGCCCTCCCGCGGTGGTTCCGGCACTCAGTGGGCGCTGGCGCCCCTGGCCTGGATCAGCTCGACCTTGTATCCATCCGGATCTTCCACGAAGGCAATCACCGTGGTGCCATGCTTCATCGGCCCGGCTTCGCGCACCACCTTGCCACCGCGTGCCCTGATCGCATCACAGGCCGCATAGGCGTCGGGCACCTCCAGGGCAATGTGGCCATAGGCCGTGCCCAGTTCATAGGCATCCACGCCCCAGTTGTGGGTCAGTTCGAGCACGGCACCGGCAGACTCATCCTGGTAGCCGACGAAGGCCAGGGTGAACTTGCCTTCCGGGTAATCATTGCGCCGCAACAGGCGCATGCCGAGAACCTCGGTGTAAAAGGCGATGTAGCGGTCGAGATCGACCACGCGGAGCATGGTGTGGAGCAGACGCATGGAGAGCTTCCTTGGTTCAGAGGGAGGGAAGACCGGCTGCTGCCTGCCTGAGTGTCCGGCGAGCGGCAGCGTGATCGGGATACAGCGATGTAACCACCGACCAGAAACGGGGTGAGTGGTTCATCTCGACCAGATGCGCCACCTCGTGGGCAACCACGTAGTCGATCAGCGCCAGGGGCAAATGAACCAGGCGCCAGTGCAGGCGGATGCCGCTGCGGCTGCTGCAACTGCCCCAGCGAGTGCGGGCATTGGACAAGCCCACTACGGGCACCGGCTGCCCAAGACGCAGACAGAACTCTTCGACCCGATTGGAGAACAGATCCAGGGCACGCTGCTGCAGACCGCGCAGCAGGACCTGACGGGCGTCGCCGCCGGCCCGCAGGGCCAGCTCAAGGATGGGCTGGGCACCACTTTCGTGCCACACCACCCGGTTGTTGCCCCGCCCCAGGCGCAGGCGCCAGACGTCACCGCAAACCGGCAGCTCCGCGCCGTCCTGGGCGATGAAGGCCGGCGCAGCGGCAGTAGCCTCGCCCCGCGCGGCGAGCTTCTCGACGATCCACGCCCCATGACTGCGGATGAAGGACTCGGCGTCGCCCAGGCCAACACGCAGGGGCACACCGACAATCAGCCCACGGTGATCGATACGCAGGCCAAGGGTCTTGCGAGCGCTCCGGCGCAACAGGTAAGGCACCCGCTGACCGTCCAGGACAATCTCGCGGGTCTCGACAGCCGCGCTCACGCCGTCGCCGCCTCCTTGTTGCGCAGCTCGCGATAATGATGGGGGAAGAGCCGCCGCATTTCGGCCTCGACCCAGGCTTCGGCCTTGGCGTTGATCTGCTCGGCATTCAGACCGGTGGTGTCGATCACCGGCCCGATACTCACCACCACCTCGCCCGGCGTCTTGAAGAACGCGTTGCGGGGCCAGAACTCACCCGCGTTATGGGCCACCGGCACCACGGGGGTTCCGGTCTGGGCCGCCAGCCACGAGGCCCCGGCCTTGTAGCGCTTCTTGCTACCGGGCGCCACCCGGGTGCCCTCCGGGAAGATGGTGACCCAGAAGCCGTGGGCGAGGCGGTCACGCCCCTGCTCCTCCACCTGGGCCAGGGCGTCCTTGCCGGCGGCGCGATCAATGGCGATCATCGGCATCTGGGAGATGCCCCAGCCAAAGAAGGGCACCTTGTGGAGCTCCCGCTTCATCACGAAGACCATGGGCGGAAAGATGTCCTGCAGCATGATGGTCTCCCACGCCGACATGTGCTTGGAGATGATGATGGCCGGGCCGGCCGGGATGTTCTCGCTACCGATCAGCCGGTACGGAATGCCCAGCACATGCTTGATGACCCACGCCATGATACGTGGCCAGCCACGGATCAGCTTGTGGCGGATCTTGGGGCCAAAGGGAAAGCTGGCCATGCCGACCAAGGCGTACAGGGCGTGAAGATGGCCAGGGCCACCATGAACAGGAGGTTGCGGATCAGGACCACGGGTTCCTCTCAGGCGGTTAGGTGCGCGACCACGGCCGCCAGGTCGGGGAAGATCTCGGTGCCTTCGGGCAGCTCAGGGTCGAGCAGGGTCTTGCTGCCCTTGCCGGTTTTTACCAAATAGGGTTTGCAGCCCACCGCCATGCCCGCCTGCAGGTCGCGCAGGCTGTCGCCGACCACCGGCATGCCCTTGAGATCGACATTGAAGCGCTCGGCGATCTCGACGAACATGCCCGGCTTGGGCTTGCGGCAGGAGCAGGTTGAATCGGCCGCATGGGGGCAGAAGAAGATCGCATCCAGCCGTCCGCTCACCTGGCCGAGGGCCTTGGTCATCTTCTCGTTGATGGCATTGAGGGTGTCCATGTCGAAGAGCCCGCGCCCGACCCCGGACTGGTTGGAGGCCACCACCACCCGCCAGCCCGCCTCGTTGAGGCGGGCAATGGCTTCGAGGGCACCGGGAATCGGCTTCCATTCGTCCGGCGACTTGATGAACTGGTCTGAGTCGACGTTGATGACGCCGTCCCGGTCGAGCACGATGATCTTCATGACAGGCCCTCAGGCAGACAGACGGGAGATGTCGGCCACCTGGTTCATCAGGCCGGCAAGCTGGTTGAGCAGCGCCAGGCGGTTCTGACGGATCAGCGGCTCTTCGGCCATCACCATCACCTCGTCGAAGAAGCGGTCCACCGCGGCACGCAGGCCGGCCAGCACGCGCAGGGCGTCGGTGTAGGCCTCGTTCTGGAAGTGGGAGCGGGCCAGCGGAGCCACGTCGGTGATGGCGTGGAACAGGGCCTTCTCGGCGTCCTCAACCAGCAGGGCCAGGTCGGGCTCGCCGATCTCGCCCTCGGCCTTCTTGAGAATGTTAACGATGCGCTTGTTGGCAGCGGCCAGGGCCGCGGCTTCGGGCAGCTGCTGGAAGGCCAGCACGGCATCTAGCTTGGGCACCACGAGATCGATGCGGGTCGGCTTGAGGGCCAGCACGGCATCCACCACGTCCTGGGCATGGCCGGCGTCACGCAGGGTATTGCGCAGGCGCTCGAGCATGAAGTCGTAGAGCGGCCCGGACACCTCGGCACCGAGCCGCCCCGGCGGGAAGCTGGCGGCGGACTCGGCGATCAGCTCCGCCAGATCCAGGGGCAGCGGCCCTTCCATCAGGATGCGCAGCACGCCCAGGGCGGCCCGGCGCAGACCGAACGGGTCCTTGTCACCGGTCGGGATCTGGCCGATGCCGAAGAAGCCGCTCAGGGAATCGAGCTTGTCGGCCAAGGCGAGGGCTCGGCCGATGTTGCTGTTGGGCAGGGCGTCGCCGGCAAAACGCGGGCGATAGTGCTGCTCGATGGCTTCGGCAACCACCGGGGCCGCCCCCTCGGCGAGGGCGTAGTAACGGCCCATGGTGCCCTGCAGTTCGGGGAACTCGCCGACCATGTCGGTCAGCAGGTCGGCCTTGGAGAGCAGCGCGGCGCGGTCGGCCAGGTTCTCGTCGGCGCCGAGCAGGCCGGCCACCTTGCGGGCCACGATGGACAGGCGCTGGACGCGATCGCCCAGGGAGCCGAGCTTGTTGTGATACACAACCGCATCCAGCTTGACCACGCGGGAGGTGAGGCCCGCCTTGATGTCCTGCTCGAAGAAGAAGCGCGCATCGGACAGGCGCGGGCGCACCACGCGCTGGTTGCCGGTGATGATGTTGGACGGGTCGGCCAGGGCCATGTTGGAGACGATCAGGAAGCGGTTGAGCAGCTTGCCGTCGGCATCGAACAGGGGGAAGTACTTCTGGTTGGCCCGCATGGTGAGGATCAGGCACTCCTGGGGCACGGCCAGGAACTCGGCCTCGAACTCGCCCACGTACACGGTGGGGTGCTCGACCAGGGCGGTCACTTCGTCGAGCAGGTCGGCGTATTCACCCAGGGTGGCCTCCTGCCGGCCGGCCTCGGTGACGAGCTGTTTCTCAATGTTGGCGCGGCGCTCGGCGAAGTCGGGAATGACCTTGCCTTCGGCCAGCAGGGTCGGCTCGTAGGCGTCGGCAGTGGCGATCTCGATCTCCCCACGGCTCATGAAACGGTGGCCCTTGGTGGTGCGCCCGGACTGGATGTCGAGCACCGAACCCGGCACCACGTCGGCGCCGTGCAGCAGGGTCAGCTTGTGGGCGGGGCGCACGAAGGTGGCATCACCGTCGCCCCAGCGCATCACCTTGGGGATGGGCAGCTGCTTGAGGGCGTCCTGGACGATGCCGCCGAGCACGTCGGCGAGCTTCGCACCCGCCACCGTGGAGGTGTAGAACAGGGCCTCGGCCTTGCCGTCCATACGGCGCTCAAAGCCAGCCACGGCGGACAGGGGAATGCCCTTGGCCTCGAGCTTCTTGCTCAGGGCGGGGGTCGGCTGGCCGTCAGCGGTCAGGGCCACGGACACCGGCATGATCTTCTCGGTCACGTCCTTGGCGGTCGCTTCGGTGACCACGTTGGAGATCGTCACCGCCAGGCGGCGCGGCGTGGCAAACCAGCGGAAGTCACCATCGGCCGTCGCCAGCCCACGGGCGCGCAGACCGGCCACGATGCCATTGGAAAAAGCCTGGCCGAGCCTGGGCAGGGCCTTGGGCGGGAGTTCTTCGGTGAGCAGTTCTACGAGCAGGGTCGCGCTGGTCATCACGCGGCCTCCTTCTTCAGCATCGGGAAGCCCAGGGCTTCGCGGGAGTTGTAATAGGCCTGGGCCACTTCACGGGCCAGGGCACGCACGCGGCCGATGTAGGCGGCGCGCTCGGTCACGGAGATGGCCCCGCGGGCATCAAGCAGGTTGAAGGTGTGGGAACACTTCATGACCATCTCGAAGGCCGGCAGCACCAGGGGCACGGCCATCAGCCGTTTGGCCTCGGCTTCGTATTCGCCGAACAGGCGGAACAGCCAGTCCACGTTGGAGTGCTCGAAGTTGTAGGTGGATTGCTCGACTTCGTTCTGGTGATAGACGTTGCCGTAGGTGACCGGCGTGCCGTCGGGGCCGATGGACCACACCAGGTCATAGACGTTTTCAACGCCCTGCAGATACATGGCCAGCCGCTCGAGACCGTAGGTGATCTCGCCCAGCACCGGCTTGCAGCTCAGCGAGCCGACTTCCTGGAAGTACGTGAACTGGGTGACCTCCATGCCATCCAGCCAGACTTCCCAGCCCAGGCCCCAGGCGCCCAGGGTGGGGGATTCCCAGTCGTCCTCGACGAAGCGGATGTCGTGGGCATTGGGGTCGATGCCCAGGGCGCGCAGGCTGTCGATGTACAGCTCCTGGATATTCACCGGCGACGGCTTGAGCACCACCTGGTACTGGTAATAGTGCTGCAGGCGGTTGGGGTTCTCGCCGTAGCGGCCATCCTTGGGGCGACGGGACGGCTGCACGTAAGCGGCGTTCCAGTGCTCCGGGCCGATGGAACGCAGGAAGGTGGCCGTGTGGAAGGTGCCGGCGCCGACTTCGATGTCATAGGGCTGGAGCAGGGTGCAGCCGTGCTCGGCCCAGAAGTTCGAGAGGCGCAGGATGATCTGCTGGAAAGTCGGTTTTTGGACGGACATGGGCGCTCCGCGGCACGGGCCGCGCGAATTTGGGCAAAACGCGGATTTTACTGGGTTTCCGGCGACTTTGAATGCCTGATGGTACGCAGGGCCGCAAAGGCCGTCAGAAGGGGCCCGGCCCGTCGAGCGACGAAATCTGTAAAGGAAATCAACAGGCGTCCGTAAATAAGCCACACGTAATAAACACCGGCGCCCCGGCAACCGGCGATCCATCCAAAGCCCGGCCTGTCGCTGAGGAACAGCCATGAGTCTCGACAATCTTCGCGTCGCCACGCGTATGCGACTGCTCGTCGCCCTTGCCCTTGTGGGCCTCTCCATCCTGTGCGCGGTAAGCCTCGCTCACCTGCGCAGCAGCATGATGGAAGACCGCAAACTCCAGACCAGGCACCTAGTCGAGAACGGCAGCGGAGTCATCGAACACTTCTACAAGCAGTTCCAGGCTGGCGCACTGAGCGAGGCCGACGCAAAAAAGGGGGCCACCGAAACCCTGCGCACCATGCGCTACGACAAGACCAACTACCTGTTCGTGGTGGATCAGCGCAGCCACTACGTGCTGATGCCCCCCAAACCCGAGCGGGAAGGCACCGACGCCAGCGGCCTCAAGGATGCCAACGGCAAGAGCATCATCGTCGAGCTGGTGCGGGCGGGCAACGCCGGAGGCGGCTTTGTGGATTACTGGTTCCCGAAGGCCGGGGAGACCGAGCCGCAGCCCAAGCTGTCCTATGCCCTGCCCTTCGCCCCCTGGGGCTGGATTCTCGGCACCGGCATCTACATCGATGACGTGGACCGGGAGTTCCGCAGCATCGCCCTGCTCCTCGGCGGCATCTCCGCCGTCATGCTGATCGTGCTCGGCCTGGTTGGCTGGCGGATCAGCGCCAGTGTCACCTCCCAGCTCGGCGGCGAGCCCCGGCAAGCCACGGCGGTGATGCAGCAGGCCGCCGCCGGCGACCTCACCGCAGCCCTCGGCGATGCCCGGGACGGCAGCATGCTCAAGGCCCTGGCCAGCATGGTGGGCGCCCTGCGCTCGATGATGGGCGAGATCAACAGCGGCGCCAACCAGCTCGTCAGCAACGCCGACCACATCACCCGCGTGTCCGCTGAAGTCGCCGATGCCGCCGTGCGCCAGTCGGATGCCACCGCCGCCATGGCCGCCGCCATGGAGGAGCTGACCGTCAGCTCCAGCCATATTTCCTCCAGCGCCCTGGAGACCGAACAGAACTCCCAGGAAGCCATGCGCCTTGCCGCCGAGGGCAGCGAACGCGTCGGTCAGGCCTCCGAGGCGATCCGCAAGATGTCGGAGACGGTCACCAGCGCATCGGGTCGCATCCTGGCCCTGGAAGAGCGCATTGGTCAGGTTTCGTCCATTGCCAACGTGATCAAGGAGATCGCCGGGCAGACCAACCTGCTGGCCCTCAATGCCGCCATTGAAGCCGCCCGGGCCGGCGAGCAGGGCCGCGGCTTTGCCGTGGTGGCGGACGAAGTCCGCAAGCTGGCAGAGCGCACCTCATCGGCGACCACTGAAATCGAGCAGATGATCTCCGGCATCCAGGGCGACACCAGCAGCGCGGTGGACGCCATGAATGCCGCTCTGCCCGAGGTGGACCAGGGCGTCGCCCTGGCAGCCTCGGCCGCCGACGCCCTGCAGGCCATCGAAGCCGGCGCCCGCCAGACCCTCACCCGAGTGCGGGAGATCGCCGACGCCACCCGCGAACAGAGCGCTGCCAGCACCTCCATCGCCCAGCGCGTCGAGGAGATCTCGAACATGGTCGAGAGCACCTCGGAGAACATCCGCGGCGCCGCCGATGCCGCTGTCGGCCTGGAGCGCATCGCCGTCAGCCTGAAGGGTCAGATCGCGCGCTTCCGGGTATAAAGGCAAGCGCCCCAGGCGGATCCGGACAGCACCAAGCAGAAGGGGGCCTCTCGGCCCCCTTCTCCGTTCACCTGAACGCGCTATCTCAGGCTTCGACCTTCGGCAGGCCGGCCAGGGCAATCGCCAGGGCCTGCTCGTCGTAGGGCTGGTCGGTGAGCTTGCCCGACAGGTAGTTGGTATACGAAGTCATGTCGAAATGGCCATGACCCGACAGGCAGAACAGGATGGTCTCGCTCTTGCCTTCCGCCTTGCAGCGCAGGGCCTCGTCGATGGCACCGCGGATGGCATGGGTGGATTCCGGCGCCGGGACGATGCCCTCGCTGCGCGCGAACATCACCCCGGCCTCGAAACAGGCGGTCTGGTGCACGCCCCTGGCCTCGATCAGGCCCAGCTCCTTCACATGGCTGACCAGCGGCGCCATGCCGTGGTAGCGCAGGCCACCGGCGTGCAGGCCGGGGGGCGTGAAGTCGCTGCCCAGGGTATGCATCTTGACCAGCGGCGTCAGGTGGGCGGTATCGCCGAAGTCATAGGCATACTTGCCGCGGCTGAGGGACGGACAGGCCGACGGCTCCACGGCCACGATACGACGCTTCTTGGCGTTGGGGCCACCCCGCAGCTGCAGGCCGATGAAGGGAAAGGCGATGCCGGCAAAGTTGGAGCCGCCGCCCACACAGCCCACCACCACGTCCGGATCGTCACCGGCCATCTCCATCTGCAGGATGGCCTCTTCACCGACGATGGTCTGGTGCAGCAGCACGTGGTTGAGCACCGAGCCCAGGGCGTACTTGGTATCGTCGTTCTTGGCCGCCACCTCCACCGCCTCGGAAATCGCGATGCCGAGGGAGCCGATGTGGTCCGGGTACTGGGCCATCACCGCCCGGCCGTACTCGGTTTCTGCCGAGGGCGAGGCGATGCAGCGCGCGCCCCAGGTTTCCATCAGCGCCCGCCGGTAAGGCTTCTGGTCGTAGGAAACACGCACCTGGAACACCGTCACGTCCAGCCCGAAGAGCCCGCCCGCGTAAGCCAGGGACGAACCCCACTGGCCGGCGCCGGTCTCGGTGGACAGGCGCTTGACGCCCTCCTGGGCGTTGTACCAGGCCTGGGGCACGGCGGAGTTGGGCTTGTGGCTGCCGGCGGGGGACACCCCCTCGTACTTGTAGTAGATCTTTGCCGGGGTGCCGAGGAGCTTCTCCAGCCGGCGGGCGCGGAACAGGGGGCTGGGGCGCCACTGGGTCAGCACATCACGGACCGGCTCGGGGATGTCGATCCAGCGCTCGGTGGACATTTCCTGGGCGATGATCGCGTTCGGGAAGATCGGCGCCAGATCGGACGGGCCCAGGGGCTGCAGGGTGCCCGGATGCAGGGGCGGCGGCAGAGGCACCGGCAGATCGGCGGCGATGTTGTACCAGGCCTTGGGCATGCGGGATTCGTCGAGCAGATACTTGATCTGGTCGCTCATGGCTATCCTCCTGAATTGTCTTGGTTTTATGGGTCGAAAGCAGAAAACGGCGCGGGCGCTCCGGCTCCGCCCGCAAGGGTCAGGCGGCGGCCAGATCCTCGAGGGCAATGCTCCAGCGGCTCATCAGAAAACGCAGCAGGGTCTCTTCGCCCTCGCTCACGCTACCGTCGCTCTTGGCCAGGATCAGCATGGCCGACAAGGCCACCTTCTGCAGGGCCGGATCGGTGAGATCGTCGGCGAGGCGGGCCAGGCGATGGTCCTCGAGCAGGAAGACGCGCTCCTGCTCGGCTTCGTTGATCACGTCACGACAACAGTCCAGCAGGACCTGGATCAGGGTGTCCCGGTCGACGCCCAGCAGGGCGGCCGTGTCGTTGTGCTTGATCCAGTCCACTTCCCGGTTGTCCAGGCGGCCATCGGCGAGGATCGCCATGGCAACCAGGCGGGCAAGGGCTTCGGGACTGTTCGTAGGATAGGAGCGCATGGTTCGGGGATGTTCTGTGTTTGAATGGGCGAAGCGCGATGATACGCCGTCCGCCTCAGCTCCGCCGCCACCGGGCGCACGACAGCAGGGCCAGGGCCGCCAGCCCCACCGCCATCCCGTTGCCCCAGCGGGCGTAGGGCGTCAGCCCCTGGTAGCCCCGCACCTCGACCACCAGCCCGCCTGGCTGAAAGGCCGGCAGCACCGCCGCCACCGCGCCGTCGGGCTGCACCAGCGCCGTCATCCCGGTATTGGTGGAGCGCAGCATCGGCCGCCCCGTCTCGAGGGCCCGCATGCGGGCGATCTGCAGGTGCTGGGGCTGGGCAAAGGAATCGCCATACCAGGCCAGGTTGGAGAGGTTGAGCATCAGCGTGGCCTCCGGCAGGCTGCGGATCAGCTCCTCGCCAAACACATCCTCGTAGCAGATATTCACGGCCACTTTCTGCCCGGCCAGGGCCAGGGGCGGCTGGCGCTCGGCGCCCCGGGTCTGGTCGGCCATGGGGATGTCCACCAGGCTGTAGAACCAGTGGAACAGCGGCGGCGAGTATTCACCGAAGGGCACCAGATGCTGCTTGGCGTAGTGCCCCGCCGGCGAACGGCCGAGGCTGATCGCCGCGTTGTAGATACGCCCGGCGCCATCACGGGTGAAGGTGCCGAGGATCACGTCGCCCCCGTTGCCGTCGGCGATGCGCCGCAGCGCGTCCAGATAGCCCGGGGGCAGATGCTCCACCAGCAGGGGCAGGGTGGTCTCGGGGAGAACGGCGATATCGGCCGGGTGGTCGCGGAGCAGGTCGAGATTGACGTCGAGCCAGCGCTGCAGCATCTCGGGGCGCCACTTGAGGCTCTGCTCGATGTTGGTCTGCAGCAGCGCGACCTTCACCGGCGCCCCGACGGCTTCCGTCCACGCCACCTGACGCAGGCCAGCCCCGATGGCAAACACGGCCAGCGCAGCCAGCAGCGGCCCACGCCGACGCCCGAGCACGGCCTGACATGCCCACGCCGCCGCCAGGGCCAACAGCCCGCTTACCCCGAAAACTCCGAGCACCGGCGCAAAGCCGGCCAGCGGGCTGGGCGGACTCTGGCTGTAGCCGCTGACCAGCCACGGGAAGCCGGTGAACATCCAGCCCCGCAACCATTCGGTGAGCAACCACAGCGCAGCAAAGAGGGCCGCGTCGCCCCATGCCCTGCCCCGCCGCAAGGCGGCAAACAGCGCACCGGCCAGCCCCGCATACAAGGCCATGCCGGCACAAAAGAGCAGGACGGCGGAAGCGGCCAGGGGCATGGGCATGCCACCGAAGCGGTGGAGGGCGATGTAAACCCAGGACACCCCGCCCAGCAGCGCCCCCAGGCCCCAGGCAAAGCCGATGGAAAACCCGTGACGCGCCCGGCGCCCGCGGGGTGCGTCTGCCAGGCCGGCCGGAGCGAGCCGGTCGAGCAGTCCGTACAGCACGGCCAGACTGAGGAAGGCCAAGGGGAAGAGTTCGAACGGGGCGTAGGCCAGCACCGACGCGCCCCCCGCCAGCAGGGCCAGGCCCTGTCGCCAGAAAGCCATCAGCCGCCGATCGCCTCGGGGTCGGGCATGCGTTCGACGAGCAGGGAATGGACGCGCCGGCTGTCGGCCCGCAGCACCTGGAAGCGCAGGCCTTCGAGCTCGACGATCTCGTTGCGCTTGGGCAGACGCCCGAGCTTGCGGATCAGCAGGCCGCCGACGGTGTCGTATTCGGCATCGCTGAAGGTGGTGGCGAAGGCTTCGTTGAAGTCTTCAAGCTCGGTCGCAGCCTTGACCCGGTAACGCCCGGCCTGGTCGAGGCGGATGTTGTCGGCGGTCTCGTCGAAGTCGTACTCGTCCTCGATGTCGCCGACGATCTGCTCCAGCACGTCCTCGATGGTGACCAGCCCGGCCACGCCACCGTACTCGTCCACCACGATGGCCATGTGATTGCGGCTGACCCGGAAATCCCGCAGCAGCACGTTGAGGCGCTTGGACTCCGGCACGAAGACGGCCGGGCGCAGCATGTCGCGCAGGTTGAAGGATTCGCCGGCAAAAACGCGCAGCAAGTCCTTGGCGAGAAGGATGCCGGCCACGTCGTCCTTGTTCTCGCCGATGACGGGAAAGCGGGAGTGGGCCGCGCCGATGGCAAAGCGGGTGATGTCCTCGACCGAATCGTCGAGGCAGACAACGTCCATCTGCGCCCGCGGGACCATGACGTCCCGCACCTGCATTTCGGAAACCTGCAGGGCACCCTCGATGATCGCCAGCGCATCCGCGTCGAACAGATTGCGGTCGTGGGCGGAATGCAGGAGGTGCAGCAACTCTTCCCGGTCTTCCGGCTCCCGGGTCAGGAGGGCGGAAAGCCGTTCAAGCAAGGACGGCTTACTACTGGAGGGTTCCATAAAAAAGGTGGATGAGAAATGGGCCATGGGCGATGGAGACCGGTATCACGTTCCTCCATCGCCCATGGCGCATTGCTCACCTCACCACTCAGCGCTCCCCCGCGTAGGGGTCGGCATAACCCAGACCGGCCAGAATCTGGCGTTCCCGGGCTTCCATGTCGTCGGCTTCAGCATCTTCCAGGTGGTCAAAACCCTGTAAATGCAGCATACCATGCACGGATAAGTGGGCGTAATGCGCGTCCAGGGCCTTGCCCTGCTCAGCCGCCTCCCGCTCCACCACCTGCCGGCACAGCACCAGATCACCCATCAGGGGCAGGCCCTCGGGCAGGGGCATGTCATCCCCTTCACCATAGGCGAAGGTCAGCACATTGGTGGCGTAATCCTTGCCCCGGTAGTCGCGGTTCAGCTCGCGCGCCTCGTCCTCGTCGACGATGCGTACGGTGACGCGCGCCGCGCCAGGCTCGGCGGCCCGCAGCCAGCGGCGGAATTCGACGCGGGACGGTACGCCGTCGCGGTTACAGGCGTATTGCACGGACAGGTCGAGGCGGCGGGGCAGCTTGATGTCGCTCATTGTTGCTGGGTCTGCTGTTGCTGATTGTTGTGTTGGGATGCTGCCGGCACCGCGCTGCGCTGGCCGTGCTTCTCATAGGCGTCGACGATGCGGGCCACCAGCGGATGACGCACCACGTC
>Ga0116181_1003353_pt1 | contig 12566 bp, 14 predicted proteins | sample AD_UKC075_MetaG_FD_89752 | JGI IMG/M metagenome (GOLD analysis project Ga0116181, IMG submission 89752) | Active sludge microbial communities of municipal wastewater-treating anaerobic digesters from USA - AD_UKC075_MetaG | ecosystem: Engineered > Bioreactor > Anaerobic > Digestate | place: USA...
GCCTGCCGTTCGATCGCGGTCGCCAGCGCCCGGCCAGACGACCAGGCCTGCCCGGCTGCAGCCACGACGACGTCGAGGGCGACCGGGTCGACCTTGTCGCCAAGGAGGCCTGACGCGAGACGCTGACGCGACTCGGCGTCGACGTTGGGGTCGGTCAGCGCGCGGCGCAGCTGCGGAGTGGCGTCGAGCAGGTCGACGACCCCGAAGAGGTCGGTGGCCACTCGCTGAGCCACGGCGCCAGCCTTCAGCAGCACGCCGTCAACGGCGCCCTGCCTGGCTTCTGCCCTGCTGCTGATCCGCATGCCTCAGCCCTGCCTCGCCGCCGCGGCCTGCGACGCCTCGAGGTCAGCCAGGAACCGGTCGATGGTGCGCTGGGCGCGAGCATCGTCCGACAGCGACTCGCCGACGATCTTCTCGGCGAGCTGGGTGGCCAGGCCACCGATCTCGCCCTTCAACTCGGCGAACGCCGCCTTGCGCTCGGCCTCGACCTGGGCGTGGGCCGACTCGACGATGCGCTTGGCCTCGGCCTGCGCCTGCTCACGCATATCAGCGGCCATCACCGCGCTGGCGTTCTTGGCGTCCTCACGGATCTTCGACGCCTCGCCGTGCGCATCCTCGAGCTGTGCCTGGTACTGCGCCAGCGCGGCGGCGGCCTGGGCCTGTGCCTCGGCGGCGCGGTCCATGCCGCCACGGATGGCGTCGGCACGCTCTGCGTACGTGGCTTCGAAGACCGGAACGACCTTCTTGGCAACGACGAACCAGATGATGCCGAACAGGACGAGTCCGATGACGAACTCGACGATGTGCTCGGGCAGCAGCGGACCGAGCGGTCCTGTGCCTTCAAGCGGGAGCATGGGCGACTACTTACTTGGTCAGGGTGCCGGTCAACACGAAGGCGAGGGCGATGCCGATGATGGCGAGCGCCTCGACCACCGCGAAGCCGATCCACGCGGTGCCCATCATGGCGCCACGGGCCTCGGGCTGACGCGCCGTGCCGTTGATGACCGAGCTGAAGATCCAGGCAACGCCGAGGCCCGGGCCGAGGGTGGCGAGGCCGTACCCGATCATGTTGAGCGAGCCGCTGATTTCCAGGAGGTTCATGAACGTGTCCTTTCGGGATCTCCCTGCGGGTGCAGGAGGGTCTTGTGTGTTCGGTCGGTGGAGTCTGTGGTCGGTGGATCAGTGCTCTTCGGCGATGGCCGAGGAGACGTACTGGGCGGTGAGAACGGTGAAGATGTAGGCCTGCAGCGCTGCGACCAGCAACTCCAGGGCGAAGATGGCAAAGCTGAACAGCCACGCCACGACGCCGGCCACCTTGTTGATCAGGGGCTCGGAGTGAAGCAGCAGGTATTCACCACCGACGACGAACACCATCACGACGAGGTGGCCGGCGAACAGGTTGGCGAAGAGTCGAAGCAACAGCGTGATGGGGCGGGTGATGATGTTGGAGAGAAACTCCAGCGGGATGATCAGCGGCAGCAGCGCCACTGGCACGCCCGGTGGGATGAGCACGTGCTTCAGGTAGCCGAAGAAGCCGTGCTTCGCGATTCCAGCACCGTTGTAGAGCACCCACGTGCACAGCGCCAGCGCGTACACGAACCCGATCTTCGAGAAGGTCGGGAACATGAACAGGAAGAACGTGCCGAACAGGTTGTTGACCAGGATGAAGCTGAACAACGCCACCAGGTACGGCAGGTACTTGCGGTAGTCGTGGCCGAGGATGTCGCGCGCGATCGAGTTGCGCAGCATGTCGTAGAGGTACTCGCCAGCGAACTGCTTCTTGGTCGGCACGACCTTCTGCTTGTTCGCCATCCACAGCCAGAAGCCGACCACGAGGGCGGCACCGATGATGGCCTGCGCCACATGGTTGGTCACCCAGATGTCGGACCACGTGTAGTTCGCGGTGTCGTGCTGGAGCCAGGCTGCGCTCGGGAAGAGCGGCCGCGACTCGAAGGCACCAACCCCGAAAACCGGGGGCTCGCCGCCTTCGAGCGGGAGCAGAGTGAGCCTCAAGGCTTCCTCCCTGTCGTCTGCTGTCCATCGTTCAGTGCGCCATAGCGTCGGATCACAAGGTACAGACTCAGGACCGCGCCCAGGATGATCCCTGTTGGAAGCAGGAACCTGGTTTCCAGGTAGTGGTCTCCGAGCCAGCCAAGTCCGCCGTAGAAGAGAAGCCCCGCAAGGATGTAGCCCAAGGCGGTGTACGCCTCCCCTTGCTGGCCGCTCTGCTCGCTCATCGCGGTTGAACCCTAGCAGTCCTCGCCGGAGTCTTCACCCCGAGCGGATTTCGGCGGGACGTACGGGGTGTCGTACGCCGGAATTCGCATGCGGGTGAAAGCGGCGATCTCGGCGGCGACCCAGCCGAACACGCCGGCGGCGATGCCGACGAACAGGGCGATCGTGTCGAGCCCGGCGAGTCGGTCACGGTTGTTGGTGTACGCGGCCAGCGCAGCGCCAAGCAGCGAGACACGAGTGGCGTACGACAGCACTGACCCCCACAGCAACGCCTCCGGGTTCCGGTCGACGAGGATCACCTGGACGCCGTGGCCGACCGCGAAGAACAGCACGACCGTGGCGACCCCGAGCAGCGCCGACACCAGGCCGCTCGTGCCGCGCGCGACGGCCATGATCCCGATCGCGGTCAGCCCCACCACGTGGCAACCGATCAGGCCAGCCTTGAGAAGCTGCATCGCCCGGGCGGCGATGGGGCTGAGGCTCATGCGCTCGAGGACCCGTCGAGGGTCTCGGGATCAGGGACCGGGATGACCGGTGGGGCGCCCTCCAGCACCTCGTCGAGGGGCGGCGGGTTGATCGCGGGTACCTCTACCTGGTCCTCAAGCGCTGCCTCGTTGGTCGCGCCAGCGTCCGTCTCTTGCTCGGGAGCGGCGTCCGCGAGGGGCCTTTCGCCAGCTTCATCCGCAGCTGGTTCGCCAGCATCGGAGTCGACGGCGGCCTCCGGTACGAGATCGGTCGACTCGGCGTCAGCGGCGTCGGAGACTGAGCCGACCTCCACCGTGGAGTCAGCAACCGCGGGCGTGCCTTCCTCTTCGGTCGCCTCAGGCTTGGCGGCCTCGGGCTCCGGCGCGGAGGTGGCCGTGCCATCCACGATCGCCGGAAGGGTGGCCTGGAGCACGTCGAGGGGGAGCACGCCCATCCGTACGATGCGGCCCTCTGACGTGGCGGTGAAGTCCACGATGGTCGACGGCACGGGGCCAGGTGTGGGCCCGCCGTCCACATAGACAGCGACCCGTGACCGGAGCTGGGCGGTGGCCTCGTCGACGTTGGTGGCCGGCTCCTGGCCGCTCACGTTGGCGCTGGAGACCGCTAGCGGGCCCGTCGCACGCAGCACTGCCCTGGCGACCTCGTTGTCGGGCACCCGGACGGCGATGGTTCCGTCGGTCTCGCCCAGGTCCATCCGGAGGCTGGACTGAGCCTTGAAGATGAGGGTCAGCGGACCCGGCCAGTGTGCTGCGACGAGGGACTTCGCGGCGTACGGGACATCGTCTGCCAGCGTCTCCAGCACCATCGCGTCGGCGATCAGCACTGGTGGCGGCATGTCGCGGCCGCGCTCCTTCGCGTCGAGCAGCTTCTGCACGGCGGCGCTGGAGAACGCGTCGGCGCCGATCCCGTACACGGTGTCGGTCGGGAGCACGATGCACTCCCCTGCCCTGACCGCCGCTCGTACGGCAGCGACCGTGGCAGCCAGGTCGTCGGTTCCCATCACGACCGGGTCCGGCTCTGGCTCGGGTTCCAGCTCCGGCTCTGGCTCATGCTCGTCGGTGGCGTCGGCGTCCGACCCTTCGTCAGGCTCAGGGACCGAGTCCCGCTCTGGCTCAGGCTCGGGCTCGGCGGTGGCGTCTGACCCTTCGACAGGCTCAGGGACCGAGTCGGGCTCTGCCTCAGGCTCGTCGGTGGCGTCGGCGTCCGACCCGTCGACAAGCTCAGGGACTACTTCTGGCTCAGCGTCAGGCACGTCGACGGGGTCCGGGACCGGACGGGGATCCTCGGCGGCAGGCTCAGGTGTGTCAGTCACCCCCACATCCTGCCAGGCTCCGCCACGATCACCGCCAGCGTTGGGAGTCACTACGCTTCGCGGCATGGGTGAGATTCACCGACGTCGCACGCTGGAGCCGGTCGGACCAGCGGGAGCCTTCATGTTGACCGATGCCGAGGTGGCCGAGGTCGGCGAGGGCGCCAAGGCGTTCCCGGTGACGGTGACGGTGAACGGGCACGTGCTGCAACTGCGGCTGGCCCGGATGGGTGGCGTCAACTGCATCGGTCTGCGTCGCAAGATCCGTACGGAGGCGGGTGTGGAGCTGGGTTCCGACTACGACGTCGTGATCGCCAAGGACGAGTCTGTCCGTACGGTCGACGTGCCTGACGATCTCGCCGCCGCCCTCGCGTCGGCTGGGCTGACCGAGCGGTTCGCCGCACTGGCTCACACGCACCGCAAGGAGTACGTGGTCTGGGTGACCGAAGCGAAGCGAGAGCAGACCAGGATCGATCGGATCGCGAAGGCCGTCACGATGGTCGAGATGGGCCAGAAGCGCTCCTAGGACCCTTCGACAAGCTCAGGGACCGAACCGCGACGCCACCCCGGCGGAAGCCACCACCCTTCCACAAGCTCAGGGACCGAACCCGGGGCTCTGCGGCTGAGACCACCTACCCTTTCGGTAAGCTCAGGGAACCGCGGGGTTCCGAACGGCGGTGACGAACCGCCAGCGGTCGGTCAGGTCCTTGTGATCGCGCACTTCCCCGTACGACCCATGGCTGGCAAACAGTGCGACGACGGACTCGTGCTGCACCTCCGCGTGCTCGGCCGCGAGGATGCCCCCAGGCTTCAGGAGGCGTGCCGCAGCGTCGGCCAGCACATGCATGGCATCGAGCCCATCCTGGCCCGAGAAGACCGCGAGGTGCGGGTCGTGGTCGCGCACATCGGCGGGGACGGACTCCCAGGCCTCGAGGGGCACGTACGGGGGGTTCGCGATGACCAGATCGACGCTTCCGTCGAGTCCCTGCAGCGAGTCAGCCATGTCACCCTCGACGGGTGTCACGGACGTGCCGGCGAGGTTCTTCACCATGTACGTGACGGCATCCGGTGACAGTTCCACAGCCCATTGCTCCAGCCCTGGCAGCTCCGTCGCGATCGCGAGGCTGACCACCCCCGACCCGGCGCACAACTCGACAACCCGCTGCCCAGGCTCGATCCGCTCGAGGCACCAGCCGACCATCGTCTCGGTCTCCGGTCGCGGCACGAACACGCCAGGGCCGACCTCGACCGAGACGGTACGGAAGTGGCTCACCCCGGTCAGATGTTGGAGCGGCTCCCCCGCCGCTCGCCGGGCCACGAGACCCGCCAACAGCTCCGCATCCGCGTCGTCCAGCGCGGGAGCCAGCAGGAGCCGGGACGGCGGAATGCCCAGGACGTGAGCGACGAGGGTCCTGGCTTCGGCGTCGGAACCGAGCGTCTCCCGTACGGACCGGACGGCCGCTGCCGCCTCCATCAGACCGCCGCCATTAGGCCAGCGACCCAGCGCCAGCGCTTTTCAGCCGCTCGGCGAGGTCTGCCTCGTGGAGGGCGTCCATGAGCGGCTGAAGCTCACCGCCGAGGACGAGGTCGAGATTGTGGGCCTTGAACCCGATCCGGTGGTCGGCGATGCGGTTCTCCGGGAAGTTGTAGGTGCGGATCCGCTCGGAGCGGTCGACGGTACGGACCTGCGACCTGCGTGCGGCGCTCGCGTCGGCGGCGGCCTGCTCCTCGGCCAGCGCGATCAGCCGGGAGCGGAGCATCCGCATAGCCGACTCCTTGTTCTGCAGCTGCGAGCGCTCGTTCTGGCACGACACCACCGTGCCAGTGGGCAGATGGGTGATCCGCACGGCCGAGTCGGTCGTGTTGACGCCCTGCCCGCCGGGACCGCTCGCGCGGTAGACGTCGATGCGCAGGTCGTCCGGCTCGATGCTCACCTCTTCGGCGTCGACCTCGGGCATGACCAGCACGCCTGCTGCAGAGGTGTGGATGCGGCCCTGCGACTCAGTCACGGGGACGCGTTGCACCCGATGGACGCCGCCCTCGAACTTCAACACGCCGTAGGGGAGATGCTCCGGATCTGCTCCGGACCCTGCCTTCACGGCGAGCGTGATCGACTTGTAGCCACCGAGGTCGGTCTCCTGGCTGTCGAGCACTTCGATGCTCCAGCCGCGCTGCTCGGCGTACTTGGCGTACATCTTGACCAGGTCGCCCGCGAACAGTGCCGACTCCTCGCCGCCCTCACCCGACTTGATCTCGATCAGCGCATCAGCGGAGTCGTTGGGGTCTCGGGGTGCCAGCAGGCGGGTCAGCCGCTCGGCCGCCTCAGACAGCTGCTCGCGAAGTGCAGGCACCTCGGCGGCGAACGCGTCGTCCTCCTCGGCGAGCTCCTCGGCCGCAGCCAGGTCATCGGTCAGCCGTTCATGGTCGGCCAGCGCGCGTATGACGGGGGTCAGCTCCGCGTACCGGCGTCCGATCCGACGGGCCAACGCCATGTCGGCGTGGGTCGCGGGGTCGGCGAGCTGAGCCTCGAGCCGGGCGTGCTCAGCCACCAGCTCGGTGGCGTTCCCGGTGGTCTCGGTCACGACGTCGCTCCCTGTTGTTCTGGCCTTGAATGACAAACACCGGGGCGGGGTCTCCCCCGCACCCGGTGTCAGTACTTGAGCTACTTCTTGCCGGCCTTGGCCTCAGGCTTGGCGTAGCGACGCTCGAAGCGGGCGACGCGGCCACCGGTGTCAAGGATCTTCTGCTTGCCGGTGTAGAACGGGTGGCACTCGGAGCAGACCTCAGTGTGGATCTGGCCGTTCTTGGCGGTCGAGCGCGTGGTGAAGGTGTTGCCGCAGCTGCAGACGACGGTGGTGTCGTTGTAGCCGGGGTGGATGCCCTGCCTCATGTGATTCTCCTTGTGTGTGCGGCCCGGGTCGCCTGCAGTGGTGACGGCTGGATCGTTCCGCCAGGGGCGTGAACCGGGTCCGGCGTCCAAGTATTCCCTGACGACCGCGCGACCCCCAAATCGAACCCCGGACCGGCCCCACGATCATGACGGTCCGCTCTCGACCAATCTGACAACCGCCCCGCCCATCCATACGGGTAGAAACAGATCCGAAAGAACCGAGCTTGCGGGGCCTTCTGGTGGAATTCGGGCTGCTCGGTCAGCCGACCGCTAACCTCGCCGCAACATCACGGCGTCGTGCGGCTGATCTGGACCAGGAACTCGTGGTTGGACTGGGTCTTCCTCAGCTGCTTGAGCAGCATCTCGAGGGCCGCCTGGTCCTCCATGCCTGACAGGACGCGCCGGAGCTTCCAGATGATGGCCAGTTCCTCGCGTCCGAGCAGCAGCTCCTCGCGACGGGTGCCGGAGGCGTCGACGTCGATCGCGGGGTAGATCCGCTTGTCAGCGAGGTCACGGCGGAGCCGGAGCTCCATGTTTCCGGTGCCCTTGAACTCCTCGAAGATGACCTCGTCCATCTTGGAGCCAGTCTCGATGAGTGCGGTGGCGAGGATGGTCAGCGAGCCGCCGTCCTCGATGTTGCGGGCGGCGCCGAAGAACTTCTTCGGCGGATACAGCGCTGCCGAGTCGACACCACCGGAGAGGATGCGGCCGGAGGCCGGTGCGGCGAGGTTGTACGCACGACCGAGGCGGGTGATGCCGTCGAGCAGGACGACGACGTCGCGGCCCTGCTCGACGAGGCGCTTGGCGCGCTCGATCGCCATCTCGGAGATGACGGTGTGGTCGTCGGCGGGGCGGTCGAAGGTGGACGCGATCACTTCGCCGGAGGTGGTGCGCTGGAAGTCGGTGACCTCTTCGGGACGCTCGTCGACCAGCACCACCATGAGGTGGACCTCGGGGTGGTTGGCGGTGATGGCATTGGCAATGGCCTGCATCACCATCGTCTTGCCAGCCTTGGGCGGGGAGACGATCAGGCCACGCTGGCCCTTGCCGATCGGGGCGACCAGGTCGATGATCCTGCCGGTCATGTTGGTGGCCGAGCTCTCGAGCTTGAGGCGCTCCTGCGGGTAGAGCGGCGTCAGCTTGGCGAACTCGGGACGGTTGCGCGCCGCCTCGGGCTCGCCGCCGTTGACGGTCTCAAGCTGGACGAGCGGGTTGAACTTCTCGCGACGCTCTCCGTCCTTCGGCTGCTTGAGCGAGCCGGTGATCAGGTCACCCTTGCGGAGCCCGTACTTACGAACCAGAGACAGCGACACGTAGGCGTCGTTGGGCCCGGGCAGGTAGCCGCTGGTACGGACGAACGCGTAGTTGTCGAGCACATCGAGAATGCCCGAGACGGTGACGAGCACGTCACCCTCGGAGACGACGGGCTCGCCCTCGAGACGCTCGATGGCGGGCATCACTCCCCCGCGCTGGCGGCGGCTCTGCCGGTCGCGGTTTCGGCGGCGACGGCTGCGGCGATTGGTGCCGTCGCCATCGTCGTCGTAGCGGGGCTGCTGCTGCATCCGCTGGTCATTGTTGTTGGGGCCGTCCTGGTCCGACCCACCGTCGTTGGCGTTGTCGGACGAGTCATCGCCCTGGTCGTCGGAGGTTGGCCGACGCCGGCGACGGCTGCTGCGGGCCTGGTCCGAGGCCTCGTCGCCGGAGCCGGGCAGGCCGAGGGCCGCGAGGCGGGCGCCGACCTCATCGGTGGTCTCGCCGCGCTCATCAGCTGGCTGCGCCTGGTCGCGGTTGTGGTGGTTCGTGGGCTGGGTCTGCTCCTGCCGGGCAGCCTCATGGCGCGGGGCTTCGGCGGCGGGAGCCTGGTCGTGGCGAGCGTCCTGCCGTAAAGCAGCAACCTCGCTGGTCGGCGCGGCGGCAGCATCAGCGCTGTCCGGAGCACCCGAGGAGCGGGTGGCGCGGCGACGACGAGGGGGGTCAGCCTGTGGGGCCTGCTCGGCGCGCTCGGTGGGCAGCTGAGCCTGCGGGGCGGCAGCGGGTGCCGCATGGCCGCCGTGCTGGCGGGCCTTGATCGCAGCGACGAGGTCGCCCTTGCGCAGGCCTGTGGTGCCCTTGAGCCCAAGGTCGCCAGCCATGCGCTTGAGGTCGGCCAGCAGCATGCCTTCGAGCGGCTTGGAGCTCGTGGTGGTGTCGGTCACGGATGTCCTTCCGAATCCATCCCCGGAGGAGGGCGTGCATACGCCTGTGTTCGACCGGGGAGGCGATCTGTGTTCTCAGGCCCCAGACGTACGAGTTGTCTTCGGGTGTCCTCGGCAGTGAGCCGCGCCTGGCCTGTGAGGCGCGCCGCGGCGTGTGAGCAACGCGACAGGGCAAGGCTAGCACGCTGAGCACACCATCCCACCGTTGCGCCGGGCCGCCGACGCAACGTCAGCGGCTCGTCTACGTTGCTGACATGAGCGACCCCAGCATGCGGCAGATCGAGCTGACCCGCCTGTCCTCGCGTCGGTACGAGGCGCGCAACTCCCGCGGTGGCACTGTCACGGTGGCGGCGGACGGCAGCGCCGACTTCAGTCCCGTGGAGCTGTTGCTTGTGGCGCTGGCCAGCTGTTCGGCGGTCGATGTCGACGTGATGACGTCTCGTCGCGCCGAGCCGGACCAGTTCACCGTGGTGGCTTCGGGACGCCGTACGGACGACAGCCGGCTCGAGGATCTGGCGGTGACTTTCCGGCTCGAGTTCCCTGCGGGCGAAGACGGTGACGCGGCTCGTGCCAGGGTCAGCGCGGCGATCCGGGCGTCTCACGACAAGGACTGCACGGTGTCGCGGACCATCGAGGCGGGCACACCCGTTCGGATGACCGCCGCAGACTGACGGCCAGCTCAGTCGCCGATTCGGTTGACCGACGCTCGTACCAACTCGGCGCGCAGCGCCGCGTATCCACGGGCGACCGGTAGGTGCGGGAACTCCGCTACGACCCGATCTGGTGGATCGAACAGGATGCCAGCGTCTGCCTGATCCAGCATTGCCGTGTCGTTGTACGAGTCCCCCGCAGCGACACACCGGAAGCCGAGTCCCTGGAGGGCCTTGATCGCCTCGTACTTCTGGTTGGGCTGACGTAGCCGCCAGCCGGAGATCCGACCGTCAGTGACCTCCAGCTCGTGGCAGAACAAGGTCGGCCAGCCAAGCTGCGCCATCAGCGGTTTCGCGAACTGGGTGAAGGTGTCGGAGAGGATGATCACGCCAGCGAAGCGCTCCCGTACCCAGTCGAGGGTCTCAGCCGCACCCGGCAAGGGCTCAAGGGTGGCGATCACGTCGGTCACGTCGCGCAGCCCCAAGCCGTGCTGGTCGAGCACACGGAGCCGGTGGGCCATCAGCTCGTTGTAGTCAGCCACGTCGCGGGTGGTCAGGCGAAGCTCGTCAATGCCCGTCCGTTCGGCCACGTTGATCCAGATCTCCGGGACGAACACCCCCTCGAGGTCGAAGCAGGCGAGCTCGATGGTCATGACATGCCCGCCACGCGGATCGAGCGGATCTTCCCGACCACCACGTTGCCCATCGACTTCAGCTCGGCGGCCGTGTCGGCAATGTCGGCGTCGCGGGCGACGTGGGTCATGATGCCGAGCATGGCGGCCGCGTCGGAGTCGCCCTTCTCCTGCCGTACGGCGGCGATCGAGACCTCGTGCTTGGCGAACACCCCCGCGATCTTGGCGAGCACGCCCGGCTCGTCCTTCACGCTCATGGAGAGGTAGTGCGATGTCCGGGCATCCTCGATCGGTGCCACGTCGCGGCCGCGGTAGTTCGTCATCTTGGGGCCATGCGTGCCACGGACCCGGTTGCGCGCAACCGTGACCAGGTCGCCCATCACGGCCGAGGCGGTCGGCGACCCGCCAGCACCAGGGCCGAGGAACATGAGGCTGCCGGCGTTGCGGGACTCGACGAAGATCGCGTTGTAGGCGCCCCGGACCGAGGCGAGCGGGTGGTCGAGCGGCACCATCGCCGGGTGGACTCGAACGGAGACCCGGTCGTCCTCGATCACGGTCGCGACAGCCAGGAGCTTGACGACGCAGCCGAGCCGGGCGGCGGCGGCGATGTCGTCGACCGACACCGACGTGATGCCTTCACGGTGCACCTGGGAGCCATGGACCTCGGTGTGGAACGCCAGGCTGGCAAGGATCGATGCCTTCGCGGCAGCGTCGTAACCCTCCACGTCGGCGGTCGGGTCGGCCTCGGCGAAACCGAGGTCCTGGGCTTCCTGGAGGGCCTCGGAGAAGCCAAGCCCTTCGGTCGTCATCTTGTCGAGGATGAAGTTGGTGGTGCCGTTGACGATGCCCATCACGGTGGTGATCTCGTCACCCACCAGCGACTCGCGCAACGGCCGGATGATCGGGATCGCCCCTGCTACCGCAGCCTCGAAGTAGAGGTCGACGCCCGCCGCCTCCGCCGCGGCGTACAGCTCAGGGCCATGGGCAGCCAGCAACGCCTTGTTGGCCGTGACGACTGAGGAGCCCGCCTTGATGGCGGCCAGGATCAGCGACCGAGCTGGCTCGATGCCACCGATCACTTCAACCACGATGTCAGAGCCGGACGCGGCAAGGGCCATCGAGTCCTTCGTGAACAGGGTGGCCGGAATCGCCTCGCGCTCGGCGTCGGGGTGGCGGACACCGATCCCGGTGAGTTCGAGCGGGCGACCGACGCGCTGGCTGAGGTCGTCAGGGGTGTCGAGCAGAAGTCGGGCGACCTGCGACCCGACGACGCCGCACCCCAGGAGCGCGACGCGGAGGGGGGCGTCACTGATCGGAGCAGGAGGAGTCACGGCGACCATCTTGCCGTATCCCTCCGGGTGCCCTCCTGTCGGATTCCGGGCGCGGACCCGTCAATGGATCACCGGGGCCGCGGCGGTCCGTCGGTCCATCTCCCGTTGTCGGCTCCGACGATGGCTGAGGGCAGCACTACCCTTCCGTGCATGACGCACATGCACGTGGCCGGGTCGATCCACGCCGACGCCGTGGCACAGGGTCCCCAGTGGCTGGTTCGCCCCGAAGACGTGAACGCACTCGATGAGCGGTTGTGGTCAACCTCGGTCGTCCGGTCCGACGAGGGCGTCGTCACCGTGGCCGGGCTGGGCGTCGACCAGATCGCCCGTGAGGTGGGCACCCCGGTCTACGTGGTCGACGAAGCCGACTTCCGCCGTCGCGCCCGCGGATTCGCCGAGGCCTTCGCCGGCTGGGACATCTACTACGCGGGCAAGTCCTTCCTGACCAGCAAGGTCGCCCGCTGGGTCGCCGAGGAGGGGCTCTGCCTCGACGTCTGCTCCGGCAACGAGCTGACGGTCGCCCTGCGCGGCGGCATGGACCCGGCCAAGATCGGTCTGCACGGTAACAACAAGTCGGTCGAGGAGCTCCGGCTTGCGCTGGAGTCTGGTGTTGGCCGGATCATCGTGGACTCGCTCGACGAGATCAGCCGCCTCGAGACGCTCGCTACCGAGCTCGACACGACTGCCCGGGTGCTCGTGCGCGTCACCACAGGCGTCGAGGCGCACACGCACGAGTACATCGCGACCGCACACGAGGATCAGAAGTTCGGCATGTCGATCACCGGCGGCCAGGCACTTGTTGCCATGGTGCGGTGCTTCCACTCGCCCAACATCGACC
>Ga0116181_1003354_pt1 | contig 12565 bp, 9 predicted proteins | sample AD_UKC075_MetaG_FD_89752 | JGI IMG/M metagenome (GOLD analysis project Ga0116181, IMG submission 89752) | Active sludge microbial communities of municipal wastewater-treating anaerobic digesters from USA - AD_UKC075_MetaG | ecosystem: Engineered > Bioreactor > Anaerobic > Digestate | place: USA...
ACCTTCTTGCGCAGCACCAGCGGTTTGCTGGTCGATTGCACCGATCGGCTGCGCTAGACCCGGCCAGAGCCAGATGACCTGTTGCCAGCGCTGAAATCCGCCATTGCCCGTGCCGCGCGAGATGGCCAGCCCTACACCAAGACCGGCGGTAATGGTCTGTACGAACGCCGCCACGAACTGCCTGAGGCCTTCCACGCCATCGGCAAGCATCGGCTTACCGGCTGGGTGGATGCCTTGCTGGCACAGGGTGGACTGGTCACGGCCATGGCCGAAGGCTCGAAACTGGTGAAGTGGCTCGATGTGCCCGATGGCCCGGTCGCCCAAGGGCAGGCGGTGTTCGTCACCGGCCACCTGACACGCTCCAGTGGTGGTCGGCCGGTTGTCGAATAATGCTTCCCAGCCAAAACAATCGTTCCCGGTTCCCGCTTTCCCACCGGGAACGCTCAAGGGGTGGGAACGATTAAGCACCAGCAAAATCAAGGGGTTAAATCGTTCCCGGGCCAAATCGTTCCCAGCCGAGCCGGGAAGAATTAAAACCCAATGAAATCAACGCGTTCCCGGGTTCCCGGTGTTTCCTCTCTAAAGAGAGGGTGAGCATTGGGAATGCTCACCTCACGCGAGTGTTGATGCTGGCCGTACCGGGAAGCCGCGACCCGCCCAGGCGAAAGGGGTCCTTCCTGGCGAGATTCCGATACGGGGGGCGCGAGCGCGGCGCTTCGATAGCGTCAGGGTGCAAACCGAGGTTTGCAGGGTTTGCGGTTTGCACCGCTGGACAGCGGTGAGCGTTGAATTCGCCCCTTGAAACCAAAAACGGTCACCCCTTTCCAAGCCAGTACTGGCGAGGCTTTCAGCCGATTTTAGTGCCGAAAAATGGCAAAACGGCCACCGTGAGATTTGGCCGAAGAAAATGGCCTGCGGAGTGCGCAGACCCTTCGGTGGTTTGCAGTCAGGTGATTCGATAGGCCCGCTGCCCGTCCGCTCCCTTCTCGGTAACGACCTCGTAGCCGAGACGCTTCCGGATCATGCCGGAGATCGCACCCCGGACGGTGTGGGCCTGCCAGCCAGTGCTGACCATCATCTGGGCAATAGTCGCGCCGCCGGGGTTGCGCATCACTTCGATGATCGCGGCCAGTTTGGTTCCAGGGCGAATCGTGCGCGACGTGACCTCCAGCTTCTGGAGATCATCGGTGGCCTCGCGTTTCGTGAGGGCATCCGGGGCGTCCATTTTCTGGATACCCTTAGGTACGGGGTGGCGCTTGCCGACGGCGGCATATCCGGCGTCGGTGAGCAGGTGGCGGCCCTCGGCTTCCACGATGAGCCCTCTGGCGAGCAGGCCCTCGATGACCTTGGCGCGGGCGCCGCCGCGCAGGGTGGGCGGCAAGGGTTCGATGTTGCCGTCGGGGCGGCCGGCGGCGGTCTTGAGGATGGCGGTCTGGGTATCGGTGAGTTTGGCTTGAGCAGTCATGATGATCTCCGGTGGTTGGCTGGCGTCGTCACTCACCCTCGCCACCGAAGATCGCCAGCAACTCGTCCAGTCCAGCCTCCACCCGCCCGAGATCGCCGACGTGACCCCAATGGATGACGTCGGGGTCATGGCCGAAGTGGTCGTCGGCGAGTTGTTGCAGCCGTTCTAGCTTGGCGCGGATGGCGGCAGTGCGGGCGAGGTAGGAGTCGAGGGCGGTTGGCTTGGCGTTCATCATGGGCTCCAGGTGGTGATTGACGGCAAGCACATGAACGCGCTGTTTGATCAGGAAGCCAAGCTGAATCTGATCAATTTTCGGTGTGCTGCGATGCGTATTGCATCAATGGCTGGCGGTAACGTCATCAAGCTGATAAATTGTGTCCTTTGCGATTTGGTGCGACTTTATGCGGCCTACTTCAATCTCGATGGAGTTCGGAAATGACTGAGCCTTGGGTATCCGTCGAGCAAATTGCAGAACACCTTGGTGTAAGGCGGGACTCGATCTACCGGTGGATCGATGCCAAGGGCCTGCCCGCCCATCGGATCGGTCGCCTGTGGAAATTCAAGGTCTCCGAGGTGGACGATTGGGTGCGTCGAGGTGGGGCGCAGGAAAATAGCGCCAGCAAAGGCAAATAATCAAAGCGCAGGGGAGGCGCGATGCCAAGAATTTTCGACAACATAGAAAAACCGCTGCTGCCGGCATTGCAGGAAACCCTCAAGGTCGCCGAGCGTGCCGATTTCTGCGTCGGGTATTTCAACCTTCGGGGTTGGCGCCATCTTTCCGGACATGTGGATCGGTGGGCGGGTGGCGACGGGCAATGCTGCCGATTGTTGGTGGGCATGCACGTCACTCCCAGCGATGAACTCCGGCAAGCCCTGCGCACGCGCGAGGATGACGATGGCCTGGACAACCAGACAGCGCTGCGGGAAAAGCGGCGGATTGCCGAGGAGTTTCGCCAGCAACTGACCTTTGGCGTTCCGTCCAATGACGACGAAGCGGCGCTACGGCAACTCTCGGTTCAGATTCGCGCCAAGAAGCTGATCGTCAAGGTGTATCTGCGCCACCCGTTGCACGCAAAGCTCTATTTGCTGCATCGGCAAGATGCCAACAACCCGGTCACCGGCTTTCTGGGCAGCTCAAATCTGACGCTTGCGGGCCTGGCCAAGCAGGGGGAATTGAACGTCGATGTGCTGGAGCACGACGCCTGCAACAAGCTGGTCGATTGGTTTGAAGACCGCTGGCGCGACCGCTGGTGCGTCGACATTTCCAAGGAGTTGGCCGACATCATCGACGAGAGCTGGGCGGGTGAGCGTCTGGTGCCGCCCTATCACGTCTACCTCAAGATGGCCTTCCATCTTGCGCAGGAAGCGCGTGCCGGTCTTTCGGAATTCCGTATCCCTTCGGTTTTTGGCGAAACGCTGTTCGACTTTCAGGTCGCCGCAGTCAAGATTGCCGCGCACCACTTGAACAAGCGCGGCGGTGTGCTGATCGGCGATGTGGTCGGCTTGGGCAAGTCGATGATGGCCACCGCTCTGGCCAAGGTGTTCGAGGACGACTATCACACCGAAACGCTCATCATCTGCCCCAAGAACCTCGTCTCGATGTGGGAAGACTATGCCCACCGGTATCGCCTGCACGCCAAGGTGCTGCCGTTGTCGAAGGTGCTGACTGAACTGCCGGAGAAAACCCGGCGTTACCGGCTGGTCCTCATCGACGAATCGCACAACCTACGTAACAAGGAAGGCAAGCGCTGGAAGGTAATCCGCGAATACATCGAGCGCAACGACAGCCTGACTGTTCTCCTCTCGGCCACGCCCTACAACAAGACCTACCTCGACCTTTCCGCACAACTAGCGCTGTTCCTGAATGAAGATGCCGACATCGGCATCCGCCCGGAGAAATTGCTCACCGAGTTGGGTGGCGAACACGAATTCATTCGCCGTCACCAGTGTGGTGTGCGTTCACTGGCCGCGTTCGAGAAAAGCGAAATTCCGGATGATTGGCGCGATCTCATGCGCCTGTATATGGTGCGCCGCACGCGTGGCTTCATCATGCAGCACTACACCCGAGAAGACCAGCGTGGCAAATACCTGCTGTTCTCGGATGGACGGAAGTCCTATTTTCCGAAGCGGATTCCGAAGAATCTCAGCTTCAAGATTGACGATGCGAATCCGTCCGATCCCTACGCACGTTTTTACAGCGACCCGGTAGTCAATGCGATCAACGAGCTGATCCTGCCTCGCTACGGTTTGGGCAACTATGTCGCCCCCAAGCCCAAGACGCCGCCCACGCCCCACCAGGCCAAGATCATCGAGGGGCTTTCCCGCGCCGGCACGCGCCTGATGGGTTTCTGTCGCACCAACCTTTTCAAGCGACTGGAAAGCGCCGGCCCCGCATTCATCCTGTCCATCGAGCGCCACATCCTGCGCAATTTCATCGTCCTGCACGCCATTGAGAACGGTCTGGATATTCCGCTGGGCACGCAAGGTGCCGAACTGCTCGACACCCGCCATTACGACGAGGACCCCGATGGTCTGTTGGCCGGCAATGGCGATAATGGCGGGGACGAAGACGTTGCCGACCCAACCGCCACCAATGGCATGCGCACCGAGGCCGACTACCGCGCCCGTGCCGCCAATGCTTATGAGGCATACAGCGGTGCACTGAAAAGCCGTTTCAAATGGCTGCCGGGTTCCCTGTTCATCAAGGCGCTGGCCAAAGACCTGCTTGCGGATGCCCAATCCTTGCTCCAGCTTTTGAAGCTTTGCGGTGACTGGCAAGCCGATGCGGATACCAAGCTGGCTGCCCTGATCGAACTGATCAACCAGCGCCACCCGAAGGAGAAACTTCTCGTCTTCACCCAGTTTGCCGACACCGCCCGCTATCTCAATGCCCAGTTGCTGGGACGTGGTATCAAACAGGTGGAAGAGGCCACCGGGCAAAGCGCCGATCCGACCTCATTGGCCTGGCGCTTCTCGCCGGAATCGAACGGCAAGCGCGAGCAGATCAAGAAAGCGGACGAGCTGCGCGTGCTGATCGCTACCGATGTGCTTTCCGAAGGCCAGAACCTCCAGGATGCGCACATCATCGTCAACTATGACCTGCCTTGGGCCATCATTCGCCTGATTCAGCGCGCCGGTCGTGTCGACCGTATCGGTCAGCAGTCCGACACCATCCTCTGTTATTCCTTCGTCCCCGCCGATGGCGTCGAACGGCTCATCAACCTGCGTGCCCGCGTCAAACAACGCCTGATTCAGAACGCCGAGGTCGTGGGCTCCGACGAAAGCTTCTTCGACGACGACACCGATGAAGAACTGATTCGCGATCTCTACACCGAGAAAAACGGCATCCTGGATGACGATGGCGACACCGAGGTGGACCTCGCGTCCTACGCCTACCAGATCTGGAAAAACGCCACTGATGCCGATCCGGCGCTGGCATCCAAAATCGAGGCCATGCCCAACGTGGTGTATGCCACCAAGGCCCACGAGCACAACGCCGCAGCACCCAGAGGCGTGCTGGTCTACATGCGCACTGCACAAGGCAACGACGCGCTGGCCTGGATGGATGAGGCCGGCAAGCCAGTCACTCAGTCTCAGCTCACCATCCTGAAAGCGGCAGCCTGTGCAGCGGATACCCCCGCGCTGCCGCGCACCGAACATCACCACGCGCTCACCCAACAGGGCCTGGCCCACATCGTCGAAGAAGAAAAGTCTTTTGGCGGTGCATTGGGCCGCCCCTCCGGCGCGCGCTTCAAGGCATTCGAGCGCCTTAAGCGCTTCCGCGAGGGGCTGGGCGACAAGCGCGACCTTTTTATCACCGACGAATACGTCCGTCGCATCGACCGGGTGATGGAGGAAATCTACCGCTATCCGCTCTACCAGTCGGCGACCGACAGCCTCAACCGCCAACTCAAGGCCGGCATAGGCGACCACCAGTTCCTTGATCTCGTTTTCTCACTACGAGAAGACGGGCGCCTGTGCGTGATTGAGGATCAAGACCAGCAGAAGGAGCCCAAGCTCATCTGCTCCATGGGCCTGGCCTGAGCCAGCCGGGAAGTAAAAATATGACGATAGATGCCGCCCGCTTCCAGAAACTGCTCAGCGAATTCAAGCTGGAGCAACTTTTCAACGAGCTCGGTTGGGAGCGCCCCCACCTCAAGCCGCAGGTCATTACAGCCAACGGCGAGTCTTTCACGCTGACCAACATCGCCCACAAGCGTGGCGTGGCGGTATTCCGCTGTTCGCCCGACAGCACCGGCAAGGTGCCCGCGCGACCGATGCTGCTCAAGATCGAGAAGGAGGCGGCGAAGCTCGCCCACGAACATCTATTGGTATTTGCCGACGCCAAGGAATCCATGCTCACCTGGTTGTGGGTGTCGCGTGTCCCCGGCCAGCCCACGACCACCCGCACCCACACCTGGCACAAGGGGCAGAGTGGTGAATCGTTGCGGCAGAAGCTCTCCCAGATCGTCTGGTCGCTGGAAGAGGAAGAGGCCATCACGCTCACCGACGTGATCACTGGCCTCAAGCATGCCTTCGACCGTGACCGCATCTCCAAGAGCTTCTACGATAAGTTTAAGGCCCAGCACGAAGCATTCGCCGATTTCATCGAAGGCCTGAGTGCAGCCAGCGACCAGGCCTGGTACGCCTCGCTGATGCTCAATCGGCTGATGTTCGTCTACTTTATCCAGAAGAAGGGCTTTCTCGATGGCGACGAAAACTATCTCGCCAACCGCATGGCCCAGGTGCAGGCCGCCGCCGGCAAGGGCAAGTTCCACAGCTTCTACCGCCAGTTCCTGCGCCGCTTGTTCCATGAAGGCTTGGGGCTGGCCAAGGCCGAGCGCAACCCCGAGCTCACGCGCCTGATCGGCGAGGTGCCCTATCTGAATGGTGGTCTCTTCTCATTGCACGAACTGGAAGAAGCCAACCCGGGCATCGATGTGCCCGACGAAGCCTTCGAAAGTCTGTTCGCCTTCTTTGACGCCTGGGACTGGCACCTCGACGACAGGCCGCTTTCCAGTGGCAAGGAAATCAACCCCGACGTGCTCGGCTACATCTTCGAGAAGTACATCAACCAGAAGCAGATGGGGGCGTACTACACCAAGGAAGACATCACCGAGTACATCAGCAAGAACACCGTCGTCCCGCATCTGATCGAGCAGGCACGCCAACGCTGCAAGGTAGCGTTTGACGGCGAGGCGTCAGTCTGGAATCTGCTCCAGACCGACCCCGACCGCTATATCTATCCAGCAATGAAAACCGGCGTCATCGACACCGCCGGCAAAGTCGTCCCCGAATCCACCTTGCCCGATGGCACGTTGCCCACCGAAACCTGGCGAGAATACGTCGAGCGGCGCAGTCGCTGCCTGGTTGTACGCGCCAAACTGGCCAAGGGTGAGGTGAAGACTGCAGATGATCTGATCACCCTGAATCTGGATCTCCGCCAGTTCATGCAGGACGTCATTGACACCGCGACATCCCCCGACCTGCTGCGCGCCGTGTGGCAAGCCATCGTTGGCCGCGTGCCGGAAAAGGCCAACGAGAAATTTCGCCACGGCATCACCATTCTCGACCCTACCTGCGGTTCAGGTGCATTCTTGTTCGCCGCGCTCGGCGTGCTGGAACCGCTCTATGAAGCCTGCCTGGAACGCATGGAAGGATTTGTCGAGGATGCGAAGAAGCTCGGCAAGCCCGGCGAGGCCGACTTCGCCAAGGTGCTGGCGGAAGTTGAGAAACACCCCTCGCGCCGTTACTACATCTTCAAGAGCATCATCCTGCACAACCTCTTCGGCGTGGACATCATGGCCGAGGCGGTGGAAATCTGTAAGCTGCGCCTCTTCCTCAAGCTGGTGTCGCAGGTGGACGGCGGGCGCGAGCTGGAACCGCTGCCCGACATCGACTTCAACATCCGCGCCGGCAACACCTTGGTTGGCTACGCAACGGAAGTGCAGTTTGACGGCACCAATACACTGGCCAGCGACCAGACACACCGCGACGAGATCAAGGCCAGCACTGCCGATCTGGCTGATCTATTCGACCGCTTCCGTGAACAGCAGACAGTGCATGGCGGCAAGGTTACAGCAGACGACAAGCGCAGTCTGCGGGACAAGCTTTCCGCGCTGAGTCTGGAACTAGATCGCTATCTGGCCCGTGACTACGGCATCGACCCCGACAAGGCCAAGGCATTCAACACTTGGCGCGAAAGTCACCAGCCCTTCCACTGGTTTGCCGAGTTCTACGGCGTGATGCGAGACGGTGGATTTGATGTGGTGATTGGAAATCCGCCGTATGTCGCCACGAGAAAGATCACGGGGTACTCCGTTCGTGGCTACAAGACGGCGGCCTGCACCGACATCTACGCCTGGTGCCTGGAGCGCGTCATCGATATCGCGAGCAAGAAAGCGCGCACCGGGATGATCGTACCGCTGAGCCTCTCATTCAGCGGAGATTTTGACGACCTTCGGCAGATGCTCTATCGGCGCTATCAAGGAAACTGGTTCTCCCACTTTGCACGCATCCCCGCTGCCTTGTTCGCCGCTGACGTTCGAGTGCGCAACACAATTCACATTGGTCGAGTTGGCGGGGATGCCGACAGGCCATTAACTTCTCGTCTACATCGCTGGTTTGAAGTGGCGCGTCCCCATCTGTTTGCATCACTGTCCTATTCGTCGTTCACGCCGGCGAACTGGAAGGGGCGCATTCCCAAGCTCAATACGCAGCGCCTTATTGACGCGTTTGAGAAGCGATTGGGACCCAGCGCGCCGACCGTAGAGTCTTCGCTGTCACGGCGCGCAACCGCGCACGCGCTGAACTTCAAGAAAACGGCCTACAACTGGCTGTCGTTCACGCATGAAGAGGCGCCCTGTTTTGTAGTTAGCGGGAAGCGTGTTCCGCAAACGAAATATGGGGCGATTTATTTCCAAAGCGACGAGGCGCGTGAGATCGCATTTCTGCTGCTCAACGGCAAGATTGAGTTCAGTTTTTGGGTGGCTATTGGAGACGATTTCGATGTAACGAAATGGATGTTTGCGGACCTGCCGATTGCGTTGGCGCAACTCCAAGCTACCGACCGCAAGCAGTTGTTGGGCATCGTGCCGGAATTGAAGGCTGCGGTGGAGGAGGCTGTACAGTACAAACTTAATGCCGGCAAACGCGTTGGCAATTACAACCTCGCCAAATGTCGCCCCATCACCGACAAGTCGGATGCGCTGCTCGCTCGCGCATTCGGATTTGACCATGTTTGGGATGACATCGAGTTGCTTTACGTCCAGACGGTGAAGACGGATTTCGAGTCCGACGGTGCTGAAGACGAAGAATGAAGCCCGCGCCCGTCACCTTGCCATCCCTCTGCGCCCAGCGTGTCGGCGCTGAACTCGCCACCCGAATAGTCGGCGCTGGCGAGACGGCGCTGCTATCGGAACCGCTGCTCGGCCTCCTCGCATCCCGCGAATGCCCTGGCCAAGTCCTGCTCGAAATCCTCGACCGCGTGCCGGAATGGGTCAAAGCCGGCCGGGTTATCGTCAGCGGCTTCCACTCGCCGCTGGAACAGCAGGTTCTACGCTCCGTGCTCTGCCGCAGGGGCCGCGTGGTCAAGGTGCTGGCGCGCGGCATGATGGATTACCGCCCCACCGCCGAAGAACGCGAACCAATGGCAGCCGGCCGGATGCTGGTGATTACCGCTTGCCCGCCCGAGGTGCGCCGTACCACCCGCGAAACCGCGCTCGACCGCAACCGGCTGGTACTGGCACTCGCCAGCGAGATCGTCACGCCCTACGTCGCTGATGGCAGCCCGCTCGCCGCGTTGCTGAACGAGAGAGGGGGGGCGTGATGGCTTTCTGCCCGACCTGGTTTCTGTTGGAACAGGAGGGACTGCTGGCCCAGGCCTGCCTGTGCAATGGTCTGACGGCGCTGCGCCGTGCCAACTTGGGTGACAAGAAGGGGCTGTTCTATTCGGCGTTTTTCGAACTGTCGATTGGTTTCGAGCGGGTGTTGAAGCTGGTCCTGATCCTCGACCACATGGCGCGCAACCAACTGGTTCCCCCGGATAGCAAGACCGTCGAGGATTACGGCCACAAACTCCGTTCCCTGTTCGATGCCGCAAAAGGGGTCTGTACCTCTCGCGGCGTGACTGCGCTGGATGCGTTTCAACCGAATTCGTTGCCGATTGCCATCCTGGGTTTCCTGGATGATTTCGCGCATCCTGGCGGTCGCTATTCCAACATCAACAAATTGACGGGCCACAAGCATCAGACGATGGCCGACCCCATCGCGCAATGGGGCGAGATTGCCAATCGGATCATGCGCGAGCACGCCACGTCCAAAGAGCGCCAACGTGCCCAGTTGAATGGGCTGGTGGCAAGCGCCGCATTCGGCGGCGCAGCGGCCAGCCTGATCAGTGACCTCAACCAGCAGCCGATGGATGTGGTGCCGCTGCATGTGCGAGCATCGGAACTGGATACCGCCGCCAAGCACGCCATCTTTGCCTTGGTGACCTTGATTGCCGCGCTGCGCGAGGTGATCGATGCACTTTGCGGCGCTGCCTGGTCGGCCAATCCTCCCGGCACTTCCGGCGCGGCGACCGTGCCCGATATGAAGGAATTTTTCCAGTTCGCCTGGGCGGACAGGCAATACGTGATGCGAAAGCGGCAGTGGCCATGATCACTGTTGCCGGATAACGAGATCGAATCGAAATGGCTAAGAAGAAACCACTGATCGTCATGGTCTCCTCGACCGTCTACGGCATCGAGGAATTGCTGGAACGCATCTACGCCATCCTGACCAAGTTCGGCTACGAGGTGTGGATGTCGCACAAGGGGACCGTGCCGGTTATCTCGACGAAGAGTGCGTTCGACAACTGTTTGCACGCCGTCGAGCAGTGCGATCTGTTTCTCAGCCTGATCACGACCTATTACGGTTCAGGCAAGGAAGATGCGGCGGCACTGTCCATCACCCATCAGGAATTGCTGCGGGCTATCGACCTCAATAAACCGCGCTGGATTCTGGCCCACGACCAGGTGGTGTTCGCCCGCACCTTGTTGACCAACCTCGGGTACGACGATGCGAAGAAGCGTGCCGGTTTGAAACTGAAGCGCAATCCGGTCGTCGATGATTTGCGCGTGATCGATATGTATGAAGCGGCGATAAGACACGATGTCCAGTTCGCCGACCGCAAGGGCAACTGGGTGCAGAAATTCGTATCGCCCGACGATGCCCAGCTGTATGCCACCGCGCAGTTCTATCGCTATCAGGAAGTCGAGCGTTTCCTTGAGGAGCATCTCAATGATCCTGCAGTCGTCGGTCGGCGCGTTGCTCAGGAGAAAAAGCCATGATCCCCGAACTCATTCGAAAACAGATTCGCCAGGGCGAGGGTGTCGGCACCGAATTCAAGGTGGATGCCAGCAACCTGGAGTCCATCGCCAAGACCGTGTGCGCATTTTTGAATACCTTGGGCGGTACTGTATTTTGCGGTGTGGATGACAAGGGCCGGATCGTTGGCATGGATGTCGCACAGGATCAGGTGCATCAAATTCACGCCTACTTGCTGGAGAACGTGACGCCCAAGGCGCTGTTCACAGTCAATGTCGATGATGAGGACGGCAAGGCCATCCTGTCCATCGAGGTACCGGAGGGCAAGGACCGCCCCTATGTTTTTGCCGGCAGCGTTTTTGTGCGCGAGGGCAGTCAGACGAGAGCGGCCGATGCTGCCAAATTGCGTGAGATGGTTCAGTCCAAGTCGGTTGCCGCCGAACGCTGGGAGCGTCGTCCGTCGATGGCGATGGAAGGAAGCGATCTGGATCACGACGAGGTTCGCCGTACCGTCAAGCAGGCCAAGGAATCCGGCCGCTTCGCTTTTGATGATGACACCGACGATATTGAAGTGTTGAAGGCGCTGGCGGTTTATTCCGCCAAGGGGTTCACCCAGGCCGCCGACGTGCTCTTTGCGAAGAATCCCGCGCTTCGGCATCCGCAAACTCGAGTGCGGGTGACACGTTTCGCCTCCGACAAGGGCGGCGATGCCTATCTGGATGACCGGCAACTGCAAGGGCCGCTGGTCAGGGTGTTTGAGCAGGCATTTGAAGTGCTGTCTCAGCATGTGCGCTGGGAGGCGAGATTCCAAACTGGGGATGTGCGCCGCACCGACAGGCCTGAATATCCGTTCGAGGCCTTGCGGGAGGGCCTGGTCAACGCGTTCGCCCATCGCGACTATGCCGGGTTTTCCGGAGGCGTTGCGGTTGGCATCTACCCGAACCGGATCGAAATTTGGAACTCCGGGCACTTTCCGGAGGGGCTGCAACCTTCCGACTTGAGGAAGAACCATCCCTCGCTGCCGACTAATCCGGACATCGCCCACGTCTTCTACTTACGCGGCCTGATGGAACGCATCGGGCGCGGCGGGCAATTGATCATCAATGCCTGTCGGGACCACGGACTGCCGGCCCCCAAGTGGGTGGATCGCACAACGGGTGTGACCTTGACGATCTTTGGTCGAGGCGGTGAAGGTGCCGAGGCCTTTGTGGCCAACCCGCGCCAGCGCTTTCTGATGGAGCAACTACGGGCAGGAGATCAGATTCGGCCAGGGGAGTACCACCAGCGGTTTGCGGCGGACGTCACTGATAGGCAGGCACGCCGCGATCTGGTGGAACTTGAGGAAGCCGGCTTGTTGCTACGGATCGGCAAGGGGGCAGGAACAATCTACCAGCGAACGGACCGGACATGAGCGGACTTGAACCGGACACGATCCGGACATCGCTTGCATCCCGGCCTGCACTCATGAAAATCACCCAACTCATTGGTGTAAAAAGAGAATCCATCAAATACCAGCCGATATGCATTCGAAGGAAATCGCCGAAATCGGACACGTCCGGACATTGGAAGTGCCAGAGTGCATCAACCTGGCAGCCACGTCAGGCAACTACCGAGGAATTCTCGGTAGTTCATCCTGATGGACTTGGCAGCGATTTCGTAGCCGCCACCTCGGAACTACGCTCCAATGCTCATTGGCCCCAATAGCGAATCGTTCGGTAGTAAACTGAGCACCACCAATAACAAAACCCCAACCGTTCTCGGTTGGGGTTTTTTTTGCCTGATCGCGCCAGTTCC
>Ga0116181_1003357_pt1 | contig 12556 bp, 10 predicted proteins | sample AD_UKC075_MetaG_FD_89752 | JGI IMG/M metagenome (GOLD analysis project Ga0116181, IMG submission 89752) | Active sludge microbial communities of municipal wastewater-treating anaerobic digesters from USA - AD_UKC075_MetaG | ecosystem: Engineered > Bioreactor > Anaerobic > Digestate | place: USA...
GCCGGAACGCGCTAAAACACTATAAAATACCGGAGATATATGACCGTTGGATAAGAAAAATAAATCTTCTCCCTGACCATTCATCGAAAACTGAGGGTTATGATTCATCGTATGGAAATACAATGCAACTAAAAAATCAGTACAGCCTAAAGAGCCTCCGGGATGTCCGCTTTGGCAACCATGTACCATTCTTACGATGTCTCGTCGTACTTGTGTAGCGGTATCTTGTAATGTTTTCGTATTCATAATTTGCAATGAGTGGCAAAGGTAATTGTAAAGAGAGATATTTTTTAAATAAAATGATTGAATGTTGTTGATTTTTTGAAGTGAAAATTACTATCGCATAATACTACGAACAAGCAATAAATGATTGTAGGTTGTCCGTTAAAATTGTTTCAGTTTATTTTACAAGCAATATGATTCTTACGGCTAAGGCATCTGCTTTTTTTACCCAAACATTACTCAATTGGCATCTTCAATCAAACAAAAGAGTATTGCCTTGGAAATCTTATTCTTCCCCCTATATTATTTGGCTGTCGGAAATTATATTACAACAAACCCGCATCGAACAAGGCATTCCCTATTTTGAACGATTTTTAAAAGCTTATCCAGATATAAATGCCTTGGCAAACGCTATTGATGAAGAGGTGTTTCGACTATGGCAAGGATTAGGATATTATAATAGATGTCGTAACCTTTTAAATACAGCTCGATATATTTCTAATGAATTAAAAGGGCAATTTCCTACATCGTACACTGAGGTGCTACAATTGAAAGGGGTAGGGGATTATACGGCAGCTGCAATTGTTTCTTTTGCTTATGGTCTGCCTTATGCCGTTGTGGATGGAAATGTTTATAGAGTATTGGCAAGGTATTGGGGGATTGAAACACCCATAGATTCTTCAGTTGGTAAAAAGCAATTTCAAAAGCTTGCGCAAGACTTGCTGGATAAGGAAAATGCCGGTAGCTACAATCAAGCTATCATGGACTTTGGCGCTACTATTTGTAAACCGGCACAGCCACTTTGTGCTACTTGCGTATTCATTAAAACCTGCTCAGCCTTTAAAGCTAAAACCGTTGACTTGCTGCCTATAAAAGCAAAAAAGCTGAAGCGTGTTTCTCGATTTTTTCACTATGTTATTTTAATAAGTAACAATAAAGTCTGGATACACCAACGACAACAAGAGGGTATCTGGCAACACTTGTTTGAACCCTACCTTATAGAAACTAAGACCCATGAGAAAGCAGACAAAATGATATCATGCGTATCTTCAACACTGGCAGTACCGGTAAGCTATGAAGGAAGTAGTGTTCAGAAGTTATCCCATCAAACCATCCATGCACAATTTTATTTGGTCAAGAGTCAAGATATTAAATCGGTTGCTTTAGAAGACGGAATTTGGGTGTCGTTTGATGAATTAAAAAAATATGCATTTCCTAAGACGATAGTTTCTTTTTTTGAAAAAAAGAATTATTTTTAATACTGCAATAAAAAAAAACAATTGCAAATCAGTTTAAAACATACAATTTATGAGAGGAGTAAATAAAGTAATACTAATTGGTAATTTAGGTCGGGATCCGGATATGCAATATTTAGAAGGGAATATAGCAGTGGCAAAATTTCCACTAGCCACCACAGAAACTCATAAAGACAAAAACGGTAATCTTGTATCTCAAACAGAATGGCATACAGTAGTATTGTGGCGCGGTCTTGCAGAGCTAGCACAGAAATATTTACATAAAGGAAGCTTGGTGTTTATAGAAGGAAGACTGAGAACCAGAAACTGGGAGGATAAAGACAAAAACAAAAAATTTGGAACTGAAATAGTAGGCGATAATTTAGTGATGCTTGATAAACGTAAAGAAAATGGCGACTACCACCAATCGGATGTTTCTATTGATTTAAACGTATCTACAGATGACATGAACTATTCGAATGACCGGCTGAGTGAAGAAGATAATAAAGATACTCGTCCGTTTTAATAGTATTTGGATACCTCATTTTAAAGGAAGATAAATCATCTTCCTTTTTTTATTTTTGAATACCCAAATAGCCTTAGAATCATTTTGAAAATGTAGCGTTATGAATAATATTGTAGATAGTATGAATACCCTATTGATAGCTTCTCCTACTACCATTAATGCATCATGGTATATCATAATTATCTTAGTGTTGTTGTTGATTACCGGAATTCTTTCGGGGGCAGAAACTGCTTGTTTTGCACTTACCTCCAAAGAAATGGATTATTTAAAAACTAGAAATAGAACCGGTTCTTTACAACTTGTAGCATTATTAGAACAACCAAAAATTTTAGCTGTTACAATTACTGTTGCAAGTGTTTTTATTAATCTAGCCATAATTGTTATAACAAATTTCTTACTGCATCATTTACTTTCATCTCAGCTAAACTTTATGTTGACCTGGTTAATACAAACAGTGTTAGTAGCAATTGTTCTTCTATTATTTGGAATGGTGCTTCCTAAAGTATATGCAAGACAAAAGCATATTCAAATGGCACTTTTTGCAGCACCGATATTGTCTATCATTACTGCTGTATTTAGTCCTTTAAGTAGATTGATTATAAGTTTCAATACCTATTTTGCCCAACGTCCGGAACAGCAACTTAGTAACGATAGTAATGCCAACGAGAGCTTTGAACAAGAAATTGAAACAGCATTAGGGCAAATAGCCACAACCGAAGATGTCAATATTTTCAAGGGTATCTTGAAGTTTAGCAATATAACCGTTCGGCAAATCATGCGCACCCGTTTAGATATTTGTGGAGTTCCTTATGATTTCACCATCGAACAGCTTAAACAATTTGCAATTAAAAATGGGTTTTCAAGAATGCCAGTTTACAAGGGCAGCTTAGACACTATCATTGGCATTGTCAACTCAAAAGACCTTTTATTGTTTGAAGAAAAGGCGTCAACAAATTGGCATCAATTAGTGAGACCGGCATATTTTATTCCGGGCAATAAATTTATCGAAGAGCTTTTTAAAGAGCTTCAAGCTCAACACTTACATTTTGCAGTAGTAGTAGATGAGTTTGGTGGTACTGCAGGTATCGTTACTATCGAAGACATTATAGAACAAATAATGGGTGAGATAAAAGATGAATTTGATGTGGATGAACTTGATTACAAAATGATAGATGAAAACAATTTTGTTTTTGAAGGGAAGGCTTTAATAAATGAAGTATGTAGTGTCATCAAAAAATCGCCTAAAGTATTTGATACAGTAAAAGGAGACAGTGAATCCATTGCTGGTTTGATATTGGAAATATGCGGTCGTTTCCCAAAAGTAAATGAAACCATTGTGTATAGTTCCTTTGAATTTACCATTCTAGAGCTGGATAAAATGCGTATCAAACGTGTGAAACTTACTTTGCTGCCCACAGCATCTTAATGCGAATTGCTAATGTTCTATTAATTGAAAACTTCAAAAATATAATCATCAATAAGGTACTAATACCTACAAATGTTGCCAACAATTCTATTGGATAACTGGGTAATGAAAGTTGGTGGGTTGCTGCAATGAGCTCTATTAAAAATTGAGTAAAAAGGGATAAGACTACTGCAAGTATTAAACAAAAGATGGAATATAAAATAAGCTTTCTGTAAAGAAATACGTAAAGTGAAGAAGGTGAATATCCCATCTCAATCAAAAGTGATAGCGTTTGTTTTTTCGGATACAGTAAGGATGGGAAAAGTATAGCGAGTGCATACATACTAACTACTAATATCAACAACAATATGCTGCCTAAAGACCAATAAACGACCTCAGTTGAAGCCCTTAACAGTGACCAGTTGAATACTCCAGCATTAGTTATATAATGATGTTGTTTAAAATAACCTTGAAGGGTACCGTCAGATGGGTCTCGCAATTTTATAATCAATTTAGATGGTTGCGACTTTAGAGGAATGTTACTAAAAGATTGATTGGCAAATTCCAAAAAACTTGGAGGCACTAATATACCGGTTATCCTATCTGAATACCCCATGATATGCGCTGAATAAGTCTCTTTGTTATCTGGTCGTCCAAGTTCTAAGTCAAAAATTAATTGTTTAAAATTTGTATCAGCATATTGAGGAAGATTTTGACTGAGGGCAAATCCATTGTTGTAGCTATTTAAGAGGTCACGGTAAAGTAGGATGGGTACTTCTTTGTTTCCCGGGTTCCAATACCAGTCTTCAGGTAGTTGGTCGATAAACCTATCCGGAACCGATTCTAAATAGATAGGAATCATAAAGCCGCTACCAATATTCAATCGAAGTATTACCGGAAACTGCACGGATGAGACACCTGCCACATCTTCGATGCCTTTAAGTTGTTGTAACGCCATTATCTCTTCATGAGAAAAGGTAGTGACGGAAGATTGGTCATTTGAACTATTAGTTGCCTGCTTTGTAAGGTTGATATAGCTACTACGGAGATTGTCTGCTTTGTATTTCCCAAACAGTAGTCCATGAAAATTATACCAGAGAATTCCTACGGAAAAAAGCAGCCATAACCCACCGATAAGTAATAACCATACTGACCACCTTCGTTGATGGTGATTGCTACGAAGCAGTAATTTAGTGAGTATTTTATGACTGACTTCCATCAAAGATTAGAGATAAAGTTTTTTATGATAATGGAAGTAATCATTATTTTCAATAGTTGCCATTATAATACCTGCATGATTTCTTTCTGCTATTTTTAAAATCATCATAGCTGCTTTTTCTTTATGAAGATGATCTAGGTGTTGAAAGCTATCATCCAATAGCAGCCAATCAAAAGGCTGTAGTAAGGAACGAATAATAGCTACTCGTTGAAGTTCTCCTAAGGAAAGGGAAGCGCATAGGGCATCTCTTTTTTCATCGACCTCTAGTTGCTTCATCATGTCTTGAAGAGTTGGAGACTCAATGGTTTGAGTAAGGGATCTTTTTAGTTCCAAATTTTCCCATACGGTAAGTTGAGGAAACAATTGATTTTGTTGAAAAACAGTACTTATGTAGAGGGCTCTCATTTTAGCCAATTGCTCTTGGTCAAAGCTTTTAAGTTCTTTATCACCCAAGATTACCGTTCCATCATAATCTGAATACAGCCCATTAAGAATTTGAAAGAAAAGCGATTTCCCATTTCCATTTGGCGCTATAAGTGCGATGTGTTCTCCTTTCTTAAAATGTAAGTTTTGAAGCCAGATATCCGAACTATTTGAGGTTAGTTTTTGCTGGAAGGGTGTTGGTAAAAGATTTTGTAGGATGAGTTGCATAACACGTTCTATTGCGTAGGTGAGCAACTTATTTAGTAAGGATGAAACGCATCTTATTGTTGATAGATATTACTCCTTTGGTGTCTTTGATTTTTATTTGGTCGAAATATAAAGTATCACCATGTTTGGTACGATTATCTTTAAATACAAAGTTTTGAAATGCTGTAGAGAGTGTATCGCCAATACAATATTCGGAAAGGTAATCGGTCATTACGGTAGGTCGTCCATTAGCATCTTCATAGATATTTCTTTCGCCGTAACTGAAGGTGAAGCCAAGCACTTTGCAAGGTTTTCCTAAGCTATCTTTCGCAGTGAGTCCTTGCTTTGTTAAGGAGTCAAAAACCTGTTTTTTTATAAGCCCACCGCTTAGATTTGATGTTCCTAAGTAGGGATTTACCGCTTTGCTTTTTTTACCTTCTTCTTTTATTACAAAGGAGGAAAGCAAAATCAACATTGGCAAAAGGTATAAAATTATCCAAGGCTGCTTCAACTTCATAATACAGTTTATTTACAAAAGAGTCATTGCACTCTCGATTGATAAAGTTAATGGATTCTGTTGTTTAAGATAAACTTTTGGCAATCCACTAAAGCATATTTAAACTTTCTATTAAGGTTTTAATTTTAGCGGTTGCATCGGCTTCCTTTTTACGCTCTATAGCTATCACTTCAGGCTTGGCATTCTGTACAAATTTCTCATTAGAAAGTTTTTTCTGTACACTATTTAAAAAGCCTTGCATATAATCAAGCTCTTTTTGAAGTTCTTCTTTTTGTTTGTCGGTATCTACAGTACCTCCTTCAAAAGTCATATATAGCTTGTCGGTGCCTACTACGATAGCCATTCCTGGAATAGCCACTGTAACAAAATCTATAGTAGCGGCATTCACTTGCTTGCTAAAGATTTCTTTGATGCTCATGTAGTAGTTTTTATTAGTGGTTTCTATGGCAAGCATTATTTGGTCTTTGTTTTTTAGTTGATTTTTGTTTCTCGCATCTCTAATGTTCGTGATGAGTTCTTTCAAAAATGCAGCTTGTTGAAGAATCTCTGTTTGGATGGTTGTATCCGAAGGAAGTTGTTTGATGATAAGGTCGTCGCCGGTTTTGCGAGGGCACAGTTGATGATATATTTCCTCTGTGGCAAAAGGCATAAATGGATGCAATAATTGCAACAGTCTTTCGAAATAATTTACTGTTTTATCATAAACTTCTTTAGATAAGCCGGTTTCCTGTGCAGGTTTTACCCATTCTAAATACCATGAACAGAAGTCGTCCCATATTAATGAGTAAATGCTTTTCAAAGCTTCGCTAAGACTAAACTTGTCAAATAGTTCATTCAATGATAGAGATACTTCATTGATGCGATTATCCATCCAATCTACAGCAAATTGACTATCACCAATAGGGATAGATGCATCTACTCTTGCTTCCCACATCTTCACCAGCTTCAAGGCATTCCACATTTTATTGGTAAAGTTTCTGCCTTGTTCTAAAGAAGATTCATCATAAAGTAAATCATTACCAGCAGGGGAGGAAATCATTACACTAAAGCGAACTGCATCTGCTCCGTGTTGGTCGATAAGACCTAACAAGTCCGGTGAGTTGCCAAATTGCTTACTCATTTTACGTCCTTGTTTATCTCTTACAATACCGGTAAAATAAACTTTTTCGAAAGGCTTTTGATCTAAAAATTCAAAGCCTGCCATAATCATTCTTGCCACCCAGAAAAAGATAATTTCCGGTGCTGTAACTAAAGTATTGGTAGGGTAGTAATATTGTAACTCTTTGTTGTTTTCATTTTGATTCCATCCGAAAACTTGCATAGGAAACAACCATGAAGAAAACCAAGTGTCTAAAACATCTTCATCTTGTTTTAGTGCTTTGATATCAGGGTTGGCAGCTTGGGCTTTTGCATAGGCTTCAGCTTCTGTATTGGCTACATAGTAATTACCTTGCTCATCATACCAAGCGGGTATTCTTTGCCCCCACCATAGTTGTCGGCTGATACACCAGTCCTTAATATTTTCCATCCAATGACGATAGAGGTTTTTGAATTTGGCAGGATAAAATTCAATTTCTTCTTCAGTAACGGCTGCTAAAGCAGGCTTAGCCATTTCATTCATTTTGCACCACCACTGCATACTTAAGCGGGGCTCTATCACCGCATTTGTTCTTTCAGAAAAGCCAACTTGGTTAGTATAATCTTCTGTTTTTACCAAGTTGCCGGTAGCCTCAAGGTCGATAACAATTTGTTTTCTTACTTCAAAACGATCTTGCCCAATATATAGGGTAGCTGCTTCACTCATTGTGCCATCATCGTTCAAGGTATCTATAACAGGAAGCTTGTGTTTAAGCCCTAAGTTGTAATCATTAATATCATGTGCCGGGGTTACTTTCAAAGCACCGGTACCAAATTCACGGTCGATATAATCATCAAAAATGATAGGTATCTTTCTATTGATTAAAGGGACAAAACAGAATCTTCCTTTTAGGTGAGCATAGCGTTCATCTTCTGGATGCACACAAACGGCAGTATCGCCTAAGATGGTTTCAGGCCTTACGGTTGCAATGGTAATATAATCGTTGCTGCCTTCGATGGCATAACGAACATAGTATAGCTTTGAGTTGGTTTGTTTATGGATTACTTCTTCATCGCTAAGTGCAGTTTGGGCTTTAGGATCCCAGTTTATCATTTTTACACCACGATAAATTTTTCCTTTTTCAAACAGTTCCACAAAGACACGAATAACCGCTGCATAATACTCTTCATCCATAGTAAACGCTGTTCTATCCCAATCAAGCGATAGTCCTAGTTTTCTAAACTGTTGAAGAATGATACCGCCATATTTTTCTTTCCACTCCCAAGCATGTTTAAAAATTCATCTCTACTCAGTTTGTTTTTGTCAATGCCTTGTTCGCGAAGCATAGCAACCACCTTAGCTTCTGTGGCAATAGAGGCATGGTCGGTGCCAGGCACCCAGCAAGTATTGTAGCCGCGCATCTTGGCTCTTCGTACTAATACATCTTGAACTGTATTATTAAGGGCATGACCCATGTGCAATACACCCGTTACATTGGGTGGAGGGATGACTATCGTGTAAGCAGGTCTTTCATCAGGAGTCGATTTAAAATAGCCTAATGATTCCCAATGTTGATACCATTTTAGTTCTGCTTCGTTATGAGAAAAATTCTTACTTAATAGTTCCATGTTGTAATTGCCCGATGGCTCCGTTTTTTAAAGGACGGCAAAGATACTATTTAAGATTTTTTTTCAGGAGGGAATACTTCTAGAGATTTTATAACTGTAGATAGAGTAGTTTGCTTCGTTGAAGGACACTTGTCATTGAGTCGTTATTCTTTAAAGGATTGTATGGTTTCCATGTTTAAAATTTTCATCCTTTTCCCTTCAGTTTTTATATAGTTAAGTGAAATCCATTCAGTGAAGATTTTAAAAACCGTTTCGTAAGTAGTGCCAGCAAATGAAGCAATATCTTGTCGGGAAATCGTGATATCTAAAAATCCGTTTGCATCTGTACCAAACATATTTGATAATAAAAGTAATGTGTCTGCAATACGATTCTTTACATGTTTATGAGCCAAGTCACTCATTCGCTGTTCGGCTACTTGAAGTTCTGTAGCGTATAGCTGTAGTATTTGAAATGATAAATCAGAATTAATACGCATACTTGAAACCATATGGTCAGTAGGTATAAAGCAAACTTTTAGTCCTGATAATGCGGTAGCGGTAGCACGGTACTTTAGCTCACCAAATCCTCTTAAGCCAATGATATCTCCATCTTTTGCAAACCTAAGGATTAGGTCTTTGTCTCCCCATTGCTTGTGTACTTTTACGATTCCTGATAAAATAAAATACATACCATTAGCAGGTGTATCTTCATAATAAAGTGATTCCCCTTTCTTTAACAAATAGGACTGTTTTTTTAAACGTGTAAACTCTATCCAATCGTTAGGGCAAGTTTTACAAAAAAAACAGCTAGCTGAATCACAATTAATTTTTCTCATGGAACTTTAATTATCAGGTACAAATATCTAAAAATACATTGCGTATTTAATATTAATGTTAAAAAAAATAAAGGGTGACTTTTATAAAATTTTTCCTGTTAACAATTCATTTAGAAATCTGCTAGGAAGATTTCACAATTGTAGTTGATAATCAATAATTCAGTTTTTTAATTACGCATTTAATTGAAAATTCTTCTTTTGTAAACCTCAATAAAGGGCAAATGAACAACATTAAAGTAGTAATTATTTTTGATGAATGTTTAAAAAGCATTGCAAACATCATATTTTTGTAAAAAAATTTTCAAATGTGCGCAAGAGATAAAAGTATTCCTCTATCCCTTTCAATGAATCCTATAGCTCAAAACAATCAAGTAACAAAGAGTAACAAAGTTGACAAACGCATTTTATTTTTAAGCTTTCAAGCTATTTTAAATACATTCGTGATTGGTGTAATAGCTAAGCTTTTAGTGTATTTAATTGAGTTGATTACTAACCTTTCATTTTATGGAAGGTTTTCCTTTGAACCGGTAAGCCCTGCACAAAATAATTTAGGGATTTATGTAGTGGCTATACCTATAATTGGAAGTTTGTTAGTTGGGTTAATAGCGCGTTTTGGGTCGCAAGCTATTCGTGGTCATGGGATACCGGAAGCGATGGAGCGTATTTTATCTGGAGATAGCAAGATTCCCCCTTTAATTACTTTATTAAAACCCTTATCTGCTGCTATATCTATTGGTACGGGTGGCCCTTTTGGTGCTGAGGGTCCTATCATTGCGACTGGAGGTGCGTTTGGATCCTTTACCGGACAAATCATGTACATCTCTGCTTCTGAAAGAAAAATAATGCTGAGTGCAGGTGCTTGTGCGGGTATGGCTGCCATTTTCGGAAGCCCACTTGCGGCAGTATTATTAGCAATTGAGTTATTGTTATTCGAGTTTTCTGCACGTTCTATAATCCCAGTTACCTTAGCTTGTGTAACCGGAGCCGGAATGCATCTTGCTTTATTCGGAAATGAGCCGGTATTTGCTATGGGTGCTTTGCCAACTGCTACAGGAACCGATTTGATAATTTATGTGTTGATAGGATTGGTGATTGGGGTTATCGCTTCTTTAGTTTCAAAATCGGTTTATTGGGTTGAAGATCTTTTTGAAAAACTTCCTATTCATTGGATGTGGTGGCCTGCCATTGGAGCCGTAGCAGTTGGTGTAGTAGGGTATTATGCTCCCTATACAATGGGTGTTGGTTATGATAATATTCAAAATTTATTGACCGGACATTTGCCTTTAGCCATGCTTTTATCGTTATGCTTTTTGAAATATCTTTCTTGGGTAATAGCATTAGGTAGTGGTACTTCAGGTGGTACTTTAGCTCCTTTATTTACTATTGGCGGTGCCTTAGGTGCTTTGATAGGGATGCTATTGCTCAATCTGTTTCCTGGCATTAGTATCACACTAGCATCAGCAGCTTTAGTAGGTATGGCAGCTATGTTTGCCGGTGCTTCAAGAGCATTATTAACCTCTATCGTTTTTGCGTTAGAAACTACCGGTCAGACAACAGGGTTGCTCCCTTTATTGTGTGCTTGTATCGCCGCTTATTTTGTTTCGTTCTTTTTAATGGAAGGAAGTATTATGACGGAGAAAATTTTACGTCGTGGAGTTGCGCCACCAGACTCTTACCACCCAGATTTGCTAGTACATGGGCAAGTGAGTGAATTAATAAAACCAATAGTTGATGAGGATCAATATCCAGCAATTAGTGAACAGGAAGGGTTAGATGTATGTGTGCAATTGATGGGGAAACTTAAAACGGATACGCTTTTAGTAACTGATGTAAATGATGATTCTATCGTTAAAGGAAAAATTACCGCTATGGATATCGTTAGCTATTATTATAAAAAGAAAGAAACAGAAGAGAAGTATAATGGACCTGCACGTACCAAACGTTGGATGATATACACCAAACAAGCCATGAATTTTAGAAAGTAAAAATGGATATTCCTTCAAATTAGAATTGATGAGGAACTATATAAAAACAACAAGGGAACTAAAAAGGCTCCCTTGTTGGTAGAAATTATTTTGATGCGGCTAATGTAATACAGAGAATTGTTTTACCCCTTTTCCTGATTTTGTGGTAGTCATGATAAAGTAGTTTCCATTGGTGTAGCCGCTAACATCAACAGTTGCATGTTGCCCCATATTCGATGAAGCTGATTTATATATTACTCTGCCTACCGCATCGATTATATAAACTGATTGTATGGATTCCTGAGCAACGATATCAATAGTATTTTTAGCGGGATTTGGATAAATAGTAAAAGCGGTATTAGAGTTTAAATCTTTTAAACCCGTAAATGATTCATAGTAATAATTCGCTTTATAATCTCCATCTACATTAACCCAACTACCTCCACTATATGTTTGGTCGTAATAACTTGAAAATTGATCATTGGAGTTATATTCAAGTATAGTCTTATCATTATAATTATAGCTACTAGTGCTGGCATCCCAATTGGCTGATGTAGCAGATGTAAGTTTTCCTGTACCGGAGTAAGTCATAAATTGAGAATAGCTTAAATGAAAAGTACCGGTTGAGGCGTCATATGTTTTGTAATCTTTTTGTAGAATTAAGCCATTTGAATTTAAATTAAAATCAATTGTACCCGCAGTATCCCATAAAGATGTTACATCGTCATAATATAAAAAATATGCTTTTATAACTCGATTCATCGCATCATAAACATATTCATGTTTTGTATCGGGTACATATACACCTCCTGTCCAATCAAGATATGTTTCTGAGATAATCTTATTATTCGCATTGTATAGAATGGAGACTTTATTATAGTTTACTAAAGTGCCTCCTGAATTAGTTTGGTTTATAATCTCTGATAAGTCATTATTGGCTGTATAGCTATACAGATACTTATCTTGAGGAATATAACTACTAGAAGAAACATCGTAATTATAATTCGTATGTGAGGTTAATCGCGAAAGCCCATCATACATATATTCGTCTTTATCATCTGGAAGCCATCCGCTTCCGGTCCATTCTTGGTAAATCTCTGAGGTAACTAACCCATTGTTATATTGATAATCTGTTTTAAAACTATCCACCCAACTAGATCCATTCCATCTTTTATCGACTAGTTGAATTGGATTACCATTGACATCAAAATTGGCTATCTCTCTACTATTGTGATAAGAATAGCTTCCTCCAAGGGATGAGGTACGCCAACCTAGTACGCTATCTACTTTTATTAAATTATCATTTGGGTTGGTTAC
>Ga0116181_1003358_pt1 | contig 12555 bp, 2 predicted proteins | sample AD_UKC075_MetaG_FD_89752 | JGI IMG/M metagenome (GOLD analysis project Ga0116181, IMG submission 89752) | Active sludge microbial communities of municipal wastewater-treating anaerobic digesters from USA - AD_UKC075_MetaG | ecosystem: Engineered > Bioreactor > Anaerobic > Digestate | place: USA...
AATATCGTTGTTTCTCTTGAATGTGGGTTTTAAACAATTAATTGTACACTTAATCATTAGGTGTACTTTTTTTTGGTATTTTTTTCAATAATTAATACCTAATTTTATTGATACTTTACGTTATAGTTGGTATACTTATGTTAGTAAAAATAAAGGGTGAGAGTTATGAAAAAAGTTAAGACTTTAGATAAAAATATAGAAGATAATGATATTGAAAAAAAGAAGTTTAGTTTTAAAAATATTGAGGCTAAATATTATATTATTGCGGGTGCAATAGTTGCTGCCATTATTGTAGTTATTGTTCTACTTGCTTCTGGAGTATTTAAACAAGAAAATACTAGTGCAATAGTTGAAAGTTCTCCAACTTATCAAGGTAAAACTATTACAGTTATTGATGGTAATACTGTTATTGAGGAAGATAATGATAGTAAGACAATCGAAGAAACTACTACAGCTTCTTCATTTATTCAAACATCTGATGAAATTCAATCTCAATATTCATTTAGTGATATATCGGTTTCTAAAAGTGGTATTAATACTATAGTTAAAGGTAATGTTACTAATAATAGTAGTAAATATAAAAATGCTTATGTTAATGTTAAATTTTATGATAATAGTAATGCTATTGGAAGTACAAGTGTATTAGTAAAGGATTTAAAGAAAGGTAGTACTCAATCTTTTGAATTAAAGATTGTTGGTGATTATACCAATAAAGAATATGTTTCAAAAGTTGAATATGTTTCATAGGTAACTAATATGAATAAAAATGTAATTAGGTTAGTAATTGTTATTGTGGCTTTAATGATTTCTGGAGTTATTGCTTATAACCAGTTTTTGATAATTCCATACTATTTATGTAATGTGGCTTTAATGATTTCTGGAGTTATTGCTTATAACTTAACTAAAGAAAATAAAAAGACTACTATTCAAGATGTTTCAAACATTGCTTATGTTGATGGATATGAGATGAGTAATACTTCAATAACATATGAGAATAATATTAGTAAATTTAGTTTTGATATATGTAATAAATCAAATGATAGAAAGTTAAAAGAAATTCATATTATTGTTAATTATGATGATAATAAGGAAATTACATTAGTTGGTTATATTGGAAGTTCCCTTAAGAAGGATGAAGTTAGAAATGTCGTTGCTTATGCTGAAGACGATATAACTAATTATAATTCAATAACATATGAAATATTAGAGAATTAATTAAAATATATTTAGTAAGGTTGTGGGTATATGAGCAGTATTTTGAAAAGAAGCCGTAAAAATATCGGTTCTGCTGTTAAATTAAATCAGGATGTTGATAGTAAATCTAAAGACACTGATGAAGAAAAAAATAAGAAAAAGAAAAAAGCAATAATAATACTATTATTGTTTATTGTGTTATGTAGCCTATTAGGTTTTGTAACTATGAGTAATTATGATGTTAGAAAAGCTATTATTGATATTTTAAACATCGATACTCCAAGTGCTCCTAAGATTCAAGTGGTTCCAACTACATGGTCAAAGTCTGCTACTGTTTCTATAAAAGAAGATGCAATAAGTAATTCAGGAATAAGTTACTATAAATATTGTATTTCAGAAACTAAAGGTAGTGATTCTTGTGATTGGGTTAGAGCTGCTGATAAATCGGTTGTAATTTCAACTTCAGAAATTTACTATGTATACTTTAGAGGTGTAAGTAATAATGGTAATGAAGGTGCTATATCTAATTCTGTTATTGCTAAAGTTGATAATATTAACCCGGTTATTGAATCTTATAGTTTCAGTAATGTTACATCAACAAGTGTTGATATTAATCTAGATGCTAATGACTCTTTATCTGGTATTGATCATATCGTTTATTCAATTGAGGGTAGAGAAGACGTTACATCTAGTGATTTAAACTACACTTTAAGTGATTTAACTCCGGATACTACTTATAATTTGGTTATTACAGTTTATGATGTTGTAGGAAATTCCATTAATGTTTTAATACCTTTTACAACATTAAAAGAAACTCCAGCAATTACTGATGAAACATGTACTACAGGTAATATTATTACACCAGTTGTTACTATTTCACCTGATAATGAGAAATGGTCTACTTATAAAGATGTTACTATTGATTTTGGTAATAATAGTTGTGATAAAGAGATTAGTTATGACTTAGGACAAACATGGGAACCTTATACAGGTACAATAAGATTTACTAAGGCAGGATATATTACAGCTAGAGAAGTAAATGGCAAAGACATTAAACAATCTATCGATTATAGAGTTAAATATATTGATACTGTTGTTCCTCATATAACATTATCAGATGTTCCTTCATCATTCCCTTATGGTTCTAAATACGATATTCCATCTGGATATCAATTTGGTGAAGCTGGTGGCGAGTATGCTTGCTATGATGAATCTGGTAATAAATTAGGTGCTACGACATTAATGAAAGTTGGAAATCATACAATTACTTGTACTGCTAAAGGTTATAATGGTTTATCAACAACAGTTTCTAAAGATATTACAGTTGAATATCGTAAAGATAGTACTGTTTCATGGGATGGTTGGATTACATTAGATCTTGCTTATCCTGCAGAATCTATAAATAGAAAATGGAAATTGTTTGATTCTAATGTTACTGTATCAACGAGTTCACCATATTATCAATGGATGGATTATACAGGACCTATTACTGTTAAGATATCTGATTTGGAAAAAATTAGAATGGAATATGATATTAATGGTAAGACAGTAATTGCTAATTATTCTTCAACGGATATGATTGTTGATATTACTCCTGGAGAAGATAAATATTCTATTTATTCGGGAGAAACGGTTCCAATTCATATTAAATATAATCCTGGAAGTGCTGAGTATACTAAAGATAATTCTTCAGTTAAAATTGAAAATTTATATAGAATTAACGGTGGAGATTGGCAAGTTTACAATGGACCATTTAATGTTGGACCAAATACTTTGATTGAAGCTAAGGTTGTTAGAACTACAAGCATAACTGATAATAATGGAAATGTTACTTCAGTTGTGGATACCGAATCTGCTATGGCAGCGATTAGTAAAAAATCTCGCTATGGTGGAGATGATGTGGTTCCAGATGAAACTAATGCTTCTAATAAAGGTAATTTAATTATTACCGCCGATGAGAATCCTATTGATGATGGTTCAACAACAGGCGTTTCAATTAATAGCACTGGTGGTATTGAATATATTAAATATTCATTAAATGGTGCTGGTGATATCGCTTATACTGATCCATTTAAAGTTAAATCTTCAACATTTATTAAGGCTCAAGGTTATATTTATACAGAAGGCAAGTTAAAGACTTTTACTAAGACACTTTATGTTGCTTCTAAATCTGGAACTCCACCAACTGATGAGGCTGGTAAAGATTATACTCCAGTTAATTTAAAGATTAATGTTAAAGATAATCCTGTTGCAATTGGTAGTACAACTACCGTATCAATAACTACTAGTGTTAAAACAACAATTATGTATAGCATTGATGGTGGAGAGTATCGTGAATATAGTGGTGAGTTTAGCGTAGAACCTAATACTATGATCGAGGCTTATGCAATTAACCCATCTTCTAGTTATTATACTGAATATGATTTTGTTAATGTAACTGGTTATACAAAGACTGTTACTAATCCATACAATATTACTTTTAAGAATGAATATAATGATAAGACAAGAATGTATACAGTTACTTTTATGCCTAATTCTGGTTCAAGAAAGATATGCTATCAACTAGATTTAGGACCTGCTGATCATGAATCTTGTAAATTACAATATACAACTCCAATTACTGTTCCAATGGGACAATATATTGTTGCTTGGTATTATGATGAAGCAACTGGTATAAGAAGTAATGATTCATTTGATTATACAGGCCTTGTTTGGGATCCTACTACATATGGTCCAGGCGAAGTATATAGCCCAATTGTACGTATTGTACCTAGTACACATGATATAACTAATTCGGTTACTATTAAATTGGATGCAGCATATTATTCAACTTTAAAATATAGATTGGATGGTATTATTTATCAAAACTATACTGGTCCATTTGTTGTAAGTGAAAACACTAAAGTATATGCTATGGCTGAAAGTAGTGTTGGTCGTGCATATGATACATATAATATAACTAACATTGGTACAACATCTGGTAGTACAAAGAATAATGGTACAGGTGGTGCTGATAATGGTGGAGGTTCTTCTGGAACTTATACACCAAGTTCTAATAGACCGAATGCAGCATCAAGCTTAACTATTCAAACAAATCCTAGTGATCCAGCAAATGTTGCTAATTTAAAAGCTGTACAAGTTGATGTTATTTATTCAGATGATGCAGTTACTAAATATTATAGAATTGGTTCAACTGGTACATGGCAAACTTATACTGGTTCATTCTATGTTGATTATAATACAACAATTTATGCTTATGAAAAGGGACCAAATGGTTATGCTACTAAAGAATTATTAGTTAATTATTTTGCTTCAGGTCTTGCTGATCCGGTTATTACAAGTTCACCTGATAATTCAGTTGCTTCTACAATTGATACAATTTCGATTGAATTTGATAGTAATGCAATATCAAAGACTTATTCAATTAATAATGGAGCTGCAATAGAATATACAGAACCATTTGATGTTAAAGAAAACTGTACGATTGAGGCTATTAGTACTAATAATGCTGGTCAATTAACATATTCAACTTATTATGTTACTAATATTGCTCCTGAGTCTAAGACAGTTACTGATTATGAAGACTATAAAATAATTCATTTATATTATCCAACAAATGCCCTTAAGGGTTCTGAACAATATAAAGAAGATAGCGATAATGATTGGAAAACATATAATGATCATGGTATTATGATTATTACTAATGATAAATACTCTGATTATGTTGACAAAGATGGACATGTAATTGTTAATGGTATAGATTATACTGATGATTGTTATGTTACGGATATGGATATTACTGAATATAAAAATACATTCCATATGAAGTATGATACAGTTAAGAGTAATCCTCCAACAATAGTTCCAGTTACAACTGCTGTTGTTACTAAAGTTGGAATAAACATAATATATGATGATAACTTATTAACTAAAGAATATCGTTTAGTTTATGAAGATGGTACTGATACTGGTTGGTTAAATTATACTGATACAATTTATATTGATAAAAATAATACAAAAGTATATGCAAGAGGTAAAGATAGTACTTCAACATATACAACAGAAGCTAAACCTTATTTAGTTACTAATGTTGGTATTAAAGGTGCTATTGCTGTTATTAGAGATTATGAAACTTTAACTGCTACAATTAGTAATTTAAATCAAGCATTTGCAATTGATCATTATTTATTTAGTATTGATGGAATAAATTATACTTCTAGTGATTCAGCTACTTATAAATTTAGTGGTTTATCTATAAATACTAATTATAATATTTATGTAAAAGTAGTGGATGTTAAAGGTAATATAACGGGTCCTTATATTGGAAGTGGAACAACATTAAATTTTGCTTCTCCTGTTATAACGGTTGATCCTAGTAATACTACATGGAAGACATCTAAGAGTGTTTCTATTAATTATCATGATGAATATTATGAAGGGGAAGTAACTTATAAAAAATATTATAAGTTGGTTCAAAACAAGTCATTATGCATTAATACTGATGGATTAACAAGAAGCGAAATTAATTCACAAATTAGTGATACTGTTAATGCCACGGCTAATGATGTTGATTTAAATAATGTATCTTATTATTTATTAAGTACTGATGGTACTACTTATGAAAAAGATAGTCCAAGTAATTATATTAATAATTTAAGTGAGATACCTGATAATTTGTATGTTAAATATGGTCAAATTGATTATGATACTACAGATTCTTATTTGATTAAGGGATCTAATGAACAAGAAATAATTAGTAAGGTTAATAATTTAGTTACTTCATTGAAAATAAGTAATGTTGCTTATTATGAATGGAGTATTGATGATGTTAACTTCAATAAGATAGATTCTTCAACATTTGATTATAAGGGAAATGATAAAGAAATATATGTTAAGATAACTGAGAAAAATACGAAGGAATCTGAAGCATTTAATATTTATACAGGTAAATATACAAAGAGTACTTGTAGTGATGATCAAACTTATCCAATTGATTCAGGATGGATTTTATATACAGGTCCATTTACAATTGATAAAAATTATTCTATTTATGCTAAAACAGAATCTGATACATCATCAATTATTTCTCAACCTTATAATGAGACAACAGTTGATACTACAGGTCCAGTTGTAGATTTAATTACAAGTGAGACACATACCGATAAATTTAGTGTTTATGTAAGCGCTCATGATACTGAATCAACAGTTACAGATTATTATTATTCATTGGATAATATTAATTGGACTGATTTACATACTAAAGAAAATACATTCAGTGGATTAAAAGAAAATAATAATTATACTGTTTATGTAAAAGTTAAGAACTCTTCTGGTATTATGTCTGATGTATATAGTTTAACAGTTAAGACTGTGGAGCTTACTGTTCCAACGGTTGTTAAAACTATTAAGGTTAATGATTTAGATAAACCTAACCTTGATGAATCAGGCAATATTAAGAAGTGGGGTTATGGAGAAAGAGTATTTATTAATTTCCCTAACTATGATGGTGATGTTAACTATGAATATTCACTTGATGATGGTAATACTTGGGAAACTTATACTGCTGATGGAGCTGTAATTAGAAAAGAAAATGGAACATTAATAGCTAGAGAAGTATCTGGTGATAATGTTATTTCTTCTACAACATATACAGCATCATATATTGATAGATATGAACCTTCAATAGATTTTGATGGTATACCTAAGGTTATTCAAATAGGAGATTCCTATGATATTCCTAGTAATTATGATGTTGATAATACTAAATCAGGTGGAAGTTATGTATGTACAGTAAATAATGATCCTGCTCCAAATAATACATCTTTATTAAGAACTGGATATCAAAATTTATCTTGTACAGTTACAACTGGTGCAGGACATTCATATACGGCAACTAGAAAATTACCAGTTTATGCATCTCTTACATACAATGTTGATAGTATATTACAAGGTGTTCAAGACTTAACGCTGGATGATGGTGATTATCGTTTCGTTGTTACTAATGGTAATGATGAAGAAACTTATAATATTGAATTATGGAATTATGATTCTGAAGATATTACAAAAGATACAACAAAATGTGATAATGTTAGTGATTATAAGATTTGTGTATTAAAGTATAGTGGTGATTTAACTATTGAAAGTGGAGCAAGTATTACTCCTTATGTAAGAAAAGATGGATTCCTTGTTTATGTTGGTGGAACATTAACAAATAAGGGTACTATTTCTGCTAATGGTAAAGGTGGTTCTGATGAATCAGGAAACGTTTACTTATGGAAGAATGAGGAAAGTAAATACGAATATGTTCCTGGAACTAGTGCTGTAGGTGGTGTTGCTGTTCTTAAGAATAGTAATGGTGCTCTTGCAGGTGTTGCTGGAACCAGTGGATATTTTAGAGGTACTGGAGCAGGCGGTAGTGGTGCTGCTTATTCTACTGCTAATGGTTATATTAAAGCTGGTAATGGTGCTTCTGGTTCTGGATATTCCGGTGGTGCTGGTGGTGGAGCCGTTGTTACTTCAAATAATTATAGCGGTTCATCTATATTAACTGGTAATAATGCTTCAAGTGGATTTGGTGCTCAAGGTAAACTTGCAACAACTAATACATCACTTATTGCTGGTGGTGGAGCTGGTGCTGATTCTGGTGAATCTATTATTTATAAGAATGTTTCTAATGTTTATAAAAATTCGACATATTCTGATAATGATAGTAAAGCCGGTGGATTATTGATATTATATTCTAATACTTATAATAATGAGGGTACTGTATCTGCTAATGGACTTCCTGCTGACAATGTTACTGCTGGTGGTGGTTCTGCTGGTGGTGGATCAATTAATATTTTCTATAAGAATTTAATTAAAAAAGGAACTACTACAGAAACTGGTGGTGCTGCATCTGGTGTTAATGCTAAGGGTGGTGCTGGTGGAAATGGTACAGCTACTTATAATAAATTAGAAGATGCTGGAATGCTTGGAACTAGTACAAATCCATTTAAGATTTATACTGTTCAGGATTTAATGAATGTAACTGAAGAAAATAGAGATTATCGTGAAGGCTACTATGAGTTAATGAATGATATCGATTTAAGTTCAACAACATTTACTTCATTAAGTACAACAGAAATACCTTTCTCTGGTGACTTTGATGGTAATGGATATACAATATCAGGATTAAAGAGTACTGGTGGATTATTCACTTCACTTTATACTGCTAATATTCATGATTTAAAATTAAGTAATGTTAATATTACTAGTACTATTGCTGTAGGTGCTATTGCTAATACAGTAACATCAGATAATACAATTACAAATGTAAATGTAACGGGTAGTATTACAAGTAGTACAGGTAGTGTCGGTGGAGTGATAGGTAGTATTACTCCAAGTGATAATAATACTATTGATATTGATTCGGTAACATTTAATGGTACTGTTAGTGCATCTTCTAATGTTGGTGGACTTGTTGGTTATATTAATTCAACAAATCATAGCGTTGTTAATATTACTAATTCATCTTCTACTGGCCTTGTTAATGGCAGTTCATCTAATACAGGTGGATTAATCGGATATGGTGCAACTAGTACTTTTGGTAAGTTAAATATTACTAGTGATTATTCAAATAGTAATGTTACAAGTATTAATTCTACAAGTAATAATATAGGTGGTTTAGTAGGTTATTTATTTAATAATGATAAAGATGCTTATATTAAAGTTGATTCATCATATGCTACTGGTAAAGTAGTTGCTGTATCTAACTCTACTGGTGGATTAATTGGTAGTGCTTTAAGTAGTTATGCGGCAAAGACAATAGAAATTACAAAATCTTATGCTACAGGTGCTGTTGAAAACAATGCAGTTAGCAACAATAGTAATTATAGTTATGGTAATTATGTTGGTGGATTAATCGGTGGGGCTACTAATGTAAATATTAATAATTCATATGAAACTGGTTCAATTAAAGGACCTAACTTCATAGGTGGATTAGTAGGAAATGCTGAGAATTCAGAAATAACAAATACTTATACAATTGGTGCTATTAATCATACTTCGACAATTACAAGCGATACTTGTAATGGTTCACTTAATGGTTTATGTTATGGAGGATTTGCTGGTCGTAGTGTTAATAGTACGGCAACTAATTCATATTATTCAGTAGAAACTGGTGGAGTTCAAAGAAGTGCTCTTGGTATAAATTATCGTATTCAACAATTATTGAAGAAGAATGATAATGCTTATACTAATTGGGATTTTGATTCTATTTGGGATATTGAAGAAGGAAGTAGTACAGCTTATCTTAGAAATGTTTTTAAACCAACAAGTGTAGATGAAACTAATATAGTTCATACGGTACTTGATGGTGATGGTACAGTTAGTGATCCTTATTTAATTCATAATGCAACAGAATTTAATGAAATATATAAAGAATTAAATGCTAATTATAAACAAGTTAATGATATTGATGCTAATAATACAGCCATGTCTGTTAAAGCAGAAGTACAAGCTTTATTTAGTGGTACTTATGACGGAGATAATTATAAAATTAGTAATATTAATAATAATGCTAATAGTAATAATTATGGTATGTTTACTTTTGTTAATGGTGGAACTATTAAGAACGTAAATGTTACTAGTTCAACCACTACTGGAGGTACAAGTGCTGGTATTTTAATTGGTTATGCCAAGAATATTGTTAATTTAGATAATATTTCGTTAACAGGAAAACTAAGTGGTGCTTCTAATCTTGGAGGTATAATTGGTTATGCTGAAGGTGGATTAGATACAATTAATATCAGTAATGTTAATGTTGATGCTACGATAAATGGTACTTCTAATCTTGGTGGTGCAATTGGTTATATTTATAATGTATCTTCTGGTACTATTCAATTTAATAATGTTATTACTACTGGTAGTGTTACTGGTACTTCAACAAGTGTTGGTGGTTTAGTAGGATATTCACAAAATGTTTCTACTGGTAATATATATATTGATAATAGTGGATCATCAGCAACCGTGAGTGGTTCAGATAATGTTGGAGGTTTGGTAGGATATTTATATAATCAATATACAGGTATTGATCGTGTATATCGTTCATATTTTACGGGTAATGTTAATGCAAAGGGAACAAGTATTGGTGGTATAGTTGGCTATCAACGTGGTATATATGGTAATACTGCTAAGACATTGGTTAGAGAATGTTATTCAACTGGTAAGATTGTATCAACTTCATCATATGTAGGTGGTATAACAGGTAATATGTTATATTCTGAAATATATGATTCATATACTACAGGTGCTGTAAGTGGTGCTGATTATGTAGGTTCATTAATTGGATATATGAATTATTCTAAAGCTACTAATGCTTATTCTATGGGTAAACTTACTTACACAGGTGGTAATGTTAGTGCATCTGTTGGTAAGATTGATAATATGTCTAATGCTGGAACTAATATTTTATATTCAAGTCAAACTATTGGTGTTGTAAAAACAGCATTTGATAGTTCAAGCAAACCTTTTAGTACTAATAAGAAAGTATGGAAGTTATTAAAACAAGAAACTTATACTGGTTATGATTTTGATTCTATTTGGTCTATTGATGAAAATTCATCTACAGCATATTTAAAGAATGTTGTTAAGCCTAAAGATGTTGAAGAAAGTTCATATACATATAATAAGATGGATGGAACCGGTACAGTAGATGATCCATATCAAATAGTTGATATGGAAGACTTTGATGATATTCGTAATGAAGTCCAAGGTAATTATAAATTTGTTGCTGATGTTGATGGTGGAAATAATTCATTTAGCCCATTAGCAGAGTCAACTGTAGTATTTACTGGTTCAATAGATGGAAATGGACATACATTATCTAACGTTAGTGTTAGTGGCAGTCAAACTAATTATGGTTTAATTACATACTGTAGTAATTTTGTTGCTAAGAATTTAACTTTAAATAATATTACCGTTAATGGTGTTGCTAATGTTGGTTTATTATGTGGATATAATGTTGGCGGATTAAATATTGATAATGTTGATATTAAGTCTTCTACATTAAAGGCTACAAGTACAAGTGTTGGTGGTTTAATAGGTTATAACTATAACACAACAACTAATTTAATAAATGTTAAAAATTCAGATATTACTTCAAGTACTATTACTGGTGGAAGCTATGTTGGTGGACTTGTTGGTAATATAAATAATACAACATCTGCTAATAATACTCTTGAAAGTAATACGGCTGTTGATACAACAGTTAATAGTGGTACATTTGCTGGATTATTATTTGGTAAATTATATAATGGCGGTGTTACTACTATATCAATAAAGGATAGTAGTACATCAGGAACATTAAATTCTACGGGTGAGTATGTTGGAGGAACAATTGGTTCAATTGCTATTGTTGATTCTTCTAGTTCTATTACTTTAGATAACTTATCTAATAGTGCCAATATCACTGGTAATAGAGTTGGTGGTATTCTTGGTCAAATTGATTCATCAGGAACTGCTCATGTTGTAATTTCTAATTTAACTAATGAAGGTACAATTTCTAAATACAATAATAATTCTTATTATGGTGGTGTTATTGGTGTATTAAATAATACTGGTATAGGTGTTATGGAAATGAGTGATTCTCATTCAACTGGTAAGGTTATTGGTTATAATCAAACTGGTGGATTGATAGGATTAGTTCAAAATATTAATCAAGGTACAACTAAAATTACTAATTGTTATGCAACAGGTGATGTTAGTGGTAATGATTATGTTGGTGGATTAATTGGTTATAATTACAATTCAGTAACTAATGGAACAGCTACGACTGATAGTGTATACGCAACAGGTAATGTTAGTGCTACAGGATCATTCATTGGTGGATTAATTGGTAGATATTATGGAGCAAACCAAAATGTCGCTCAAAAACTTACTAATGCTTATGCAACTGGTAGTGCGACTGGTGTATCTTATGTAGGTGGCTTAGTAGGACAAATTAATTACATGAATAATTATGATGCTACATATTCGACTGGTACTGTTACAGGTAGTGGAAGTTATGTTGGTGGATTAATTGGTCAAGGTTTATATATTAAGTCTATAACTAATTCATATTCACATAGTAATGTAACTGGTGGTGGATATGTTGGTGGCTTAATTGGTCAATCAGAAAGCAATAGTATTTCTATAACATATTCTGATGGTGATGTAACTGGAACAAGTAATACAGGTGGATTTATAGGACATGGAAACTATAATACTATTACTAATGTTTATTCATTAGGAAAAGTAACTGGTGGAAGTGGATTTATGGGTACTGCAGTTAATTCAACAATTACAAATGCTTACGCTTATAAAACTATGGAAAATGGAAATGCA
>Ga0116181_1003361_pt1 | contig 12549 bp, 12 predicted proteins | sample AD_UKC075_MetaG_FD_89752 | JGI IMG/M metagenome (GOLD analysis project Ga0116181, IMG submission 89752) | Active sludge microbial communities of municipal wastewater-treating anaerobic digesters from USA - AD_UKC075_MetaG | ecosystem: Engineered > Bioreactor > Anaerobic > Digestate | place: USA...
TAGTTGATAATATTGATGAGGAAGAAACCGTTAGTGATAATTCAAGGACAATTGACGATTCACGTTGGAATGAAGTTATTGATAATACTGATAATAGTGATTATCAAACATTAAATAATTATTTTATTAATCAGGATATAACAGATATGAATGATTATACAGGTTTATTTGAAGGAAAAAATGTAATATTTATTTTAATGGAGTCAGTTGATGATATATTTGTTGAGTACCCTCAGTATTACCCTAATTTTGCTAAAATAATTAATGGTGGATGGTATTTTGATAATAATTATTCTCCAAGAAATTCCTGTGCTACATTAAATAACGAGTTCAGTGGAATGACTTCATTATATTCAATAAGTAATATATGTACTGCAAAGACTTATTCTGATAATACTTATTATGAAGATGTATTTAATTTATTCAACGATACAGGTTATAAGACTTTTTCAGCTCATGATTATACTGAGCATTACTATCCAAGAAATTTAATTCATACAAATATGGGAAGTGGGCATTACTATGGTGTTGAAGAATTAGGCATTACTTATAGTGATGAATATCGCGATTGGGCTAATGATGATGAATTCTTTAGCAAGGTATTAGATATTATTTCTAATGATACAAGCGATGGTTCTAATTATATGTCTTGGTTAACAACAGTTTCTTCACATCAACCATATAATGTTGATAGTGTTCAAGGAAATGCTTATTATAGTATGACTGATGGTACAGGATTACCTGATGATGTTAGACATTATATGTCAAAACTTAAGATATTAGATAATGCTTTAGGTATATTGTTAAATGGATTAGAGGAAAAAGGGACTTTAGATGATACGGTTTTGGTGTTATATGGTGATCATTACCCATATGGTATAAGTACAAATAATTTAAATGAGGCTTTAAGCTATGATACATCTCTCGATATGAATGCTGAAAGAGTGCCTTTTGTTATATATAATTCCGAAGTCACAACTGGAGTAAAATATCATCAATATACAACTTATGTTAATATATTACCAACAGTTGCTAACTTATTTAATTTAAATTATGATCCTAGAGTTTATATGGGAACTGATTTATTTTCTGATGATTATAATTCTATGTCTGTTTTTGCCGATGGAAGTTGGAAAAATGAATATGCTTATTACAATGCTTCAACTGGCGAGGTTAAATATTATAAAGAGCATTATAGCAGTAGTGACATTCAAAGAATAAATAGTATTATTCAAGCCAAATTAGAGATGAGTAGTTTGGCTATTGAGACTAATTATTTTAATTATTTAGAAAATTCATTAAATAATTTTGATAAAGAAATTAGTGATTCTGAATTGTGCTATACAAAATATAAAGATTATTATATTGAGGAATATGGCGATGATTATGATGGGGAAGTGGAATAATTTCTTCCCTTTTTCGTAATTGAAGTCTATAATTAATTATAAGGAGATTGTTATGATAGATTTTTTAAAGAAGAATAAAGAGAAAATAAAATATATTATCATAGGATTAGTTATTGGACTAATTATTATGGGAATTATATGGCCTAAAGAGTCAGCTAAATTAAGCGATGGTTCTAATGTGGTAGTTGAGGCTGGGGATGTACAAATATCTGCTGATCAATATTTCAAAAAATTAAAAGATAATGATAATTTAAAGTATTTATTACGTATGTTAGATTTATCTTTAACTAAGGAAATATATACTGATGCTGATAGTGATGCATCTGATTATGCAACTAAACAATATACATCAAGTTATAATTTATATAGTCAATATGGCTATAGTGAGACCCAATTCTTATCAATGGCTGGGTATTCATCAAAAGATGCATTCTTAGATTATTTGAAAGATGATTATTATTTACAAAAGTATGAAGGTGATTATGTATCTACATTAATTAGTGATTCAGATGTTCAAACATATTATGATGAAAATGCATTTGGACCTAAGAGATTATATATATTCTCATCTACTACAAGTTCTACTGATCTTGAAAGTGTTAGAACTGCTTTAAAGGCTGGTAAATCTGTAAGTGATATTAAGAGTACTTATACAAATGTTGTAGTTAATGATATGTCTACAGTATATTTTACTGATTTAGGTAATTATTCTAGTTCAATGACATCTTATATTAAGACGTTAGGTAAAGGTGAATATACTAAGGTATTTTCAGATGATACTTATGGTTATGTCGTTTTATATGTTTCTGAAGTTGGAGATAAACCAACATTTGATGATTCTAAAGACAATATTAGAAGTGCTTTAGTTACCCAAATGGAAACAATTGATTCAAATATGATGTATGAAGCAATGATTCATTTACAAACAGAAAACAATATTAAATTTGCAGATGATGATATTGAATCTGCTTATAAAACTTATGTAAAGACCTATAATAAGGCTAGTACAAGTAGTTCAACAGAAAGTTAATTCTTTTCTGTTTTTTTTATTAATTTATGTATGGTATAATTTAATAGGTGAATAAAGTGAATAAAAAATTAATTATAAAAGGGCATGATAAAAATATTTTTGTTATGTTTTGGAATTTTTGTTGGAATATCTATTATAAAAATCCGGAAGTTTGGAATTATTTAATAGTTGGAGGCTTAACTACAGTTGTAAGTTTAGGTGTTAAATTAGGCCTATTATATACGGTTTTAAATGCTAGTAATCCTGTTCAATTACAAACTGCGGTTATTATTGCTTGGATTTGTGCTGTAGCATTTGCATATGTTACTAATAGAGTATTTGTTTTCCATTCTAAAAACACTAATTATCTTAAAGAAATTGTTAATTTTGTTGGTGGAAGAATTTTAACTTTGCTAATGGATATGTTTATAATGTGGTTCTTTGTTACTTTCTTAGGATTAGATTCTAATATGTGGGTATTTATTTGGAATATGGTAGATCAAATTCTAATTACTATAGGTAATTATGTAATAAGCAAAGTATTTGTTTTCAAGAAGGAGGAAAAATGATGTACGATTATTTAATAGTTGGTGCCGGATTATTTGGTGCAACAGTTGCTAATAGAGCACATAAAGAAGGAAAAAAGGTCCTTGTTATTGATTCAAGAGATCATATAGCAGGTAATGTTTATACTAAAAATATTGAAGGAATTAATGTACATCAATATGGAGCTCATATATTTCATACGAATTATAAAGATGTTTGGGATTATGTTAATTCATTTGTAGAATTTAATAGATATACTAATTCTCCTGTAGCTAGAATAGGTAATGAAATATATAATATGCCATTTAATATGAATACATTTTCCAAAATATGGAATGATGTTTTTACACCTGAAGATGCTATGAGACATATTAATGAAGAAAGAAAAGAAATGGATGGTAAAGAACCTTCTAATCTTGAGGAACAAGCTATAAGTTTAGTAGGTAGAACTATTTATGAAAAGTTAATTAAAGGTTATACGGAAAAGCAATGGAATAGAGATTGTAAAGATTTACCAGCATTTATTATTAAGAGATTACCTGTACGATTAATTTATGATAATAATTATTTTAATGATAAATATCAAGGTATACCAATTGGTGGTTATACTAAATTAGTCGAAGGTATGCTTGATGGTGTTGAAGTTAGATTAAATACTAATTTTTTTGATGATGTCGAAGGATATAAGAAAATGGCTAAGAAGATTGTTTATACAGGTATGTTAGATGAATACTTTGGGTATCAATTGGGTAGATTGGAATATCGTTCTTTAAGATTTGAAACAAAGATATTAAATGTTGATAATTTTCAAGGAAATGCTGTCGTAAATTATACAGGTCATGAGGTTGATTATACAAGAGTAATTGAACATAAACACTTTGAGTATGTAAAAGATAATAATAAGACAGTTGTTACATATGAATATCCTGATGACTGGGATCCAAGTAAAGAAGCTTATTATGTAATTAATGATGATAAAAATAATAAATTAGCTGATGAATATCGAAAACTTAAAGATAAAGAAGAGAATGTTATATTTGGTGGTAGATTAGCCGATTATAAATATTATGATATGGATGATGTTATTAAGAACGCTTTAAGTATTGAATTGTAAACTTTAAATAAAAAAAGCATCTCTAACGAGATGTTTTAATTTCTTATTATGCAGTTGGTGTTACATTGTTAAGAAAAGCATTAATTGCATTTGTATCTAAGTCACCCTTAGTATCTTCAGGCTTTTCTTCATCTGAATCATTTAATACTTTTAATAACTCATCAACATTGAAGTCATCATCATCATTTTGGATGCTTTCTACATTTTGATTTATTGTTGGTACAACTGTTGGAGTAGATTCATTAATTTCACTTACTTGAGCAGGTGTTTCAACAGATACTTTAGAACTTTCGTCAGTTGTTACTGCTAAATCTGGCATATCAATCTTTGGTATTTCCATTTCTGGAGTTTCCATCTTTGGTGTTTCAATTACCATTGGTTTAGTTTCTTCAACTGGAGTTAGAGAAGCACTAAAGTTATCAATAAAATCTTGGCAGTCATTAATAATTTTAGTTAGTTCATCTTGTGCTTGTTTAATATCTTCTTCGCTTGTTGCATGTTTAATATTATAAGCAATAGATTCCCTTTCTTGTCTTAAAGCGTCTCCATAAGCTTTAGCTTCAACATATTTTTCTCTATGGTTAGCCCAGGCTTTCTCTTGTAGATTATTAATAGCATTATTAGATTCTTCTAGGACATCATAATTCATATCTTCAATCCTCCTATATTAACATTATAGCATTTTTTAACCTTTAGTAAATATGTATTTCTTATTAAAAAATTAATTTACGCAAAAGTTTAAAATAATGATATAATATAATTGTAGTAGCAATATTGGAATGAGGTGCTTTACATGGCTAGACGTAAATGTGAATATGTTAATGAAGATATAAAATTACTAGAATTGGATTCTTCTATTGAAAACAAACTTAATGATAGTGGATTAAAGACAATTGGCGATGTTTGGGCTTCTAATCGAAAGAGTTTAAAGGCTTTGGGATTAAGAGATATGGAAATTAAACAAATTATTATTAAATTACAATTATTAGGGTTGGATTTAAATAAAAAGATTTATAATTAAGCAAGAAATATCTTGCTTTTTTTGTATAGTATTTTGATATTTTATTTGCTATAATTAGTTTAATATTAGGTTAGTAGACTAAAAGAGGGATTATTATGGAAATTAAGGAATTTAGAAAAAAATGTATAGTACAATGTGATCGAGCATATCTCGATAAATTATTTGGCGCGATTATGGGATCAAAATCGCCTTATGATACTGAAATTAGGGATTTAGTTAATTATCGTGAGGATAGCGTTACTAGTTATGATAAGTTGGCTATTGCTAATTTTGTATATAATATGGTTCCTAAGATGATTAGGTCTATTGATAGAAGTCAATTAGGTAATTATACGGGTAAAGAGAACATTCAAAAGAGTATTTCTAAATCAGTTATGCATAAAAACACTTTCGTTTTAGATTCTAATACTTTATTTCCTAATGTTCCTGAGTTTATTGATAGAGAACCTATTGAGCATGAATTAGTTTTAAATTTTAAAGATTATAATAGTGCTTTAAAAGCCTGTGAGAATTTATTTAATGATATGGTCGAGGCTAAAATTCCTTTTAATTTAGTATTAATGAATCCTATTAGAAAAGGTACAAATCTTACTGATGGATATTCATATAGATTATTTGTTGATACATCTTCTGCTTGTTTAGATAGAACAATTAATCTTATTTCCTCTAAAATAGTTAATAATAAGATGTATGATATGGAATTAAGAGCACCTTCTATGGCATATGCTAATGTTGATAATCAATTAGGATATAGTTCAGTTGGTGAAAAAGGTGATATCTTATCTAAGATAAGTAATGTTATTTCTAAAAGTGTTGATAATGATATTAAAACTTATGATGATAGACATAAGGATGTTGTTTTAGACCTTTTGCCTAATTGGACTTCAAGAATTGAAAGTTTAAATAAAATTAAACAGGTAGATGCTGGAGCATTTGATCAAATCATTGGTCATGTTGGTATTTATATAGGACAAACTGATTTAACTTTACATGATTTATTTATGTTAGCCGATGTTAATAAGAGTCTTATTCATACATATGGTGAAGATTTAGACATAGAAAATCTTAATAAAGCTAAAGAAGAAATTCCAGAAAATAAGAAAGCTAGTCCTTTTACTGCTAAACCAGATATGGGTAATACAGTTGCTGAAGAGGATAGTTCTTTAGAATTAAATGATAAAGAAAAAGCAGATTTATTAGATAATATTAAAGATGATAATAGTGAATTAAAACCTGAAAGTATTGAATCAGAAAATGATAAAGAGGGATCTGATATTGATACCCCAATTGAGGATATTGATTTAGCAAAACCTGAAGTTGAAGATTCTACTGAGGAAGAAAATACTAAATTAGATAATCATGAGATTGAAGAACCTTATTTAAGCGAATTATCAAAAGAAGATAAAAAAGAAGAAGTTGATGAGGAAGTTAAAGTTGAAGGACCTTTGCTTAAAACAAATCCTATGACTAAAAAAGATATCTATGATTTATTGAATGGTATTCCATTATCTGGATCTAGTGCTGATAAGAAGAGTTATGCTCAAGAACTTGATGATAGTGCCGTGATTGATAAACCTGATAATGCTCAAGAAAATATGACTAATGTTTCTGATTATGCAACTCTTGATAATCCTGCTCAAAGTTTAGATAATAATGCTGTTATTGGTAAACCGGATGATCTTGCACCTCAAGCTCCTGTATCTTTAAGCGATATGGATAAAGTTGCTGAAGAACTTGATAGCAATACAAAAATTGGTGTTGCTGATTTACAAAGTGAAGCTCATAAATCTGTAGATGAAGCATTACTTGGTAAAGATACTGAAGAAGAAAAGTCTAATGATGATAATAAAATTAAAGTTGTAAATAAGAGACCTCGTAGAAATCTATTAAATAAAGTTGTAAATCGTTTATTTGGTAAAGGTAATGCTGTTCCAACTAGAACTACTGAGGATAGAGATGTAGAAAATCCAAAACTTCTTAATTTGGGTGACTTACCTGATGAGGTTGTAGATAAAAAAGTTGAAGAAAACCTTCATACTTCTAAAGATTATGAAGATGAAGAAAAGAATTCAACTACTCCAGTTGTACCTGATGCTCCTAAGCATGTTGAACAAACTGAGGGTGCTCAAGATGAAGAAGTTGTAAATAAAGTATTAACTAATGTTGATAATTCTTCTAATTATTCAACTGAATCTATAAATATTAAACCTGTTGGAACTGATACAAGCGTTATTAATGCTTTAACTCCTCAAGAAATTAGTTCGGTTTTAGCATCAAAGAAAGTAATTGATCCTAAACTTAGATTACAATATGAGACATTATGTTCAAATTATAATAATGTTAACGTTGTAGCGGGAAATGGAAAAACGGAAAGCCTTGTAGACTTCCTAATTGATAATGATACTTTAAGTAAGATTCCTTTGGATTCTGTTGTGGTTAATTCTGATGATGAAGAAATGTCTGGTAAAGACTTTATATTACAAGATTTAATTCCTTCTATTTCGGCTAATACTGCTGATAATGTATTAACTACTGATGAGGTAATTAATAGACATGTTAAGAGAATTAGTACTCGTAAAGATGAAGAAGAAATAGCAAAAGAACCTGAAAAACATACAGGATTCTTGAGAAGATTGTTTCATTAATATTTGAATGGATAAAAAGAGGTTTATATGGATTATGATATTTCAATTAACAAAGTTAATTTAAGTACGCATATAATCAATGAAATTAAAAGAATTGATGATATTGAAGGTAAAAGAATCCATGATTTATCTTGGTATGTTGGTAGATATTCAAGCGATGATGTTGTATATACTTTAAATGATAAAGATGAAATTGTTGGTTACTTATTAGTTGCTGGCATTTCTAAACAATTATATAAAGAAATTAAATCTGGAAAGTTTGATGATAATATAGAATTTGATTCAAAGTATTTTATACCTAAATCAAAGTACAAATATATAGATTCTATTAATATATTAGATAAATATCGTAATAAAGGTTATGGTACTAAATTACTTTATGAAGCATTAAAGGATAATAACATTAGAGTTATTGCTGTTGCCGATTCGGTTGGTGGTTATAATTTAGCTAAAAAACTTATGATTAACACAGGCAAAACTAATGCTAGTAAGATATTTGAAAAAAATACGGAAATTGATAAGAATACATTAATAATAGCATTGCTTGCTGCGATACTTGTTATGTATGCATTATTTATGTTTAGTGTATTTACAGGATTTAGATAATCCTGTTTTTTCTTGGAAAATTGACAAAATAAAAAAAATAGATATAATACGTATCAATCGGGGGTAAATATGAAATCTATTAAAGAAGAAACTATTAGCAAAATAGAAAATAGGATAAGTAATTTAAATATCAATGATAAAGATATTATTGTTGATAAAGTAAAAGATTTAAACATAAAAAAAGTATATGCTTTTAATAAGTATTTAAGTAAATTAAATTTAAATATATCTAATGGGGAACTAAATAGTATTGTTAGAAAGGAAATTAGTAGTCTTTAATATTTGACAAAAAAGAAAATTTATATATAATAAAGACTATTGAAAAAGGGGAAATTAAGATGGCAAGTTTTTATGAAGATTTAACTGATTATGATATAAGAGAGAATAGTAATTCTTTAGAAGGTTCTGTTAAAAAGTTTTTAAGTGGATATATTACTGATACAGATAATATAACTTATGAATTATTATTAATAGATTTATTAAAACAAATTAGAGATTTACATATTAATTCTTTATCTTGTGAATCATCTATTAAGATGACTAAAAAGGCTTTAGATGAAAGTTTGAAAAAAGCTAAGTTTAATTTAAATCAATATCAAAATGCTACTGAAACAACTAATTCTTTAAATAAATCAGCAATTGAGGCTACTCCTGAAGAAGCTTTAGTTATGAGAAATGTATGTGATTATTTATTAACTGGAGTTATGCGTGATAATTTAGGTGCTTATGAAGTTAATTCTCGTGATGTTGAAAGATTAACTAATAATTTAATTGATTTAAGAAATAATAAAAAGAATATTGATAGTACTATGTCTAAAAAGATTGATGAACTATTAGCTACTTATTATTTAATTGATGGTTATGGTATTGATCCATTAAAACAAATTTATAGTAATTCAAATGTTATGAAGGATTTAACTTATAAAGAAGCTAATCCTGATAGTACATTAGCTACTTATTTACATTATGCAATAACAGGTATATTTGGTGATGCTGACAATGATTTTCATATTACTAATCAAATAATTGGAATTATTGCTAAAGAAAATAGAAATTTAATAGATACTTATAAATTTGTTGGTGATATTGCTAAACAATGTGAACAACCTATTGCTGGTAATATTCCTAAACAAATTAAAGAATATGTTGATGTTCATGACTTCACTGATTCAGAAAAATATCTTCTATGTAAAAGAGCAGCAAATAATATTAGATTAAGAAAAAACTTTAATAGAAAGTAATAATAAAACTATAAAAGAAATTTTATAGTTTTTTTCATTTTATTTTCACTTTACGTTATTATCATATGATTATGAAAAAGAAAAAGAAGATTTTAATTTTTATGTTCTTATTTTCATTAATCTCTTTTGGATTAATCTTTTTTTGTGATAAAGAAGATTATGAAAACAGTAATGTTGATGCTGCTACAACAATAGCTGCTGAAAATGAGTATGATTACTATTCTTGCATTTATTATACTTATTCTGGTATTGAATCCTATGATGATGTAAATGCTGCTATTAAAGATTTGGAATCATATTTGGCTAGTTATGATGTATCAGTTTATTTTGAAGATCCAGTTACTGGTTTTTCATATTCTTATAATGAAGATGATATTTATTATGCAGCGTCTACTATTAAATTAGTTGCAGCTTTATATTTATATAATATGGCTGAGAATGGTAGTGTTAATCTTGATGATACTTTAGTCTATACAAGTAGTTATAAATATGACTCGTCTATTGATATGGAAAAATATTCATATGGTACAAGTGTATGTATTAGAAATCTTGTTAAATATGCTGTTGAAGATAGTGATAATTCAGCATATAGAATGTTGTTAGATTATATTGGATTTGATAATTTGAAGGCATATGGCAATAGTTTGGGTGCTCAATATACATTAGTTGGTGGAGATAACTATGGTGAAATAACTGGTAATGATGCTATAGCTTATTTAAATGAACTTTATGATTATTTTGAAACAGAAACGACATTAGCTGTTGAATTACAAAGTTATTTCATTGTTGCTGATGAGAATTATTTAGATTTTTCTGATGCTCAAGCAGCTAGTAAATATGGTGAATATTCTGAGTTCCATAACGAATTGGGAATTGTATATATTGATAATCCTTATTTGATTTCTATATTAACTCGTGAAGGAGATAATGAAGAATTAAATGAGACAATTAATGCCAAGGTTAGAAATATAATTGAGTTATTTTATGCTCATAGAAATTCTATTTGTCGTGCTTCAATGTACGACTAATTTCACATAAAAGTCACATAAATTTCATGAATAATTCTTTAGATGTTCATATAAAGTTCATTCCTTTAGTTTAATATTAAACGTGACAAGGAGGAAAATATGAATATAGAAATATTTAGACGTGTTGAACAAAAATATTTATTAAGTAAAGAACAATATATTAAATTAATGGATAGAATAAGTTCTCATGTTGAAAAAGATAAGTATTATAAATCTACAATATGTAATGTATATTTTGATACAACTAATTCAGATTTGATTGTCACTTCTTTAGAAAAACCTTTATATAAAGAGAAGGTTAGATTAAGAAGTTATGGTGTTCCCACGATTGATTCTACAGTGTTTTTAGAGATTAAAAGCAAATATAAAGGAATTGTAGGAAAACGTCGTGTTTCGTTTAAATTAAAAGATTTTTATGGGTATTTAAACGATAATACATATCCTGATTGTAATAAACAAATAATGAGTGAGATTGATTATGTATTTAAATACTATAATTTAGTACCTAAGTTATTTTTAGCTTATGATCGTTTGTCTTATTATGATAAAGATAATAGTAATTTTAGAATTACTTTTGATAGAAATATTAGAAGTAGGGATAATAATTTAAATATTGAAAATGGAGATTTTGGAGATTTATATTTTAATAATGATGAATGTCTTATGGAATTAAAGACACTTAATGCTTTACCTTTGTGGTTTGTAAGTATTATGTCTGAATTAAAAATATATCCAACATCATTTTCTAAATATGGAAGCATATATTGTAAAAATTTGAAGGAGGAAATTTATGTTTGATAGTATTTTAGGAACAAGTTTGACAGTAAGTAATTTTGCTGTTTGTATATTGGTGGCTTTAGGGCTTGGATTAGTTGTAGCCTTATTGCATATGAAGTCAGTAAAATCTAATAAGAATTTTATAACGACTTTATTTATATTACCTGCTTTAGTTACAGCGGTAATATTATTGGTTAATGGTAACTTAGGAACAAGTGTCGCGGTTGTTGGTGCATTTTCTTTAGTAAGGTTTAGAAGTATTCCTGGTAATTCTAGAGAAATACTTGATGTATTCTTTGCTATGGCAATTGGATTAGCTGTAGGTACAGGTTATATTGCCTTTGCAGTTGCTTTTACGGTAGTGTTATCAATTGTATTTTATATTGTTGATACAACTAGAATATTTACTAATGAAAGTAATGAAAAAATATTAACAGTTTTAATACCTGAGGATTTAGATTATACTGATTGCTTTGAAGAGTTATTTAGAGCTTATACAGATAAATATGATTTAATTAAAGCTAAAACTGTTAATATGGGATCTGTATTTGAACTTACATATTCTATTAATTTAAAAAAAGATATTAATGAAAAGGAGTTTATTGATAAGTTAAGGGTGAAGAATGGTAATTTGAAAGTATCGCTTACTCATCCACTTATTAATGAAGAATTATAGATTATATGAATAAGAAAATAATTATAACTTTAGTTGTTGTATTAGTCTTATTAATTGGATGTATTTTATATCTATATAAGGATAAAATAATGAATGCTTTAAGTACTAATGAATCTACAATGGAAGTTACAGATAGTGATGCTATTATGGTTACAACTACTTCGGATACAGAAATGGATTCGGATATTGATTGGTCTAAATATAGCACGACTAATGTTACTTTAGATGGTGATTATACAATTACATCTGGTGGTATTTATAGTTTTACTGGTAGTACTAGTGATGGATCAATAATAGTTAATACAACTGATAATGTTAAAATAATTTTAAATGGAGTTGAAATTACTAGTAGTGATTCACCAGCAATTAATGTTGTTAATGCTAAGAATGTATATATAGAATTAAATGGTACAAATACATTAAGTTCTACAACTACTTCTGAATTGGATGGATGTATTTATTCAAAAGACGATTTATTAA
>Ga0116181_1003363_pt1 | contig 12542 bp, 14 predicted proteins | sample AD_UKC075_MetaG_FD_89752 | JGI IMG/M metagenome (GOLD analysis project Ga0116181, IMG submission 89752) | Active sludge microbial communities of municipal wastewater-treating anaerobic digesters from USA - AD_UKC075_MetaG | ecosystem: Engineered > Bioreactor > Anaerobic > Digestate | place: USA...
GGGCTTCGTTTGATGGTTGATGTTTCTTAACCATTGACGAGGCGCTCCGCAGCCTTTGCGGCGCTTTCGCGAGAGAAAACTATGACTGACGCTTTTCAAGTGACGGGTGCGCATGCGCCTTCTGAATCCATTGCCTCGGATTCTTCCTTTCTCCTTCCTGCCGTCGCGATCGAAGAGACGGGGCCCAACGGTTTCGAACTGCTCGGGCTGGCGCCCGAGCTGATCCGCGCGGTCGCCGATCTGGGCTACACCCAGCCGACGACGGTCCAGCTCAAGACGATTCCCAAGGCCTTGCCGGACCAGACCCAAACCGCTGCGGGCCAGCGCTTCATCGATCTGATGGTGTCCAGCCAGACGGGCAGTGGCAAGACTGCGGCGTTCCTGCTGCCGGTCCTGCACACCCTGCTCAAGAACCAGGCAGAGGCGGAGGCCAAGGAGCGCGCGGCCTTTGACCAGGCGGTCGCCGAAGCGGCTGCCAAGGGCGAACCGGCTCCCAAGCGCCCCAAGCGCAAGGATCCGACCAATGCCCGCAACTTCAAGGCACCCAGCCCGGGTGCTCTCGTGGTGTGCCCGACGCGCGAACTGGCGCAACAGGTGGCGCACGACGCCATCGAACTCGTCAAGCATTGCCGTGGTCTGCGCGTTGCCAACGTGGTGGGCGGCATGCCCTATCAGTTGCAGATCGCCAAGCTTCAGAACGCCGACCTGGTGGTGGCCACGCCCGGCCGTCTGCTGGACCTGCAGCGCTCCATGCAGATCAAGCTCGACCAGGTCAAATTCCTGGTCGTGGATGAAGCCGACCGCATGCTGGACCTCGGCTTCTCGGACGACCTGGCCGAGATCAATCAGCTCACCAGCCAACGCCAGCAGACCATGATGTTCAGCGCCACCTTCGCGCCGAGAATTCAACAGCTGGCCATGCGCGTGATGCACGACAACGGCGCCTCGGTGCAGAAGATCCAGATCGATTCGCCGCAGGAAAAGCATGCCAACATCAAGCAGATCCTCTTCTGGGCAGACAATGCCGCGCACAAGCGCAAGCTGCTCGATCACTGGCTGCGAGACACAACCATCGATCAGGCCATCGTGTTCGCGAGCACCCAGGTTGAATGTGACGGCCTGGCCAATGACCTGCAGCAGGACGGTTTCAGCGCGGTGGCGCTGCACGGAGCCCTGAGCCAGGGCCTGCGCAACCGCCGTTTGATGGCGCTGCGGCAGGGTCAGGTGCAGATTCTGGTGGCCACCGATGTGGCGGCTCGCGGCATCGACGTGCCCACCATTACCCATGTCTTCAATTTCGGCCTCCCGATGAAAGCCGAGGATTACACCCATCGCATCGGTCGCACTGGACGGGCCGGTCGTGACGGCTTGGCCGTGACCTTTGCCGAGTTCCGTGACCGCCGCAAGATCTTCGACATCGAGCATTACAGCCACCAGCACTTCAAGGCCGAGACCATTCCGGGGCTGGAGCCTGCGCAGCGCTTTCCGGCGTCCGCGCCCGTCAAGTTCGGACGCTCGGGCTTCGGCGACCGCGGCCCGCGCGAGACCCCCTCGCGCGACCGCAAATTTGCCGGCGGCGCACGCGCTGGATTTGGCGGCGGCTTCGGTGGCGGCGACCGCCATGTGCGCGGGGGGCCGCGCCAGATCGGTGCGAACGGTTTCGGCGGCGAAGGCGGCTATGGCCAGCGGGAAGAGCGCAGCTACGATCGCCGGACAAGTTTCAACGACGGCTTCGGCGGTGCACGCAACGATGGTTTCGCTCCGCGCCGGGATGGATTCCCACCGCGCCACGAAGGCGCGGCGCCCCGCAACGAAGGCTTCGCCCCACGCGGGGGTGATTTTGCGCCACGTAAACCGGCTTTTGCCAAGCCCGGTGGCCATGGGGGCAAGCCTTTTACGCCTCGCGGTGACGCCCCGAAACGCAATGCGGGCACCAAGGTGCTGAAGATCAGCCGGGGCTAAGCCGGTCAAATCTCCAACAGAATAGCCCGCAGACCCGTTGGTCTGCGGGCTATTTTTTTGGTGCGGTCAGGTGGTCTTGTCGCAGCGTTGCGGCAAGGATCGAGATGCGGCCCTGCAACTTGCAGCTACCCGGGACGCAAGGGCATTGGTTCGGTCGGTGCAAAAGCGTCTTCCTCGCTCTTGACGGCTTCCGTCCACATGCCCCAGTCGGTATTGCCACCATTGCCTTCAATGACCTCCGGGGTTGGCAATTGGCCATGGGGTTCCCACTTGTCCTCCCACTGTTCCTTGAAAGCCTCAAGGTGACCGGCCCTGAGCGTCTGAGCAGGTGATGGCGACGGTGGCAACGGGTCAGGTGTTGGCTTGCCGATAGTTTGAGCGACGCCCGTCCCGGTAATTGATGGCTTCGTTGAGGCGTCGATGCTGGCGGTCTTGCCGCGCGTGAACAATTTCTTGAACATCACTGCAATATAGTCTGAAAAGTATGGTGAAGAATCGGTTGCGGTCGGCGGAAATGCTGACCGCAGAAAGAAAAAGCAGGTTCGAAAATTGAAGGACAGACTTCTTTCCACGCCCAGACGTTCCATCAAGACGGCGGGTCGTGGTTCCACCCACCATACCGGCCAACCTGCGTGGCGACGCCGAAATGGGCGCCACGTTCAACAAGGTGCCGTACGATGGGACGATCGATTCACTGGATCTGACCTGCCCCCTGCCGGAGCCCCGCTGAATGGGGTCGAGCGCTCGCGATCAAAGCCCACCAAAGGGCGCCGCGACGCACCGTGAAACACGAGACCTCCCGATCGGGTCTGCGGCGGGCGAACCGCGATGTGGAATTTTCCAGGTCCGTTCGCGTTGTTCAATTACTTCGGAATCAGCGGCATCGGAACCGTTGGTGCAAACGGGATCTCATCGTGTGGCACCGTTGTCGCAAAGGCGTTCTTCTCGATTTCAACGGCTTGTGCCCACGAGTCCCATTCCGTTTCGCCACCGTTGCCTTCGATGACTTCATGGGCCATGTGCCACTTGTGCTCCCATTCCTCACTGAAATCATCAGGAGAATCTTCCTGCGGCGGGACCGAAAGGGGATCTGGCGTGACAGGTTCCATCGTTGCCGGAGTGGTCTTCACACGCCTGAACAATTTCTTAAGCATGGCCTAGGCATGGTAGGGCACGGCCCAAGTTTCAGTTTAGGGAAGTTGCCTCAGGCCGGTAAGAAATTGGCGTATTTTCATATTTGCCGGGGCGAATGGTCGTGCCCGGAGAAGTCCGGCGTGATACGGGCACGGCGCTTGAAGGGGCCACAAAAAAAAGCCCGCCACGGTAGCCATGGCAGGCTTTCGCTGTCTGAGTGGTCTCGGATGGTGGGTTCTGACAGGCTCGAACTGTCGACCTACGGATTAAGAGTCTGAATACAGATATATTTGCCAGCGTTGATTGCCGCTGATAGAATCAATATAAATCAACAGCTTACGCAGAAAAAAACTGTGATTACAAACAGTTAAGTGTTGATTGAGATACGGTAGTTTTCAGGAAATTTGCTTACATCCATCGTTACATCCAAGCCGATGTAAGCAAAACTGGAGGGCAGCATGGCAAAAAAGGTTCCGTTCACCGCTGGCCGAGTGGCCGCTTTCCGGTGTCCGCCTGACAAAGTGCAGGCATTCTTGTGGGATGTGACCGCGCCGGGGCTGGGGCTGAGGGCAACGCCTGCTGGGAAACCCGCCTATGTGTTCCAGAGCAGGTTTCAGGACAAGACCATCCGCTTGACCATAGGTGGGCCGGACGCTTGGAGCATTCCGCAGGCCCAGGAAAAAGCCCGCGAACTCCAGCGCGAGATTGACGGTGGCCGCGACCCCCGCCATCTCAAGCGCGATGCGCTGGCTGCCGCTGCTGAGCGCAAAGCCGCAGACACTGCCAAGGCTGTGACCGTGGGCGAGGTGTGGGCCGCCTACATGGAAGCCCGCCACCAGCATTGGGGCGTGCGCCATCATGCCGACCATGCCAAGCTGGTTCAGGCCGGTGGCGTGCCTGCCAAGCGGGGCACGAAGGGCAGGGGTGTGACCGTGGCCGGGCCGCTGCATCCCCTTGTTGGGCTGCCATTGCGCGACCTGACGGCCCCCGTAATTGAGGCGTGGGCTGCCCGCGAGGCCAAGACCCGGCCAACCTCCGCCCGGCTGGCGTGGCGCTGCCTGAAGGCGTTTCTGTCCTGGTGCGCCGAACAGCCGGACTACGCACCCGCGCTGGCCGGTGGCAACCCAGCCAAAACCAAGAAGGCACGCGAAGCCTTGGGCCGGGCGGGGGTGAAACAGGATGCTCTACTGCGTGAGCAGTTGCCCGTCTGGTTTGCCGCCGTGCGCCAGATACAAAACCCGGTGGCCGCCGCCTACCTGCAAACCCTGCTGCTGACCGGCACAAGGCCTGGCGAGGTGCTGGGGCTGCGCTGGGACGATGTGAACACCAAGTGGCGGGGGCTGACCATCCGCGACAAGGTGGAGGGCGAGCGCGTGATTCCGTTGACGCCCTACGTGTCGCAATTGATTCACACCCTTCCGCGCCGCAATGCCTACGTGTTTCCCAGCGCCAGCCGGGGCAAGGAAGTGGGCGACACCCTGAGCATCCCCCGCGCCCAGCACATCGCCGCGTGCAAGGTGGCCGGTATCGAGGGGCTGACCCTGCACGGCCTGCGCCGTTCGTTCAAGTCCCTGACCGAGTGGCTGGAAATCCCTGCAGGGGTGGTGGCGCAAATCATGGGACACAAGCCCAGCGCGACGGCTGAAAAGCATTACACCGTGCGCCCGCTTGACCTGCTGCGCCTGCACCATGAAAAGATAGAGGCGTGGATTCTGGAGCAGGCCGGGGTGCAGTTCGTGGCGACAGTAGAACCGGGAAAACTTGCGCTAGTGGCCGGATAAGCCTGAGCCACACCAAACGAAACATACAAATATATATATACTTCAACCATGAAACCCATCGAGTTTCGAGGCAGCGCGCTGGATGACCTTCGGGGGTTTCCGCAGACCGCCATGCGTGAAGCGGGGTATCAGTTGGACAAAGTGCAAAGCGGCCTGACGCCGGACGACGCCAAGCCAATGCCCGGCATTGGCGCGAGTGTGGTGGAGCTGCGGATATGGGACGAAGCGGGCACGTTCCGCGTGGTCTACCTTGCCAAGCTGGCCGATGCAGTCTATGTGCTCCACTGCTTTCAGAAAAAGGCCCAGCAGACGGCCAAGCGGGATATTGAATTGGCCCGAAAGAGACTCAAAGAATTGATAAAGGAGCTCGCACCATGACCGACAAAAGGCGATTCACCAGTGTGTGGGATGCCATTGAAGACACGCCCCAGGAAGCCGCCAGCATGAAGGCGCGTTCGGCCTTGATGATGGAGCTGAGCCACGTCATTCAGGAACAAGGCATGACCCAGGCAGAGGCCGCCGCACTTTTCGGCGTGACGCAGCCGCGCATTTCTGACCTGATGCGGGGAAAGTTCAACCTGTTTTCGCTGGACACCTTGATGGACATGGCCGCCACGGCGGGTATGTCGCCGCAGGTGAAGGTATCCAAACCCCGGCTGGCCCGTCGCACAGTTCGGCGCGGCAAGGTTGCAGAGGCTGCCTGAAACACCGCGAAGCCCTGGCGCGGTTCACCCAGGGCAAACAGGCGGGGCCGGACTGTGCGCAAACACCGACCAGCCCCTGACCATAACGAAAGAAGGACTTTCATCATGGCTTCCCAAACTGTAAATCAAAACACCAGCGACGAACCCAGCGCGACGGCCGGCACCGATGCGGTGACCATCCGCCCGCGCGTCACACCGCGCCGCGCCAAGACCAGCACGACAAAAGCACCCCCGTCCAATCGGAAATCTTCGCGCGCCAAAAAGACAGTGACCCGCTGTCAGGGAATGTTCGAGCTGGGTCAAATCGACTTCGACGCCGTTCTTACCAACGAGGAATTTCAAGAGTACGAAGCCACCCAAAACGAGACTTGGGGCGTCAATCGCCGCATCGCCATGATTACCCTGGCCCGCAGCAAGGCGCAGCTTGTGGGCGGGTTTGGCAAAGCAGGCAACACCGACGCGTTGCTGGAAATGATTGAGCGCGTCCAGGACTGGAGCGACCACCTGAAGGCCAGCATAGAAATGGCTGAGATGGCATCCGCCCGGCTGATGGCTGTCGCCAGCGCCATCATTTACCACAATCACCCCACCCAAGACACTGCGCCGGCCGCAGCCTGACACCCATTCGCACCAGCTAGGCTCGCCTCGAAACCGGGCCGAAATGCGGGACACCTTCACCCGCCTGCTGGGGCATCCGTTGAAGGGCGCCGGGAAGGGGTGCTATGAGCAACAAACCACAGGATGTGAACAGCCGTGAATATTGGGAGTGGGCTGTAAACAACCCGGTTGAGGCTGGACTGAACGTGCGGCAGGTCAATGCAATGAAGGAAAGTCTAGACATGACTGACCCGTCATATTGGGAAAAGGTCATGGCTGACCCCAATGCTCACGGATTCGCACGCGAACACGCAGCCCAATTAGCCAATCATTTTTTGAAGGAACGCAAAGCCCGTGAGCCGACGAACGATGAAGTAGTGGGCTGGTGTGACTATCACCTAGAGGCCGCTCACTGGAGCGCGCTGAGTGACGTTGCTCCAACGGATGCCGCCATGCTCTTATGCCGATTCAATCCCAACGAGCAGAGTTACGCCGATGCACGCCTGACTACCACTGACGAACTGGGCCCAGAACACTTGGTCAGGCTGGGACAAAGACTTGCGGATATTTCCAAGACAGACCCAAGACCGAGAACATTAAGGGACTGGCACCAAACCGCACGAAAGAATGGCCTTGCCTATCATTCATGGATTGATGGCTATATGGAGGCAACAGCCGAGCGCGTGGCAGGCTCCACGCCGCCAGAACCCCAACCCGCGCTCGTAGTGAATGAGACAGTAGAGCAACGTCGCGCCCGTCATCTTGCCTTATTTGAGATAGAGGAGAAACTAGGGCGAGGGGCATTGCAGCGAGTCGCAGACAGTGTAGGGGTTGACCGCTCCAACCTTAGTAAGGATTTGGCAAAGGCGCGGGCTGCACGCTCTGAAAAAAAGCGATCCGGTGAGTGGACATCTCAACTGGTTCAAGGTGGCAAACGCAAGGTATAAGTTACCCGGAAGTTACCCCAAGTTCTACCCGGTTCCCCAGTGAGCGCGAGCCGGGTGAGTTACCCGGTTTGACGGGGTTGCATACCCCGATTTTGTACTTCACCACGAACACGAATCAACGTGTTTCGAAAGGTGAATATGCAAGTACATCAAGAGCAACAGTTTCCCCCGCTGGAACTGGAAACCCGCCCCACAGTAAACACCGCTGCCGCCGCGCACTATCTGCACCTTGCACCGCAGACCATGCGTATCTATGCGTGCCGGGAAAATGGCCCGCTGCGCCCGCGCCGCATCAATGGCCGCCTTCATTGGGTGACTGCTGACATTCGCAAACTGCTGGGGGTGTCCTGATGTGGGCCGCACTCCAACGCCTTGCACCGCGTATCTGGTGCGCTTCGCCTTCCCGCTGGTGGAGGGCCACGAGATGAAAAAACCCGCTTCACTTTCGACGGCGCAAGCGGGCTTTTTCCCAGAGGCTGACGCCCACGATTCTACCCAACGACCCGTCAAGTTTCACGGAACAGACAACCCCCGCGAACTTCGCGCGATTGCACTGCTACTGCGTCGGCCATCGGTCCCACGCGAAGCACTCGACCACGAGGTTGGATGCTCCAACGGTCCCGACCTGATAGCCCGCCTGCGTTCCTACGGGCTTGGATCTGAACACCTGCCATGCACCCGTATCGTGGTCATAGACCGTGATGGCTGCAAGTGCAAGCCCGGTGTCTATTGGTTCACTCCACAGGGCCGCCGCGCCGTCATCCAATGGCTGCGTAGATGCCAGCAAGGTGGGCGGCCATTCGCTGCGAAGCCAGGAGTCGGTGCGGCATGAGCAAGTTGAAAGCCCAACGAGACCCGCGAGGTCACAGCCTGCGTGTGTATGCCGAGATTTATGACAGCCCAGCATTCGCGGCACTTTCACCGCATGACGTGCTCGCCTATCTCGCGCTGCTGCGTGAACTGAAGGGATACAACAACGGTGATTTGTCGCTACCACTGAGCCGCGCCAAGACGTGCGGAATCAGTCATCCCAAGACCTTAGCCCGTAGCCTTCGCGCTATCTGTGCCGTGGGGCTGGTGGCTATCACCCGCAAAGGTGGCTGCACCAAAGGTGGTCAGCGCCTGCCAAACCTCTACAGGATGACCGACCGCGAGTGTTACGACATCCCGGCAAAGCATCTTGAGGCTACGCCTGCAAGCCACGAATGGAAGCGAGTGCGCAGCATTCAACACGGTCACGACTTGATTCAGGAGGTCGAAGATGCCGCCAAAAATGATGATTCAAAAACGAAACGCCTAGGGCACGCCGTGCCACTGACCATGGCACCAGGTGAACCGGTCAAGGCCAAAACTAGGGCACTGCGTGAACCATGGAATGACGGACTAGGGCACGCCGTGAACATGGCAAAAAAGAGCTCAAACCCAATGCCGGCGTTGGTTTCGGAGGGTTTTAAGCCTGCACCTGAAAAAGCAGGCCATAGGGCACCGCGTAGCACTCCTTTATATGTTTACCAGTCCATAGGGCAGGAAGCCTGCATTCAAGAGCATGGCATCTATCGCCGATTGACCGCAAAGCCCGAGCGCCTTTTCACCGGATTGGTGAACATACCGCAAACATTCACGCATTGAAAGACAGGCAACATGACCGACACACTCACGCACCACGAACTGACCGCCGAATGGGTTGATGACAACCGTGGTCGGGCCATCATGCTGACCCAGCCAGCCGACAACTACGACGACCCAGGCTCTGTCCTGGTTCATCCGTGGCAACTTCGCGCCGTCTGCGAGCAATTCGGCATCATCGCCAGTGACCGTCAGGCTGCCAGGACCATCGCCATACTGACCCGCCGCCTGCACCTGCTACGCGTCCGTATAGACCGGCTGCATGACTACCTGCTGAATCACTCTGACCACAAACACGCGGACCTGAGCTATGAATTGACCTATGCGACGGCGACCGCCGAACTGGCCGATGAGTTCTGCGCCGAACTGGTCACGGATGGCGAACAAGTGGTACCGCCAGAGCGAAGGCCTGTCTCGACTGAATTGCTTTGATTGAGCAAAGGAGGTTCAAAGATGACCGCTGCAAAGACGCGACTGCCCGGACGCTGGAAACCCGGCGAAAGTGGTACCCCTGAAGGCCGCAAAACAGCCCCGGGCCCTTACCCTGTCCGATGGCACCCTGACCGACCAAAGCCGCGCCGTGCTGCCATCCGTGGCCGCTGGCGAGCTGGCGCCGGGGCAGGGGGCTGCGCTGCCCTGGTGCAGGCGGGCGAAGAATTTTTAGGCGCCACGCGCACGCGCGCGAAGGCAATGCAGCCATGACCGCGAACTATGCGCGCATGTGTGAGGCAATCGAGTAGACCGAACTAATGGAGCAGCTATGAGTAACGACACAACTTTGCTTCCGGAAATGTCCGGCACCCCAATATCGCCCCAAGGTCGCGCCAGGGGTTTGCGCCTGTACCGGGCTAACCATCCTCGTGTGGATTACTACCCGTCACAGAGGGCGAAAGAGGCGATAGACAACCTGCGAAAGCGGTGCCCGACGCATTGCACGGCATCACTGATTGATGCGCTGGTTCTGGAGGGTGCAAAGACACTTTCCGGAAATAGACAGGGACAAGGTTAGGGCAAGGGTGCGAAGTTCTCGGACAAATACGCGCACCTGTACGCGCACGCGCGCGCGAGGCAGGGTTAGTTTGGGGTGACGGGACGGGTAGGTACCGGAGACGGTTCCAGCAGAAGCCGACCGTTCCGCGCGCGTGCGCGCGCTAGGCTAAAGGCATTCACACAAACATCAACTAGAGGGTTGAAAAACCCTGCGCTCCCCGCATGCGAAAAGTCCAGAATGTACGGCTCAGAAGTTTCCTATTTCGTTTGACTGCGAAAGAGAACATGATTGGCCTATCAGGTCGCGTTTACCTATCGACTTGAAAACGCTCGCGCATGAAGTTCATCCAATAAAGAGAAAGTACCGGTGCTCCGACAAGAAATGATTTCAAGGTTGCGCGGAAGCACCCTGTTGCTGGCCCTGTTCATTTGGGCGAATGCGATAGGGCCAGTTCTCTGCCACGCGAAGGCGCCAGCCCCGGGAATTGAGGGTGCTAAGTCCGCTTTTGAATGTCGGAACGCACTCGCAGTGAGGTTCAAGACCCTTCCAGAAGACGTAGACCAACAGGCACTTGAAAGGTGTTTGCTAGGGGAATCGCCTAACGGCAAATCCAAACAGAATAAACCAGTCTCGCAGGCGCCCAAGAACAAAAATATTCTTGACTATCTGAGAGACGCTGAGGGGGAAAAGGAAGCAAAAAAATCACAGGATGAGTTCTTGATACTGCGGGAAAAGGCCGAGGCTGGCGATGCCGAAGCGCAGTTTGCACTCGGTACCAGGCTGTCGAACGGGCTCAACTATGACAAAGATAGGAAGCCCACCATTAATTACGAAGGCATATATTGGTTACGAAGAGCTGCCAACCTAGGACATGTTGGAGCACAGGCCAAGGTCGCGCAGATTGATGCCGAAAAAAGCCGCGCCAACGTCGATATGCCGACGGCACGGGCAAGTCCACACAACGGCAATTTAGTTGACCTCGATGCGCCTGAAAAGACTGTCACACACCCTAGTCCCGGACCATTGGATAAGTTGAAGGAACCACTAGCAACAGTTGCAAGCACTTATGACGGTGACGCCAAAAAGGCAAGAAGCACCATTGACTTGACTGGCACAGTGGTTTTTTGGCTTTTGCTAATCCTTGGTATGACTGGCTATCTCAAAATGCGCAGCCACGAGAAGGAAACATGCTCCCAAGCGACGTCATTGCCAAGTGATGGACTGATTGGTATTCACGGTTGGCTGCGGTTCTTTGTCATTTCCCTTGGCATTCTCGGGCCTGTTCTTACTTTTGGCAGGAATGCTGTAGGTTTTCAAGAGGCTGAAAGGACCTATGCCGTACTGGTCAACTCCGGCGAATGGGCGACCTACAAGACCGCTGTTTGGCTGACGCTCGCAGCGTTTTCATCGTTCAGCATTTATGCGGCGCTCCAGCTGCGGTTCATTTGGAAACTGCCGTCAGTTAGGCTGGCAAAGATATCAGTTGCATCTTGGCCGGTTGCCAGTGTCGTTATTGCTTTTTTTATTCCGAAGATTGTGTTTCCAAGCGGGTCGATTCTTGCCGCTGTTGACCCGCAGTTTATTGTTTCGTTCGTCTTGCAAGTGTTCTTCACTATTGTTTGGATTTTCTATCTTTCACGGTCCAAGCGTGTACGTGCAACGTACACTAGTCGCTCAATCGACGCTGGAGCGCTCAATAGTGAAGCGGGAAATCTTTCAACTCCGAACATCGTCGTGTCGCCTGTCGCCGAGTTGAAGTCGCCGGATTCGACTCTCGAAGGAGTGACACGAAACGACCTAGAAGCACGAGGGAGTTCCAACCAAGCGTTTGCGATTGCGCTGGAAGAAGTAGAAGGCGGAAACATCGACAAGGGGCTGTGGGCACGCCTGTACTCCGAGACTGGCGGCAACGAAGCCAAAACCACGGCTCGGTATATCAAACTCAGGGCGGAACAGATTGCCTGACCATCCAGCGAGGCGATGAATTCGGAACCGCTGAGCGCAGCGCCTGCTAAGGGCGACGGCGCGCCGCTCCCGCATGATGACAGTAGGATATCGGGCCTACGCGATGGCGCTGAACTGGACGCTAACGCTACTAAGGCGGGGTTTGTGGCGTGATGCTGAGCTCAACCGCCATTGGTCTACCGTAAGCCCAAGTGCGGTGGCTTACTTCTCGGAGAGGTACGCGCCCGCGCGCGCGAGGCTGGGTTGGCGCAGAGTAACGCGATGAATATGGGCAGTAAACCATTGAAAAGGACCACGTTTTATCCGGTGTACTTCCGCACCGTGAGAACAGGTGGCCTAAAGAAAACCGTGTCATGAAATGGGTCACGGGGTGGAGCGGTCTCAGGCCGCCACTCCGGGCTACCCGTGCGGCGGGCCCGGTCCATTCTCAGGACAACGTAGTACATCAATGCAAGGTGATGTTTTACATGGACGGGGCAATGCTGAAAGAACCACCCTAGAGGGGACAGCATGGCGTCTGGACAGGTCCTGACGCGCAATGTGCGCTGGTCCATAGGTAGAAGCACTCCGTCCTGGCAACACTGTTCCAGCGGCAGCCACAGCGAGTACTCAACGATATAGCAATCCCATCCGTACTTCGACCGCTTGAAGTCCGGGTCCGCGAGCGCTTGGATGCGAAAGAGATCCAATTCGTCCGCAAGTTCGGCGCATTTGACCTGCCCCCATTCACCGTACCAATCAAAAGTGGAAGTCCGGGTTCAAGGGTAATCGATTTGTTGTTGAGTTGAAGGGTGCCCAGCTGCATCGCCAGCGCGCTGGCGATGCAGCTCGGCGA
>Ga0116181_1003366_pt1 | contig 12532 bp, 2 predicted proteins | sample AD_UKC075_MetaG_FD_89752 | JGI IMG/M metagenome (GOLD analysis project Ga0116181, IMG submission 89752) | Active sludge microbial communities of municipal wastewater-treating anaerobic digesters from USA - AD_UKC075_MetaG | ecosystem: Engineered > Bioreactor > Anaerobic > Digestate | place: USA...
AGCCTGGGGCTGTACCAGCGATTGCGGTTGTAGTAGAGGCCCGTCGCCCGGGGTGACAACGGCTCGTAGTTGGATGCGAACGTGTAGAAGAACAACCCCTGGTGGCCGACCGTGTTCTGAGTTCCGGTGGTCAGCCCCGGCTCGTTGGCGTACTCCGGCTGGCCGTAGGGATCAAACGTGTACTCGGCCAACACCGTCGGGGCCTGGCTTTGCGGATCGGCCGGCGCGTTCAGGATCGCCGCCACGTTATAGTTGGCGTCCTGAAGCATGTACATGAACTGCTGGTTGCCGACCGAATGGAAGGCCACCTGGGCCACGAACTCATCCACGTACTCCGGCCCGTAGATAAACTCGCGGGTCGTCCGCCAGGCGGCCTCCGGCACGTAGGGCGGGGCGCCGACCGCCAGGACCTCGTCTCCGGCGATCTGCTGGATGCGCCGCACGCCGTCGTAGAAGTAGCGCTCCACGGTGAACAGCGGCCGGGGCGGAGCCACGGGCTGCGACGCCGGGCGGCGGACCTCCACCAGCCGCCCCAGACCGTCGTAGACCATCTGCAGCACCAGCGGGCCAATGTTAACAGACGGGTCACTGGGGGCGATCTGTCCGGCTGCGTTGAAGCTGCCGTGCCAAAGCCTACCGTCTTCGTTGACCTGTACCAGCCGGTTCCAGGCGTCATACTGGTAGACGTACTGGCCGTCGTACACGAGGTTGCCGGCCAGATCGTGGACAAAAACCTGCGACCCCTGATTTTTGATCTGGTTGGCATGGTCCACCACCTGCAAGAGGTAGTTGCCGCCCTCCCTCACCCCGTCTCCGTTGTAGTCCATCCAGTGGTCCAGCCGGTTCCAGTTGCCCAGCAAGTCCAGGTCCCAGGCGCTCTCGCGGGAAAGTGTGCCGGGCACGTCCACCACCTGCGGCCGGCCCTGTTCATCCAGCACCAACTGGCCGTCGGCGTCCACCTGCAGCGGCCCCAGCCGGGCGCCGATCAGACGGTTCAGGCCGTCGAAGCTGTAGGCATAGGAATAGGGATTCTCCGGGGCGCCCTGGGTCCGGGCCGCGGCCAGGCGGTTGCCGGCCAAGTCATAGGCGTATTGATAGCGCAGCAGCGGTGCAGGCAGGGCCGGATGGGTGAAGGCCAGGTCCCGCACCCGGCCGAAACGGTCCAAGCCGGCATAGCCGGACCCGCCCGCGAAGCTCTGCACCACCCCATTGCCGTAAGTGAAGGATGTTCGCCGGGAAATACCCATGTAGGCGTACCCGGCCACCTGGCCGGCCACGGAATCGGTGATGGAGACCACCCGATCGAGGGCGTCATCGATGCTGCCGGCCGAGCCATAGCCGAAGGTCAAGATGCGCCCGGGGGCCGCCGGCGTCTCCGGCCGGGCCGGGTAGATCATCTCCCGCAGGCGGTCTGAGCCAGCCCCCCCGCCGTCACCAGGGCGGTAGGCCCAGTCATAGGTCACGCAGGGCGTGCCGGCCTGCACCGGCCCGCCGTGGGCCTGGCGCTCTTGGATCAGGTTGCCGCGCGGGTCATAGTCAAAATCGCTCTGGAAGAGGATGGCCCCGGCGGCGTCCAAAGTCGTCACCGTGTCCGGCTTGCCGTCCGCCGTGTAGGTGTAGCTGATACTGGCGATCTGCGGCGGCGGGACGTAAGTCGGCGTCACACCGGGGGCATAGGACGGAGCCGAGGTGACGGTGACCGTCACCAGCCGGCCCAACTCGTCGTAAGCGTAGGCGAAGATGTTGCCCTTGCGATCTTGCCGGCTGGCCACCGAACCGTCGGAGTAGTACGTGAAGACGAAGTCGGCCGTGATCTGCGGCTGGCCGGTATCCGGGTTGGGGTAGTGGACCGCGGCGATCCACGACTCATTGGCGCTGATGGCCGCGTGAGCGCTGTCCACGACGGTGGCCCCGTAGCGGAACTCGGTCACCTGCAGCTAGCCGTCGGTCGCGAACCAGTTGATATCCGACCATTGCTGCACGGGGACCAAAAGGGCCGCCATCTTGAGCAGCCGGGCGCTGCTGCAGCCTTCCTGGGCATCGGCCCCGGCGCATTCGTACAGATACGCAGTCTGCCGGCGCAGGCCGGTGGTCTTGCCGGCATGGTTGTCGTCTTCGGTCACCAGGATGAGCCGGCCCAGGCCATCATACTCGTTGCGCGTGACTGTACCGTCCGGGTGGAAGGTGACCGCCTGCCGGCCGGCCGAATCGTAGCCGTAGCAGGTGACCAGGGCGCCCGGGAAGGCATCCGCGTTGCAGCCGACCAGCGTGTCGCCTTCCATGACGGCCGGACAGTGCGCCTCCGACCAGTCCTGGGGCGGCGTGCCCGGCTGGTAACCATCGGTGTTGGTGCCGAAATCTACCGTGGCCAGCAGCTTGCCGGCACGGTCATACCAGGTGTAAACGTAGCTGTTGATGGCCGGACCGCTCTGCGAGGCCCGCTCCATACGCACGGTGCGGGTGGCCGAATCGCTGCCCTTGTCGTCGTAGAAGGTCTGCGTACTGGCGATGGTCTCGCCGGCAGCCATGGACTCGGAGAGGATCTGCCGGCCTTTGGCGTCGTAGGTGTACTTCTGGACCGGCGAGCCGGGCGAGTGCACCTCCAACGGCCGGTCGGCGTGGTCGTAGTAGGTGATTGTGGCCGTGTAGGCGGGCACGCTGTCCCCGCCCGCGGGCGGCACAACGCACTGGTAGGTACGGACCTCTTCGATCTGTCCGCGGTGGTTGTAGATGTTCTCGACCAGCGATGTCGGCCGGGGCTCGGCACTCAGGATCGATCTGATCAGGGCATTCGAGGGGGAATCATCCGGCCCCATGGTTCGCGGATCCACGCCGGCCGGCACCGTGTTGCCATATTCGGCCACGATCCGCGGCCGGTCGAGGTTGTCATACCAGGTCAGTGTGTGGGTCAGGGGCTGGCCGGCCGAATCCTGCTTCTGGACCCAGACTTCGCGCATGCGCCAGTCATACTCGTACCTGGTGATCCAGCCGATGGTGTCCTCATTGTTAGTCGGGATGGACGAGTCGGCATTGGAACCCTCGAGGTGGTACTGGTTGTCGGGTTTATCGTTGTAATGGCGGATCTCAGTGAGCAGGCCCGCATCGGTGACTCCGGTGCCGTAATAGCGCTTCTCAATGAGCACCATGTTGTCGGGATACGCAGTGTCCGGGTCCCAGCAATGATTGACCTCCGGAGTCTCGCCCGGCTGGCAGACCGGCGGAGCCGTTCCCCATGCCTCGTGTTCGTCGTTGGTACCCAGGTAGGTGGCCCGCAACCGGTTGAATTCATCGTACAGATGCCGGGTGATAGTGCCGTCGGAACCTTGCTGCCGAGCGATCTGGCCGGAAGCATCATAGGTGATGCCGGCTTCCGTGGAGAGCCCACCGGCGGCCTTCTCAACGCCTTTGACACGCCCAAACTCATCGTACTGCGGTTTGCTCTCGGCGATAACCTCAAACGTTTCGTCTTTCCCGTCCGGGTCGCCGGAGAAGGCAATGATTTTGATATCCTTGGAGGACACGAGGCCCTCCGCCTCAAAGATGTTGAGCTTGGCGGGGGAAAGGGCTTGCCACGCATCGTCGGCGAACAGCAGATCGTTGAAGATCCACTGCTGTAACTGGTTATTCTCGGTATCTTCGACGTAGACCACGCGGTTCTCGCGACCGTTGGGGAAGACGGTGCGAACCAGGCCGAAGATGGGATCATATTCGTAAGTGGTGGTCAGGTTCAGGGCAGTTGCATTGGTGGGGTCTCCTGGAACACGCCGGCTGAAGCCCTCTGGGCCGGAATTGGAGGAATCCACGATGCTGGCGGTGGGCAGGCTGCCGGCGCCAGAGCTTTCATCATAGCGGGTTTCGTTAACGAAGAATCGGTCATACACACCGGCTCCGGGTTCTTGAGGATCCTTGAGCAAACCGGTGCCGTGCCATGTCTCGTTGCCCTGATCGTTGTAGGCGAACTTCTCGACCGCAAAGTAGGTCTCTCCGCTCTCAGCGGTCTGCCTGGTGGCCGACCTCACGATCTGCTTGGTCTTGATGGCCGCATCCTCAGGCTTCTGCCCCTCTTGAGGGTCGAAAAACTCGTAGTGAGTCTCAATTATTTCGGCCTGATCCGGTGCGTGGGACTCAAGGTTTGCCACCGGCTCACGGAAGCGAATCTCCTTGGTCACCAACTCAGGTCGGCCTTCGATGTTGCGCTCATAGGCCTCCAGGAAACGTACCGCTCCGTTCGTGCCTTGTTTAATGCCAACGGCCTTCAGTTCGCCTGGTATCTCCTCACCGTTGTCATCCTCGATGTCGTCGAAGTACTCGTAGGTGAAGATGAGGCCCTGATTGGTTCGCTCAGGCGAGGGCTCGGGCGGCAATGTGTCCCAGCCCGTTGTCCGCCTTTCGACGATTCGGCCCTTGTCGTCGTACTTCTTGAACTCGGAGAAGCCCACCTGGGACGTGATTTGGCCGTACTTCCAGGTTCGGTCGCGCACGATCATGCCCGCAGCGGTCATTTCGATCATCCGCCGGCTCTTGATGCGGTATTCTTCGGTTCCGTTGTGGACCGCCGGCGCGTCCGGGTCGTCGTCATCAGCCAACTCATCGACAACGGTGATATAGAATCGCCATGGCTGCTCGGAGACATCGAGCTCCAGTAAACGGCCCAATCCATACCCAGCCCCTCCGCACCAGATTCCAGTCGATGTCCCATTACTGATATACCGATAGGGGTAATGCGTATTGCCAGGCCAGAACTCAAACTCCAGGAAGGGCGAGAAGGGCCAGGTATAGATCATCTCGCTCAAATCGCGATAGTAGTCCTCCGGGTAGGCTCGATAGCGGTAGAAGCGGAACTGTCCCGGCGTGCTGCTTCCGTACCGGCGGATCTCCAGTTTGGCCACCCCGCTGTCCTCTAAGGCGAGTTTGTCCGGGTCGCCGCCGATTATCCCCCGCAACTCCTCGTTCAAATCAGACAACTGGAACGGTACCCAGTAACCAAACCTCCGATCGCCCGTTAGCGGGCCTTCGATACGCACGCTGGCCACATCCGAAAGGGAGCGTGCCTGGGCAGTTTGCATCTTGGCATCCCAGAACAGAACCTTGTCTGAGTCGCTCAAGCTGAGCAAACTGTTCACCGCGGCGTTCTCCTGTTGCGGGCGCACTGCGTTCTGGCCTTTGAGGATCGCGCCGATCGTCGCGTTATCGTAAATCGCCTTCAGGAAAGGCGCTGACATGTCGCCCCCATAGCGATACATCGAATACGTTGATCGCTTCACCTCTTGGCCATCGGGGGCCTGGCTGCGCCGCGTAATTCTGGATTTGAGGAGATGATAGCCCTGGCTCAAAGTCAGGTCTAAGCCCAGTTCTTCATTCGCCCCCCGGACGCCGTTCGGACCCTCGCTATAGTACGTGCACCGTACCTTGCACCCGTCGCCAACATACACGTATGAATCCCACTGCGGGGACGGGGGATCATCGTACAAGTACTTGGCCTCAAGCACCCAGCCTGGGGGGATGGCCTCGTGGTTCATCTCCTCCGTGGCAGTGATTGAGGTTTCGGCGCAGAAGCGGTCAAATTCGAGCGTGAGGCATCCAGATGGGATGTCAACTGAACCCTCGTACACATGAATCGAATGCAACGCCCGCGGATGGAAGACGCTGTCTCCACGCAGTTGACCCAATGGATCGCTGGGGTCCTGATGCCGCCCCACAATCCCGAATCCGCGATGGGTGTAAAGCAACGTCCAGGCCGGTTGGGTCTGCTTGGCGGCGAAAAGCTGGATGGCCTTGAGCTGGCCCCTCTGGTTGCAGGTCAGACAGCATTCGGCACAGGTCGCCGTCCTGGGATCATCCTGGTTGAACTGATAAGGCTCACAGTATTCGTAGACGGCCCTGTTGCCGTATCGGTCCTCGATCTGCGTCACCAGCCCATAATACGGCACGCCCCCCGGATACTTGCCCGCAAGGTCCGCAGGCCAGTCGTATATGCAGGACGGCGCGGCATGCATCCAGTCGGGAACATCTTCATAGTGGGCCTTGATGGTGTACTTGATGCTCCTGCGGTTGAGCCAGAGGTAAAAGTATTCGGGGGCTTTCACCAGGCGTCCGTCACTATCCACCTGCCCGTCGTTGTCCAGCACCGCATCAAACCAGTATGGGGCCACATAAACCGGCCGACCCTTGCTCTTGCTGATCGCCTCGTTGTACTCGAAGGGAATCTGATGATGGGCATCGGGTATGAAGTAGCATTTCCTGGGTTCGCCATGATTCCAGTAGTAGTCGGCGTCGATCAGGAAAATGGGGTTCTCGCTCATCATCCAGTAGAGGCCGTTCCAGTCCCAGTAGCCGTCGGTGGGGAACACATGCCGCTGGATTGATGCATTTGGACCGTCCCGGAAATGCTCGGTGGCTTCAAAATGGGAGTAGGTTCTGATGTGCCGGAACACCGCCCCGCCAAAGGGCAATTCAAAATCCAGCTCCTGCACCAGGGGAAACCCGGTCACCAGATCGATGAGGTCAGACTGGGTGGGACGCTCCAGGAACCGACTGCCGGCGGCCGAGGAATGCGCCACTTCCCGCGAAACCAGCGGGGATGAGCTGAGCACCGGGTCCACATGCTTGGGTGGCAAATCTGCGGGGACCAGGCCCAGATCCAGGCCGAGATTCAGCCACATCTCGTTGGCATTACGGGGATGCCAGGGATCCCAGTTATTGGGTCCGTAGGGAAGGCCCGTCTGGGCAACGCCCACACACCCACCCTTCATCCATCCGGCCGTCTCGCAGTCCTCGAACCGCGTGACCGCGGCGTTGGCAGTACACCAGGGCTTCCCGGCGACGGACACGTAGACCGTATCCTCCCGGGAGCAACCCACGCAATTCAGATCCGCATACACCGAAATGCCGGCGCTGGGATAGCGTCCTTCGTCGCGTATGCCCTCCATCCACAGTATCAGGGGCACATAGGCGATGATGCTTTCGGCGATCGCCCGCTGGAGGTAAGCCTGATCCGTCTCATTGAACATGCCATCCCGGTTGACGTCACCAGCGGCATCAGGATCGAAATCCGGATAGGTTGCAAACAGATGCTGATACTGCTGTTCGTAAGCAGCACGATCGTTCAGCGCCAGACTCATGGCCTGAACGTCAGCCGGCGAGGTCAGTTGTCCATCGCCGTTCATATCCCCCAGGATCCACAGCCGATGCGGGACCGGAGTGTCGGATCGGATTGCGTCTGAAGACAATGAGCCGCGGCCCGGCGAGCGCCACAGGCGAATGGTCTCATTCTGACCCGCATACCAGAAGGAGACATGGCAGTTCACGATCGCAAAGGCCGACGCTGCGCTGTTCGGCCGGATCTGCACCACGACTGGATACAGGTCATCCTCGGATTCCACCGGACCGTCCTGGTCCATATCAGCAACGCCGTTGTGGTCATCGTCATCGTTGTTGAGAGGAATAACCTTTCCACTCAGACTCGTCGAATCCTCAATCGTCTCTTCGTAAGAGGTGCAGCCGGGCCTGTTCCGGCCGTCATTGTTGTCAGAATCCACGTCGACATCTGCTATGCCCGCCTCGTCGTCCGAGCACGCATCGCCCACGCCATCGCCGTCCTTGTCATCCTGTTGCTGTGGATCGGGGTCACCCGGGTTGTGCGTGTCGATGCAGTTGTCACAACCATCGCCGACTCCATCACCGTCGAAGTCATATTGCTCGGGGTTGGCCCACTGCCGACAATTGTCGCAGACGTCTCCGACTCCATCTCCGTCCGTGTCACTTTGATCCGAATTGGAAATGAGCGGGCAGTTGTCCACATCGTCAGGGATGCCATCACCGTCATCATCGGGATCGCAAATATCGCCGATGCCGTCGCCATCCACGTCACATTGCTGACCAATCCCTTCTCCGCGATTGACGGTCCCGTCACTGCCATCCTCGATCTTGCCATTCTTATTGCAGTCGGTCGGTTCAGTATTGCGAGGGTTGGCGTCCGTCGGGCAATTGTCACAGGCATCGCCCAGGCCGTCGAAGTCAGCGTCTTCCTGGCCGGGATTGGCTACGTTCGGGCAATTATCGCAGGCATCCCCAATGCCATCGGCCGTCTGCCCCACGAGCAGCTCGCCCTGATCCTCCTGACCTGGGTTACTGTGCAGCGGGCAGTTGTCCTCCGCGTCGAGGATACCGTCGTTATCATCATCGTTATCACAGGCATCTCCGCCACAACCAGGATCGGCCAGACATCTCTCGCGGGCAAAGGCGTGTTGGTCAACCGGGATGGACGCATAGTTGGGACTGTCCTGATCCGAATCCTCCTGTCCTGGGTTGGGGATCGACGGGCAGTTGTCACACAAGTCGCCGACGCCGTCGCCGTCTGAATCCGCCTGGTAGAAGCGCTCCGGCTCGTCGCAGTGCAGACAGGCCTGCCAATCCACATACTCAGGACACATCTCCCCCGGACAGTTGCCACACTCCTCCGGAACGGTACATCGGTCGCAGGCTGTCCAATCGAAACTGTTGGCCACCGTGGGGCAGTTGTCATACTCATTCAGCACATGATCCTGGTCGAGATCAAGGCTTTCGCAATCCATGCACCACTTGATCTCAAAGGTGTCCAGGATGCCATTACAATTCTGATCGCCACAACGAGGATCGCCCGGCACACCCGGCCCCCCGTTGTCGCACAACTGCAGCATGTACAAGTCGTGGTAGTCCACATCGTTGTCGGCATCGAGATCGGCCCAAGGACACTCGTCATACAAGATGACAGGGGATGCGTCATCCAGGTACCAGTGTGAACCGATACACCCCTGGACAATGCCAAAATCGTCCTGATCTACATCGCCGTCGAAGTCCAGGTCATAGGGCGGGATCGTAAATGGACACTCGCCCGGCGAACCCGCGCTCATGGCCATGCTGCCCGCTGGCACAGTCCCCTCTGTGAATCCGACATCTGCAGGAGTGGCAGCCTCCTCCAGACCGATCCCGGATGGTTGGCTTTGCGGAACACCTTGTTCCAACAGGCCACTCAACTCCGCCTTCATATAAGGCCGACCCACCCGGAATGGCCGCTTGATGGGGATCACCTGCGGCTTTCGGGCTGGAGATCGTGTTACTGCCAGACCAGGGTCCGCAATCAACACACGCTCACGGCGAACCGTTTCCTCGCTGGCGTCCAGCGATAAGGTCTCAATGCCTGTCTCACCGGCGTCCGCGCCCGAGAGGCCTGTATTGAGGTCCGATTCGCCAATGACAAACGTGATTTCATCGCCGTAGACGACGTCGGCCCGGGACGCGAAACCGTCGTTGGCACCGATTCCGCAAAACAAGACTTGGCCAGAATGATCCACCCCGCGCAGGATGTTGTTGCCGGTACCGGGCACGAGTTTCAGCTTATATGTGCCGGGCGGCAGCCCTTGCAGGTTGATCTGTCCCTCGGCAATCGGTCCCCTGCCTAATCCAGTGCATGTTCCAGAGGGGCCAAAGAGTCCGGTGAGACCCACACCGGCCCGCATAAGGCCCTCCCCAACAGTAGGGTGCAACTGAATGTAACCAGCCCCCATTCCCGCCAGGACCCCCGGCTCGACAACGGATCCCGCCGGCCAATTCCAGGTGTGCGGATAGGTATGGTATTTCAGGTAGGGTCCCTCTATGGCGGCAGGGTCGAAGATGCGTCCAAACACATCTCCGGCGGGATGCATGGACCGGAAGGCGTAAGTGAAGGCCGCCAGTTCCTCTGGATCTGCCCCCTGGACGGCTCCGCGCTGCCCATCTGCATCGCCGTCATTGATGGTGCTGAAGAAACCGGTGGTCGTTGGAGATCCCTTCCCGATCGGTACCCGCTGGGAGTCCTTCCACAGTTCCAAGCTGAAGACGACATTCGCTACCCCCAGGATCGGCCACTGCGGATTCAAATCGGTGGCGCCCGAGGCCTCGATCGACACGGACCACGTGATCACCGGATCGGTCACAATCCGGCCGTCATCGCTCCAGGCCGTCGTCGAGTCAAAGACCGGTATCTGGTTGGCCTCGTACGCCTCGACGTTATTGTTGCCCCCCAATTGCAGGCGACACCTGATCTTGCTCATCAGGTAATCCGGATCGCAGGCGTTGCCGACACCGTCCGCATCCTCGTCAGCCTGATCGGCATTGGCAACGAACGGACAATTGTCACAGGCATCGCCTACCCCATCCTCATCGGAATCGCATTGCTCGCCGGCGCGTTCTCCACTTCCGATCGGACCAATCACCAGATCGCGGTTACAATCCGTATCCAGGACGTTTCTATCAGGAATGTCGGGACATTTATCACATGCATCGCCGATGCGGTCTCCGTCTGTATCCGTCTGGGTTACATTCGGCACGTTGATACAATTGTCGCAGGCATCGCCCCACCCATCCTGATCTGAATCGCACTGCTCCCCCGCGTGCTCGCCGGGGTCAATGACCTGGTTGTGGTTGCAGTCGGTGTCTTCAGCGTTCCTGTTGGCGACCCATCCGCAATTATCGCACACGTCTCCTATACCGTCCCTATCTCGATCGTCTTGACTCCGGTGTGGGAAAAGCGGACAGTTATCGCAGGGATCCGGCGTTCCGTCCTCATCCGTGTCGATAAACTGGCCAGGGTTACCCTCACATGCCGGATCACTCGGATCATACATCTCGCAGCACAGGCATGGGTTGCACTTGGGCAAGCATGGGTCGAGGTCACATTCTGGCGGATATTCCTGACCTACGGTAACACCGTGAGCGCACATGAGGAGCAGACCTGCCAGAGCCATGTAGTTAAACCAGCCATCGCAGGCCGCCCTGAAGATGGTCACATCCCGCATTCCACGCATCGAAAAAACTCCTTGAAGAAACAGGCAGGGCTGCTTCAAAGCTCTCGTTTGTCTTCAGACTCAGTTACTCTTGCTTTCCGGGCATTTGCGTCAGAGGCGCCGGATCTGGACTGGTGTCGCCGGCCCGGCGGATGGGGAAGTAGACCCGCTCGCCTTCGTAGTTCTTCAGGTCCGGATGCCGGCTCACGAAAGCCTTGTTGATGGGCAGGGCACAGACTCCTTTGTAGCCACTCTTGAACAAACTCCAGAGCGTCTCGCCAGGCCTGATGTGGATGATGCCGTATTCGATGCCATCGATGACTTCGGTGGCCTCCGGCGGCCGAGAGGCGGTCACCCACCCAGGCCGCCCTTTGGACAGCAAGAGCTGGTTGTCCAGTTGATTAGGAGTCATCTCGAAGCGGCCCGAAAGCCGCTGTACCTCCGCGGCGGCCAGCGCCCGGGCCTGGGCCTTAAGCCGGAGGACCTTCACGCCCCGGATGTAAGGGTTCCTCAGCAGGCGATCCAACGGCCAGCGGCTCGCGGCCGGCGGGTAGCTGTGCAGAATGTCCACCTGCTGGCCCTCCCTGTACACGATGGCCATGTGCACGCAGCGGGTGCGCACCACCGGGTCGCTGGGTGGATTGGGCGTCTCCCCGATGACCAGCAGAATGTCCCCCGTCAGGAGTTGGTCATACGCTTGGGGCAGTTCTTCCTTGGCGATATAAGCTGTCCTTTGCTGGCGACCTTCGTAGTAAACGTCGAACTCCTTCAAGGGTACGCCCAATTCCGTGGTGACTTCGGCCATGAGCCAACTGTTGGCTGGAACCCAATCGAGAATGGGCTCGCGGTTGCGGTCGGCCTCATTGCCACTTCCGTCCCGATACCGCAGGCGGTTCTGGAGTTTGTAGGCCGCCAGCCAGTTGTCAGTACAACCCAGAGCGATGCAACGCTCAGTGAAGGTAACGCAATCAGCCTGCTCGAGATTGAAGGACCTGGTCTTGCGCTGATAGGGCTGCCCGAGGCTCTTGAACGCCCAGTAGGCCACTTCCTCACCCACGTTCACGGTTTTGCCCGCCTGTATCATGCTGCGCAGCCGCAGGTACTCAGCCAGTTCCCGGTGCTCAGCAAGTTCGTGGAGCTTTCTGGCCTGCAGACTCTGGTAGCGGGCCCGTTGCTCCGGGGCCAGGACGACGGCCTGAGCTAACGCACTACTTTGCAGGCTCCATGCCGCCACCAAGACACCAACCATCACCGCACATCCCAATCCTTTGACCATTGCCGTTCCTCCAGCCCAACCCCTTGACTGCTTGCATTGCCTGGTTACGTCGCCCACACTACATCCAATGGCGTTACATCACCCATGTCACTGCGTCGCCGGCCTGCTTCATGTGTATCTTCACCCACAGAGCGCGCACCGGTGGCGCCCGGACCCATCGATATCTGTCAATTGATCGATGGCCGTCGTGCAGCAACGAACAACACCACTGCTTATGCGCTACGAATAATCAGCGCGCACATGCCTGCAGCGCCGTGCGCGGCACACATGCTGGACAGATAGAATCCGCCCCGACGAAGTGCCTGTTCCCTTTCAACTTCAACGCCTCCCAAAGAACTGTATAACAGGAAGTTGCCCAGGTTGTACGCCAGGGCGAACAACTGGAGCCGCACCTGGTTGTCCACGAAATCGTGGCACGAGAGCTTGGTCCATTTGACCGCGTTCTTGCCCTCCT
>Ga0116181_1003367_pt1 | contig 12526 bp, 10 predicted proteins | sample AD_UKC075_MetaG_FD_89752 | JGI IMG/M metagenome (GOLD analysis project Ga0116181, IMG submission 89752) | Active sludge microbial communities of municipal wastewater-treating anaerobic digesters from USA - AD_UKC075_MetaG | ecosystem: Engineered > Bioreactor > Anaerobic > Digestate | place: USA...
CCCGATCCGCCAGCAGCCGCACCGACAAACCCCCAGCGTGGGCGACCACGCCGACACCATCACCAGAGACCGACAGGCCCGCAGCCCACGCTGTACTCTTCACCTACCAAGTGCCTTCCCGTACCGTTCCTTGTGACATCGCAATCACAAGTATTCCGTTACAGGACAGGCACTTTGGTACATCCAGGGAGCGTGTCACCCCCGCACCCATGAAGGACCGAGGCTAAGGCGACCGGACGGCATACCGAAAAGCCCGAAACGGGCCGGTTCCCTCGGGGGGAGCCGGCCCGTTTCGTATGCCGTGGGGCTAGGACGCGACCCGCTCGGCTGCCGGCGACGCGTCACCGGCGATGGCGAGGTCACGGCGCTTGGACACGACGACTGCCGCGACGACGACCGCGAGCGCGATCAACGCGATGCCGAAGCGGAGGCCTGCGTTGGCGCCCGATCCGATGGTCAGGGCCACGATGGCCGGGGCGACGAGCACCGAGACCAGGTTCATGACCTTGATGAGCGGGTTGATGGCCGGGCCGGCGGTGTCCTTGAACGGGTCACCGACGGTGTCACCGATGACGGTGGCCGCGTGGGCAGCTGAGCCCTTGCCACCGTGTGCGCCGTCTTCGACAAGCTTCTTGGCGTTGTCCCACGACCCACCGGAGTTGGCGAGGAACACGGCCATGAGGCAGCCGGAGGTGATGGCGCCGGCGAGGAAGCCCGCGAGCGCGCCGATGCCCAGGCCGAACCCGACGACGATCGGGGTGAGCGCGGCCAGCAGACCCGGGGTCGCGAGCTCGCGCAGCGAGTCGCGGGTGCAGATGTCGACGACCTTGCCGTATTCGGGCTTGGCGGTGCCCTCCATGATCCCGGGGATCTCGCGGATCTGGCGGCGCACCTCGAAGATGATCGCGCCGGCAGCGCGGGTCACGGCGTTGATGGCCAGGCCAGAGAAAAGGAACACGACCGACGCACCGAGCAGCGCACCGACGAGGGTCGTCGGCGAGACGATCTCGGTGATGAACGACACCGGCAGCTCACCGGCCGACTTGATGCCGATCTCGCGAGCGGCGGTCTCCCATGCGTCGGTGAAGGACCCGAAGAGTGCCGTCGCCGCGAGGACGGCGGTCGCGATCGCGATGCCCTTGGTGATCGCCTTGGTGGTGTTGCCGACGGCGTCGAGGTCGGTGAGGATCCGGGCGCCCGCGGCGTCGATGTCGTGCGACATCTCGGCGATGCCCTGGGCGTTGTCCGAGACCGGGCCGAAGGTGTCCATGGCGACGATGACGCCGACCGTGGTGAGCAGGCCACAACCGGCCAGGGCGATGAAGAACAGCGACAGCGCGGCGGCTCCACCACCGAGGGTGAAGGCGCCGTAGACAGCCGCGCCGATGATGACCGCGGTGTAAACGGCCGACTCGAAGCCGACACCGATGCCGGCGAGGACCACCGTGGCCGGGCCGGTGAGCGAGGTGCGCGCGACGTCGTTGGTCGGGCGGGCCTCGGTGCCGGTGAAGTGACCGGTGAGCCAGAGGATGACGCCCGCGAGGACGATGCCCAGGAGCACGGCCAGGGTGGCGCGGATCCGCAGCCCGGAGACGAGCACCTCGCCGGTGGCCGAGGTGAGCGCCTGCGGCAGGTAGACGAAGGCCGCGATGGTCGAGAGCACGGCCGAGATGACAGCCGAGATGTAGAAGCCGCGGTTGATGGCGGCCAGGCCGTTTTCGTTGCCGCGCACCTTGGTGATGTAGACACCGATGATGGCGGTGATGGCGCCGATGGCCGGGACGATGAGTGGGAAGACCAGACCCTGAACGCCGAGCGCGACCGAGCCGAGGATGAGCGCGGCGACGAGCGTCACGGCATACGACTCGAAGAGGTCGGCAGCCATGCCGGCGCAGTCACCGACGTTGTCGCCGACGTTGTCGGCGATGGTGGCCGCGTTGCGCGGGTCGTCCTCGGGGATGCCCGCCTCGACCTTGCCGACCAGGTCGGCGCCGACGTCGGCGGCCTTGGTGAAGATGCCGCCACCGACACGCATGAACATCGCGAGCAGCGCCGCGCCGAAGCCGAAGCCCTCCAGGACCTTGGGGGCGTCGCCCTTGTAGATGAGCACGACGAGCGAGGCGCCGAGCAGACCGAGCCCGACCGTGGCCATGCCCACGACACCGCCGGTGCGGAAGGCGATCTTCATGCCGCCCTCACGGCTGCCCATCCGGGCGGCCGATGCGACGCGGACGTTGGCCTTGACAGCGAGCGACATGCCGAGATAGCCGATGGCCGCCGAGAAGAGCGCGCCGACGACGAAGAAGACCGAGCGACCGATCTTGACGTTCATGTCGGCCGGCAGCAGGAAGAGCAACAGGAAGACGAGGACGACGAAGCCGCCGAGCGTCTTGAACTGCCGGTTGAGGTAGGCCTGAGCGCCCTCCTCGACCGCGGCGCCGATTTCCTGCATCCGCGGAGTGCCGGCGTCAGCCGCGAGCACCTGGCCGCGGAACATAGCGCCCATGGCGAGGGCGATGAGCGAGATGACCAGGACCGCGATGACCAGTGTCAGGTTGAGGCCCTCGAGGGCCACCTGACTCGCGGCAGGGCTGATGGCAAGCATCCAGTTCCTCCTTGACGCCGCCACCGGCGGCGCACGGGGTCGGCGCCGAGGGCATCCTCGGCGGAGGCACTTCCGTGTGTCCGGGCTGAGGCTACCGGTCGCGACGTCTTGTGGGCGACCGGTCAAGAGTCCGGTTGGGGTGTGACGCGTGTTACAAGGAAATGCAAACGCTTACAAGCGTTTTCGCGCCTTCGAGTATGCCGTGCAGCTCACCTTTGCGTCGCCGCCGTGGACGTCAGTGGACGTCAGTGGACGGCGCTGACCTCGAAAACCCGGTCGAGTCCGGTGATGACCAACACCTTGAGCACCCGATCGCGAGCGCCGACCACGCGCATCTCGTTGCCATTGGCTCGCATGACCTTGAGCCGACCCACCAAGACTCCGAGGCCGGTCGAGTCCAGCAGGGTGACGCCCTCGATGTCGACGACGAGCTCGCGACACCCCTTGGCAATCTGTTCGTCCAGGTAACGGCGCAGAGCCGGGGCAGTGGCCAGATCGATCTCGCCGGTGACGTGCACGACGCACGTGTCACCGTAGGTCTGGTTCGACAGCTCCAGTTCCACCGCCACCCCTTTGTCGTGGTGCACCCCGAGCCACTCACCGCTCGGCCTTGGACAGGTCTCGATCTCTTCCTTGCCACCGTGCCGCAAACGCCACCGGTCGTACTGTTGAGCCGATGCCCGCCCGTATAGACCCGCCGGTGGACCCGCTCGACGGTGTCCACTGGCAGGCTGACGACCCAGCCCGGTTACTGGTGAGTATTGCAGCCGGTGACCGTGCGCGTCGACTACTCCACGTCGAGCGGTTTCCGGCACGCGTGGCGACGACGGCCGATCTGCCTGCCTGGACTGACCCGTCTCTGGCTGCGGCGCTCACTGGCTCCGGCATCTCGCAGCTTTGGTCGCACCAACGCGAGGCCGCCGAGTTGCTGCATGGCGGCGAGCATGTCGTGCTGTCGACGGGCACGGCGTCGGGCAAGTCACTGGGGTTCCTCGTGCCTGTGCTCAGCACGGTGATTGCCGGTCGGGCGGCTCCCACCGGGCGCGGGGCCACGGCGCTCTACCTCGCCCCGACCAAGGCCCTCGCCCACGATCAACTGGCCCGCGTGGAGTCCCTAGCCCTTCCTGGCGTTCGGGTGGCGGCCTACGACGGCGACACCCCTCCCGAGGAACGCCGCTGGGTGCGCGACCACGCGGCATACGTGCTGACCAACCCCGACCTGCTGCATCACTCCCTCCTTCCCGGCCACGAGCGCTGGGCACCGTTCCTGCGGGCGCTGCGCTACGTCGTGGTCGACGAGTGCCATATCTACCGCGGCGTGTTCGGCTCCCACCTGGCCTTGGTGCTGCGGCGATTGCAGCGGGTGGCAGCTCGGTATCGCTCGACTCCTACCTTTGCCTTCGCATCGGCGACGATCGCCGACCCCGCGGCGCATGCGACACACCTGTTCGGTATGCCGGTCCGTCCCGTCTTGCGCGACGGCTCACCGCGCGGGCCGCTCACCGTCGCCCTGTGGGAACCAGCGAGCACCGGCCCTCCCTCCGCCCCTGCGGTGGATGATGGGTCGGTCGCCGGGTCGCCCGACGGATCGCCGGACAGGTCCCCCGACAGATCGCCCGACAGGTCGCCCGACGGATCGCCGGACGGGTCGATCGGTGACCTGACCCCCAAGCGGCGAAGCGCGGTGGCCGAGACCGCCGACCTCTTGGGGCGCTTCGTCGATGCCGGGGTGCAGACGGTGGCGTTCGCCCGGTCCCGGGTCGGAGCCGAGGTGATCGCGAGCGTGGCTGGGCGCGACTCCAGCGGATATCGGCGATCGGTCGCGGCATACCGGGGCGGTTATCTGCCCGAGGAACGCCGAGCGCTGGAGCGTGACCTGCGGGACGGCCGCCTGCAGGGACTGGCCGCGACGACGGCTCTGGAACTCGGCATCGATATCTCGGGGTTGGACACCGTGCTGCTGGCCGGGTGGCCGGGCACCCTCGCCTCGTTTTGGCAGCAGGTCGGGCGGGCTGGCCGGACCGGGCGGCCCGCGCTGGCGGTGCTCGTTGGGGCGGATGACCCGTTGGATCGCTACCTCATCGATCACCCCGCCGCGATCTTCGACCGCCCGGTCGAGGCAGCCGTGGTCGACCCACACAACCCGCACCTGCTCGCGCCGCACTTGCTCTGCGCGGCCGCCGAGCTGCCGTTGACGCCGGTGGATCTCGAGTTGTTCGGACCCACTGCTCGCGGGCTCATCGACCGGTTGGTGGCCGATCGCGTGCTGCGGGTCCGGCCCACGGGGTGGTATTGGCCGCGCCCGGACCGGCCATCGGGGTGGTTCTCGCTGCGTGGGATCGGGCGCAGCATCCGCGTGGTGGAGCGTTCGTCCGGGCGCGTCGTCGGGATCGTCGAGGAAGCCCGAGCCGATCACACCGTGCACCCCGGCGCCGTCCATCTGCATCAGGGCGCGACGTTCGTCGTGGCCGAGCTCGACCTGGAGGCCGGCCATGCCCTCGTGGTCGCTGGCGACCCGGGGTGGAGCACCCAGGCTCGGTCGATCAGTCGCTTCGATCTGGGGCAGGTCCGCGCCTGCCGAGAGCACCCAGACCTGGCGGTGTCGTTCGGCGAGGTGACCGTGCACTCGCAGGTGGTGTCCTTCCTGCGTCGCGATCCAGCCGGAGAGGTGATCGGCGAACATCCGCTCGACCTTCCCGAACGAACGCTCGCCACGATCGGCGTCTGGTGGACGCTCCCCGAGAACGTGCTCAGCGACGTCGGCCTGCACTCCCGACAGTGGCCGGGGGCGCTGCACGCAGCCGAGCACGCGCTCATCGGGATGCTGCCGCTCGTCGCCACCGCCGACCGCTGGGACGTCGGCGGAGTCTCGACCGCGTATCACCCCGACACCGGCCTGCCGACCGTGCTCGTCTACGACGGCCATCCGGGTGGGGCGGGGTTTGCCGAGCGCGGGTATGCCGTGATCGCCGACTGGGTGGGTGCAACCCTCGACACCGTCCGAGGATGCGACTGCGAGGCGGGCTGTCCGGGGTGCGTGCAGTCCCCCAAATGCGGCAACGGCAACTCCCCGCTGGACAAGGCTGGCGCCATCGTCCTGCTCGCCGCGGTGTTGACTCGGCTGGCCGAGGAGCGGCCCGACCCTGCCGAGCTTGCCGACCCTGCCGAGCTTGCCGACCCTGCTGACCCTGCCGACCCTGCCGACCCTGCCGACCCTGCTGACCCTGCCGAGCTTGCTGAACCTGCTGATCTTGCCGACCCTGCCGACCCGCCGGCTCAGCGGCGCTGACGGTGACGAGGCGGAGGTGGCTGCGGCATAACGGGACTCATCCAGGGGTGAGCGGGTACTCTCAGCCCGAGGGCACGCTGTTGCGCGCTCTGGGGTCCGGCTGAGGCTGGTTGCATCGCGGAGGTTGCTCATGGTTGCCGTCGGTCTCGTCTTGTTGCTCATCGGTGTTGGTGGGGGCGCCCTCTTTGCCTGGCTCGCCCTGCAAAGTAGCGAGCGGGTGGGGCTGGGCGCCGACGGTCTCTTGCAGCTCACCGTGCAACCGATCACGGTGTTCATCGCCGGCGCGGTCGCGATGCTGCTGCTCTGGATGGGCGTACGGCTGATGGCCGCCGGAGCCAAGCGCAAGGCCGCTCAGCGACGCGAACTGCGCGAACTCAAGCAGTCCACCCCGGCCCGCACAGCCGAGCCCCAGCGTCCCGCAGCCCGCCCGAACGAGCCCACCGACCGCAGCCTCTGAGCCTCGCGTTCAGCCGGGTCCGGCTTGAGCAGAGGCGGTCGACGCCAGCTGCCACGGCCCTCGGGCCCAGGTCACCGTGACCTGCACCCGCGCCACTCCCGAAGCGTGGACCGAGCAAGCAGTCAACACCCCGCCGTTGGCAGCGGCGATTGCCCCGCCCTGAGCGCAGGCTGTTGCCGGGCCCGCTGACCAAGCCTCGGAAGCGACCGCGAGGGCAGCGAGATCGGCGCCGTTGCGCGCAGCATGCGAGGTCGCCACCGCCGTGGCCACCACGGCCGCGCCGATGCTGAAGGCCACGACCAGCGCAGCGAGGGCGGCTGCCAGCACGGTGGCACTCCCGCGATCCCGACGACGGCCGATGCCAAAGTCGGGCCAACTCATGGGTCGGCCGCTCCGGCGGCTTCGCGCTGACCAGTGGCGCTACCCACCACTTCGAACCGGCCCAGCCAGCCCACCGATCGAGCGCTCGTCACGGTCACCGTGACGCGGTCGCCGGATGAGCTCACCCCAACATTCGCCCCGGGAGGTGCGGCCGTGCGAGCCAACGACACCGCGACCCCCGAGTCGTCACCGCGGGCCAGGGACCGGGCGGCCAGCCGAGCGGCGTCGACGCAGCGGACTCGGTCGACACCGAGCGACAAGGCCCCCAGGCACACGGCCAACAACGCCACCACGACCGGCATCACCACAGCCACCTCGACGGTGGCCATTCCGCGATCACGACGCCAGTCCCGACGCCAGTCGCTACGCCCGTCCCGCCGGTCTCCACACGGGTCACGACGTCGGTCCCGACCCCGGGGCGGACTGCCTCGCACGTCACCCACCAGCGCCCAAGGCGGTCTGAATGACTCGCGCGAGCGCACCCCGCACCATGTCCGACCGCGCGACCGCGATGAGCGCCACCGCCATGGCCACCGCCGCGAGGGTGCCGACGGCATACTCCGCCGTGGTCATCCCAGCATCGACGCGACGACGCACCCCGCGCGCCCGAGCCTGCACCGCCTCAGCCGTCAGCTTCCAACCCCTGCGCACCATCTCGTCCTCCTCATGGCTTGGTTCCGTGCGACGAAGCCATCTTGCGAGCGTTCTGAATCACCCCGCTGGCCCGGTGCCACAGGCTGTGGACGGTGGGACGATCCTCAGGAGGATGTGCATAGAGATACCCCTAGGGGTATAGGATGGTGGACTTGTGAGCGCGGATCGTGAAGCACAGCGGACAGTCATTGTCGTCGGTGGAGTCGCTGGAGGGATGAGCGCCGCAGCCCGGTTGCGTCGACGTGACGAAAACGCGCACATCATCGTTGTCGAGCAGGGCGAGGAGGTCTCGTTCGCCAACTGTGGGCTGCCCTATTACGTCAGCGGGGAGATTGAGCAGCGGCGCTCCCTCCTGCTGCACACCCCCACGTCGCTGGCTCGCACCTTGCGTCTCGACGTCCGCAGCCGCACCACCGCCACCGCGATCGACCGCGCTGCTCGCACCATCACCCTAGAAACCGGCGGCGCCGACGGCACCACGCAGACCCTCGCCTACGACGCCCTGGTCCTGGCTCCCGGCGCGTATGCCGTGACGCCCCCGATCCCGGGGATCGACCACCCGCGGGTCCGCACCCTGCGCACCGTGCCCGATGCCGAGGCGTTGCGCAGCTGGGTCACCGAGGGCGCCACTCGCGCGGTGGTGCTGGGCGCCGGATTTATCGGGCTGGAGGCCGCCGAAGGGCTGCGCCACGCTGGCCTGGAGGTTGCCGTCATCGAGGCCGCCCCGCACGTGCTACCAATCGTCGACCCCGAGATCGCCCACTACGTGCGCGCGGAACTGCAAGCCCATGGGGTCGCCGTGCACGAAGGCGTGGCCGCGACGAGCATCGCCGACGCATCGGGACGGCCGGTCGTCACGCTGGCCGACGGCACCGTCCTGCCGACCGACCTTGTCGTGCTGTCCGTCGGGGTCAAGCCCCGCACCGAGCTCGCCGAGTCGGCAGGGCTGGAGCTGACCGGCGGTGGCGCCATTGTCGTCGATGACGCCCAGCGCACCTCCGACCCCTTCATCTGGGCGGTCGGGGACGCCACTGCGAGCGTCCATGCGGTGACCGAGGCTGTCGGACCTGTGGCGCTGGCCACTCCCGCCAACCGTGGTGGCCGGGTGGCCGCGGATTCGATCGTCGCAAGCTGGGCAGGCTTGAGCGACCGCCACCGCCGGTCACCTCGCCCACTCGGCACCGCGATCGTGCGGGTCTTCGACCTTGTCGTCGGCATGACCGGCGCCTCACGGCGGGCCCTGGGCGACCTGGCTTTCCACACCGCTCGCACCCACAGCGGCCACCATGCCGGCTACTACCCCGGCGCTGAGGCGATGCACTTGGTGCTTCACTTCGCCCCGGACGGTCGCATCCTCGGCGCTCAGGGCGCCGGCCGCGCGGGCATCGACAAGCGGATCGACGTCATCGCGACCGCTGCTCGCGGTGGACTGCACGCCGACGATCTCGTCGATCTCGACCTCAGTTATGCCCCTCCCTTCGGCGCGGCGAAGGACCCGGTGCTGATGCTCGGGATGATTGCCGACAACGTCCTGCGCGCTGAGTTGACCCAGCACGACCCGGTGGTGGCGATCGACCCAGAACTGCAGTTCGTTCTCGATGTCCGCAACCCCGGCGAGTGGGCTCGTGGACATATCGCCGGCGCGACTCTCGTCCCGCAACCCGAGGTCGCAGCTTCCCTCGACCGCATCCGCGAACTGGCCGGCGATCGACCGATCGTCGTGCACTGCGCCTCCGGCTTCCGTTCCTACCTCGCCCACCGCACGCTGGCAGCAGCAGGTATGCCGTCCGCCAACGTCTCGGGCGGGTTCACCTCCCTCGCCGTGCTGCAGCCGAACCTCGTGACAACTGACTGAACGCGACGCACGGACCCGGGTGCTCCCTCCCTGGCCGGTTCGCATCCCTGCGTGCTGCAGCCGAACCTGGTGACAACCGAATGACGTCCGCGGGTCGACCCCGGGCCCCGGTCATCCCCGCCACAGCTCTCCGGCCAGCGCTAGCACCAGAGGGACGAGGCCGACGAGCACGAACGCCGGCAGGAACGCCAGACCCAGCGGCAGCACGATCCGCACCCCCAACCGAGCCGTAGCGATCTCGATGCCGGTCGCGTGGTCACGACGCTGGTCGGCGGCAGCCCGGGACAAGGGTCCGCTTGGAGGCACGCCCAGGGCGTCCGCCAGGACGACGGCCCGTGCGACGGCAGACCAGCCAGAGCCCACAGCCCCCCAAGCCTGGGTCCACGGCATACCCCATCGCACGGCGGCAGCGACCGACGCAAGGTCGGCGGCCACCTGGGGACCTGAGACGGCGGCAACCTGCTCAAGACCGTCGACCACGCCACAACCGCCGCGCAGGACCAAGGCCAGCAGGTCGGTCGTCCCGGCGATCTCCACCGGGTCGGCTCCGTCGGGGGCCCGCGAGACACCGGCGATCAGGCGAGCGCACCACCAGCGTCCGAAACCCATCAAGGCGACGCCCGCGAGCACCGACGCCACTGCTATCGGACTGCTCAGCCAGGCCGCCGGGGAGACCCCGAACGCCGCACCGAGCAGAGGGCCGGCCAAGGGCAGCAGCGTAAGCACCCTGATCGTCGCGCGAGGCCCGGCGAGGGCGACCTCCAGCTGGGAAGCAGCCCTCCGGTCGGCCCGGAGGAGTTCGACTCCGACGTCGATCGCATCCGCCAACGGCACGCCCGCCTCGACGGACAGGCGCCATGCGCGGGAGACGAACAGCAGTCCCGGCGGACCACGTTGGTCCTTCGGAGGATCACCCAGCACGCCACCCTGGGTCTCGGCCCGGGAACCGCTCGCGACGCCCAGCGCCCCGCCCTCGCCCGACCCGATGGCGCCAGCGCCGGCGTCCGCGCCCGCGCCCGCGCCCGCGCCGAGGATCAAGCCATCACTCGCCAAGCCCAGCTCGGCCGTGGCGTAGTCCAATGCGGTCTTCGGATGACAGCCGGCGCGCACCGCCGCGGCCACGAGGTCCAGGGCCTGCAGGGTGGGCGCGTCATCCGAGGACGCAGCTCGGCGTGTCCACCACTGCGCCGTCCGCGATGCTCTCGATCCCTCGGGCGCCCCGGAAACCCCGCGACCGCGCTGCTGAGCGTCCGTCTCAGCCGGGCGGCCACCCGCAGCCGGCAAGCCGAGCGATGAGGCACGCCGGGGCCACACGAGCACCGCGAGTGCGACCAGAGCTGCCACGAGAATCGTCATCGTCGCCCCACCAGCAAGGCGTCCCAGCGCACGCGCGCGTCGGGATCGACGATCGATCCACCACCGCCCCGCGCCAGGGCCGTGCGCACCACCGGCTCACCCCGGTCCTGCGACACCACGCCTACCGAATCGAGGACCCGCCGCCCATCACCATGCCGACGCACGTGCAAGACCACGTGGACCGCGCTGCGCAACTGCGCGTGGACTGAGGCGGACGGCATACCGGCCAAGGCCCCGAGCGCCTCGAACCGGGCCACGACATCACCTGGCGCGTTGGCGTGCAGGGTGCCGCACCCGCCGTCGTGGCCGGTGTTGAGGGCCGCGAGGAGTTCGCGTACCTCGGCACCCCTGACCTCGCCGACGACCAGGCGATCCGGCCGCATCCGCAGGGCCTGGCGCACCAGCGCGACCATGGTCACCTCTCCGGCTCCCTCGACGTTGGGCGGCCGGCCCTCCAGGTGCACGACATGGGGGTGGGCCAGCCGCACCTCTCGGACGTCCTCGACCACGACGATCCGGTCGCCCGGGTCGGACTCGCCGAGCAACGCCGCGAGCAAGGTCGTCTTGCCCGCTCCGGTCCCACCGCTGATGACGAACGACACTCGACTGCGCACCAATTGGGTGAGCTCATCGACCCATTCGCGCGGCACCATCCCCGCATCGACCAACTCGGCCAGTGCGAAGGGACGCCTGGCAGGCACTCGCAGGGTGATGTGGGCACCCCCGCTGACCAGGGGCGGAAGGATCGCGTGCAGGCGCACCCCCGAGGGAAGGATCCCGTCGACGAACGGTGCCGCTTCGTCCAGACGACGCCCGGCCAGCGCCGCCAGGCGGACCGCCAGCGCCCGGCAGTCCCGGGCCGCACCGACTGCCACGTCCGTTGGCACCATGCCGACGCCTCGATCGACCCACACCCGTCCGTCGCCGTTAACCGCGATATCGGTGACGGCGACATCGGCAAGGAGCTCTTCCAGCGGTCCGGCGCCGAGGACGGCCGATCGCAAGGCCTGCCAGGTGGCCGCCGTGCCCTGCTCGCCCAGCAACCCTCGTTCGGCGCTGGCGACATCGGCGACGAGCTGTGCGTCGGGTGCGCGCCCATCCCTGACGACCCGCTCCAACCGCTCCTGCACGCTGTCCGGGCCAGGCCTCGATGACGGCACCGGGTCGGGCATCGCGTGCGGCCTCCCGCCGGCCCGGAAGGGGGAGATGGAGACGGGCGCGACGGCCGAGCGGTGTGACCAGGGCATCACGAGGCACTCCCCCTCGACGGACCGGGTGACGCCTCCGGCCGGGCTGCAGCGGGGCATCGGCGGAGTTCCGTCACGAGGCCCTCCGTGATGACCGGCCGGGCGCAGGTCCCAGAGCCTCGCCTCGACCGGACGTCGGGCCGATCCCCACGGCCGCGAGGATGGCTCCTGCAGCCCTCGCCACGGCGCCTGAACCGCCGCCGGGAGCCCGCCCCCGGACGAGATCCCGCGCCACGCTCGGATCGCTGCCCACCGTCACCAGCACCGGCACCCCCAGGCTGTCCTCGACGTCATCGCACAAGCGCGCCGGCACCCGGTCACCGCGCAGCACGAGGACGACGGGCACACCCATCAGGTCCAGTGCCGCTGCGACGGCGCTGAGGGCGGCCAACTCGACGAGGCCGGTGCCTGCCACGACGACCGCCAGATCGACGCACCCCCACCAGTCACGGGCGGCCCCGACGGTCGATTCCCGGGACGCATCCACGACGACGAGGTCCGGATGGGACAGCGCGTCACCGAGACCCACTCCTGGAGCGGCACCTGTCACGAGGCCGGCGAGCACCGCCGACAACGCTTCCGGCCCAGGGGGAGGTTGGCCGTCGCGCCCGTGCGACAACACGGCAACCCCGTCGCCGCCGGGCAAGCGCGCGATGAGGTCGGGCCCGTCGACCGCCCCGCG
>Ga0116181_1003368_pt1 | contig 12526 bp, 11 predicted proteins | sample AD_UKC075_MetaG_FD_89752 | JGI IMG/M metagenome (GOLD analysis project Ga0116181, IMG submission 89752) | Active sludge microbial communities of municipal wastewater-treating anaerobic digesters from USA - AD_UKC075_MetaG | ecosystem: Engineered > Bioreactor > Anaerobic > Digestate | place: USA...
ATCGGCGCCTATCACGTTCGCACGTCCAAGGGCGTGGTGACCTTCCTCGATACGCCTGGTCATGCCGCGTTTACCGCGATGCGTGCCCGTGGTGCCAAGGCTACTGACATCGTCGTGCTGGTGGTGGCCGCTGATGATGGCGTCATGCCGCAGACCCTGGAAGCCATCCAGCATGCCCGCGCCGCCGGCGTACCGATCGTGGTCGCGGTCAACAAGATGGACAAATCGTCCGCCGACCCGGAACGGGTCAAGAGCGAACTGTCGGTGCAGGGCGTGATTTCCGAGGAATGGGGCGGTGAGAATCTGTTTGCCTATGTGTCCGCCAAGAGCGGCCTGGGCATCGACGACCTGCTCGACAAGATTCTGGTGCAGGCCGAGGTGCTGGAGCTGAAGTCGCCGGTGGATGGCGTAGCCAAGGGCGTGGTGATCGAATCGCGCCTGGACAAGGGCCGCGGCCCGGTGGCGACCGTACTGGTGCAGCAGGGGACCCTGCGCAAGGGCGATGTGATCCTCAGTGGTCTGGAGCACGGCCGGGTACGCGCCATGCTCAATGAGAACGGTCAGGGCGTCAGCGAGGCCGGACCCTCGATTCCGGTCGAGGTGCTGGGTCTGTCGGGTGCACCCAAGGCGGGCGACGAGGTGATCGTGGTCGCCGACGAGCGCAAGGCCCGTGAAATTGCCATGTTCCGTCAGGGCAAGATGCGCGAGGAGCAGACCAAGAAGCAGCAGATCAGCCTCGACGGCATTTTCGGCCAGTTCGAGGCCGGCCAGGTCAATGTGCTCAACGTGGTGTTCAAGGCCGACGTGCAGGGTTCTGCCGAGGCGATTTTCGATGCCCTGAATCGCCTGTCCACCGACGAGGTACGGGTCAAGATCGTCGCCAGCGGCGTCGGTGGCCTCACCGAATCGGATGTCAATCTGGCCCACAATGCCAAGGCGATCATCATCGGCTTCAACGTGCGCGCCGACAGCGTGGCTAAGAAGCTCGCTGAGGAAGAAGGGCTGAAACTGCACTACTACAGCGTCATCTACGAGCTGATCGACGATGTCAAGAAAGCCATGGTCGGCATGCTTAAGCCGGAATTCCGCGAGGACATCATCGGTCTGGCCGATGTGCGTCAGGTGTTCCGCTCGCCCAAGTTTGGCGTAGTGGCTGGCTGTATGGTGGTCGATGGCGTGGTGCGGCGCAATAACCCGATTCGGGTGCTGCGCCAGAACGTGGTCATCTTCGAGGGCGCGCTCGATTCGCTGCGCCGCTTCAAGGACGATGTCAGCGAAGTGCGCGCCGGCACCGAATGCGGCATGGGCGTGAAGAATTACAACGACATCCGCGAGGGCGATCATATCGAGGTCTTCGAGCGGGTGCAGGTGACGCGCACGCTCTGATATGCCGGTTGCGCCGCTGACAAGTCCGATGAGCCTGGAACGAGGTCGATGATGAAGCCCACTCCGCGTACCCGCCGTGTTGGCGAGCAGATTCGCCGTGATCTGGCCGAACTGATCCGCGATGAGCTGCGTGATCCGCGTCTGGCGCTGCTGTCGATGACCAGTGTCGAGGTCAGTCGCGACATGGCCTATGCGCGGATCTATGTCACCCTGGTCGGCGATGCGTCCGAGCGCGTCGAGCGGGTGGCCGAGCTCAACCGCGCAGCACCGCTGCTGCGGCGCGAGCTGGGCCGGCGCCTGCGTCTGCGGGTCATTCCCCGGCTGGAATTTCGCTATGACGAGGTGGTGGAACGCGGCGCGCAGCTGTCGGCGCTGATCGATGCGGCAGTGGCCGCCGATGCCCAGCGGCATCGCGATGACAGCGACGCCTCCGACGCTGCGCCGGCCGCTGGAGACGATGGGCATGAATAGCCGGCCACGTCGCCCGGTGAACGGTGTGCTGCTGCTGGACAAGCCGGTCGGCTTGACCTCCAACGCGGCGCTGCAGGCGGTCAAGCGCCTCTATCAGGCCGCCAAGGCCGGTCATACCGGCAGCCTCGATCCGCTGGCCAGTGGCCTGCTGCCGATCTGCCTGGGCGAGGCGACCAAGATGTCCGGCTTTCTGCTCAATGCCGATAAGGCCTATCGCTTCACTTGCCGTCTGGGCGTCACCACCACCACCGGCGATGCTGAGGGCGAGGTGCTTGATACCCGACCGGTCGGTGCGCTGGATCTGGCGCGGATCGAAGCGGCGCTGGCCGGGTTCATTGGCCCGATTCAGCAGGTGCCGCCGATGTATTCGGCGCTTAAGCGTGCTGGCCAACCGCTGTACAAGCTGGCGCGCCAGGGCATCGAAGTGGTACGTGAGCCGCGTGCGGTGACCATCCACGAACTGCGCCTGCTGCGCTTTGACGGCACGGAGCTGGAATGCGAGCTGCGCTGTTCCAAGGGCACCTATGTGCGGACTCTGGCGGTCGATCTGGGCGAAGTGCTCGGCTGTGGCGCGCACATCACCGCCCTGCGCCGCACTGCGGTTGCGCCTTACGACGCCGCGCGGATGGTGACCCTGGACGCGCTGCGCGAGCAGGCCGAACAGGGCCTGGCAGTGCTGGATGCGCTGCTGCTGCCGCAGGACAGCGCAGTCGCGCACTGGCCGGCGGTGCACCTGCGCGGTGATGCCGCCTTTTATCTGCGCCAGGGCCAGCCCGTGCTGGTGCCCAGGGCGCCCACCCAGGGCTGGGTGCGGCTGTACGAGGGCGAACAGCCCTTCCTGGGGATTGGCGAAGTCCTCGACGATGGCCGCATTGCACCGCGCCGCCTGCTGGCCTCCTGACTGCGCCAGCCCGGTCCGCTTGTTGACCGACCCCTGTGGGGGTTAACATTCATCTTTTAAGTCAAGTGATTCAACGGATTCAACGCAACCGAATTGGAGTCTGACCCCCATGCCGCTCAATACCGAACAAAAGTCGCAGATCGTGCGCGATTACCAGCGTGATGGCGCCGATACCGGATCGCCGGAAGTGCAGGTCGCACTGCTGACCGGCCGCATCAACGGCCTGCAGCCGCACTTTGGTGTACACCGCAAGGATCATCATTCCCGCCGCGGCCTGCTGAAGATGGTCAACCAGCGCCGCAAGCTGCTTGATTACCTCAAGCGCCGGGATCTGCAGCGCTATCAGGACCTGATCAGCCGCCTCGGCCTGCGTCGCTGAGGTTTTCCACCGCTCTTTTGCTGCACAGGACGCTTTCGTGACGCCCATCAAGAAGACATTTCAGTACGGTCAGCACACTGTCACCCTGGAGACCGGCGAGATCGCCCGGCAGGCCAGTGGTGCGGTTCTGGTCAACATGGCCGATACCGTGGTGCTGGTCACCGTGGTCGCCGAGCGGGAAACCGAGCAAACGCGCGATTTCCTGCCGCTGCGGGTGGATTACCAGGAACGCACCTACGCGGCGGGCCGTATTCCCGGGGGCTTTTTTCGTCGCGAAGGCCGTCCTTCCGAGAGCGAGACGCTGACCGCCCGGTTGATTGACCGGCCGCTGCGCCCGCTGTTCGCCGAGGGCTTTACCAACGAAGTGCAGATCATCGCCACGGTGATGTCGCTCAACAGCGAGGTGGACCCGGAAATTCCGGCCCTGCTCGGTGCTTCGGCGGCGGTAGCACTGTCGGGTGTGCCCTTCAACGGTCCGATCGGCGCAGCCCGGGTCGGCTATCACAATGGTCAGTACCTGCTGAATCCCACCCGCAGCGAGCTCAAGACCTCGCAACTGGACCTGGTGGTCGCCGGGACCGAGCGGGCGGTGCTGATGGTCGAATCCGAAGCCGAGGAACTGTCCGAAGCGGTTATGCTCGGCGCGGTGCTGTTTGGCCATGCGCAGATGCAGGCGGCGATCCGTGCCATCAATGAGCTGGCAGTCGAAGCCGGCGTAAAGCCCTGGGACTGGCAGGCGCCGCCGGCCGATACGGCCCTGGAGACCGCTTTGCGTGCCGCTGCCGAAGCTGCCCTGACCGCTGCCTATCAGGTGCCGGAAAAGCTGGTTCGCCAGCAGCAGGTGCGGGCGATCCGCGAACAGGCCATCGCCCAGCTCAGCGCCGGCGAGAACGGCTGGAGCGCGGCTGCGGTCGAAAATGCCTTCGCGACGCTGGAAAGCAGTATTGTCCGCGGCCGCATTCTGGCCGGTGAGCCGCGCATCGACGGTCGCGATACCCGCACCGTGCGGCCGATCACGGTCCGGGTTGGCGTGCTGCCCCGCACCCACGGTTCGGCGCTGTTCACCCGCGGCGAGACTCAGGCGCTGGTGGTGACCACGCTCGGCACCGAGCGTGACGCGCAGGTCATTGATGCCATCGGCGGCGAGTATCGCCAGTCCTTCCTGCTGCACTACAACTTTCCGCCCTACTCGGTCGGCGAGATTGGCCAGGTCGGCAGTCCCAAGCGCCGCGAGATCGGTCACGGCCGGCTCGCCAAGCGCGGCGTGCAGGCGATCATGCCCAAGCCCGAGAAATTCCCGTACACGGTGCGTGTGGTTTCGGAAATCACCGAGTCCAACGGTTCCAGTTCGATGGCTTCGGTGTGCGGCGCCAGTCTGGCGCTGATGGATGCCGGCGTGCCGATCAAGGCCCCGGTGGCCGGTATCGCCATGGGCCTGATCAAGGAAGCCGACCGCTTCGCCGTGCTCACCGACATCATCGGTGACGAGGACCACCTCGGCGACATGGATTTCAAGGTTGCTGGCACCACGGCAGGCGTCACCGCCCTGCAGATGGACATCAAGATCGACGGTATCACCGGCGAGATCATGGAACAGGCGCTGGCCCAGGCTCGCGAGGGGCGCCTGCACATCCTCAGCCGGATGAGCAGCGCCATCGACAAGCCCAGTCAGGAACTGTCCGAGTACGCGCCGCGCTATACCACCTTGCGCATCAATCCGGAGAAGATCCGCGACGTGATCGGCAAGGGTGGTGTGACCATCCGTTCCATCACCGAGGAAACCGGCGCCACCATCGACATTTCCGACGATGGCGTGATCAAGATCGCTGCGGTGAACAAAACCGCCGGTGACGAAGCCCGCCGCCGTATCGAGCAGATCACCGCCGATGTCGATGTCGGCCAGATCTACGAAGGCAAGGTGGTGCGGATCATGGACTTTGGCGCGTTCGTGGCGATCCTGCCCGGCCGCGATGGCATGGTGCATATCTCGCAGATCTGCGAGGAGCGGGTGCAGAACGTCACCGATAAGCTGACGGTTGGCGACGTGGTCAAGGTGCGGGTGATGGAGATCGACAAACAGGGCCGCATCCGCCTGACCATGAAGGGCCTGAACTGAGCCCACAGGCTGGCCGCCGCACGCGGCTTGCCTTGATTTGCCTGCTTCAAGTATAGTCCGCGTTCCCGCCGCCCGGATTGGGCGGCATCCCGGAGAGATGGCCGAGCGGTCGAAGGCGCAGCACTGGAAATGCTGTTTAGGGGTAACTCTAACGAGGGTTCGAATCCCTCTCTCTCCGCCATATTCCGCAGTAGCGTCCAGCCCGGGATCGACCCGCTCGATCCGGGAGGACAGTTTCAATGGCGGCCCGTACCGGTCCCCTCGCGACGACAAGCTGTGAACCCCGTCAGGCCCGGAAGGGAGCAGCGGCAGCAGTGGCCTCGGGCGCCGGGGTGTGGCGGGTAGGGGCCGCCGCCCTTTCCAGGGCAGTGCCGGTTTTCTTCGCTATCTGAGGCAGCCCATGAGCTACCAGGTTCTGGCCCGCAAGTGGCGCCCGCGCAGTTTTCATGAGCTGGTCGGCCAGGAGCACGTGGTTCGCGCCCTCACCAACGCTCTCGATCGGCAGCGCCTGCATCATGCCTTCCTGTTCACCGGCACCCGTGGTGTTGGCAAGACCACTATCGCCCGGATCTTCGCCAAATCGCTGAACTGTGAGACAGGCATCACCTCCGCGCCGTGCGGGGTCTGCGGCGCTTGCCAGGAAATCGATGCCGGCCGCTTCATGGATCTGATTGAGGTCGATGCCGCTTCGCGCACCAAGGTCGAGGATACCCGCGACCTGCTGGAAAACGTGCAGTACGCGCCCAGCCGCGGGCGCTTCAAGGTGTACCTGATCGACGAAGTGCACATGCTGTCTACGCACAGCTTCAACGCGCTGCTGAAAACTCTGGAAGAACCGCCGCCGCATGTGAAATTCCTGCTGGCGACCACCGATCCGCAGAAACTGCCGGTGACCATCCTGTCGCGCTGTCTGCAGTTCAGCCTCAAGCGCCTGCCGGTGGCGCTGATTGCTGGACAACTGGCGCGGGTTCTGGATGCTGAGGATATCGTCTATGAGGCGGCAGCGCTGCGCCTGCTGGCGCGGGCCGGTGATGGCAGCATGCGCGATGCCCTGAGTCTGCTCGATCAGGCGATTGCCTTTGGCGGTGGCCAGATCGAGGCTGCGGCGGTGGGCGCTATGCTCGGTAGCATCGAGCGGCGGCGCGTGATCGGCCTGCTGGAGGCACTGGCAGCCGCCGATGTTCCGGCCCTGCTGGCGCAGGTGGCGGCGCTGGACGGGCAGGCACCGGACTATGCCGCTGTGCTGGCCGAACTGCTGATCCTGTTGCAGCGGGTGGCGCTGGCGCAAATGGCGCCGGCGACCGTGGCTGACGAGGCCGAGTTTGATCCCGATGAGCTGCGCCGTCTGGCGACGCTGCTGCCGGCGGAAGATGTGCAGTTGTTCTACCAGATTGCCCTGCTGGGCCGGCGCGATCTGCCGCTGGCGCCGGAGCCGCGCGGCGGCATCGAGATGGTGCTGTTGCGCATGCTGTGCTTTCGGCCCGATTCTGGCGATGAGCGAAAGCAGAGTGCCCCGGCGCCGGTGCCGGTGACTGCACCCCGTCCAGTCGCAGTGGCTGCGCCACCGGCAACCCGTCCAGTCGCCGCGCCACGGTCCGCGCCGCCTGTAGCGATGGATGCCACACCGGAAACGGTCTGGCATGTGCTGGTGGCGCAACTGGCGCTGCCGGGTATTGCCGGACAGGTGGCCAAGAATTGCGCTCTGCTGGCGCGCGACGGCGGCCATTTCGAGTTGGCGCTGGAGCCGGGTCATAAGCAGATGCTGACCGATTCAGTCAGGGAGCGGCTGCGCAGTGCCCTGGAACAGCACCTGGGTACGCCAGTGCAGATCAAGTTCCAGGTTGGCTCTGCGGTGCTGACTCCCGCCCGCCAGGAAGCGCAACAGCAGGCGCTGCAGCAGCAGGCCGCCGCCGAGCGCGCCGCTGCGGATCCGCATGTACGCGAGATGCAAGACGTGTTCGATGCGCGCATCGTGAGCGTGCAGCCGCTGGACGATGGCGAACGCTAGGCACGTAGGCACGCCGCGCCAAATCCCCATTGCGATCGACAGGAGAGAGAGGATGAAAGGTGGTCTGGGTAATCTGATGAAGCAGGCGCAGAAGATGCAGGAAAACCTGCAAAAGGCGCAGGCGGAAATCGCGTCGCTGGAGGTGAGCGGCGAATCCGGCGGTGGGCTGGTCAGCGTGATCATCACCGGTCGTCACGAGGTCAAGCGCGTGCGCATCGACAGCAGCCTGGTTGGCGACGATAAGGACATGCTGGAAGATCTGGTCGCGGCGGCGTTTAACGATGCCGTGCACAAGCTGGAACGCACCGTACAGGACAAGATGAGCGGTCTGACCGCGGGCCTGCCGCCGGGCATGATGGGCGATTTCAAGCTGCCATTCTGAACCGGCTCATGGCAGCCTCGCCGCTGTTGAGCCAATTGATGGCGGCGCTGCGCTGCCTGCCGGGTGTGGGACCCAAGTCCGCGCAGCGCATGGCGCTGCACCTTCTGGAGCGCGACCGCGAGGGCGCTGGGCGACTGGTTGAAACCTTGCATCTGGCGCTGGAGCGCATCGGCCATTGCCGGCTGTGTCGCACTCTCAGCGAAAGCGAGCTGTGCGTACTGTGCGCCAATCCGCGCCGTGATCGCAGCCTGCTGTGCGTGGTCGAGACCCCGGCCGATGTGCTGGCACTGGAACAGGCCACCGGTTTTCAGGGCCTGTATTTTGTGTTGATGGGGCATCTATCGCCGCTGGACGGGATCGGCCCGGCGGAACTGGGTCTGGATGAACTGGACGTGCGTCTGGATGCCGGCGTGGTCAGCGAGGTGATTCTGGCCACCAACCCGACCGTGGAGGGCGAGGCCACCGCCGCCTATATCGCCGCACTGGCCCAGGAACGCGGCATTCGCGCCACCCGCATCGCCCATGGCGTGCCGCTGGGCGGTGAACTGGAATATGTCGACGGGGGTACTCTGGCCCATGCCTTCGCCGGCCGTCGCACCCTGTAATCTGCAACGGAGCACTTGCCGTGGATGACTGCATTTTCTGCAAAATCGCCGCTGGCGCGATTCCGGCCAGCATTCTGTACGACGATGGCGCGGTGCTGGCGTTTCGCGACATCAACCCTGAGGCGCCGGTGCATGTGCTGCTGATTCCGCACCGGCACATCGCCACTCTCAACGATCTGGAAGCGGCCGACGCGGCGCTGATCGGGCAACTGTTCCTGGTCGCGCGGCGGGTTGCGGCGGAGCTGGGCGTGGCCGAGAGCGGCTATCGCACTGTGATCAACTGCAACCGCGATGCCGGCCAACTGGTGTTCCACGTCCACATGCACCTGCTGGCGGGACGGGAACTGGGCTGGCCACCGGGCTAAGCCCCACGTCCTGTTACTTTTTTCTGGCTGAACAAGCAAATATCCATGACGATTCCTGCCGATTTTGTCCCGCTGCGCTTACGCAAGAACGAGGAACGCCGCCTGCGCGCCGGCCATCTCTGGGTTTACAGCAATGAAGTCGATATCGCAGCCACGCCGCTGCGCGATTTGTCGCCCGGCCAGCCGGTGGTGATCGAGGCCAGCAACGGCAAGGCGCTGGGTACCGGTTATGTCAACCCGCATGTGCTGTTGTGCGCGCGGCTGGTCAGCCGCGATCCGGAGCAGCCCTTTGGCCCGGCCCTGGTGGAGCAGCGGCTGCGCACGGCGCTGAGTCTGCGCGAGCGTCTGTATTCGCAACCGTTCTATCGGCTGGTGTACGGCGAGGGTGATGGTCTGCCGGGGCTGATTGTCGACCGTTACGGTGATCTGTGCTGGCGCAATTGACCACTGCCGGTATGGATCGGCAGCGCGAGGCGGTACTTGCCGCGCTGCGCAGTGTGCTGAATCCAGCGGCGGTACTGTGGCGCAACGACAGTCCGATGCGCGAACTGGAAGGCCTGGCGCGCGAAGTGGTCGTGGCCGCAGGCAGCGTGCCCGAAACCGTGACCGTTGCGGAGGACGGGCTGTGTTTCCAGGTGGCGCCGCTGAGCGGGCAAAAGACCGGCTGGTTCTACGACCAGCGCGACAACCGCGCCCGGCTGGATCGCTATGTCGCCGGGCGCCGGGTACTGGATGTGTTCAGCTACGTTGGTGCCTGGGGTGTGCGCGCAGCGGCGCGGGGCGCGCGTGAGGTGCTGTGCGTGGATGCTTCGGCGCCGGCGCTGGCGCAGGTGATGGTTAATGCCACGCTGAACGGGGTCGGCGAGCGGGTGCAGACCCGGCAGGGTGATGCCTTCGAGGTTCTTAAGGCACTGCGTGAAGCCCGCGAGCGCTTTGATGTGGTGATCGTCGATCCGCCGGCTTTCATCAAGCGCCGCAAGGACATGCGCGAAGGCAGCCTGGCCTACCGGCGACTGAATGAAATGGCCATGCAGGTGCTGGCGCGCGATGGCCTGCTGGTGTCCTGCTCCTGTTCACAACTGCTGCCGCGCGCGGCCCTGGCCGAGCTGCTGTTGCAGGGCGCGCGCCATCTTGACCGCAATTTGGTGCTGCTGGAGCAGGGACGTCAGGGTCCGGATCATCCGGTGCATCCGGCCCTGCCCGAGACCGATTATCTGAAAACGCTGTTCGCGCGGGTGCTGCCGAGCTGAACAGTGCATCCGGTGCCGGTGCCGGCGTCCGGTGCTAGACTCAGAGGTGCATTTTCGCCCGATCCCCTTGGTACCCTGTCCATGTCCGCACCCGATGTCGCTGCCCTGGCGTCAGCGCCCAATGCCGCGCCGCGCCGCACCGGGCTGAAGCGGCAGTTTCTGCTGCTGATCATTGCCATTTATCTTCTGACCGGCTCGGTGGCTCTGGCGTTGTTCGCCTTGAGCATTCGTGGCGTGACCCGGCAACTGGCTGAGGATTTTGCTGTGCAGTATGTGCTGCGGCAGAAAGCCCGCCTGCAGGCACCGATCCAGCGCGAAGTCGCCCTGTCGCGGGCTCTGGCCGATTCACCGCTGCTTAAGCAATGGGCGCGTGACGAGGAAAACCCGGCGCTGAAGGCCCAGGCCTTGGCTGAACTGGACAGCTACCGGCACCATTTTGCCGATCAAAGCTACTTCTGGGTGATCGACCAGTCCCGGCACTACTACCATAACAATGCCGCCGATGCTTATCGCGGCCGCGAGCTGGTGCAAACCCTGGACCCGGGGCGCGCTACGGATCAGTGGTATTTCGCCACCCTGGCCAAGGTGAGCGACTTTGATTTGAACGTCAATTACGATACAGCGCTCAAGGTTACCAAGGTGTGGATCAACGTCATTGTCCGCGCCGGCGCCGACCGGGTTGGCATGGCCGGTACCGGCCTGGAATTGGACCGCTTTATCGATACTGTGCTGCGCGAGGATCAGTCCGGCGTGCAGACCCTGCTGCTGGATGCCAGTGGCGCGATCAAGGCCTACCACAACCGCGATCTTGTTGATTTAAACGCGGTCGCCAAGCCCGAGATTGAGCGCAGTACGCTGCTGCGTTTGCTGGATAGCGCTGAGGATCAGGCCGCACTGCGCGCAGCACTGACGCAACTGGCCGAGGGTCAGAGTCCGGTGGTGGTGTTGCCGCTGCGCGTTGCTGGCCAGTCCCGTCTGGTGGCGCTGAGCCATCTGGATGAGATCAACTGGTTTGCTGCAGTGCTGGTCGAGCCGGCGTATGTGCACAGCATGAGCCGCTTCCTGCAACTGGCCGTACTGCTGGCTCTGTCGCTGCTGGTGATGGCCCTGGCGGTGACTGTGCTGCTCAACCGACTGGTGCTGGGGCCGCTGGCTCGGCTGCACCAATCCGCTCAGGCGATCGCTGCCGGCGACTACACCCAGCGCGCCACGGTGGAGGCGACGAACGAAATCGGCGAGCTGACCCAGACTTTCAATGATATGGCGGCCAAGGTTGGCCTTTACACCGACCATCTGGAGCAGTGCGTAACGGAGCGCACCGAGGAACTGGCGCGGGCGCATCGGCAACTGGCTGAAACCCATGAGCAGATGCTTGACAGCGTCCAGTACGCGCGCCTGATTCAACAGGCAATGTTGCCGCGGCCCGCCGTGCTGGCGCGGGCGCTGGGCGAAGTGTTTGTGCTATGGCGACCGCGCGAACTGGTGGGCGGCGATTTTTATTATTGCCGGACTGATGGACAGGGGTGCCTGCTGGTGGTCGGCGATTGCACCGGCCACGGCGTGCCCGGCGCGCTGATGACCATGAGCGCCTATGCGGTGCTGAACCATATCACCAGCGTGCAGCGCACCGATGATCCCGCGCGGATTCTGCAGGAGCTGAATCGCCAGCTGCAGCACATTCTGCATCAGGATCAGGCCGATGAGAGCTTTGAGAACGGCCTGGATGCCGGCGTCTGCCACTGGTCGCCGGCGACGGGGACGCTGCTGTTTGCCGGGGCACGCTTTGACCTGTTCCATCAGGCACCGGGTGCAGCGCCGGAGGTCATCCGCGGTGATCGGCATAGCCTCGGCTACCGGGGCAGTAATCCCCAGGCAATTTTTCATAATCAGCGCCTTGACGATGCCGTGCAGCGAACCTTCTATCTAAGCAGTGACGGGCTGTTCGATCAGGCCGGCGGCCTGAAGGGCTATGGTTTTGGGCAGCGCCGGTTCCTGGCGGTGTTGGCCGAGATGGGCACTGCGCCGCTGGCGGTGCAGCAGGCGGTGCTGGAGCGGGCGCTGGCTGACTGGCAGGGTGAGCAGCCACAGCGCGACGATATCACCGTCATCGGGTTCCGGCCTGAGCCGGTGCTGGCGGTGGTGCGGTCATCCTCCCGAGGAGGCGATGGGCATGCATGATTTTGATCTGGTTCAACTCAGGGACGAACTGAGCGAACGCGGGATTCTGATGATTTTCAGCGGGCCGTTCTCGCACAGTATTATCGAGGAGCTGGGCGAGGCGGTGCGCAACTATCTGCAAAGCGCGCAGGTGAACCGCCCGGCGATGATGGATGTGTTCGCCGTGTACATCGAGCAGGCGCAGAATGTGCGCAACTATATGCGCCGCTGGGAAATGAGCGCCGACCCACGTGGGGCGCGGATCATGCAATCGGGCATCGTGGTGATCGCCCGGGATCAGGGACACTATGTCATCAGTTCCGGCAATCTGATCGCCCAGGCCGATGTTTCGGCGCTGGTGGCGCGGCTGGAGGAGATCCGTGCGCTGGACAAGCCCGGACTCAAGGCGCTGCACAAGGAACGCCTGCGCGTGCCGCTCAGTGACGGTGGCAATGCCGGCCTGGGGCTGATCGAGATGGCGCGCAAGGCGTCGCAGCCGCTGCAAT
>Ga0116181_1003370_pt1 | contig 12522 bp, 6 predicted proteins | sample AD_UKC075_MetaG_FD_89752 | JGI IMG/M metagenome (GOLD analysis project Ga0116181, IMG submission 89752) | Active sludge microbial communities of municipal wastewater-treating anaerobic digesters from USA - AD_UKC075_MetaG | ecosystem: Engineered > Bioreactor > Anaerobic > Digestate | place: USA...
GACTACCGAGCCGAAGAGATTGCCCATGCCACCGAAGACCACCATCAAAAGCGCCTCAATCGAAAGGTTGTAGGTAAAGTCCGAGGGCTCCAAATTGCTCTTGAAGAAAGCGAACACCACGCCTGCCATTCCCGCAAAGAATGCGGAGATTGTGAAGGTCATTACCTTATAGCGGTTTATGTTTATGCCTATTGACTGAGCGGCTATTGCGTTGTCTCTGATGGAGTTTATTGCTCTGCCGTGACGGGATCTGGTAAAGTTTGAAATCAGTATAAAGCTTACTATAACAACCGCAAACATGTATAGGAACTGCTTGCCTCTTGCTCCCAGGCTGGGGACGCCGATAAGTCCCCTTGTTCCGCCGAGAGCGGGAATTATCTTTACAAATGAACGGATCAGCTCACCGTAGGCAAGGGTTACTATCGCCAGATAGTCGCCTCTGAGCCTTAAAATGGTGGAGCTTATGAAGAATCCGAAAAGGGCTCCGGTAATGCCGCCTATAATAAGGGCGATTACGAATACCAAGGGCAGCGGCAGATTCGCGTTTACGGCGAAGTATCCGCCGGCGTATGCTCCCACGCAGAAGAAGCCCGCGTGACCCAGCGACAGGTCGCCGAGGGAACCTACTACGAGATTCAGCGACATGGCAAGTATGATGCTGGAGCACATTTTGAGAAGGATTGCCTGCTGGCTCCTTGTGAACTTGCCTCAAACATCAGAACGGAAATTAATATGTAAAGTACGATTAATACCGAAGTGAAGATGAGTGACTTTGATTTAAGCAGTTTTTTCATCCCAAAGCCCCCCTTAAACCTTTTCAATCTTGGTCTTGCCCAAAATGCCGGAGGGCTTTAACACAAGCATAATGATGAGTATTGCGAACGCGACGCCGTCCGACGCGGGACGAAGGGTATCGGGAAGATAGCCGATAGCCAGCGCCTCGATAAGTCCGATAAGTATTCCGCCGAGGGCTACGCCGGGAATGCTGCCGATGCCGCCGAATACGGCCGCGGAGAATGCCTTTATGCCGAATACCGAGCCTGTATAAGGCTCAATCTTTTGATACTTTGCTATGTAAAGTACGCTGGCGAGTCCCGCGAGAGCGGAGCCTATAAAGAAGGTGATGGTAATTGTTTTGTTTACATCAATGCCCATGAGCTGAGCCGCTCCCCTGTCCTCAGACACCGCGAGCATAGCCTTTCCTGTCTTGGTGTTCTGTATGAAGTAGTTAAGCGCAACCATTATTGCAAGAGTTGTAATCCAAATAAGTATCGATACGCCATCAATCCTCACAGGACCCACATAAAAGGTGGGGAGCTTAATAAAGCCGGAGATGAGCTTAAGCTCTGATGTAAAGGTTAAAAGCGCAATATTCTGGAGCAGGTAGCTGACGCCGATAGCTGTAATAAGGACGGAAAGAGGAGATGCGTTTCTAAGGGGGCGATAAGCCAAAAACTCAATGATAATGCCCAGCAAAGAGCAGACGATTACCGAAGCGACAACCGCCGCGGCGATGCCCAAATCCTTTTGCAGGAACATTACATAAATTGCGTAGCCGCCCACCATGATTATGTCGCCGTGGGCGAAGTTAAGCATTTTGGCGATGCCGTAAACCATTGAGTAGCCCAGCGCGACCAGCGCGTACACACTGCCCAGGTTCAGTCCGTCCATTACGAAGTTGAAAAAAACCTGCATAAAGATTATCACTCCTAAGTTTCGAGCGCAGACAAACAGTCTTTTTATTAAAAAGCAAAAACTTTGAATGAGTCTGCCGATTTCCAGAATTTGTTTACTTTGGTTTTGCCTTAAAGCGTTGTAACGCTAAAGTAATAAAGGTTGCAATAACTTACATTATAGTATCAAAATTCACCGAATTCAATCGAATTAAAAAATTTTCTGATATTTTACATTATAATTCGCTAAAATACAATAAATTTGTCGGGTTGATTTTTGCCTTTTTCCGCCGCCTGCGGGGCTTGGCGGATTCGCTGCTGAGTATTTCGCCGCCGCTTGAACCGCCGCGGGCGGGCATTTCGCTTGCCGCCGAATAAGGGGATGCTTTGCCGCCGTTCCCTTGCGGGGTCGGGGCGCTGCGGCACCTGACCGCCAAGGGCGGTTTTTTTCTTGCCGCCGTACCCCCCTGACGCTGATTTGCCACCAGCGGCATAAGTGATTTTCCGCGGAGCGAGAAAAGTCTTGTTAATTGAAAATACATTTTTATTTGTCGCCTTTATTCAAGAATTTTATGGGCAATTCGGGGAGAGTGTGTTTTAAAGCCCAAAAAGCGCAAAAATTTGGATTTTCATTTATATATAAGCTCTAAATCCATATGCGCTGTAAGTTTATTTTTAGGCGATTTATACAATTTCACACCCACAAAAAATGCACAAAACAGCACCGGGGTATCTGAGGGATATCCCAGTGCATTAATATCTCAGTAATTATATCACTTGTCGGCTCTGATTACAAGGCTTTTTTATTATTTCCGCGCTAGTCCGCGTTCCACTCGTGGATATTGGCGTAAACATTGAGACTTGCGCCCACGGGCTTTACTTCCTTGTCAATGCCGCGGGAGTAGTAGAGGACGCCCATTCTGAAAACAAGGGGTATAAAGGGGCTTTCTTCCACGAACTGACGGCAGAACACCGACTCGGAGATTGTGCCGCCCACATAGTCGAAATACGCCTTGGCTATGGGGGATTCGGGGTCAATGCCAAAGGACAAAGCTCCGTCGGCTTTAAAGAACTCGGACAAGTCCATATTGTTTAAAAGCCTTGTTTCACCGATATACAAATCGTAATTGCCGGCGTTTAAAGCCTCTTTGTACTGCTGTGTGGTCAGTTCTCTGACGGTGATTTTGATTCCCGCCTCTTTAAGGCTGCCCGCAACAGACTTTGCAAGCTGAACTTTAAACTGATTCTCCGACGGACAGATTAAAGTGAAACTTAAAACTCCCCTGCCGCCCCTTCTTACGCCGCCGGAGGTGAACTGATTGTAGCCCAGCTCCTCCCAAACCTCGATGCCCTCCTTAATGTTGTCGGCAAAGTAGGAGTAGCTTTGCTTTGCGGGGTTGACGGGAGCCTGAGCGGGCAGGGCGTTGCCCGAATACACTCTTGTGCTGATGTCCGAGCGGAGAATGGTGCGGGAAAGGGCGTTCCTGACCGCCTTGTCGGAGAGCACATAGTTTTTGCTGTTTACGCCCAAATACACAAGGTTATTGAGAACCGCGCCCGTCTGAGCGGCGTCGGCTCTGCGGACGGCTCCTGAGGACAAATCGTCAAAGCAGGCGTCCAGCTCTCCCGTTTCGAGTATGAATACGGGGGACACGCTCTCTCCTATGGGTATGAGCCTTATAGTCCTTGCGATGTCGTTGTTCTCCCTGTAGGAGGGGTTCGGCTCCAAAAGGTACTCGCCGTTTTCGGCTCTGTATATGTATCTTCCGCTGCCTTTAGGCACCTGTTCGCTTTGGTCGGCGGTGTTTTGTTTTACTATCGGGAAATCAAGCAGGCTAAGCGGTGAGAGCGTGGGCTGTTTAAGCGCAAAACGCACTTCGTACCTTCCCGCAGCCTCGCAGGAGCTGAAGGCCGAAAGCTGAGTTTTGTACGAGGGCGAGAGCCTTGCCTGATGGAAGGAGTAAACCACATCCGCGCTTGTAAGCAGGCTTGAGTCGCTGAAGGTTATGCCATCTTTTAAAATGACCTTTATATTAAGGCCCTCCTCCACAGCCTCAAGGGCAACAGAAGGGACGGGCATATATTTTTCGTCAATCACATAGAGGGAGTCGAACATCAGGGGCACGAGGCTGATATTTCTCACGCCCTTTAAAAAGAAGGGGTTAAGGCTGTCCTCCAAAGAAAAGGGCAGGCGCACCCTGTCAACTTGCTGAGCGGGTCTTTTCGTTTCGCCGCCGATTTTTGTTTCGGAGCTTGCGTCCTCCGTACCCGGCTCCTTTCTGAAGCAGGAGGAGAAAAGAATTACAAAGGATAAAATCAGCGCGATTATTTTTAAGGACTTTTTCATATTCCTTTTCCTTTATTCTATGGTAATTGCTTCGACGGATAGGGCTTTGCCCGTTTTTTCGTCTATGGAGAAAATGCAGGCGTTCATGCTGACCTTTCCGGCGGGGTTTTCGAACCTTACGGGCATGCCTGTTCTGAGCTTTTCGATTGCGAGAGAAGGCTCAACGCCCAGAACCGAGTGTACGGGACCCGTCATGCCAAGGTCGGTGATGTACGCTGTGCCTTTAGGCAAAATGCAGGCGTCGGAGGTCTGCACATGGGTATGAGTGCCGAAAACCGCCGAGACTCTGCCGTCAAGATAGAAGCCCAGAGCCTTTTTCTCCGCCGTGGCCTCAGCGTGGAAGTCCACTATAATGTTTTTTATGTCTTTAAGTTCATTCAGAATTTCGTCCACCTTGTCAAAGGGGTTGCTTGCCGACTCCATGTAAACGGTGCCCGCAAGGTTTATTACGGCGACTGAGAATCTGCCTCTGTCTATAATCCAGAAGCCCTTGCCGGGGGTGGTGTGGTGGAAGTTGGCGGGGCGGATTACGGGAACCGATGAATTCAGATACTCGTAAACCTCATGCCTTCTGAAAACATGGTTGCCCGTTGTGATAAGGTCAACGCCGCTCTCCAAAAGATAATTCGCCGATGAGGGGGTAATGCCGTTGCCCTGAGCGGAGTTTTCTCCGTTGGCAATGCATATGTCTATTTGATTAAGTTTTTTTATGGCCGGCAAGTGGGCGCGAAGAAACTCGCATCCCTGTGTACCTACCACATCGCCGATTGCCAAAATATTCATGATTTGCCCCTTTCAAACCCTCTTATAAACGAAAACGGCAAGCGGATAGCCGCCTGCCGTAAATTCACTCTTTGCAAATAAAAGCACTTTTAAGTTCTGTGCCGTTATTTTGCATATTCAACGGCACGGCTCTCTCTGATAATATGAACCTTAATCTGTCCGGGATATTCAAGCTCATCTTCAATCTTCTTAACAATATCACGGGCAACAAGTATCATCTTGTCATCCGAAACTGCTTCGGGATTGACTATGATGCGAACCTCTCTGCCTGCCTGAATTGCAAAGGACTTTTCAACACCCTCAAAGGATGTCGCGATTTCCTCCAGCTTTTCAAGGCGCTTGATGTAGCTTTCAAGGTTTTCACGCCTTGCGCCGGGTCGCGCGGCTGAAATAGCGTCCGCCGCCTGAACAAGACATGCCACAACGGTCTTGGGCTCGGTATCTCCGTGGTGAGCCTCTATAGCGTGGATTACCTGATCGTTCTCCTTATACTTCTTGGCGAACTCTGCGCCCAACTGCACATGGGAGCCGTCAAACTCATGGTCTATCGCCTTGCCTATATCATGCAGGAGACCTGCTCTCTTCGCGAGTTTAACATCCGCGCCCAGCTCCGCAGCCATAAGACCTGCGATATGTGAAACCTCAAGGGAGTGGTCAAGCACATTCTGACCGTAGCTGGTGCGGTACTTTAAACGGCCCAGGAGCTTTACGATTTCCGGATGTACGCCGTTTATGCCGGCCTCGATAACCGCTCTTTCGCCTGTCTGCTTAATTGTTGCCTCAACCTCGCGGCGGGCTTTGTCGTACATTTCCTCAATGCGGGCGGGATGGATTCTGCCGTCGGCAATGAGTTTTTCTAATGTCAGCCTTGCAATCTCTCTCCTTACCGGGTCAAAGCTGGAGAGGGTGATTGCCTCGGGCGTGTCGTCAATGATTAGGTCAACGCCTGTAGTGGTCTCAAGGGCTCTGATGTTCCTGCCCTCGCGTCCGATGATTCTGCCCTTCATTTCGTCATTGGGCAGAGCGACAACGGAAACGGTAGCCTCTGCGGCGTGGTCGGCAGCGCACCTTTGAATAGCGGTGGATATAATCTCCCTTGCCATCGTTTCCGCTTCTTCAAGGGTCTTTTGCTTATGCTCCATGAGCATGACTGCCTTTTCGTGCTCAAGGGAATCCTCAAGGTTTTTAAGCAGGTATTCCTTTGCCTGCTCCTGGCTGAATCCCGAAATTCTCTCCAGCATTTCGTACTGGCTTTTCTTCAGGGTTACCAGCTCTTCAAGTCTTTCGTCAACGGTTTTGAGCTTTTTGTTTAGGGTTTCGTCCTTTTTCTCAAGGGCGTCCAGCTTTTTGTCAAGGCTCTCCTCTTTTTGAATCAAGCGGCGCTCCTGACGCTGAATTTCCGTTCTGCGCTCACGAATTTCACGGTCCGCCTCTGTGCGCAGCTTATGAATTTCGTCCTTTGCTTCGATAATTGCTTCTTTTTTCTTCGTTTCTGCCTGAGCAATAGCTTGACTGACTATTCTGTTTGCTTCGTCAGTAGCCGAGCCTATTGTTCTTTCTGCTACTTTTCTTCTGTAAACGCTGCCGAGGGCAAATCCTACTCCAAAGAGTATGACCCCGCCAGCGACTATTGCGGCTATCAGAATCGGGTCCAAGCAATGCACCTCCTTGTTTTTTGTAAGTCGGACGCTCTTTGCGCCCAAATCTACGGAAGTGCCGAAAATCAATAATATTCACATTTTTTGACATCTGCCCACTGCGTATAATGGGCCTATACACAAAAAATATAGCGTCAAAACAGCCCTGCTTATATTAAATCAGCCCAAGCTGTTATCATCGATTAATCGGCAATCCGGAAAAATGCTTGAATAAGTGCTGATGACACAATAATGCCAAATATATTTAACCGTTATTTCACAGCAGCGAACTACTGACGAAAAACATAAGTCAAATAAAAGCGCAAAGCCGCACTTTAAAAATATTTTAACTCTTTATCGTATTAATGTCAAATGTTTTATTTCGCATACGCATAAAATTTAGACTTTCTTTACAATTTAAGCCGTTTTTCGCATGTTTATACCTTCTCAAATCGCCAATTCCGCCCACGCCGCGTCAGAGGCGGGAACGGCGCTCTGTCAGGGGTCTCCGCTCCCTCTGTTGTTGGGCGCAGGGGCGGGAATGGGCCTTTGCCGTGGGAACGCAAGCGCCGCTCGGGACGGGGTTTATTTTGTCCGCGCGGAAACCGCAAAGCGGGAGTGCCGCTAACTCGGGCAATCTCCGCTCGGGCGGATTCGGCTCTCGCCGCTCGGGGCGGGCGGGAAAACACGCCGCAAGGAAACTTCCCCGCCGGGCGGGGCTCGCTTGACATAGGCACGCGGGGAAACACCTCACTCAAGGCGGGTATGCGCTGCCCCAAAATCGGCGGCGTTTTCCTTGATTTAGAGCTATTGCCAATTTTAGTATTGGTAAAAAAGACTTGCATATTCCACGGGAATGCTTTTGTGAAGGTGCAGAGAGTAGATTTCGGCTGAGACTTTTTCGTAAGGCATATTCAGAATTTCCGCCGCGGCTCTGAGGTAAACTTTGAGCTGACCCGCATAGCGGCTGACAAGGAGAGCGGTTGAATTCAGTCTGTCGGTCTTATAATCCACCACCACTGCCCTGCCGTCCTTTATGTAAACAAGGTCAATTCTGCCTTGCACGAGGATTTTCTCATCGGACTCCGCGTCCCGCAGCTCGGGGAAAACCGAGGAGGCGGGAATTTGAATCGTGAAATTCCGCTCCCTGAGCACCGAGTCGGCTGTAACGATATTTCTCGCCGTTTCGCTCTCAAGGAAAATCGAAATATCCTCTTTCGATACGGCGCTTGCCTCCCTTTCGGTCAGCTGACCCGAGACAACAAGCCTTTGAATTTCTGAGTCTATATCCTTCATAGCCGCCTTAAAGTCGCAAAGCTGGAGGAATTTGTGGTTTGCCGTACCCATATCGGCGGCGCTCATTTCCTCGCCATAGGCAAATGAGGGCTTTGTCTGAGCAAAGAAATCGGAGTTAAAACGCACGGCGAAAAGCTCGGAGGCGGACATCTTTGCGGGAACGGCCGAAAGGGGAATGTAGGGGTAGACAAAGTCCGCCCTCTTTTCAATTTCTCTCAGCATCTCCTCATTGACACCGCATTCTTCTGTTACTTCTTCCGCAGACTCTGAACCCTGCCGGTTTATTACAAGACTTAGCTTGAAGTCAGCGGGCAGAGTATCGATTATAGCGTCGGCGCCGGCAATCTCCCTTAAAGCAGCGGCTTCGGGGTGCCTTAAAAATCCGCAGAGCAGAAGGTCCAAAAAGCTCTGGGCGGTGTTTACCGCATAGGGGCTGAGCTTTCCTTTAACGGGCGTGACGGCAAGGGTTTTGCTGAGTTTTCTTTCGGCCGATTCGACGGTGCCAACCATAATCAGAGCCTCTCTGGCTCTGGTCATGGCGACATACAAAAGCCTTAAATCCTCTGCGGCGCCGTTCTTTTTGGCAAGCAGCTCGGTGGCGACGGAGGGGATTGTTTTATAGACATTCATTCTTTCGGGATTCTTTATCTTGATGCCCGCTCCCGTTTCGGGGGTGACAAGGTGCTTTTGATTGGGATTGGTAAGCGATTCGGCGCAGTTTGCGATTATCACAAAGGGGAACTCAAGACCCTTTGACTTGTGAATCGTCATAATGCGCACCACATCGGCGCCCTCCGAAACCGCCGAGGCGGAGGGCAAAACGGCGCTGATTCTTTGAAGGGCGTCCATCTTTCTTATAAAGCCCGAAAGACCCGTACCCTTGTTTTTCTCGTACTCCTCGGCGTATTCGCAAAGGAGAGAAAGATTCGCCTTTCTTTTGTCGCTGCGGCTCATGGCTCCCACTATGGACATAAAGCCCGTCTTTTCATAAAGAGCCCTGATAAACTTTGCGGTGGGCATTATCCCTGAAAGGTTTCTGAGCAGATGAATATCGTTATAGAGAGATATTGCCTTAATATTGCCCTTGGCGGCGTAGAGTTTCAGGCAGGAGTAAAGGGAGCCTTTCATGTCAAGGCTTCTCAGCTCCGCTATTTCATCGGGGGTAAAGCCGTAAATGGGCGAGAACATAAGGGCAAGCAGGTCCACATCCCTTGAGGGGTTGTCGATTGCTCTCAGGAATGAAAGCATAACGGAGATTTCACTCGCTCCGAAAAAGCCCGTCTTTTCCTCCGCGTAGGCGTCAATGCCCTGATTTATAAGGGCGTTGCGGTAAATTGCCGCGTTGTTTTTCGCCGACCTTAAAAGTATCGCGAAGTCGGAAGCTCTTACGGGGCGTTTCTTATCCTTCTGACCGACCAAAACGCCGCTTTCTATGGTCTTTTTTATAAATGAGGCTATGTAGGCCGCCTCAGACTCTATTTTGGTATCCGAATTTTCCTTTTTGTTATATTCGAGAATATGAAGGGCGACTGCGGGGTTCTGACGCTTTTCCTCCTTGTCGTAGTCGGCGCCCGCTGTCATGGCGTGACCGTCCGTGTACTCAACCTCGCCCGCCTCTTTGGACATAAGCTGGCTAAATATAAAGTTTACAGCGGAGACTATGCCCCGCCTGCTTCTGAAGTTCCTGTCAAGGAAGAGCCTTGCGGGGAATCTCCTTTCCTCGTAGTCTGACGAGGTTTCGAGAAGATTTGTAAATATTGTGGGCATGGCGAGCCTGAACCTGTAAATGCTCTGCTTTACATCGCCCACCACAAACAGCTTTTCGCCGTCGCTTGACAATGCCCTGAATACGGTGTTCTGAAGCTCGTTGGTGTCCTGGAACTCGTCAATCAGAACATGCTTTATTCCGGAGGCAAGCTCCTTTGCCAGCTCTGTTTTGACCAGCGCTCCGTTTTCTTCTTTTACGAGAAGGGACAAAGTGAGCTGATTTAAAACCGAGAAGGAGTAGGCGTTTTTGGCCTTCATCTCCTCAAAAAGCTTTGCAGCATAGGTTTTGGCGGCGAAAATAAGCTCCTTTGCAACGGGCAGCAGCAGCTCCATGTCCTCTTTATGCTCATCGGAAGTGGCGCAAAGGTATTCGGTGAGCTGTTTAAATACTTCCTTTGCCTTATCCCTTTTGCCCTTGGCGGCGGACTTGAAAATACTGTCGCCCCTGACTGTGGGGATTCTGCCGAAGCTGAAGGTGTTCACTTTTTCATAAAGCTCGTCCCACTGACCGTTTTCCGCGGCGTCAAGCACTTTTTTGTACCGGCGGATTTCGTCCTCAAGAAAATCTATGTAAAGCTCCGAGAGCTTTTCGTCATTAGATGAAATCTCAATGGCGTCATTAAGGAGAGAAACGCAGAAGTTTACAGCCTCGACTACGGTTTTTCTGATAACAGCGTGCCAGATTCCCTCGCCGCTGTTTTCGTAAAGCTCTATTACGCTGTCCAGCCACTTTTCGGGGAAGGGGAAAACCATGGCCTGCTCATAGAGCCTTGAAACAAACTCGCCCAGACTGCTGTCGTCCCTGCCGTCGCTGAGGATGTCCGCCATGCGTCTGAAAGGCTCGCCCCTTTCCACATACAGCTCCTCCAGCACCATGTCGAGGATGTCCTTTTTTAAGCTCTCCTCCTCAGAACCGTCAAGGGGTCTGAAGTCGGGGGAGACGCCCGCAAGGTGGAAGTTTTCTCTGAGAAGCTTTATGCAAAAGGAGTCCATGGTGCAGATGTTCGCGCTTTCGATGCCGATTTTGAGGCGATTTAAGCGGGAGCTGAAGGGGTTTTCGGCTATTTTCTCGTTTATCGCCCTTTTTATTTTCTGCCGCATTTCGTTGGCGGCGGCGTTTGTAAAGGTGACCACCAAAAGCTCGGAGGGGTCGACCGGCTCCGCGTCGTCTAAAAGAATCTCAATAACCCTTTCTACCAGAACGGCGGTTTTGCCTGAGCCCGCCGCCGCGGAAAGGGCTATGGAGCCGCCTCTGAGCTCAATGGCTCTTTTCTGCTGGTCTGTCCAGTTCACCTTAGACATAGTTTCCTCCTAAACTGCGCCGCTAATTTTTATTCCTCATTCATGCCCGCCGCATTAAAGATTTCCTGCCATGCAGCGTCGTCGTCAAGGTCATAAAGCTGTCTTACGGGGCCGTCCTTTTCCCTGCCGCAAACCGCGTTGTAGTCGCAGCTCTCGCAGACTTTGTTTTCCGTGGGCAGAGCCGAAACATTTCCCTCCCTGAGAGCTGTCGCCATGTCCTTGATTTTCTTGTCTATGTACTCCTTCAGAGCCTTAAACTGCTGGAGGGAATATACCGAGCCTTTGACAAAGCCTGAGGCGTCAATAAAGGCGGGGATGAAAATTCCCGTGCCGCTTGAGTCCATGCCCATTATTACCTCGGGCAAATCAAGGATTAGACCCTTCATCTTGCCGAGTTTGAGTTTTTTCTCCCTTTCCTCGTCCTCGGAAAGATGTCTGCCTTCTTTAATTACCTCAGCCCTTGCGGGGACATAGAGCACGCCCGCGGGGAGAAGCTCATCGCCGTACCTCGCTCCCCCGTTTTCGCAAAGACCTATAAGGTATATGAGCATCTGCATGCTAAGTCCGTTAAGAATGTCTTTTATCTTAAATCTGCCCTTTGCCACGCCGCCTGTCTTGTAGTCCATGACTCTGATATATGACCTGCCCGACTCCTGCATAATGTCCACCCTGTCAACGGTGCCGGTGATGGCAACGGCGGAGCCGTCGGGGAGAATCAGCTCATAGGGTCTTACCTCTCCGTCGTAGGACATTTTAAGCTCCACATCTTTAATCCTGAATCTGCTCAGCTTAAACTCCTCGATAAGGCGGATGAGCACCTCGTATACGGTTTCCGCCTGTTTTTCCAGAACATATCGGTTGCGGGCGGAGCTTTCGTGCATTGAGCCGAGGTATCTGTCGGAATACTCGGTCACGGCGGAGTGTATAAGGGCTTTAAGCTCCTCAGCGGGCAGGGCGCTCAGCTTTTCTATGCCCTGCTCGGAGATAAGCTTTTCAAGAGAATAGTGCACGGCGGTGCCGCTTTTTGAAAAGTCAAAAACGGCGGCCTTTAAGGGCTTTGCCCTGACGCCGTAGCGGCAGAAGAACATAAAAGGGCAGCGGTAGAAGGTCTCTACCTTTGAAGGGCTTATAAACATCTTTTCGCCGTAGAGCTTTTTCGCGCTCTCCTTGTCGGCAAAGGAGATGCTGCCCCTTGTTATAAGTCTGTTAATAGCCTCCACCCTGCCCTTAAACTCCTCGCGGCTTTGGGCGAACGCTTTGAGGGTCGCCGCTGTGTCGGTGTTTTCGTTCCACATTATCGCCGCCTGCTCAAAGGCCGACTCGGCGCTCTCTATTTTTTCCATAGGCTCCATCATGGAAAAGTCCACCTTGCGGCATTTGGGGAAAAGACTCTCCACCATGGTGACGATTTCCGAGGGGAGCTTTTCGGCGCCTGTGAAGGTCGCAAGGGAGTAGGTTATATAAAGGCTGTCGGTGGCGGCGGTGAGGGCTGAGTAGACGATGAATCTCTCCTGAGCCGCCTTGTATTCGTCGGCGCAGGCAAGCTCGATGCCCGCGTTTAAGAGGGCGCGCCTTTCCCTGTCGGTGAAAATGGCGCTGCTTTCAAGGGGCGCGGGGAACTCGCCCTCGTTGGCGCCCGCAATAAATACCACCTTGGGGGAGGATGTTCTTATCCTGTCCGCGCTGCCTATGGTAACAGCGTCAAGACCCTTGGGGA
>Ga0116181_1003372_pt1 | contig 12522 bp, 8 predicted proteins | sample AD_UKC075_MetaG_FD_89752 | JGI IMG/M metagenome (GOLD analysis project Ga0116181, IMG submission 89752) | Active sludge microbial communities of municipal wastewater-treating anaerobic digesters from USA - AD_UKC075_MetaG | ecosystem: Engineered > Bioreactor > Anaerobic > Digestate | place: USA...
GGGCAACCCGAACCACGTCCTGGCGGAACTCCTTGGGGTACGGCCTAGGCATGGGGCACATCCTCTCCCGCGGCACCTCACGACACCACAGAGTCGATGTCTCCTATCCGTGCAGCAGTCCCGAAGTAGACCGGCGCAGCTGAGGTAGCCAACGCGACGTCGACCATGGTGGTCCGCCAGTCCCTAGCGAGCCGGGGGTGGTGTGGAGTCTTGAAAATGTGCACTTGCCCGCGCTGCACGTCCCACGAAGGGATGACGAGCCGCTTGACACTGTCACCGAGCAGTCGCTCGCCGAGCACACCATCGAGTGCCGTACGGAGCGCGCTATCGTCGTAGATCGGCGTGGACAGGTTGCGCACTCGGCGCCACCAGCGTCGTCTCGACGCAGGGAAGACCTCGTGGACCAGCTCCTTGTAGTGCTCGGCGATCTCCTTCGGCCTGAGGCCCGCACCGAGCGCAAGTGCGACGATCCCACCAGCCGAGGTACCCGCGATCAGATCGAAGGAGTCACTGATCCGGACACCGAGATCATCTTCAAGCCCGGCCAGCACATGAGCCGTGAAGAGTGCCTTGGCGCCACCCCCATCGAGCGCGAGAATCTGGAACCGGTCCGGGTCACCGCCCGACTTCGCCGGGCCTTGAATCTCATCCACGTAACTATGGTAGGTGTCGGCACCGACAGGACAGCCTCGTCGCCTCGCGCAACGCTCTCCTCCTACAAGCAACTACGCGTAGGCCCGGTCGCATCGTGCCTACGGTGCTACGAAAGGTCCTCGCGATAGACGGCGTGGGGGACGAGTGAAAGGTACATGTTGAACAGTGCCTTCTGCCGCTCCGCTTCGGTTGCGTGGACCGATACGCGAAAGATGGCGTTGACGTGTCGGTCGAGTTCGTGGTGCGCGGCCGCAAGGTCCGGATCCATGCCGTTGGCACTGTAATGGTCGGCCAGGGACCGGTGGGGATGTTGCTCTCGAGCCGCGAGCACGGTCTTGCCCGCAGCGATCAGGCCTGCTCGCTGCTCGGGTGAGAGTGCCGGCAACGGAAAATTGTTCCAGACCGTCCGCACTGCGAAACGGATGTCGGACTTCAGCCTGCCTCCGATGGTCTTCTGCCAGGTGAGAAGCATCGCTGAAGAGAGGATGGCGAACTGTAGTCCGTCGGGATCTTGCACCTGGTAGTTCGCATCGGAGGCGATCACCTCGGGTCCGAGGTGCTGACAGGGCAAGTACGGGCGATTCTCCGAACTCACGCGGGGGATGCAAACGAACGGTGTCAACTGAGCAGCTCGTTGGGTAAACAGGTGTGGGATGGACGCATAGTCATTGGTAGAGGGCGCCTTCGCACTGAGGCGGTAAGCACGGACCGCGTCTACGCGTTCTCGCAACGCCGGGGATCTGGACAGGTCTTGAGGTGTGGCGTTTTCGAGCCAGAGGCACCAGCGCTCTTCGGCGTGAAGAAGTTCCCGTGACCCGATGTATGGGCGCAGGTACTTCGCTGCGATGGGATCGGAGCTGAACTGTCCGTAGTCTTCGGGCTCGACAATGAGGTGCCCGCCGTCTTTCGCCATTGATCCAAGTACGACCTTCGCCAGGTCAGGTGCGAGCGGGGTGGCTCGCGGTGTGACCGCAAGGTCCGGTCCGTCAACGAGGTACGCGTTGATATGGCGAGCTACGACTTCTCGTGGCGAGCCCTTGAAATTGGGGTACTCAAAGAGCACGGGTGCGGGCTTTGTCTCTTTGTCGAAGCCAGTAATCACGCAGTGGACAGCGGCGGCGCCGGTGGCTTCCGAGGTCCAGGCGAAGGTCCGGTGGGCGAAGCGCAATCGCCAACCTTTGCTGAAAATGTAGGGGAAGAGTCGAGTGGCCTGGTCGCCTTGAGCGATCGAGCTCGTGGAGACGAGAGCGAATCGTCCGTTGTCGTGCCCTGCGAAGTAGTCGACGCACTTCCGGTGCCACGCCGTGACGTAGTCGAGCCGCCCAAGGTCCTTGGCGCCCCAGACCAGTTGCAGGTCAGCGAGTTGTTCCTTGGTGCGAGTGTGAGGCCCGAGGAACGGCGGGTTGCCGGCGATTACCACATCGCCCTGCTGAGGGCAGACGTCTGTCCAGTTCACTCGCAGTGCATTGCCGACCCTGATCGTGGCCTGTTCCTGGATGGGTAGTCGGTCAGGTGCTTCGCCGAGGGAAGCTCTGAGTTTGAGGTCGCACTGGCGGTCGATGAGGAACATGGCGGTCTCGGCTATGCGGGCGGGCCACTCGTCGATCTCGATGCCGTAGAAGTGGTCGAGGGTAACCTTGAGCCCGACGTTGGCGAGGAGCATGGGGTTGTCGCCGGTGATCTCTTGGAGGCGTTCCATGATCGCCAGTTCGAGGTCTCGTAGTTCGCGGTAGGCGACGATGATGAAGTTGCCGCACCCGCACGCGGGGTCCAAGAACCGGATGCGGCCGAGCCTGTCGCGGAGCTTGCGGAGCCGGTCGGCCTCGTACTTGCCCAAGGTCTGGATGTGTTCGAACTCGGCGCGGAGCTCGTCGAGGAAGAGGGGGTTGAGGGTCTTGAGGATGTTCTCCTCAGAGGTGTAGTGCTCCCCGAGTTGACGGCGCGTCTCGGCGTCGCGAACGGACTGGAACATGGATCCGAAGATGGCTGGGCTGATGCTGGCCCAGTCGCGATCGCACGCTTCGAGCACCGCGGTACGGAACTCCGCGTTCAGGACAGGCAAGACGACACGTTCGCTGAAGATGCGGCCGTTAACGTACCGGAACCCGTCCAGGCCAGACGGCGGTGTGATGCGCTGATCGTCGGGAGTGTCGAGGAAGGCGAACAGGTCGGTGAGCTGGGCGCCAATGTCGGAGCCGTCGGCGGCCGTGTGGTCACGGATAAAGGTGCTGAACAGGTCTGGCGCCCACATGTCGGTGTCGTCGCCGAACATGAGGAAGAGGACCCGGGCGAGAGTGACGGAGATCTCGTGGTCCCGCTCGGCTCGGGAGGTCGTCGCTGGGTAGGCCTTCTCCATGGCCGCGTACAGGCGGGCCATGAGCTTCGAGGCGTGCTTGGTCTCGTTCGTCGCTTCGACGTCAAAGGCCTGACGGACCTTGGCCAGGACGGCGTTGCTGTCCAGGATCACGTCGTGGGGTAGGCGGATCACGTCCAGCTTCACGGCAAACCGAGGGTCTGTGTCGCCGTTGCGGTACCGGTGTCGGCTCAGTCGGGTCGTGGTGGTCCTGCCGACTGCTCGGCGCACGGGCCAGCGCCACACCTGTTCGTCGTCGTCATGGAAGATCAGGATCCGGTCGGTGCTGCTCCTGGCCAGGTGCTGGTCGAGAGCGGCTTCAAGCTTGGAGTCGGGCTTCTCGTTGACGACCCAGACGCGCAGTCCCTTGTGCGAGGAGACGTTGGTGGCGGTGATCTGTCGGCCGTCGTGCTCGACGGTCACCGGAGGCTGGTCCGGCCGGGACCAGTTCAGGTCCTGGATGAACAGCCTCTGGTAGTCACGCTGTTCGGCGCGTTCGATCAGCGGGGTGGTCATGAGCTGGCAACTCCTAGCGAGCAGACGATCTTGATGGTGTCGGTGTCGGTGGCGCCGATGACGAGCCTGTCCTCGTCATGCAGCTGGTTGATAAGGTCGGCCAGGTCGTCCAGGTCGTCCAGGCTGTACTTGTTGCGTCGTGCTTGGCTCAGTCGCATGTTGGCGTGCTCGGTCAGGGGGCGGGCGTGCAGGGCGTCCAGGGCCGTGGAGGCCTTCTCCCCGAAGATGGTCCCGCCGAGGCGTTGCCAGGCCCACTTGCGCGCGCCCTTGAGGTTGCCGGCGGCGACCGTCTCGGTCTTCAGCGGTCCCTGGACTAGGGCGGCTTCGCGGTCGAAGTGGTCGGGGCGTAGCGGGGCTGTGGGTGTGCTGGGTTCGGCACGGAAGATCCGCAGGGCCTCCAGGGGGGTGAGGATCCGCTCCTGGACGCCGTGGTCGGTGACGGTGGCGGTGGCGAAGGCGTCCACGCCGGAGCCGGTGGAGATGTAGCAGGTCACACCACCGTGGCTCTCGTCCATGTACTGGTCGCGGGTGGAGTGGATCATGTCCTGCATCCGGAGCACTCGGGCGGTGATCTGGGGGTGCTTGTCCAGGGCGTTGGACCACACCAGCCAGGCTTCGCTGACGGAGTCGACCTCGGCCTCGTCATCACTGTCGTCCTCGGTGACCCGCCCCTTGTAGAGGTCGTCGAGGATCTTGATCTCCTTGTCGCCGCCGAAGAATTTCTCGTCCGAGCCGAACGCCTCGGCCGCGGCTCCGAGTCGTTCCTTGATGCGCTGGCGGAGCCGGATCTGCTCCTCAATGTTCTCGTGCGTGATCAGATAGAGGTTGACGGTATTGGACTTCTGCCCGATGCGGTCGACGCGGCCGGCGCGCTGGATGATCCGGATGATGGCCCAGGGCAGGTCGTAGTTCACGATGATGTGACTGTCCTGCAGGTTCTGGCCCTCGGAGAGCACGTCGGTGGCGACAAGCACGTCAACGGGCCGCTCGACCGCGACCGGGACGCTCGGGTCCTCCGAGGGCAGCCGGTTGGAGTTCGGGGAGAACCGGCGGGCGATTTCGGCGGGGTTCTCGGAGTCGCCGGTCGCCAGGGCGACGTTCGCGACACCGGCCTCGGTCAGGGCGTCGGCGACGTAGTCGGCCGTGTCGCTGTACTCGGTGAAGACCAGGACCTTTTCCCCGGGATGGTCGTTGGTGAGCAGGTCGACCAGGGCGTTGACCTTGGAGTCGCGGGTGGAGTCCCAGTCCCCGAACCGCTCCAGCAGCCACGTGATCGTCTCGTTGTCCTTAAGCAAGTCGTGGCGCAGGTTGGGCTTGAAGACGGTGGTGTTGACCCACTTGGTCCTTGCCGGCAGGGACTCGACGAGGCTCTTGTAGCGGGTCTCGGCGCTGCCGTGCAGGCTGCCGTCGGTCTCGATGTCCTCGTCGGTGACGTTGATCTGTTTGTCGGTGAACGAGCCCAGCGGGATACGCAGTTTGTGGTCGATCGCGTGGATGAACAGCTCGTTGCGGGCCCGTTGGCGCTGCAGCGACAGGATGAATGAGTATCCGGAGGAGGACAGGCGCTTGAACAGTCCGATCCTCACGAAGCCGCTGACGTTGCCCCGCCCTGAGCGGATGTCGTCGAGAATCTTGGTGTCCTCGGCCGTGTGCGGGGCCTTGGGGTTGTCGTAGTCGGCGAGCCGGTAGCGGGGCAGGAGCAGGTCGCGGACGGCGTCCAGGGTGGTCTCGTCCTCCATCAGGGCGGCTGGGTCGTCCGCGGCGAACTGGTGGCTGACCGGGGTGGACACGCGGGTGGGGAAGTGGAACTTCTGGCCGTTGGCGAACTGCAGGTACTCCCGCTCGGTCGTTGTCCCGTCCGGGCCGGTGACGAGCTCCCTCTTGGCGGTGCGCTTGATGAAGGAGCGCGTACGGCGGACGAGGTGGTCGCTCATCAGCCTCTTCCAGTCGTCCGGTTCCTCAGACTTACGGAACGCGGTGAGAGTGTTGATCTTTCCGTCGACCTTGGCCATCAGGTTGGGGTCCTTGCGGAGCGCCTCGGTCGGGACGATGCCCAGGTCGTCGTCCTCGTCGATGTACAGGCCGATCTGGTTCGCGACGTCGGTGAACGCCAGGTTGTACGGGGTCGCGGTGAGCAACAGGACCTTGGAGCTGTTGGTCCGGATGTACTGATGGATCGCGTCGTAGGCGATGGTGGAATTGTTCCGAAGGTTGTGCGACTCGTCGCAGATGACCAGGTTGAATCGTTTGAGCTCGGGCAGGACCTTGTCGGCCATCGAGTAGGGCACGACGCGGCCGTTGATGTCGTACTCCGCGAGGTGCTTCTCCCACATCGGCCGGAGGTTCTTCGGGCACAGAACGAGGGTCGAGTAGTCCTCGGCGGCCTGCAGCATCAGTGCAGTCGCGACGGCGGTGAGCGTCTTACCCAGACCTACGACGTCGCCGAGCATGGTGCCCCCGCGGCGCACGATCCGTCTCGACAGGGTCCGGACGGCGCTCTCCTGGTAGTCCAGCAGCAGGTCGCTCATCGATTTCGGCAGCACGTACCCCATGCCGTCGCGGGCGTCCTGAGACAAGGAGTGGCAGACCTTGAGGTACACCTCGAAGGGCGTGGGCTGGTCTTCGTCCGCCCACGAGTTGGCGATCAGGTCGATGATCTCGGCGGTGATGTCGAGGAGAACCGGTCGTACCAGCGCTCCTCGAACCAGGACGCCAGCTTCGCCGTGGCGTCGGAGTCCTGCACGTCGATGTTCAACTCCAGGTTGCGGTTGAGCCCCGCGCCGGTGAGGTTGGAGGACCCGACGTACCCCCATCTGGATCCGTGTTTCTTCTCCGGCGCGTGGAAGATGTACGTCTTGCCGTGCAGGGGCTTCTCGGTGAACACCTTCATCGCCACGGCCCCCTCCTCCAGCTGACGCTTCAGCGTCTGCAGAGTCTGCTGTCCCTCCCGGGTGGCCAGGCCCCGCATGAGCTGGGTGCGCAGGTGGGCAACCAGCTGGTCGCGGCGGGCGATAGCTCTCTCTAGGTCGTGGATGTCAGACCCGTACTCCGGTGGCTGCACGTCGTCCTGCAGCATGTCGAGGAGCTGCTGCGAGTCCGCGGGGGCGACCATGCCGACCAGGACCCTTGCGGTTGGGCGCCCTGCCTCGGTGATGCTCTTCTCGTCCAGGACGTCGGCCAGGTTCGACCATCCGCGCAGGTCGATGTACCCGGTCGCCACGTCCACGCTGTCGAACTCGTCCAGGGAGTCGCGTAGCGCCGGGCCGAGGCGGGTCGAGTCGGTCAGGTTGTCGAAGATGTTGGGCACTACTGGTTTCCCTCGGTCGGCGGGTCGGTCTGTTCAGGGACAGGACGTAGCCGGGGCGGGCGGGCCTCGGACGATGTTGTTGAGCTGCGGGCGGCCTCGAGCGCCTCGACCGCGATGTGCCGCTCGAGCATCGCGATGGTCGATCTGGTCTCCCTCAGCTGTTCACGCAGGCGGCGGTTCTCCTCGGTCAGGGTTTCGACGCGCTCCTTGAGCGCCCTGACAGGTTCGGGGTCGGTGCCGTGCGCGGTGATCCGGTCGCGGAACTCGAGCTGGAGGTCCTGGTGCCGGTGGGTGAGGATCCACCGTTTGACGCCGGCTTCCTCGGCGAGGGACTTGATGGTCAGCTTGCCGTCCGAGCGGACCGGCTGACCGTCCAGCAACCTGGTCATCGCCTCCCGGATGGCACGGCGTTCTGGTTCGTGGTCGGTCATGGCTGCCCGCCATCCTGCGCTTCGTGGTGGGCTGTGACGATGGCTTCTCGCCGGTCGATCTGGGCGCGGATACGGTGCCGCATCGGTTCGGGTGTCGTAGCTGAGTCGTGCTCTTCCTGCAGGGCGTCTAGCTCTGCCCGGAGCGTGGTGATGTGTTCATCGGTGCGGGCGATGTTCGCACACCGGTGGTCACAGGCGGTCAGGTCCGGAGTGGCCGTCGATCGTGTGGTGGTGTCCTTGCGACACAGGGCCTTCCGAGGGTCGAAACAGCAGGCGAGGGTCTGGCCGGGGGCGTCGTAGACGCGCATGGCTGGGTTGGCGAGGAGGGCTGCGGCCTGCTTGGTGGTCAGGGGCAGGCCCTCGAAACGGTCGCGGTACTCGCTGGCGGCAGCCCGGTAACGGCCACCGGCTGGGCCGCTGACGTCCGGGTGCGCCTGAAGCTGCTCAGCAGCCCGGTGCAGGGTGTCGCTGAGAGCGAAGGCCTCCTCCATCGGGAACACGTCTCGCAAGCCGGTCGAGGCCCTGCCTCCGTAGCCGTCGGTGGTGGCGGCGTGCAGGTGCCCGTACTGGACGCCGAGGGCGACCCGACCGCCGGGACGGCGGTAGATGAACCAGGCCAGGGTCCGGCGCAGCCGTCTCAGGTTGATCGGCCCGTCGGGGTCCTCCGGGACGACGTCATGTGGGCGCTCCAGGTCGCTGGCGCGCTGGTTGCACCAGCTGACGAGGTGTTTGATCGCCTCGTGCACCCGTCTTGACGGGGGCCCGCCAGGATCGAGTTCGGTCCCTGTGGACCGGGCCTTGAAGAGGGTGTCGCTGAACAGCAGGTCACCGTCGTGCATGGCCTCCATGACAGCGATCGCGTCGGCGACAGGCTTGATGGCGGCCCAGGGGTGTTCGCGGTCGACCCCCTCGGGAATACTGCGGCCCGCGGCGACGGCTGCCTTGTAGGTGCGGCCCCTGATCTCGTAACCGGTGGCAGATGCGCCGGGGGTGCTGGCGGTGGGTGTGCAGCAGCCGCGTCGCAGGCCCAGGACCTCGTCAGCTCGCATCCCCGTCAGATAGGCCACGGTGATCAGGCACGCGGTGCTAACTACTCGCCGACGGGCATCGGCGTGGTCTTGACCGAGTTCACCGCTCCACGGCAGGGACGCCGGACCGTCCGGTCCGGGAGCGGCGGCACCCGGGCTCAGACTGAGCAGGTGAAGGTGTCGCGGCGCCTCCTGGGCCAGTCGCAGGCACCACACGAGCAGCGCTGACATGGTGGCTGGGTGGACCGGGATGGACTTGTTCTCCGCGGTCCATTCGCTCTTGCCGATGACCTGCTCCATGCCTTCGCGTTCCCAGAACGGTTGCCTCAGCCGGGCGCCTGGGCGCATGTAGGGGCTGAGCAGCCACAGCCTGCTGAGCACGAACAGGCGTCGGGACTTGGGGTTCTGCCCGACCGGTGCTTTGACAACCTGGGCGGCGTACTCGCGCAGGTCATCCTCGCCGAGCTCGGCCAGCTGTGGTGTGCCACGGGTCGCCAGCCAGTCCAGGAACGGCTGCAGGTCGGCCCGCATCGTCTTCAGCGTGGAGGGAGCCAGCCGGCGTCGCACGCTGGCGGGTCGGTCTAGCTGGTCCAATGGGGTGTCCTGGGTCAGGGTCAGGTAGAAGAAGTGCTTGATGTCCTCCCGGACGCCGGCCGGACAGCGTTCGAAGTCCAGGTGGATCCACCGGGTGGTCGGTCGCGGGCACAACGGGCTCAGGTCCCAGGCGTCGTCCCCGAAGACTGCGCCGCCTGGAACGATCGCGGCCCCGGCAGCCGGGAGTGACGGTCCAGAACGGATCGCGATCCCACTCAGATGGTCTGGGGCTGCTGCTGTCGTCATGCGTCCAGGTCCCGTCGCAGGAGCCGTTCGATCACTGCTCGGTCGGCATCGGTGGCCTCGTCGCGGGCGGTGGCCCGCTCAGCCGGGGTGGTGCTGGACTCGAGGAGGTGCTCCAGCCGGTCCCGGTGCTCCCGGTACCGGGCGTCGAAGCGGGCAGGGTCGACCGAGGCGAGGTTGTCCAGCGCCTCATCCAGCAGGACCAGCCGGGGTAGGTGCGCAGGGGTGGCGACCGCGTTCGGACAGGCGAGGCACAGCAGGAAGGAGGCCGTGCAGGGATTTCCGTCCGAGGTGAACGGGCTGTGGTTGAAGTCCAGGCACGCCGTCGCCGCGGTGTCCAGCCGACCGGCGCGGACGGCGCTGGCCGTCTGCGCCGGCAGGCCAAGGTCCTGCACCGGCGCGTAACGCATCCGCACCGTGTCTCTGGCGTGCTCGACGGCTGCGACCTGGCCCTCCAGGATCACGTCCTGGTGAAGGTGGGCGGTCAGGGGGTCCGGGCGTCGGTAGACGTCCTCGCTGACCGCGGCGGAGTTCTGGCTGGACTTGCGGTTGATGACCTGCTCGGACAGGCGCAGCCGCCCGAAGTGCAGGTGCAGCAGGCCTCCGTCGTCGTCACGCAGGTCGGCGAGCTGGTCCCAACGGCGCACGGCGCCGCCGTTGGTGAAGCCACTCGTGACGAACAATGTGGTGGGGTGGTCGGTGACTCCGTGCGAGGTGCCGGCGATCAGCAACCGGTCTGTTCCGTGCCCCAGGTGCTCTAGGCACTCCCGGGCTGGTGCGGTGATCGTCAGGGCGGTGCGCAAAGTCCGGGCGTGCGGTCCGGAGAAGGAGTTGGTGAAGTACCTGCGGTGCCCCCGCCTCGGCTTGTCCAGGTGCGCTACCAGCACCTCGTCCCGTCCGGGTTCGGAGGCCAGGTCGGGTACCACCATCGACTCCAGGGTCGACAGGTTGTGCCCGCGGTCGCAGACCATTGTTGCCATGACCGACAGCAGCTCGATTCTGGTCGGGAAGAGGGCGTAGGTAGGGTGCAGGTCCCCGGTGCCCAGGACGGCGGCGGCCTGCCGGGCAGCCTCGTGCGCGCCGCGGCCGAACCGCAGCCGCCCGTCCTGCACGAGCCGTTCCAGGAGCGCGCCCCGGGACAGGTGGGTCCCGTCATAGGGAACACAGGGCCCGTCGTCGAGCCGGCCTTCACGGTGGCGCTCGAGCGCGGCGACGTTCGCCAAGATCCTCGCCTCACACGCCCGGACCAGCTCACCGGCGCGGCGACGGATGGCCTCGAACTCCGCGACCGAGTAGGAGTCGTACAACCTCTTGCGTGGTTTGTGGGTCCGTTGGGCGATGGCGCGCCTGGTCAGGTCACCGACCTCAGTGGCCTCCTTGAGCAGGACCCTCATGATGTTCACCTGACCAGGCCACCGGTTCCGCGCCTCCCGGTCGCCCCGCCAGGTCCACCAGTGCTCCGGGCCGAAGTCGCTCAACGTGGTGATGCTGATCCCGAGCCGGTCCAGGCTGCGCAGGAACGCCACCGAGGTTCGGTGCGCGGTGCCCATCGTCGCTGCCGAGCGCCATCTGCCCTCCGGCCCGGTGGCCTCGACGAACGCGCCGATCAACTGCTGGCGTACCTGCCCGTGGGCCGGGACCTGGCTGAAGTCGAACGGGCCGGCCTCCTGCCCGTCCGTGCCGATGACTGATACCACCAGCCCAGTCGTGTCCAACCGTTCGGGGCGGCGGTAGCCCGCTGCTGGCATCGACACCCGCGTCACCCTCGGCCTCCGCCGTCGTTGACCAGGCCGGTGGCGGCCAGATGACGCTGCACGAAGTCGGTGAACTCCTGCTCGCTCCCCGCGGAGTCCTCTGCGTTGAGGAAAAGGTCGACCTGCAGACCGGAGACCGGCTCGAGGTAGATGTCACGAGTCGTCTGAGGGTTCGTGTGCCCCAGCAACGTCTGGACCAGAGTCCACGGGTCGCCGAACAGCATCCGGTAGTCCCTGCGCTCCTCCGGCGTCAGGCCCATCCGCCGGTCGAACGCGTGCAGCAACGTGACGAGCATCCGCAGCGCGAACGAGTGACGCAGCATGTGCGGGTAGCAGGAGACCGGCACCCCCAGCCGGGCGCACCGCCGGTTCGCGGTCGAGAACACCGCCTCCCAGGACTCGTACCGCATCGGCAACCCCGAGTCGCCCAGGAACAGCATCGCCGGTGCAAGCCCTTCCTCCTCCTGGAGGAACAGACCGGCACGCTCACGCCAGTCGAGCTGGTCCAGGGTGGTCGTCCGCACCCGTCCGTCCCTGTCCCGGACCCGCAGGCTCGAGCGGTCCTGGCCGACTACGACCTGACGGGCCGGCAGGTCCTCGTACCGGCCCTCACGTCGAGCCCGAGACACCGCCTCGGCCCGGGTAGAGAGCACATAGGCTCCCAACTCCCGACGCGCCGGAGCCGACATCCAGAAGTCCCTGCCCCGTCCCTTGGCGACGCCGGCACCCACCCTTGCGCGCAGGAACTGGCCCGGGCTGTCGACGGCGGGCAGCTCCTGGACCAACAACGTGCCGGCCTCCCTCAGCCGCAACCCGCTGGACCAGAGCAGGTCGGCGAAGGCCAGGTTGCGTCCATCGTTGCGCCCCCTCCAGGCACGGTCGGCCGCGCCATCTGGCAGCCGGCCGGCAAGACCCACGTCCCGCCACTGCCGGTAGGCGCCCGGTGTCAGCCACTTCACCCGCACAGGCCGAGCATCACGGGGCCGCAACGAACGCGAGCCCGCACCCCCAGCAGAAGCGACTTCGTCCGCCGGGTCACTGGCGATCACGCCGCGCTTGTGCTGCCAGGCGAAGAACTTCTTGCACGCCGCAATCTCGCGACTGAACTTCGCCCCGGAGACTCGGTGCTCGTTGTCCGGGTCACGCCGACGCCAGTACTCGAAGTCGAGCAGATCGGACGACGTCGCCGCCCGCCACGACCGCCCCTGAGACTCCAAGAAGCTCAGAACGAGGCGTAGATCCTTGGCATACGACAACTGGGTCTGCTCCGAGAGCAGCTTGTAGGTGGCCGAGGCGAAGAAGGCCAGTACGTCGGCGTCCGCCGCGCCGTCCGGCCGGAGCAGAAACGGCTGCCCTGGACCCAACCCAGCCGACCGCTCGCGAAGGACGAGCGCAGCCCCACTTGAGTCACCCACCCCCTGCCCCTCAGGCAGCGAACGGCCCAGCCTCCACATCACTGAGGTCGGGCTCGACATGGCCACACACTACCTCGCAACATGACCACTTTCGGGGGAAAGGAGGGTCTGTCAGGATCAAGTCCACCTGACCTTTCTCGCGGTACAGCGATGCCAACGCTTGGAGGTTGTCGCCCTCGATCAGCAAGTTCTTCGCGCGAGCGTCCTCGTCACCGGCCCCATGGACC
>Ga0116181_1003376_pt1 | contig 12517 bp, 10 predicted proteins | sample AD_UKC075_MetaG_FD_89752 | JGI IMG/M metagenome (GOLD analysis project Ga0116181, IMG submission 89752) | Active sludge microbial communities of municipal wastewater-treating anaerobic digesters from USA - AD_UKC075_MetaG | ecosystem: Engineered > Bioreactor > Anaerobic > Digestate | place: USA...
CCAACGTGCTGTTCAGCAACTGGGCGGCGCTCGGCAGCGGCGAGGCGCAGGCGGTCACTGGCAGCCTCAAGCCGATGGATCCCCCCGATGCGGCGATCCAGATGGCCTATGCCGCCAAGGTGATTATTGTGCCCGGTTATGGCATGGCGGTGGCACAGGCGCAGCACAAGCTGTGGGAAATGTGCAAGCTGCTGATCGAACGCGGCGCGACGGTCAAGTTTGCCATTCACCCGGTGGCTGGGCGCATGCCCGGACACATGAACGTGCTGCTGGCCGAAGCCGGCGTGCCCTACGACTACATCGCCGATCTGGAAGAGATCAATGAGGAGTTCGCAACCGCTGACGTGGCACTGGTGATCGGGGCCAACGACGTGGTCAATCCGGCCGCGCGCAACGACAAGTCCAGCCCGATCTACGGTATGCCGATCCTGAATGTCGATCACGCCAAGAACGTGCAGGTGATCAAGCGCGGCAAGGGCGCAGGCTTCGCCGGGATCGAGAACGCACTGTTCTTCGCCGACAACACCCGCATGGTGTATGGCGACGCGCAGAAAGTGGTCGCGGCGCTGATCCAGGGCATCAAGGATCTCGGCTAAGACACCCCGCTGTACGGAATGGAAAAGGCGGCTTTCGGGCCGCCTTTTTCGTGGCCACGCCTGGCTGAGCCGGTCATCAAGTTGCGCTATCCTCTTTTCCTTCCTGATCTGCCATGGAGAATTCAGCGATGCAACATATCCCGCGCCTTTTGCAATCACTCGGGCTCATGGGCGGCTTGCTGGCGGCCCTGCCGTGCGCGCACGCCCAGGAAATTGGCAGCGTCGATACTGCGTTCCAGTGGGTGGGGCCAAACCACAAGATCGTCATCGAGGCCTTCGACGATCCGAAGATCGACGGCGTGACCTGCTATGTCAGCCGCTCGCGCACCGGTGGCGTTAAGGGCGGTCTGGGGCTGGCCGAGGATACCTCTGATGCCTCGCTGGCCTGCCGGCAGACGGGGCCGATCAACATTAAGGAGAAGTTCAAGGACGGCGAGGAGGTATTCACTGAGCGCCGCTCGCTGGTGTTCAAGAAGATGCGGGTGGTGCGTTTTCTTGACCAGCCGCGCAACACCCTGGTGTATCTGGTGTATAGCGACAAGCTGATTGAGGGTTCGCCGAAGAACTCGTTATCAGCCGTGGCGATGATGCCCTGGGGCGATAAGCCAGCCAAGATGGCGCCGTGAACGGTTTCAAGGACCGCCACGACTAATCCATACCGCAGCGCTGGCCGCCTGCCCAGTCTGATCGAGCACGGTGATCCGTACCAGTCCAGAACCATCCGGCGACCAGAACGCCTCACGCCGCCAGGCCTCGGCGGGCAGAGGCTGGCCATTGATCAGCCAGTGCAGTGGCCGCATGCCGCCGGTCGCAATCAGGGGCAGATCAGCCAGACGACCCTCGTGTTCCGGCAGCTCCACCGTAGTGCCGTTGACCGGGAAGTTGAGCGCCAGCGGCGGCGCGGCAGCGGGCTGCCCGGCACCCTGCTGGTTATGGAAATGGCGCAGACGTTCTGGCAACTGCGCGCGATTGCTGACCCGCAACACGTTTTCCGGCGGTACTGGCGGTGCGGTTTTCGCTTCCGGCAGCAGCTCGAAGACGCGAAACAGCAGCGGCGCGGCGGTATTGCGGCCGTAGTGACCGGGACTCGGTGAACCATCCGGGCGACCGACCCAAATGCCGACGGTGTAATCGGTATCGAAACCCAGCGTCCAGGCATCGCGAAAACCATAGGAAGTGCCAGTCTTGTGGGCGATGAAGCGTGGCCGGGCGGCGCTGCCAGGCGGGGTGATGTTCTGTGGCACAGGTGCGCCGCGCAGAATGTCCTGCAGATACCAGCAGGCGGTTGGGGTGAGCAGTTCGCGGCCAGGCACGGTGGGCTGGTCGGGCGACAGGCGCAGGGGCATGATCTGTCCACCGCTGGCGATACCAGCATACAGGGTCGTCAGTTCCGCCAGGCTCATACCCACTCCGCCGAGCACCAGCGGCAGCCCCGGCTGCGGGTGAGCACTGCTCCAGTGCAGCGGCAGACCGACGTCACGCAGCCGCGCGGCCAGTCGTGCCGGCCCGACCTGTTCCAGCACCGCTACCGCCGGGATATTCAACGACTGCTGCAGCGCCTCGCGCACCGAGACCTGTCCGGCGTAGGTGTTGCGGAAGTTGCTCGGGCTGTAATCGCCAAAGCGGGTCGGCACATCGTCGATCAGGGTGTCCGGGTGGATCAGCAGATCATCAAAGCCCAGGCCGTAGACCAGCGGCTTGAGCGTCGAGCCCGGCGAGCGGATCGCCTGCACCATGTCGATCTGTCCGGCGCGGCGCGGATCGAAAAAATCACTGGCTCCAACATAGGCCAGCACTTGCCGGGTGGCGTTGGCCACGACCAGTATGGCGATGCTGCCATGTGCGTCCAGACTGCTTTGGTGCTGACGGGCCAGCGTTTCCAGGGTGCGTTGCAGGTCGCGATCGATGAAGGTATGCAGTAGGGTGGCCTGCGGTCGCGCCGCGCGCACCCGTTCGGCTAAATGCGGCGCCAGTGCCGGCAGGGGTTGACGCTGGGTGGGAATGGCGTCCTGGCGGGCTTCCGCAACCTGTTGGGCGCTGAGGATGCCAAGCTGTTCCATGCGCACCAGCACCTTGTCGCGCGCAGCCCGGGCCCGTTCCGGGGCGCGATCCGGGCGCAGCCGCGAGGGTGCCTGTGGCAGTACTACCAGCAGGGCGGCCTCGGCGGCGGTCAGGTGGCGCGGCTCCTTGCCCAGCCAGGCCAGGGAAGCGGCGCGTATCCCTTCCAGATTGCCGCCATAGGGTGCCAGGGTCAGGTAGAGGCTGAGAATCTCGTCCTTGCTGTAGTGCCACTCCAATTGCAGGGCGCGCAGCATTTCGCCGAGTTTGCCGGACAGGTCGCGTGCGTGTGGTTCCAGCAGCCGGGCAGCCTGCATGGTCAGGGTTGAGGCGCCGGAAACCACCCGGCCATGGCGCAGCCATTGCCCAAGGGCGCGCGCAGTGGCAAGTGGATCGATGCCCGGATGCTGATCGAAACGCTGGTCCTCATAAGCCAGTAGCATGCGCAGATAGAGCGGGTCGACATCCTCAGGCCGTGCCGGCAGGCGCCAGAAACCGGCATCGACGGTGAAGCCGCGCAGAATGCGCTCCTGGCGATCCAGCACCAGCGGCGAAGTGCGCTGCGCCCGCGCCAGCGACGGTGGCGACAGCCGATCCAGCATCCAGACGCTTATGCCAAGCATCAGCACCAGCGCGCCATAAAAGCCGATGCGCCAGCGGCGGGCGCGTATGAGGAATTGAACCATGTGCATACTGTGATTTTTAGGGATTCTGGCGGAGCAGGATCATAGCCAGAAAATCAATTTTTCAGATGGGGAAAAGTTGAGGAACTCCTGCTGGACTGCGGATTCGTACTGGGCAGACCGGATGCCGATAATATCGCTGCCTGTTCTGCGATCAGCGGGTGTCCGACCGGCTCAGGCCCACTCCGCATTCAGCCCCATCTCCAATGGTCCATCAGGCCGTTCCACCGATTGCGCAGGAATATACCGATGATGAGAGCGATATGGATCGCCGCCACGCTGGTCAGTGCTGTGGCATTCGCGCAGACCGATCCAACCCCATCCGACCCCGGTACCCGCGATGCCGCGCGTGACGCCCGCAGGCAGGAGTGCCGGCGGCAGGCGCGCCAGGCCGGTGATCCCGATGAGCGCCGGCACATCATCCGTCAATGTCGGCAGGAGCTGTTCGGTGATGGCGAGGGCACGGGGCGCGCCGCACATGCTGCCCCAGTCGCGCCCCCGCACGGCGGAACGGACATGACCGCAGGCCGGATTGCGATCCCGGCGCCTGTTGCGTCTCCAACAGGGTCGGCAGCTACCGCCTATGTCCCGGCCATGCCCGAACCGGGTCCCGGCGTTGCCGATACCGATGACGCTGGCGGCATGCAGGACCCGGGCGGCAGTTATGCCGGCGCGCAGCAGTATGACAATAGCGCTGACGAAAACCCGGGTGCCAACTACGTTCCCGGTTATGGCTATGGTCCGGGCTATGGTCCCGGCTACAGTCCAGGCGTGTTAGCACCGGCTGGTGGTGGCGGGCGCGGCCAGCGTCTGGATCGGCTCGAACAGCGCCTGGACGAAATTGAAGCATTACTGCGTCAAATATTGGCCAACCAGCAGCGGCTGCTTGGACCGGGCGCCGCCCCAACACCCTAAAGCGTCAGCCGTGCCAGCAGACCATTGAGCACTGCCGCGCAGTCGGCGTCGATTTTCAGCGTCAACAGGGTATCGGCGCGGGTGTGGCCACGATTGATCGCCACGATTGCCTGCTGGCGTTCGGCGGCCTGCCGGCAGAAGCGGTAGCCGGAGAACACCATCAGCGAGGAGCCGACTACCAGCAGCGCATCCGCCTCGGCCAGGCGCTGGCTGGCGCGTTCCACCCGCGCTTTGGGCACCGTCTCACCGAAAAACACCACCGCCGGTTTGAGCAGCCCGCCGCAGCGCGGGCAGCCCGGCACACGAAACGCGCCAAAATCCGCCTGCTCCAGATCAGCGTCACCGTCCGGCCCGAGTGTCGCGACCTGCGCCACAAAGGCCGGATTGTTCCGTTCCAGCACAGTCTGGAAGGCGGCGCGTGCCTGCCGGTGACCGCAGGCAAGGCAATCGACCGCGTCCAGACGTCCGTGCAGATCGATGACGCGCCGGCTGCCGGCCTGCTGGTGCAGACCGTCAACATTCTGCGTGACCAGCTGGTGGATGAAGCCGGCGGTTTCCAGCCGCGCCAGGGCAACATGGACGGCGTTGGGCCGGGCGCGAGCAAAAGCCGGCCAGCCGAGCAGACTGCGCGCCCAATAGCGCTGGCGGGCATACTCGCCGCCGACAAAGGCCTGGTAGTTGATCGGCGGCTGGCGTTTCCAGTCGCCATTGCGGTCGCGGTAATCGGGAATGCCCGATGCGGTGCTGCAACCGGCACCGGTCAGGACAAATAGCCGGCGCGGGTGGGTCACGAACGTGGCCAGTTGCGCCAAGGCATCGTCAAGATCAGCCGTCGCATTCACCCGTGATGCGCCTCACCGGTTGCGCTGCTCAGATCTCGGCGCGGCCACCGGCGCTGAGCGCGACCAGGCCGGTCAGGTTCAGGTCGCCGACCAGCACGCCAGAGAAGGCGCCCTCGGCATCGTGCAGCGGCACGGCAACGGTAGCGCAGAATTCGCCACTGGCGCTGGACAGGTACAGGTTGGATACATAGGGTGTGCCGCGATGCGCGACCAGCTGAAAATAGGGCTGGATAGCGCGATCCACGCCCATGCCGCCGCTCTTGATCCGTCCCCACATGCCAGGATGCACCCAGTTGGGATAGCGCTGCACACCCTGGGCGTCCAGTTCGTAGATCAGTTCGAAAAACGGGTAACGCTTAAAGACTGCATCCAGGTCGTGGATGCTGCAGCTGCGCGGCTGAGCGGTGACATGCAGCAGGGCGCGAATGGCGCGGTCTTCCCAAGGCCGTTCCCGGACTTCGGATGTGGCTGCGGTCAGGAAACGCGGTGGGTTGTCGTCAATGGCGATAATGCTGCCCAGTTGCGCCTTGGCCAGCTTCTTGAGCTGAGCAACGCGCTCGCTGGCGGCGAGACTGTCGGTGATCTGGCCGCGATGACCGTCGATGATCACCACCGAGATCGAGGCGGTCGGGTGTGGACTGCCGTCCTCGGTAGTGAAGTAGCCGCGGCGCAGGTCGTCACTGTCGTACAAATAGGCGGCCAGCGCGCGGAAGGACACCAGCATGTGCTGCAGGACCGTTGGCAGGTCGTGGCTGTCACGCGGTACCACGGCAATGAAATCGTCGCCGCCGATATGGCCGAGGTAGGTTTCCGGCATGCCACGGAAAGCCTGGCGCAGCACTTCGGCCAGCAGCATGATCATGGCGTCGCCACGCACGAAGCCGTAGCGATCATTGAAGGCCTTGAAGCGATCCAGGTCGATATAGACCAGCGACAGTTCCTTCTGGGCGCGCAGTTGCAGGTCGAGGGTGTCGCGCAGCACCGGACCGGTTGGCAGGTGCGACAGGGGATGCACGCTCTCGCGCGACTGACCGGACAGCAACTGATCGAGCACCGTCCACGGCTCCAGCACGCCCAGATAGATGCCATTGGCATCCACGACCACCCAAGGCTGCGCGGGCTCGGGATCGTGGTACAGGCGAAAGGCCAGAGCGCGGGCCGACAGGTGCTCGGGCAGCAGCTTGTTAAGCGGCAGGCAGCGGCGTCCGAGGCCAAAACTGCGCTGCTGCTGGACACGGGCGCCGTTGCGGGTCAGGTAGCCGATCGGCTTGCTGTCGTCCAGCACGATCAGCAGCGGCTGGTCGGGATACTGCTGGAAATGCTCGCGGGCCTGCTCCAGGCCGGCCTCCAGCGGCAGCGAGGGTGCCGGCTCAACAAAGTCACGCAGCCGCACCGTGTGCCGCGCCGGACGCGGAATTTCCTGGCGCGGCGGCAGCGGTGGTGGTGTCACCGGTTCGGGCGCTGGCGCAGCAAAATAGTAGCCCTGGGCAAAGTGCACGCCCAGATCGCGGCAGACTGCGACATCCTCGAAGCGCTCCAGGCCCTCGGCGATGATCGCACAGCCAAGGCGTTGCGCCATGGAGATCAGCGCCTGCAGCAGCACCAGGCGCACCTGACTGCCCTGCACACCCTGTACCAGACCGCGATCGAGCTTAAGAAAATCCGGGCGCAGCGTCGCCAGCACGTTCAGGCTGTTATAGCCGCTGCCAACATCATCGAGTGCGATGCGAAAACCCTGGCTGCGCAGATGATCGACCACCTCGACCAGAGCATCGATATCGGCGCAGCGCTCGCTTTCGACGATTTCAAAAACCAGTTCCTCCGGACGAATGCCCAGGGCCGCCAGGTTGGCCCAGGGATCGCGGCGCAGGTCGAGCGCCAGCAGACTGTCCGGGAGAATGTTGACAAAGAGCGGTATATGCCGGGGAAACAGCGTCCGGGTCTTAAGGGCGCTGAACTGGCAGGCCAGGTCGAGCGCTTCCAGCCGGCTGGCGCGCGTCGCCAGTTCAAACATACGCTGGCCGCTGAGCAGGGCGCCCTCGGGCGTCAGGCCGCGACACAAGGCTTCGTAAGCGAATAGCTGCCCGCCACGGGCCAGATCGACGATCGGTTGCAGGTAGCTGCGCACATGCAGGCTCAGGTTGCCCATCAGCCAGGGGTAGCGGCGGCGGGTCAGCAGCACCGGCAGATTTTGCGCAGTAGCGAGCAGACCAAACGACAGCGTTTCGGTGGCAGCATCGGCAGTGTCGGCAGCCGAAATGCAGGCGAAGGTGTCGGTCTGGGCCATGGGGGGCAGACTGGCAGTCAGGCGATCCAGCAGCTCCAGCAGGTCGGCTTCGCTGGCAACATCAAAACGCCACATCCCCGGTACCTGCATGCACCCGCCCCAGTGCGCCCAATCCTGGGGCGTAGCATCACCGCAGCGCACAAAAAGTGCGAGCGCCTGCGAGCGGGGTGGGGCAATTGTGGCTTGTATGGTCATCGGCGCAGCCCATTCAGAAACGTCTGTCAAGGGTATAGCAAAATTTGTTCCGTTTTCCGCGGCGCCGGGCCGCGTCTGGCATTCAGTATACGCAACGGCTGTATGCACGGGGTCCAGAATCGCGATCTTTGACCAGGAATTCACGCAGTCATTACCAAACAGTCATGAAGATACGGCACAGTGCGGCGACTGTGGTCGTTCACGCTACCGCGAGGCCGATTCATGCCGCCCAATTACGTTCGTTCCGCCTGGATTTCCGATATTCATCTTGGGTTCAAGGACTGCAAGGCGGAGTTTCTACTGGATTTTTTGCGCCATCTCGATTGCGGGCAGTTATATCTGGTGGGTGATTTCATCGATTTCTGGTCCCTGCACAAGGGCGGACGCTGGCCCTCCGGACACGGTCGCGTGCTCAATGCGGTGCTGGCGCTGGCCGAGCGTGGGGTGCGGGTCGTGTACATTCCCGGTAACCATGATGAAGTTGTCCGCGACTATCTGGCGCTGCGGGTCGGCGGCATCGAGATCATGGCTGAATGCGAGCACCGTACCGCCGATGGCCGGCGCTTCCTGGTCACGCATGGCGATGAATTTGACCACACGGTCAAGTGCGGCGGCTGGCTGGCCGATTGGTTCGGGGACTGGATATACGATGTGCTGCTGTTTGCCAATCGCTGGACCAATCGCGTACGGCGCCGGTTCAATTATCCCTATTGGTCGCTGGCCAATACGCTCAAGCGGCGTATCAGTCGGGCCGCCGCCTACATCGCCCGTTATGAAGCCGCTGCCGTACATGCCGCCCGGCACCGGGGCTTTGACGGCGTGATCTGTGGGCATATTCACCAGGCGGAATTAACCCGGATTGACGGCATCTGGTATGCGAATGATGGCGACTGGGTCGAGAGCTGTACCGCGCTGGTCGAACACGGCGATGGGCGGCTGGAACTGCTGCACTGGGCGGAAGAAAGGGCGCGGTATCCGCTTCCGGCCCCGGCAGCCACCCGGACCACGCAGCCGGAAGCGGCCTAAGGAAAGGGGTAAGGCATAGGCCCGCCAGCGGCATGGCGGGTGATACCGGAGCGGCTGTGCTGCTAGCGGTGCACGATCGGCCTGGGCGTGCCGATGAAGCGCAGATAGCGCCAGGCGCCGCCATAGGCGCGACGTACAGCACTGTCCAGGGGCTGAAAGTGGGTCTGGAGTTCCGGCAGCAACTGCCCTTCCATGCGCACATGATTGACCGCCATCCAGCGCCGGAATGCCGGCCAGCGGGTGTCATGGAAATCAACTACGGCCATCAGGCCATCCGCCATCAGGTCCTGGCGGGCGCTGCGAATCACCTGCTCCCAGCCCGGGTTGATCATGCTCAGGCAATAGGACAGCACGATCAGATCGAAACCGGGCGCGGGCGCGAGTGGCTGGCTGTAGATCTGCTGGCGCAGGATCACCCGCGACCGATGCTGGCGCAGATGAGTCCGGGCACGCGCCAGCATGTCGGCTGACAGATCCAGACCGATCAGTTGCGCCGCTGGAAAACAGTGGGCCAACCGCGCCAGATTGCGCCCGGTGCCGCAGCCGATTTCCAGAATGCGTTGCGGACTGCGCAAAGCCGCGATCCGCGCCTGCAGATCGCTGCGCCCGAATAGAAAACTCCAGCGGGTAGCATCGTAAAGACGGGCATGGAGGCGATAGTAGCGCGCCAGCGTCTGTTCCGTAGTGGTCGCAGCGCTCATCGAACCTCCGCCAGGTGCATGCTGCCGTAGGTGCCGACCCGGTCAAGCGGGTGCAGGGCTGCGGTATGTTCCGGGAAGAAGCGCACCGCCGATTGCACCCACTCCGGCAGAAAATTCAACGCCGGGCTGGCCGAACGCAACAGAATGCGGCTGCCTGGGCGGCTGTTGGTCAGGATCAATTCCCATTCCTCGCGCAGCGCATCGGGCTGGTGCCAGGCCAGCCAATCCTGATGATCAAGCAGTACGAAGTGACTGTAAGCGCCGGGGTTCTGCTGGAGAAACCGACTGACCGTGGCGTTATGCGTATGCACACGCCCGGCATTGGCGCGCAAGCGCGCGAAGTTTTCCGGCTTGAGGTAGTTCGGGCTGCAGTCTGCGGTATAGGCGCCGGTCAGATAAACCCGCCAAAAGTAGTTGTCATGGATCAGCACTTCGGTCAGGACATGGCGCAGTTTGGCGCTGACATAGCCCACCAGACCACCGGGATACTGGGTGCTGATCAGATAAATCTGCGGCCGTGGCACGCCAAGCATGGCCATGGTCATCGGCTGGCGCACCAGCCAGGAGGTAAAGCACCCCCACAGGGCCGGCTCGATGGTGGCGTAGATCGCGCGTTGCTCATCCAGGGTCTGGGCATCGAGCAGGTCGAACAGGCGCGTGCGTAGGTGACGGTCGGCGCTGAGCAGGTAACGGCTGAGAATCCAGGCAATGGCGCCTGATGTGCCATAGTAGTAAAACGAGCGCTTGTGGCTGTCGCCGTCGAAATAGGCGATTTTCTGATCCCAGAAGGCGCGTGCATAGTCCGGCAGCCGTGTTCGCAGCGCCGCGTACAGACTGCGAAAGTTCGGATGCGCGCCCTGGCCAAACATGCGAAACAGGTCAGCGAAATCACCGCGCTCAATCAGCGCCAGCTTCAGATGCAGCAGCGCGTTCTGGCGCGGGTTGACATCGACGGCATGGATCGCCGCCGGCGAATCGAGCAGATAATCCAGGGTATTGCAGCCGGCGCTGGTCAGTACCACAACCTGGCTGGCCGCATCCAGGTTGAGAATCTGCCGGTCGATACGTGGATCCTCCCAGCAGACGTTATAAATGAGGCAGCGGTTGTGCACCGCCTTGAAGACCCAATCATGCGCACCATTGACCAGCTGTTTACCGATATTCTTCACCATGCCGCCGTCCAGTCCAGGAGAATTCAGGAAAAGAGTTCTACCTGCTATGGTTGGCGGCGGGCATGACAGGTGCGTGGCGTAGCGATGACGGTTCGGCGACGGCAGCACGCAAGGTACCAGACGCACGGTCATAGCCAGCGGGCATGGTACACTGCATGGGCTTATTCCAAAGCGTCTTGCCCTGATCCTTTACTCATGGCTTTCAGAACCCGGCTGCGGCCTGCGCCCCGGGACATTGATCATCGATATGAGCATCGAACAATCCATCCTTAAGGGGAGCCGGCAGCTTGGCATTGCGCCGCTGTCCGCTGCGGATATCGCGCGCCTGGCAGCCTACCTGACTCTGCTGGAGCGCTGGAACCGTGCCTATAATCTGACTGCGGTGCGCGAGCCCGAGGCCATGGTGGTTCGCCATGTGCTCGACAGTCTGTCGATTCTGCCCTGGGTCGATGGTCCGCGCGTGCTGGATGTCGGCAGTGGTGCCGGACTGCCGGGGATCCCGCTGGCCATTGCCCGGCCGGATTACCAGATCTGTCTACTGGACAGTAACGGCAAGCGCACCCGCTTCATGACTCAGGCCGCCGCCGAACTGCATCTGCACAATGTCAGCGTGGTGCGCAGCCGGGTCGAGGACTATCGGCCGGACGCGCCATTCAACAGCGTGGTCTCGCGGGCCTTCGCCACGCTGGCTGATCTGGTGAATGCCGCTGGACCATTGTGCGCGCCGCAGGGCCGCCTGCTGGCGATGAAGGGTGTGTTTCCTGACGACGAACTAGCCCGCCTGCCGCCGAACTACGCCCTGGTCGGCATCTATCCGCTGCATGTGCCAAGCCTGGATGCCGAACGCCATCTGGTCCATCTGGCACCGGTGTCCACCCTGCATTGAGTTCCGCATGAGCACAATTCTCGCGATCACCAATCAAAAGGGTGGCGTTAGCAAGACCACCACTGCGGTCAATCTGGCTGCCTGCCTGGCGGCACTGCAACAGCGGGTACTGCTGGTCGACCTGGACCCGCAGGGCAATGCCACCATGGGCTGCGGCATCGACAAGCACGCCGCCACCGCCACCAGCCATGAAGTGCTGCTCGGGGAAATCGCGCTGGCTGATGCCCTGCAGGCTGTGGATGAGAGTGGCCTGTTCGTGCTGCCCGCCAATGGCGACCTGACCGCTGCCGAAGTCAATCTGCTCGGCGCCGAGAACGCTGCCGACCGTTTGCGCGCCGCACTGGACACGGTACGTGAGCGCTTCGATCTGATCCTGATCGACTGTCCCCCATCGCTGAACATGCTGACGGTCAACGCCCTGACTGCTGCCCAGGCGGTGATTATCCCCATGCAGTGCGAGTACTACGCCCTGGAAGGGTTGTCGGCGCTGCTTGATACCATTCAGAAAGTGCGCCGCGCGACCAATCCTGGCCTACGCATCGAGGGTCTGCTGCGTACCATGTTCGATGCCCGCAACCGGCTGGCCAATGAAGTCTCGGCGCAACTGGTGGAACATTTCGGCGACGCACTGTACACCACGGCGATTCCGCGCAATGTACGCCTGGCCGAGGCGCCCAGCTATGGCCTGCCGATCATCCGCTATGACAACAGCTCGCGCGGTGCCCAGGGCTATCGGGATCTGGCGCGTGAGCTGCTGGCGCGCTTGCAGCGGTCTGATGCGGAGCTGCAGCCATGATGCGCAAAAAAGGCGGCCTGGGGCGTGGCCTGGATGCCCTGCTCGGGGCGAGCGCGGCCGCTCCACAGCCTGCCGGGGCACCGGCTGCCGGGGATGTGCTGCGGCAATTGCCGGTCGAGCAGATCAGCCGTGGCCGTTATCAACCGCGCCAGGACCTGCGCGAGGAAGGTCTGCGCGAGCTGGCTGATTCGATCCGCGCTCAGGGCGTGGTGCAGCCGGTGGTGGTGCGGCCGCTGGGTGAGGATCGCTACGAGCTGATCGCCGGTGAACGGCGCTGGCGGGCGGCGCAGCTGGCCGGCCTGCGCGAGGTGCCAGCGGTGATTCGTGAGGTGCCTGACCGGGCGGCTATCGCCATGGCGC
>Ga0116181_1003380_pt1 | contig 12510 bp, 10 predicted proteins | sample AD_UKC075_MetaG_FD_89752 | JGI IMG/M metagenome (GOLD analysis project Ga0116181, IMG submission 89752) | Active sludge microbial communities of municipal wastewater-treating anaerobic digesters from USA - AD_UKC075_MetaG | ecosystem: Engineered > Bioreactor > Anaerobic > Digestate | place: USA...
CGGCCAGCGGCGCAGCACCCCTCGCGGTGGTGCGTGCGGACAGGCCGGTGTTCACCACAGTCGGCGCCGGGTCGCCGCGGGTGATCTGAATGAGCGTGTCGGCCGTCCCGTGGAGGAACATCATCGGTGGTGCGTCCGGCCGGATCAGCGTGCCGGGGTCACTCGCGGGGTCGTGGCTGCGGGGGCCGAGGTACCCGTACAGGACCACCGCGGCGGCGACGGTGGTGTCGGCGTGCTCGAAGCCCGGCTGGAACCGGGGCTGGTTCGCGGTCAAGGCGGCCGAGACGGCGAGGTGACCGCCAGCGGACGAACCGACCAGCACCAGGTCGGCGCGGTCGGCGCCGTAGTCGCCGGCGTGGTCGCGGAGCCAGGCGATCGCGCGTTTGGCGTCCTCGAGGGGATGGGGGAACCGTCCCGCCACACGGAGCCGGTAGTTGGCGCTGGCGCACAGCCAGCCGCGGGCGGCGAGCTGGTTGAGCAGGGTGACGCCCTCGCGGCTCTTGCGGCCCTGCACGAAGCCGCCGCCGTGGAGGTGGACCAGGACCGGGCCGGACGGTGCCCGGTTGCGCGGCAGGTACAGGTCGAGCCGGTGGGCCGGCAACGGGCCGTAGGCCACGCCGCCGATGCGGCGCACCGCCCGGCCGTGGCGTTGGAAGGGCAGCAGGATCCCCCGCCACCACACCGACACCGCCGGACGGGTCGGCGGCCTGTCCCACCCTTGGGGGGTCAGTCCATCGCGCAGCGCGGCGTCCAGGACCCGGGCCGTGCTGCGCGCCCGCACCTGCACCCAGACCAGTCCCGCAGCGACCAGCGAGGCCGCGAGCACCGCGATCGTGTCCGTGGTCTCCCCGATCGGCGGCGCGAGGACGGCGGGGCCGACCGCAAGACCGAAGACAACAAGCAGCACCAGCGGGAGCTCGTTGGGCGTCATCGTCATCAGGAACACCAGGAACCCGGCCCAGCCGCGCCGTACCGGTGGCCACAGCGTCACCGCCACGAACAGCGCCCAGATCACGATGGTGACCCACAGGCCCATGGTCGGCTCCCTCCCTCGGTGTTCGGTGTCCATCGCACGCTCTGGTCGGGCGCAGGTCAAGCCGGGCCGGTGGATGTACCGCCCGGGCCCGGCGCGGTCGACAATGGGGTCATGGCGTCGAGGTCGACGGCAGCGTCGGACGAGGTGGTGGGCTGGTTGATGGCCGGGGACCCGGCGATCCGCTGGCAGGTGATGGCCGACCTGCTCGACGCCCCGGCGGCGGACGTGGCCGCGGAGCGGGCCCGCACGGCCACCCACGGCTGGGGCGCGGCGCTGCTGGCGCTCCAGGACCCGGACGGCCGGTGGGCGCAGGCGCTGTACAGCCCGAAGTTCACCTCGACCACCTACACCCTGCTGCTGTTGCAGCGGCTCGGCCTGCCGTCGGGCAACCGGCAGGCGCTGGCCGGCGTCCGGCAGTTGTGGGACGGCGCAGCCTGCTACTCCGGCGGGCTGATGCTCGCCCCGAGCGTGCACCGTCCCGAGGCGTGCATCACCGCGATGATCGTGCGCCTGACCTGCGACTTCGGCCTGACCGAGCCGCGACTCGCCGACAGCATGGCCTGGCTGCTGGGTCAGCAGTTGCCCGACGGCGGCTGGAACTGCCGCAGCGTCCGCGACGGGTCCCGGCACGGCTCGTTCCACACCACCCTCCTGGTCCTGGAGGCGCTCGCCGCCAGCCAACGCACCCACCCGGACGCCATCGTCGACGCCGCGACAGCCCGCGGCCGCGGCTTCCTGCTGGCGCACCGGCTGTGCCGCTCCCACCACACCGGCCAACTCGTCGACCCGCGCTACCTACGGTTCCCGTTCCCGCCCGGGTGGCGCTACGACGTCGTCCGCGCCCTCGAACACTTCATCGACGCGGGAGCGGACTGGGACGACCGGCTCACCGACGGCCTGGACGCGATCCGTGCACAGCGGCTGCCCGACGGCCGCTGGAAGGGCCAGGGCCGCTACTCCGGCCGCTACTGGGCCACCCTCGAACCCGCCGGCCCCAGCCGCTGGGCCACCCTGCGCGCCCTCCGTGTGGTGCGCTGGCACAGGTCCCTTACCGGTGACCGATCGCATGCGTAAATCGGTGTCGCGGGAGCAGGTCGTGGCGTTCCGGGTCGGGACGCACCACCTCGGCGACCGACTTCCGGCGGACGGCCTGCTCGTCGCAGCGGGCGCCTGCGGCATCCAGAACAGTCCGCCCGGCTCCGCACTGCTCGCCCTCGCCGCGCGGGTGCAGGCGGTGACGACCGACGGCATGGCGCGCGCGGTGGCCGACGACAAGGGCCTGCTGCAGACCTGGAGCCTGCGTGGTGCCCCGTTCTTCTTCCCGACGGCCGACGCGGCGGTGTTCACCACCGGCGTGCTCCCTCCCACCGAGGCGGCCCTGCGGCACTTCCTGCCTAGCCTGGTGGCGGCCGTGGACGGCCTGGCGATGACCGTGACCGAAGCTGTCGACCTCGCCCGGCAGCAGATCGCCCCGGTGCTAGCCGACGCGCGCTCGGGATCGACGACCTCGGCGCCGGACTCGCCGATCGGATCGCTCCAACGCTGCCGGCCGTGCAGCGCCTCCGATGGCAGGAACCGGGCCCGTTCGCGGCCGGCCAGCCGCTGGGCGAGGCGATCGTTCACTTCTGCATCCGTCTCCTCGCGCTGCAGGGTGTGGTCTGCCTCGCGCCACGCGTCCACAACACCGCGCCGTTCGTCCTGGTCGAGGACTGGCTGCCACACCCGATCCCCCCGCGTCGACCCGACGCTCGCCCGGGCCGCCCTGCTGCGCCGCAACCTGCACTGCTACGGCCCGTCCACCCCACGAGACTTCGCAGCCTGGGTCGGCGTGGCCGCAGGCGACGCCGACTCCTGGTGGCGACTCGTGGCCGAGGAACTCACCTCGCTCGACGTCGGCGGCACGGCGTGGCTGCTCACCAAGGACCTGGACGCACTCCGATCGGCGCCGCGTCCGGACGGGGTGCGCATCCTCCCGCCCCGGGACCCCTACACCCAGCTGCACGACCGCGGCACCATCCTCGACGAAGGCCATCACCGCACGGTGTGGAGATCCACCGGCGAGCCCGGCACGATCCTGGCCGACGGCCGCGTCGCGGGGACGTGGCGCCCGCGGAAGACCGGTCCGAAGCTGGTCATCGCTGTGGCGTCGTTCCGGGCCTTGTCGTCCCGGACGAAGACGTCCATCCAGACCGAGGCCGACAGGGTCGCGCCGCTGCGAGGCGCACGGACCGTCTCGGTCACGTTCACCGCTCAGCCCTGATCGGCGACCGCTGAGGTAAAGCACGCTTGACGTACGCCAGACAGTCATCTCGCGGGAGCGGGGCCGCTACAACCCCTCGATCCTGCTGGCCTTCCGGCTGGCGAGGGCGTTCGGCGCCACCATCGAGGACCTGTGGACGTACGAAGAGGAGGACGGCGATGAACAGCACTAGCAAGGAATGGGCGGCGGGTCAGCGTCGGATCGGGTGGACGCTGGCCGGGGTCGCGGCGGTGCTCGTGGCCGCCGGTCTCGTGCTGGAAGCCGGCGGGATCGCCCTGCCGGTCGACCCACGGGTGGTCACCGGCGTCGGCATCCTGGTCGCCGGGCTGGCCGTCGCCGCCCTGGTGCGTGGCGGGGCGCTGGCGCGCAGCCGGTCCGAGACGGGTCTGGGAGTCGAGGAGCGGGACGAACGCAACGTGGCGATCCGGCGGCTCGCCGGCAGCCGGGCGTTCGCCGTCTCCGCTGCGCTCACGTTCTGCCTGCTGATGTGGACCTCCCTGGCAGCCAACGGCCAAGCCCCCGCAGCCACCACCGACGCACTGTGGTGGGGCCTTGCCGTCGCGTTCGTCGTCCCGGTCGGGGTGTACGTCGTGAGTGTCGTGGAGTCCCAGCGCACCGACTGACCGCCGCACCTGCGCCCGTCACCCGGGCGGCGCCGTCGCGGCCGACCCCGTCTGGTGGCGGTTCGGCACCGGCGCAGCACCCATGCCGAAGACGACCCGGAGTGGACGGAACCGGCGGATGGCGAACTCGTAGAGGCACAGGCTGGTCACGAGCACGGCCAGTGCCACGACCGGGTAGACGAGGGTGATCGGGTGCCGACCAGTCGCGGCTGAGGTAGCCGAGCCCGACGATCAGCGGCTGGTGGAGGATGTAGAAGGGCAGCACGGCGGGCACCAGGTAGGCGAGGACCCGGCTGGACGATCCAGTCCGGCGGCGAAGCCGAGGATGGTCAGCAGCCACAGCCAGCCGTTCAGGCCGCGCAGGCTGAAGAAGCCGACGAACCCGGCCGACCCGGCGGTCATCATCGCCACACCGGGAGCGAGCAGCGCCAGGGGCACCGTCGTTACGGCCGCGAGCGTCAGGGACACCCACCGCTGTCCTCGGATGGCTGGCTGCAGGCGCGGATCATTGACCAGGTGCGTCCGCCAGTCCGCCCAGCGTCCGGGCGCCGCGGGCCATCCGCAGCCAGGTGAACAGGGGCAGCGACAAGGTGGTCAACACGAACCGGTAGGTGAGGTACCACAGGTGTAGTCAGGCCCAGGGGAAGAAGCCGCCGAACCCGTAGCCACCGTCCCGGACGTAGTGGGGAAGGAACTCCCACAACGCACCGGCCCGTTGGGTGCCGAGCGCGAACCGCGTCCCCATCGGCAGACGTGACAAGGTGGTTGGCATGCGTGGAGTTGATCCGATGGATTTCGGGCCGTGCGGGACGAAAATGTGTTGATGGATCTCCCAACTGATGAAGAGCTGAACGAGCTCGTGGCGCGCGCCGAGGAGGCCGCGGACGCGTGGGTGCGAGGTGACGTCGGCCGCTATCTCGATCTCGTGCACCACGCCGCCGGCTTCACCCTGCTGCCTCCGACGGGCGGGCCGGCCAGCCAGGACGAGGACCGAGCGGGCGAGTTCGAGGGATGGCAGATCGACTTCGCCGACGGCGAAGCGACATACGAGCACGTGACGACGCAGGCCTGGGGCGACGCGGTGGTCCTGACCATGATCGAACGCCAGCACGGCCGCGTCGCCGACCTGCCCGACCAGGACCTGTCGGTACGCGTCACCCACGTCTACCGGCGCGCCGCCGGCGACTGGCTGCTGGTGCATCGGCACGCTGACCCGCTTGTCTCAGCGATGTCGCCAAAGAAACTGCACGCGCTGCTTCGTCGCTGACCCCGCGGCCAACGCGGGTCGACAGGTCCAGCCGCACCCGAGAAGTCGATCCGACGTACACACCAGAAGACCCCCGTTCCCTGCGCGCGCCTGCCAGCCCAAGGCTGCACCCACGGGCGCGCCAGTGCAGGATCGGCCCGTGGGCGCGCTGTCGGTGGCTGATGGCAGCCTGCCGATATGGCATCTGTGGATAGGCCGGAGGATCTCAGTGCGGCCGTGGTTGCCCGCATCAATGCTGGGGACCTCGATGGTCTGGTTGACCTTTATGAGGAGGCTGCGATCGTCGAACGGCCCGACGGCACCCTCGCAGTCGGTCGAGCCCAGATCAGGCAGTTCTACGCCGATCTACTCCAGTCGAAGCCGCACTTCGAGCCCGGCTACGTCCTGCCCGCCCTGATACAGGGCGTCCTCGCGTTGACGACCACGCAGATCGGCGTTTCGGCTTCTGCCGAGATCGCACGTCGCCAACCGGAGGGTGGTTGGCGCTGGGTCATGGATCGGCCCGATGTGCTTCGACCGCCTGGTCACTCATAGCGGATCTTCACGTGTTGGCTGGGCCGCAAGTGCAGGTACGGGCCGGGTGCCGGCGGCTGTGGCGTGGGTCTGGTGGGAAGCCGTTTCGCTGCACTCTTGGCTGGTGATATCGTTGGTTTGATATCGGAGGTGGTCGTGGTGGAGCAGATTCTGATTCGTAACCTTCCTGCGGGGACCAAGGCTGCGTTGCGGGCGCGGGCGAGGCGGCGTCACCGTTCGGTGGAGGCGGAGGCGCGCGATGTGTTGACCAGGGCGTTGGAGGACGAGCCGGTCACGATTGTCGATCTGCTGGGCACTGATGAGGGGGCTGGCATCGAGTTCGAACCGGGGCGGTTGGGGTTGACGGCCCGGTCCGGGCAGTTGTGAGGTATCTGCTGGACACGAACGTGGTGTCGGCGTTGCGGGTGCGGGGAAGGAACCGGCCTGTGGAGGGCTGGGCGCGGTCGGTTCCGCTCGCTGATCAGTTCGTCTCGGTGTTCACGATCGCGGAGATCGAGCGTGGGGTGATCGCGAAGGAGCGTGCTGACGCCGTACAGGGCGAGGTGCTGCGCCGGTGGCTGGAGGACAATGTGCTGCCGGCGTTCGCCGACCGGGTGTTGTCGTTCGACCTGGCGGCGGCCCGGGTCCTTGCCGCGTATCGGGTTCCTGAGCATGCGCCGCTGGATGACGCGCTGATCGCGTCGGTCGCCCAGGCTGCCGGGATGACGGTGGTGACGCGCAATACCCGACACTTCGAACCCCTCGGCGTGGCGTGCCTGGATCCGTGGGAGGCGTTGCCCGCCGGTTGAGGCGCCATAGGGACGGGCTCGAATCGCGCCTCGGCGGCTGGGGTCTTGTCGGGGGTGGGGGAGTGGGTGCTGGCTGGTGTCGTCGGCCGGTTGCTCGATGCCCGGGCCGGTCGCAGTCTGGCGGCCGGCAGGCGGGCCTATGTACAGGAGGCGCGCGATGAGCGCTTTACTGGTCGGGTATGCCCGGTGCTCCACCGATCAACAAGACCTGACGGTGCAACGCCAGGGGCTGCTCGGTCTGGGTGTGGAGGCGGAGCGGATCTATGTCGACCATGGTCTGACCGGCACGAACCGGGACCGTCCCGGCCTTCGGGAGGCGTTGGCCGCGTGCCGGGCCGGCGACACGCTGGTGGTGACCAAGCTGGACCGGCTGGCCCGGTCGTTGCCTGATGCCCGGGCGATCGCTGATGAGTTGACTGCTCGGCGGATCAGCTTGAGTTTGGGTGGGTCGGTGTATGACCCGACCGATGCGGTCGGCAAGCTGTTGTTCAACGTGTTGGCGATGGTGGCCGAGTTCGAGTCCGACCTGATCCGGCTGCGGACGGTGGAGGGGATGAAGGTCGCCAAGGCCAAGGGACGGCTGCGGCCAAGCAGCCCAAGCTGAAGCCGAAACAGGAAGCCCACCTGGTCTCGCTGGTCCACAGCGGGGAGTACAGCACTTTGAAGGTCGCCGAACTGTTCGGGGCCGGCCGCTACACCGTCTATCGGGCCATCGAACGCCAACGCAGAGCGGCGACGCCCAGACTCGCCGGGACGGGCACGCGACGCTGACCGATCACGATGGCGCCGGTGGTCCCGGATCCCACACCCGCTCGGGACACCGACGCCACCGAGACGCAGTCGGCTGATCGGGATCGATTGCGGTTCGTCGGCGAGTTGGTAGTGGAGCAGACTGACGGGTTGTCTGGCTCTGGGCGACGTACGTCTTCTCCGGATTCTGCCCTGTCGGGTAAGGGGTTTGGCCGCGAATGGGGGAGCCTGAGCCTTTTGATCCACCGTCGGTGGACGGATGACGGCCGGGTTAGGCGGTGCCGAAGATCTCCTGCGCTGAGGTGTGGCGCGCCCGGATGATCGCGGTGGTGGCCAGCGTTGCTCCGAGCAGTGCCCAACCGGCCAGCCCGAAGACCGCTCCCGCCAACGGGTCGCCGATGAGTGCGCCGCGCAGGGCGTCGTTGGCCGGCGCCAGGGGAGTGGCGGCGGCGATGCTGGCGAACCAGGCCGGCACGGTGTGGCTCAACGTGGTGAGGCCCATCATGGCGGCGGCGGTGAGGATCAGGACCCGTCCGGGCGCGTGCAGCCAGGCGGCGATGCCTTGAACCATGAGCATGAACGCGACCGAGGCTGTGGCGAGCAGTGCCGTGAGCGACGCCCACTGGCTCGGGTCCAGCCCCAGGACCGTCGTGGTGATCAGGGACAGCGTCAGCGCTTGGGCCAGGCCCACTCCGGTGCCGGGCAGCAGTTGGCGGGCCACCAGTTTCGGTGTGGACAGGGTCGACCAGGCGGTGTCGGTGCGCACCGGACGCAGCAGGACGAAGGTGACCAGTGCGCCGAGCCACAGTGCCAGGGTCAGCAGGATCGCCGAACGGGCTGCGGTGGGCACCGTGAGGGTCCCGAGGTTTCCGGTCGTGACCGGTGAGGCTGCCGTGGCGGCGAGGGCGGCCCGATCGGCTGAGCTGTAGTCGGGGAGGTCGGCCACCTTCTCGGCCATGTTCTGGTCCAGTTTGTCCAGCCCGGACGCGAGCTTCTTCGACCCTGAGGCGACCTTGCTCACTCCGCCGGTGTACTGCCCGACGCCGTCGGCGAACTTCTTCGTCCCGGTGGCCAGGTCGTCCACGTTTCCGGCCACCTTTCCCACCCCGCCCACGTAGGTGGTCACGCCGTCGGCGAGCTTGGTGGCTCCGGTGTCGAGCTGTGCGGCGCCGCCGGCGAGTTGCGCGATGCCTTCTGACAAGGTGCCCAGTTGCCCGGCCAGGCCGTCGACTCCTCCCTGCACCTGGGTGCCGGTGGTCTTCAGTTGCTCCAGCTTGGTGGTGTCGACGCTCACCGGGGAGGTGATTCCGCCCAGCGTGCCGGCGAGCGTGCCGACCGCCTTGTCCAGCTTGGCTGCGGTCGCCACGGTCCCGCTGTCGCCGAGGGCTGAGGCCGCGCGCGCACCTGCGTCCTTCACCCCGGCCAGGTAGGCGGCGCAGCCATCGTCCCCGTAGCTACCGCGGATCTCCGTGGGGCAGGCGATGCTGTCTCCGGAGGCGGTCTCGGCCTGTTTGAGGTGGTCGACGCTGGCCGAGTAGCGGTCGAGGCCGGCCGTCAGTCCGCCGGAAAGGCTCGTCAGGCGGGACGGGTCCGGCAGGTCTGCCAGCTTGGGCGCCAGTACCTGCAGCTGGTCGATCAGTTGCTGGGTGCCCTTGACGTACTGGCCGACGCCGGAGGCCAGGGCGTCCGCCTTGGTCGGGAGCGCAGCGGTCTGTTCGGCCAGGGTGGCCAGGCCACCGGCGAGCTTGGTTGTGCCGGCTGACAGTCCGCTGGTTCCGGTGGCGAGTTGCTGGCCGTTGGTGGCCATGGTGTTGAGCCCGTCGGCGAGTTCCCCGGTGCCGGTGGCGAGTTTGTCGGCTCCCGCGGCCAGCGTCCCGCCGTTGGCGGACATCCTCCCTAGGCCGTCGGACAGACCGGCGGAGCCGTCGGCCAGCTTGTTGATGCCCTCATGGAGGGAGGCCATCTGCTCGCCGCTCGAGTTCAGCGCGAGGTAGATGTTGTCCAGGTACTTCTCGGTGATCGTCTGGTTGAAGGCCCCCACCGCCGTGCGGGCGACCATCTCACCCAACGCGGTGTCGCTGATGCCGGCCGCCGGAGAGGTGGCCACCTCGATCCTGGCCCCGCGAGCACTGGAGTCGTTGGCCGAGTAGGAGGTGGCGTCGGTTGAGAAGGCTTCGGGGATCGTCACGACAACGGCGTAGGTCCCCGACCGCAGGCCTTCGGTGGCGTGCGCCTCGTCGGCCATCACCCAGGTGTAATTCTGTTCCCGTTCGCTGTCGAAGAGCTCGGCGGCGAGCATCCGCCCCAGCGGCATCTCCTTGCCGTCGACGACCGCTGGTTCGTCGTTGTTCACGATGGCGCCCTGGATCCGGCTCAGGTCGTCGTTGGTCGGGGTCGCGCCGGCGAGGAACGCGGCCGCGATCACGACGGGGACGGTCACCAGTCCCAGCAGGGTGTACCAGCGCACGGGACGGCTGGAGGTGGCGCGCTGCATCAACGGGCTCCTTCTACGGTGAAACGGTCGGGCAGGTTCACGATCCGGGCCTGCGGACCGACCAGGCCCGCCAGGTCGACGCCGCTCGGCACTCCCAGGATCAGGGCGCCACCGGCAGCGGCCCGTTCGTCCCGCTTGGCCAGGAGCAACTCGGCCTGTTCGGGCAGGAGTTGGTGCGCGTCGTCCACGACCAGGATCGGCGTGCCGGGTCGGGTGAGGTGCCTGGCGAAGTGCGGGGACGACGTGGACGTGTAGCCCACGAGCCGGCGCACGGCCGGCGCCTCCTCGGGCAGGACGTGGCCCAGCACCCTGGCTTCGCCGCCGGTGAACGTCAGCCGTCCGCCCAGGCCCAGCAGCAGCGCCCGTCGGGAGGCGAGGTCGCCGGCCACGACCAGGGTCTCTGCGGGGGAGACGGCCAGGTCCAGTCCGGCCAGGGCCTGGTTGCGCCCCGACTCGACTCGCAGCCCCTCGGCGTAGATCAGGTGGTGGTCGTCGGGAGCCGGCCAGTTCGCCAGCCGCAGTTGGTGCTCTAGGGCGTTGCCCTCCACGTCCACACCGGGCAGGCGGGCGTCCAGCCAGCGGGGCAGCCACCAGGAGTGGCGTCCGAGCAGCCGCATCACTGCCGGGCCGAGCGTCATCCGGACCAGGAACGCGTCCACCGCCACGCCGACCGCCAAGCTGAAGGCGATCGGTTTGATGGGACCGTCGCTGCTGGGCACGAAGAACACGAAGACGGCGAACATGATGATCGCGGCTGCGGTCACCACCCTCGCGGAGTGGCTGAAACCCTCCTCGATGAAGGTGCTGCGGTTGCCGTGGACGAACTCCTCGCGCATCCGGGAGGTCAGGAACACCTCGTAGTCCATGGCCAACCCGAACAGGATGCCCATCAGGAGGATCGGCAGGAACGAGATGATGGGAATCGGGTCGGACAGGTTGATCAACCAGCCGAGCCATCCGTGGTTGAACGCCAAAGTGGTGGCACCGAATGCCGAGGCGACACTGAGCACGTACCCGGCCGCTGCCTTCAGCGGCACCCAGACCGACCGGAACACCAGTGCCAGCAAGGCGAACGACAACCCCACCACGACCAGCCCGAACGGGAGCATCGCTTCGGCCAGCCGCTGGGACACGTCGAGGTTGATCGCGGTCAGGCCGGTCACTGCGACCGTCACCCCGTACCTGTCCTGCCAGATGGGGGCCTGGGCTCGAATCCGCTCCACGAGATCCAAAGTGGCCGGGTCATTCGGGCCGGTGGTCGGGATCACCTGGAGCATCATCGTGTCCAGTCCCGGGTTGGGCGCAGCCATCGCCACCCGGGCCACCCCGGGGATCTGTTCGACCTCGGTGACCAATCCATCGCGGAGGTCCATCGGATCGCTCACTTCGAGGATGTTCATGGTCAGGATCAGTGGCGCGTTCTGACCGGCACCGAACTTCTCGGATATCAGGTCATAGGTGACCCGGTCCTGGGAGGTGGGCGGGTGGGTCGCGGACGTGGGCAGCGCCAAATGCATGCCGCCGGCAGGTACGGCCAGCGCGCCCAACGCCACAGCAACCACGGCCACCGTGAGCAGCGGGACGCGGGTGGCTGCCCGCACCCAGGCCCGAGCCCCCCGGCCGGTAGCCCGTCGCTTCTTCGGGCGCAGCCTCTCCCCGGCGAGCCCGAGCATGGCCGGCAGCAGGGTCAGCGCGAGCGCAACCTCGATGGCCACAGACAAGGCCGCGAAGAGCCCCATCACGGTCAGGAACGGAATTCCGGCCACCACCATGCCGACCAGTGCGATCACCACGGTGACACCGGCGAACACGACCGCTGAACCCGACGTCGCGAGAGCCCGCGCCACCGACTCCTCGGCGTCCATTCCGGAGGCGAGCTGGTCGCGGTGGCGCGAGACGATGAACAGGGAGTAGTCCATCCCGACGGCAAGGGACAGCATCAGGGCCAGTAGCGCGGTGGTCGAGTTGATGGGCATCTGCCCGGCCGCCAGCAGGATGGTCAGCAACGACAACGCCGACCCGGCCAGGCCGCTGATGATCGGCATCGCAGCGGCGAACAGCGATCCGAGAACGACGAGCAGGACGATCAGAGCCACCACCAGGCCGTAGGCCTCGGTAATCCCGATGTGCGGCTTCAGCACCGAGTACGCCTCGCCGCCGAGGTGCACCTGGGACCCCGGCAGTGCCGCTTCAAGCTGCGCGCCGTGCTCGTTCAACACGACCCGCTGGTCATCGCTGAAGGTCGAGATGGTGCCCTCGGTGCGGATCGTCACCAGACCCGCGTCGCCGGCCGGGGTGATCGCGCCGGAAATGTGCTCGTTGTACGGAGACTGCACCCCGGTCACCCAGGGAATCGTCTCCAGGTCGTCGATGGCGGCTTCGACCGCGGCGCGTACCTGCGCGTCGTCCATCGTGGCGGGGGCCTGCGGAACCACCAACATCGTCGCCGACAGGTCGGCGGCCTGCGGGAAGGTCATCTTGAGTTGGTCGATGGCCACCTGTGACGGGGCGCCGGGGATCTCGAAGGTGTCGTCGAATGCACCCCCGAAGCCGCGAGCCAGACCGGCCATCGCGAGCAGCACCAGGAACCAGGCGATGACGACCCTCCAGCGGGCCCGATAACTGGCACGGCCGAGGCGATAGAGCAGGCTGGACACGACATCCTTCCAGATGCAGATATGTATCTAGATGCCGGACAGTATCAACATGCAGCTAGGTATGCAAGTACGAGGCTGTATCTGTCTTGGGGTACGCTGCC